>ERZ1643251.673-NODE-673-length-45480-cov-23.528850_pt1 | contig 45480 bp, 48 predicted proteins | sample MGYA00579261_ERZ1643251 | MGnify/ENA primary metagenome ERZ1643251 (study PRJEB29033, sample SAMEA4952267) | chicken gut metagenome | biome: Broiler Chicken; feature: Gastrointestinal Tract; material: Caecum | place: Ireland | collected 2018 | study: Broiler... | reverse complement strand
GACCAAGTTTATTAATAATATCTAGTATTTTAGAAGAGCCAAACCATCTATCTGCCAAATTATAAGAAGCTTCTTATAATTTGGCTGGAGATTTATCAGTTTTTAAATCACCTATTTGATGATAATATTTTCTTAAAAAGTAATAAGTTAGATTGCTAGTTCTAGACTTTATCTTACTAATATAGTACAATAGTATTAGAGGTGAGTATTATATGAGTATATCAAAAATTAATCCAGTTTTAACTTTAGAATATTTAAAAAAATATCCAGAACATTTATACCTTGAAAGAAAAAGAGCAAAGGTATCTTTACAGGATTTAGCAAATGAAATTGCATCTTTTGCTAATGCTAATGGTGGTGTTTTAGTTGTGGGTATCACTAATGATGGAGATATAGAAGGATTTCATTCTTATGGAGTTGATAAATTAAATGATTGTCAGAAAGTAGTTTCTAATTTTTTACATCCATCACCTATTTATGAGTGTGAATTAGTAAATGTAAAAAATGTGAAAGATGAAGAAGATACTATTTTATTATTTCATATTGAACCTGCTTTAAATTATATAGTTAGAAATAATAAGGACGAAGTATATTGTAGACAGGGAGATTCTTCTATTAAACTAACTACCGACCAAATTAGAAGTTTAGAATATGATAAAAAAGAAAGAAATTTTGAAACAGAAGTATTAGATAATTCTTCTGTAGAAGATATTGATTTAGAAATGGTTGCAATATATAAAGAAAAGATTGGAACAGATGTATCTCCTTTGCAATTATTAAAAGCAAGAGGATTCTTAGTAGAGAAGAAGGGGGATTATCATTTGACTAAGGCTGGGATGCTTTTATTTGGTAAAAATCCAACTGCTTATTTACCTAGTGCTAGAGTTCGAGTTATAAAATTCGAAGGAACAGAAATGCAACTTGGTACAGACATGAACATTGTTAAGGATAAAACTTTTGATTCATGTTTATATAAAATGATTAATGATGCTAGTGATTTTATAAAATCACAGTTAAGAGAATTTACCCATTTAAATCAAGATGGTATATTTGAAACTGTTCCTGAATACCCTGAATTTGCTTGGTTTGAAGGGTTAGTTAATGCTGTAATTCATAGAGATTATAGTAATAGTGGTGAGCATATTACGGTAAAACTTTATGATGACCGGTTGGAAATATATAGTCCTGGAAAATTAGGCGGGTTTGTAACATTAGAAACTATGATGACAGAAAGATATTCAAGAAATCCTCAAATTTCTAGAGTATTAAATGATCTTGGCATAGTAAGAGAACTGAATGAAGGAGTAAAAAGAATTTACCGGGAAATGAAAAATTTTTTCTTAAAAGAACCCACTTATTCAGAGCCAAATAAACATTCTGTATTATTAGTGCTTGAAAATAATGTTATAATGCGAAGTAGAAGAAAAACTGAGAGTATGTTAAATGATGATAAGATAAAAAATACTTGGGATGATTTAAATTATGTAGAGAGACAAGTATTGATTGCTATTCATGATAAAGGTAGTATCACTTCTGAGGAAGTAGCAAAAATAATTGATAGAGGAAAAACTACAGCAGTTAAACTTTTGAATAAATTAATGGATATGAAATTAATAGAATGGACAGGTACATCAAAGAGTGATAGTAAAGGAAATTATATAATTAGAAAATAATTTTTTGCTTTAGTCAAATAGAAAATATGACTAAAGCCGTTCACTGCTGTTCAGAGCCGTTCACTGCTGTTCAGAGCCGTTCACTGCTGTTCAGAGCCGTTCACTGCTGTTCAGAGCCGTTCGCTGCTGTTCAGAACCGTTCACTGCTGTTCAGAACCGTTCACTGCTGTTCAGAGCCGTTCACCACTGTTCAGAGTTGTTCACTCTTGTAAACAAAACGTAAATAAACTGTTTATCTTGACATAGATAAGCAGCTTTTTTATTGCTATCATGGACTAAGCTTTAATTATTTGATAAAATTATATTGGTGATTAATCATGATTAAAACTGTTTTTATGGGTACTCCAGAGTTTGCAGTTCCTATACTTGATACATTAAAAGAATTAACTGATGTAGTATTTGTTGTTACTCAACCTGATAAATGCGTAGGAAGAAAAAAAGTACTTACTCCATCTGCTATTAAGAATAAAGCAATGGAGTATGGTATTCCTGTTTTTCAACCAGTTAAGATAAGATGCGATTACGAAGAAATAAAGAAATATCAACCTGATTTAATTGTTACTTGTGCTTATGGACAAATTGTTTCTAAAGAAGTATTAGATATACCTAGACTAGGCTCTATTAATGTTCATGCATCACTTTTACCTAAATATAGAGGAGGAGCTCCAATTGAACATGCAATAATGAATGGAGATACTGAAACAGGTATTACGATTATGTATATGGATATAGGCATGGATACAGGAGATATGATTGATAAAAGAAGTATACCTATTGATGAAGCTGATACTTTAGATACATTAAGTACTAAATTAAGTAATTTAGGAGCATCATTATTTAAAGAAGTACTTCCTAGTATAATTGATGGTACTAATAATAGAGTTCCTCAAGATAATGATGCAGCAACATATGCTTATACGATTAAAAGAGAAGATGAACATATTGATTTTAATAGAAGTGCCATTGATGTATACAATCATGTTCGTGCTTTGAATTCTCATCCTCTTGCTAACTTTACTTTAAATGGAGAAGAAGTAAAAGTATTAGATGGTTATGTTGGTGATACTAGAAAAGGTGAAGTTGGTAAGATTAGTGATATAAAAAAAGATGCAATAGGAATTAATTGTAGTGATAAAATTTATTATATTAAAAGATTAAAACCATTTGGTAAGAAGGAAATGAATGTCAGGGATTATTTAAATGGTGTAGATAAAGATAAATTAAAATCTAGTGTGATTGAGTAGGTGAATGTATGAAAAAAGAAAAAGTTAAGAAGGAACCAAGTAAGTTTAAAAAGTGGCATCAAAAGATGAAGTCAACTCCTAAGGGTAGAGCTTATCTCAAGTTAATTTATTGGGCGATATTTTTTGTTGTTCTCTTTATCTTTTTAGGAATTTCTTCTTCTATTACGAGAGATTATACACCTACTAATAATGATACTCAAGAGGAACAAACACCTGAAGAAAATAATGAAAATACAGAAGTATTACCTACAATAGAGACTATGCAGAAAGAATTACTTTCTAGTACTTATGAATATACTTATGATATAAGAATAGGAGATGCTACATACTTGTTTGAAGGAGAAAGAAACACTACTTATGAAGAAGGATATAAGACTAGTTTAAGTGGTACTATTCGTTATTATTTGGATAGTACTGGAATATATCAAGTTGTGGGTGATACTAGAACTTTGATTAATGATTTTTATTTAGGAATAGATACTCAGTATTTGGATTTGGCTCATGTATTTGATATTATGAATGTTTTGGGGTTACACGAGGATACGATGTGTGATTGTACTTATCCTGTATATTATGCAGAAGATGAATTTAATAGATATACATTAAATCTAAGTGAAGATGCTACATCTATAACTGATGTTTCTGTAACTAGCTTAGATAATAGCTATGAATATAAGTTTAGTTTTAGTAATTTAGGTGATTTCGATGCGTAATTTGTTTGGTATGACGAGGAGTGATTTAGAAGAATACTTTTTAAGTATTGGAGAGAAAAAGTTTAAATCAGTTCAAGTATTTGAGTGGTTGTATCAAAAAAGAGTATGGGATATTGAAGAGTTTAGTAATATAAAGAAAGAAGTTAGAGAACAAATTAAATATGATTTTGATACAACTATAATTGAGATAGAGAAAAAGCAAGAAGATCATCTTACTTATAAATATCTATTTAAACTTAGAGATAATGAATATATTGAAGCAGTAGTGATGATGCATGATTATGGTATAAGCGTTTGTGTATCTAGTCAGGTTGGCTGTAATATGGGATGTCGCTTTTGTGAATCGGGTAGGCTTAAAAAGAGACGTAATTTAGAAGCTTATGAAATGGTTGAACAAATACTAGTTATTGAACGTGATTTAGGTGTACGCATTAGTCATGTTGTCGTTATGGGTATAGGTGAACCTATGGATAACTATGATAATGTGGTTAAGTTTGTGAGCATTATCAATGATGCTAAAGGAATTCAGATTGGTGCTAGACATATTACAATATCAACTTGTGGGTTAGTACCTAAAATATATGAACTTTCTAAACTTCCTATTCAAGTTAATTTAGCTATTTCCCTTCATGCACCAATGGATGAACTTAGAAGTAAGCTTATGCCTGTAAACAAAGTGTATAGTATACCTACATTAATTGAGGCAATTCGTGATTATTTGCAAGTTACAAGTAGACGAGTTACTATTGAATATGTTATGCTTAATAATGTAAATGATAGTATAGAATGTGCTAAGAGTTTAGCAGCATTATTTAAAGGAATGAATATATATGTGAATTTGATTCCTTATAATGAGACGAATCATTTAGAATTTAATAGGAGTAGTAAAACAAAAATAAAAGCATTTTATGATGAATTAAAAAAGCAAGGGATTAATGTTACGATAAGAAAAGAGTTTGGAAGTAATATTGATGCTGCTTGTGGACAATTAAGAGGGAGTAAGAATACATGAAATCATTTTATTTAACCGATACAGGTAAGATTAGGACTCATAATGAAGATTCTGTAACTATTCTTAAGAATGCAAATAATGAATATTTAATGATTGTTTGTGATGGAATGGGAGGACATAGAAAAGGGGAAGTAGCTTCTTCTATGGCAATAACAGCTTTAGGAAGTAGATTTAATAAAATATCCTCTATTGGTTCAAAGTTGGATGCAGTTAATTGGCTTAATGATAATGTAAATGAAATTAATAAGAATATACTTGAGTATGCTAGTAAAAATCCTGATTCGACTGGTATGGGGACTACTATTGTTGTAGCACTTCTTACCCATGATTATCTTATTTTTGGTAATATTGGAGATTCTTCAGGATTTGTTATGAAAAATGGATTGTTACATAAAGTAACTAAAGATCATACTTTAGTAAACTTGCTTGTTCAAGCAGGGAATTTAACAGAAGAGGAAGCTAAATTTCATCCGAAAAGAAATGTTTTAATGAAAGCTTTAGGGGCAGCGAATACGGTTGAGCTAGATATATTCGATGTTGTTGATATGAATGTTGATGGAATACTTCTTTGTAGTGATGGTCTAACTAATATGCTTACTAAAGAACAGATAGAGAAAGTATTAAATGATCCAGAATTGGAAATAGAAGAAAAGGTGAGTAAATTAATTAGAAAATGTAATGCTAGAGGGGGAACAGATAATATTTCTATTGCTTATTTAGTTATTAATGAAAGGAGTAAAGAACAATGATCATGAAAGGGCAAAAGATTAGTGATCGTTATCAAATCATCAAGTCAATTGGTGAGGGTGGCATGGCTAATGTTTATCTTGCTTATGATACTATACTTGATCGTAATGTTGCTGTTAAAGTGTTACGTGGTGATTTGTCTAATGATGAGAAATTTGTACGAAGATTTCAAAGAGAAGCTTTAGCAGCGTCGAGTTTGTCTCATCCTAACATTGTGGAAGTATATGATGTTGGTGAAGATAATGGTGAGTATTATATTGTTATGGAATATATTGAAGGTAAACACTTGAAGAATCTCTTAAAGAAACGAGGAAAACTTACTTTAAGTGAAGCGGTAGATATAATGCTCCAGATTACGGATGGGTTGTCGGCTGCTCATGATTCATATATCATTCACCGAGATATTAAACCGCAAAATATCATGATTTTAGAAAATGGGCTAGTTAAGATTACTGATTTTGGTATTGCTATGGCCATGAATGCAACACAGCTTACGCAGACTAATTCAGTAATGGGCAGTGTTCATTATCTTCCGCCAGAACAAGCTAGTGGACAAGGTTCAACCCTGCAAAGTGATATATATTCTATGGGTATAGTCATGTATGAGCTTATTACTGGAGAACTTCCTTTTAAAGGAGATAATGCTGTTGAAATAGCTCTTAAACATTTAAAAGAACCAATTCCTGATATAAGAGAAAAAGTTCCTAATGTTCCTAATAGTATTTATAATATTATTAAAAGAGCTACAGCTAAAAATCCTAAAAACAGGTATAATGATGCTAGAGAGATGCATGATGATTTACTTACTTGTTTGGATGATGCAAGGGCAAATGAACCAATTATAAGTTTTAAATATCCTGAAGTTGATACAGATGATGCTAAACTTATGAAAATGGTTAAAGATAGCAAGAAAGAAAAAGAAGTTAAGAAAGAAAAGGTGGGAGATGATGAGGTTATTGCAAAGAAGATAACAGGTGATGATTTGAAAAAACAAAATAAATTATTGATAATTTTAGCATTTATTTTTACTGGTTTAGTGGTAGCTATAACTGCTCTTGTTGTATTTATTCCTATGCTTACGGGAGGAAAGTCTATAGAAGTTCCTGATGTTAGTGATATGACAGTGAGTGAAGCAATAGATACTTTACAAAATGCGGGATTTGTTGTATCTGATGAACAAAGAGAGGTTTCTTCGGCAGATATTGAAGAAGGACGGGTTGTACGGACTAGTCCAGCTGTAGGTAGTGAAAGAAAAGAAGGAACAACTATAACTTTATATGTTTCTCTTGGAGATACACAGATTGAAATTGAGGATTATACAGGTGAAAGTTATTTAGAAGTTAAAGGAAGACTTGAAACTTTAGGATTATATGTTTTGATTGAAAGACGCGATGTAGAAGAAACAGATGAAGAGACTTATGAAGATGGAGTTATTATTGATCAATCTATCGAACCAGGAGAAAAGGTTTCAGCAGGTACAAATATAACTCTTTATATTCCTAATATTGTTACCAATTATCCTGATTTTACTAGTGGTGAGTATACAGTAGAGGATGTAGAAGATTTTGCTGATACTTATGAACTTGAAGTAGAAATTGAATATGTGGAAACAAGTGAGTATGAACCTGGAGCAATTTATTATCAATCTAGACCTGAAGGACAAAGAGTTGTTGCTGGTCAGTCATTTAAAATTAGAGTAGCAGAAGCACCTGTAGATAACGGTGAGGACGGAGAAAATTGTGAGAATGGATTATGTTAAAAGGTATTATTGTAAAAAATATTAGTGATATTTATACTGTTAAAGTAAATCAAGATTTATATGATTGTAAAGCTAGGGGTAAGTTTCGTCAAAGTGGACTTACTCCTCTTGTTGGTGATGCAGTAGAAATTGATCCTGAAAATCATTATATATTAAATATATTAGAGAGAAAAAATGAGCTTGTTCGTCCTAGCATAAGTAATGTTGATGTTGCTCTTATCATTACTAGTGTCAAGAAGCCAGATTTATCCACGCATTTATTAGATAAACAAATTTCTAGTATTACTCTTGCTAAAATTGAGCCAGTTATTTGCTTTACAAAATTGGATTTATTGAGTAAAAATGAGATAAAAGATTTAAAGAAAATTATGAAATATTATCAGCAAATTGGTTATCATGTGTATACCAATTTAAAAGTTAAGAAATTACTTAAATATCTTAAGAAGAAAACTGTTGTTTTGACAGGACAAACAGGAGCAGGTAAATCTAGTTTCCTTAATCAAATTGATAAAACTTTAAATCTTAGAACTGGAGAGATTAGTGAAGCTTTGGGTAGAGGCCGTCATACAACAAGACACACAGAATTTTTTCTGGTTCAAGATATTCTTATCGCGGACACTCCAGGTTTCTCAGCATTAGATTTGAATCAATATTCTAAAGAGAAAATTCGGGATAGTTTTATTGAATTTCAAAAATATCCATGTGAATTTAAAAATTGTATGCATTTAAAGGAGCACGACTGTGAAGTAAAGAAACAAGTAGAAAAGGGAAATATTTTAAAATCAAGATATGAAAATTATTGTAATTTTGTAAAGTAGGTGGAGGATGAAAATATCAGTTTCATATTTAAGTAGTAAATATAGCAAAGAAGATACAATAAGATTAATTGAAGCAACTGATGCTGATTATATTCATGTTGATCTTATGGATGGTGGTTTTGTTCCAACAAAAAATTTTACTATTCCAGAAGTATTATCTTTGTTGGAAAAGCATATTAAACCGTTGGATATTCATTTAATGGTTTTTGATCCTATTATTTATATTTCTGATTTAGCTAAATTAAAGCCTAAATATATTACTTTTCATGTAGAAGCAACAAAAGATATAGTGAAAACTATTGAAGAGATTAGAAAACAAGGAATAGGGGTTGGATTATCCATAAAACCAAATACTGATCTTTATGAGTTAATGCCTTATTTATCTTTAGTTGATTTGGTTTTACTTATGAGTGTAGAACCTGGTGCAGGAGGTCAAGAATTTATTTCTTCGTCAGTTGAACGTTTGAAAGAATTATTGGAGTATCGACGTCAAAATAATCTATCTTTTCAAATAGAAATGGATGGCGGAATAAATAAGGATACGATAAAACAAGTGGCTGATCTTGATATTGTTGTAAGTGGTTCTTTTGTCTGTAAATCAGATCATTATCAAGAAAGAATTAATGAGTTAAAAAATAATTAGTTCTTCGTAGTTCGGCTAAAATGCAGGTTATAGGAACAAAATGTATTGACAATGTGCTTATTTATGTTATAATGGTTATGTTATATAAACAGTTATATCCTGCCTATATAGCTCGTTTCTTTATATATGGGCGGGAATGTTTCAAATTTCATTAGTGGGATCCTTTAATTCCCACATTTTTTTGACTTATTTTTAATCTTGTGCTAGAATAATTAAACATGAAAAGAGGATGATTATGTTTTACGAAGAACTTAAAGAATTAAAAGAACGTTTGGAAGCTGCTTTGATTTTACTATCTTGTGATCCATTGCGTCCAGAAACTCAGATTGAAAGAGGACAACTTAGAATTTTAAGAAAGCTTTCTTTAGTTAATCGAAAAATTTTAGAAGTAGAGAAAAATATGCTTGAATATACAAAATCTTTTAAAAGAGGTGTGAAATATGAGTTTTTAAGACAATCTTGTGATGGATATTCTTATGAAGATATTTTACACTTTTTAGAAACTCAGTTAGATAATCCAGGAGTGAATATAAAAGAACTTATTGAAAAATTAAAATATGATGAATTGACTGGTAAAGGTTATTATTATTTAACTGATGATGGTGAAGTTATTTTGACTGATAAGGGCGAACGTTACTTAGTAAATGTTGCTAATGTAAGTTTAAAGAGATAAACTTACATTTTTTCTTTTCAAAAAAAATTATCAATGGTATAATAATTCATGTAGTAAAAGAGGCAGTAATATGAATAGATGTGAAGTTAATAGAGAAGAATTAAGTCCAATGATGAAGCAATATATGGAAATTAAGGATGAACATCCTGATGAATTGTTGTTTTATCGTTTGGGAGATTTTTATGAATTATTTTTTGAAGATGGAATTACCGCGAGTCGCGAACTAGAGCTTACTTTAACAGGTAAAAATGCTGGATTAAAGGAAAGAGTTCCCATGTGTGGAGTTCCTTATCATAGTGTTAATCCTTATATTCAGAAATTAATTGAAAAGGGATATAAGGTAGCAATATGTGAACAGTTAGAAGATCCTAAAACTGTTAAAGGTACAGTTAAAAGAGGAGTAGTTGAAGTTATATCTAAAGGGACAGTAGTGAATTTAGAGAGCTTAAATGAACATGATAATAATTATATTGCTAGTGTTCTTGATTTAGAGTATTTGTATCTTTTAACTATCGCTGATATATCTACAGGGGAACTTAAAAGTTTAAGTATTAATCATCATAAAGAAGAATTAATAAATGAAATATTACATTTAAATATTAAAGAAGTTATTTTAGAAAATAATCTTGATGCAGAGTTTATTCATCTTCTTAAAAATACTTATGGGATAGAAGTATCGATTAGTAGTGAATATTTAACGGAGGGGTATGAAGATTTAATTAATTCCGCTCAAGACGTGAGAGTAAAACAGGGAATTAGGCATTTACTTTATTATTTAGTTGTTAGGGAGCTTAAAGATTTACATCATATATCTAGCGTAGAAATCGTAAATAAGCAAGAGTTTTTAGAAATGGATGTTCATACAGTTCGCAATTTGGAATTAGTGGAAACGCTTAGACTTAAAGAAAGAACTTATTCTCTCTTATGGTTGCTCGATAAAACTAAAACAGCGATGGGTTCAAGAAAAATTAAGTCATGGCTTATGAATCCTCTTAGGAATAAAGAAGAAATATTAGAACGTTATCATAAAATTGAAGTATTTAATACTAATTTTATGGAGACAGATGAACTTAGAAATTTATTATATCAAGTTTATGATTTAGAAAGATTGTGTGCTAAAGTTATCTGTGGTAATTTAAATGCTAGAGATTTATTACAAATCAAGAATTCTTTAAGTGTACTTCCAAGAGTACAAGATATTGTAAAAGAAATTGGACTTAATTATACGATGAATACTCATGATGATTTATATGAACTTTTGGATGTGAGTATTTATGAGAATCCTCCGATCAGTGTAAGAGAAGGATATTTAATTAAAGATGGTTATAACGCTGAGTTAGATGAACTTAAAAAAATACGTTCTGGTGGTAAAGATTTTATCGCGGAATTTGAAGCTAAAATAAAAGAAGAGACAGGAATTAAGAATTTAAAAGTTGGTTTTAATAAAGTATTTGGTTATTATATTGAGGTTTCTAAAGGACAGGTAGAAAATGTAAGTGAAGAATGGGGTTGGGAAAGAAGACAAACCCTTACAAATTATGAGCGGTATATTTCTCCAGAATTAAAAGAAAAAGAAGCTCTAATTTTAAATGCTGAAGAAAAAATATTTGAACTTGAATATGAGTTATTCAGTGAAATTAGAAATAAAATTAAAGATGAAGTATTAGAAATTAAGAAAACAGCGGATGTTATTAGTGAAATTGATGCTCTAATTAGTTTATCTGTTTGTAGTGATGAGTTAAATTTAGTTAAACCTATATTGAATGATGAAAATAAGATTGAAATTATAGAAGGTAGACATCCTGTTATTGAACGTGTGAGTAAAGAAGCTTATGTTCCTAATGATATTATTATGGATGCATCAACTGATGTTTTACTTATTACAGGACCAAATATGAGTGGGAAATCTACTTATATGAGAGAGCTTGCTATTATTATTATTATGGCACAAATGGGTTCTTTTGTTCCTGCTAAGAGTGCTAATTTACCAATTATTGATAAAATATTTACAAGAATTGGAGCTAGTGATGATTTAGTTAGTGGAGAATCAACGTTTATGGTAGAGATGAAAGAAGCTAGAAATGCAATTGTTAATGCTACTAAGAATAGTTTAATTCTGTTTGATGAACTAGGTAGAGGAACTGCTACTTATGATGGTATTAGTCTTGCAGAGGCAATACTTGAGTATGTTGCCAAAAATATTAAGTGTAAGACACTTTTTTCTACACATTACCATGAACTTACTAGTTTAGAAAGTGAATTTTTAAATGTTAAGAATGTTCATGTGGCAGCAAAAGAAGAAGGAAATATGATTACTTTCCTTCACAAAGTTCAAAATGGGCCAGCGGATAAAAGCTATGGAATTCATGTTGCGAGACTTGCTCGAATGCCAGAAGATTTACTTGCTCGTGCTCAAAGTATTTTAGATAGCTATGAAAAGGGAGAAAAAAAGGAAAAAAGTGCTAATGATTGTAGGCAATTATCTATGGTGTTTTTAGAAGAAAAAACTGATCAGTTAAGAGAAAAACTTAAAAGTATTGATCCATTACATATAACACCTATGGAAGCGATGAATTTGCTTTTTGAGTTAAAAGAATTGGAATAAACTAGGCAAGAATGTGTATTCTTGTTTTTTCTTTGCTTGAAATATAAACCAAAGTATAATATAATTAATTTAGGTGATTGTTGTGGCTACACGTAGTTTATTAAGAGAAAAAATTATGATTATTTTATATCAATATGATTTAATGAAAAGCAATGGCTTAGATTGTGATATTAATGAAATTATGAAAGATAATATGGAAGTAGAAAATGATTTTGTTAAAGATATGGTTTATGGGGTAATTACTTATCAAAGTGAATTAGATAAGCTTGCTGATAGTAAGATGAAAGATTGGGATATATCAAGAATTGATAAGACTGGAGCTTCTATTTTAAGACTGGCTTTATATGAACTTAAGTATACAGATACTCCTCATGTTGTTGTAATTAATGAAGCAATTGAACTTGCTAAAAAATATAGTGATGAAAATATTAGAAAAATGATTAATGCAGTATTAGATCGGGTTGTAAAAGAAGAAAATGTTTAAGATTAATAAAAAAGTAAGTGCAGAGATTATTCAGAGTACAAAAGCTTTTCATGTTGGAGATTTTTGTTATCAAGGAAGTCATTATTATGTAAAACCAGATCAAGAGAAAGTAGAAATACTAGCTTATTATTTAGCTAAATTAGCAAAATTACCAGCTTTATTTTACAAAAGCGTTTCCGTTCGGAATGTGAATTATTCGGTATCTTTAGATATGCGGGAGAAAGGCTCTTTTTTACTTGCAGAAGACTTATTTGGAAATGTTTATTCTATTCGAAGTATTCTTGAGAAAATTCGAAGTTTAACTTTTTATACAAAGAAAATAGAACTTGATTTTTATCAGATGTATTTTTTTGATCTTTTGTTTTTAAATAGTGATAGGTATCCACGTAATTTTGGATTTTGGAAAGTTAATGAACAGTGGAATTTAGTTATGTTTGATCATAAAATGCTATTTGATGTAAGAGGTCTTATTGCGTTACGTTTTAATTATGAAGGAAATTTTACTTTAAAAACATTTTATCAGGATGTGTCAGAATTTTTTTCTTATTTACCTGATGATGTTATAGAAAAATTTCAAGAAATACTAGAGATATATAATGTTAATGTAGTAAGAAATGTGATTAGACAGATTAATCCATCTATGGAGGAGTATTATATGAATATTTATATTTCTCATTATGAAAAGATTGCTAATTTGTTAAGTAGAGGTGTTAATTATGGAAGATAAATATATTAGTATTGGGGAGCTTAATCAATATATTAAGAGTATGTTTGATGAAAACTTTTATTTAAGAAAAGTTTTTTTGCGAGGAGAGATATCTAATTTTAAAAATCATACGAGAGGACACCTTTATTTTACTCTTAAAGATGATACTTCTAGAATTAGTGCTGTTATGTTTTATTCAAGTGCTATTACTTTAAATTTTAAACCTGAAGATGGTATGAATGTGCTTGTTGAAGGTAGAATTTCTTGTTATCCCACTGCAGGTACTTATCAAATTTATGTAGATAAGATGGAAGTAGATGGACTTGGTGCTTTATATATCGAGTTTGAAAAATTAAAAGAAAAATTATCTAAAGAAGGATTGTTTAGTGAGGAACATAAAAAAAGAATTCCAAGAATTCCTAAAAGAGTAGGCGTTATTACTGCTCCAACTGGAGCAGCGATTAAAGATATTCTATCGACAATTAAAAGAAGATTTCCTATTGTGGAAACTATTTTATTTCCTGCTTTAGTTCAAGGTAAGGATGCAGCACCAGATATAGTAAGACAAATTAAAGAGGCTGATAGTGGGAAATATGATTTAGATGTTCTTATTGTCGGTCGTGGTGGTGGCTCTATTGAGGATTTATGGGCTTTTAATGAAGAGTGTGTTGCTAGAGCTATATATGAAGCTAGAGTACCTATTATTAGTGCAGTAGGTCATGAAGTAGATTTTACTATTGCTGATTTTGTCGCAGACCTGCGAGCTCCAACGCCTACAGGAGCAGCAGAAATGGCTGTTCCAACCGTTGCTGAAATTACACAAGAAATTCATTCTTTAGAGATTCGTTTAAATGAATTTATGATGAATCATTTACATAAAAATAAATTAAGACTTGATAATATAAAGAATTCTTATATTCTTAAAAATCCGTTATCTTTATATGAAGTAAAAGAGCAAAAACTTGATAGTATGATCGATTCTTTAAATAATGGTATAACTAAAAGACTTGATACTTATCAAGTAGAACTTAATCATATAAGAGCATCTTTTATACTAAAAGACCCTATGCGTTTGTTTAAACCATATCAAGAAAAGCTTTTATTTGATGAGAAAACGTTGTATAATAGCATTAAAAATGTTATTTTGAAAAGTGATAGAGATTATAAGTTACTAGTTAATACACTTAAATTAGTTAATCCTCTTAATATTTTAGATAAGGGATATTCTTTAGTTAAGAAGGGGGATGAAGTAATTAAAAGTGTTAGTGATTTAAAAGTTAATGATAAAATTAATATTCGGTTCTCTAAAGGGTGTGTAGAGGCTGAAGTCAGGGGGATAAATGATGGAATGGTTGGAACGTGATATTTCTTCTTTACAAATAAAAATTGAAGATTTTAAAAGAAGAAAAGAACCTTATATTGAACAAATGAATGCATTAAATATTATGATTTGTGAATTAGAAGAAAAATTGAGACTTAGTGAGCAAAAAATTAAAAATTATGAGAACATAAAAAAAAGAATTCAAGAATATCAACAAAATAAGAAAGTATTTAAGAAAAAGGCTTTGATTCATTCTTTAAAAATATTGGGATTAATTGTTTTTGCTTCTTTAATTTGTTTAGTTCCTTTATCTTATTTTGTGGATATCTTTGCTCATTTTTTGGTGGGTTTAGTTGCTTTGATTCCTTTAATAGAAGCAGTAATTTATACTCATTTATTAGAAAAAGAAGAAAAACCGTATAGGTATTTTGATAATATTGATGAAGAAGAGTTAGAAAAGATTTTGCAGGATGAATATAAAAAAATAGAATCTTTGAAGGATAGGCTTTTTGATAAAAAGTGTCAATATGAAGCTTTAGAAGATTTTGTTAAAGATATGGATGCTGATATGAGGCCTTTACTAGATAAATTAGATGTTTTAATAGAACATGGACAAGTTCAAACTGAAGCTTTAGGGAATAATAAAGCAAGAGTTTTAGAAAGAAAGTAGGGTTATTCATGAATGATATATATAGTATAAAAGCGAAACTTGTGCAAGAAAAGTTAGAAAGGGCTAAAGTAAGTCGAAATCAGCTGATGGAAAGGGACAATAAAAATCAACAGATTTATGAAAAAGATCAAGTAATTATAGAACGTTTGGAAAAAGAAATATCTTGTTTAGAAGATCAACTTTATTTACTAGCAGAAAAGAATTATTTAAAAAGAGAAATATGGAAAAAGAATTTGTTTAGACCAGCTCTTTTAGCTTTTTTTACCATGTTATTTTTAGCAATTGGGCCAATGTTTCCAGCTTCAGCAGTAGTTATTAATTTCATTTTAGTTCTTCTTGGTATTGGTACAGTAGGTACTTCTATTTATTATGGGAAAAATATTTTCTATGATCTTAAAGAAATTAATAGCCAAACTAATGGTGTATCTATTCAATTTGTACATAATGAAATAAGATGTCGAAAAAATTTAATTGGTGCAAAAGAAGAAGAACAAAGAAAAGCTCGTGAGGATATGTTAGAAATAGAAAAAAAATTAGTAAGCATAAATCATATTATCACTGAGTTAGAACGTATATTAGAAGTTTTAGAACAAGAAAGAGAAAAGGCTATAGATGAATATTTAAGTAAATTACCAGGACTTCAAGAATATTTGGATCAATCTTTTCAAAATAGTCAGAGTATAATTCCTTATAAAAGAGTGTTGCAATTAATGGGGGAGGATTAATATGGATTATTAATGTATATTCTCCTTATTTAGAAAGAAGAAAGGATTTAGCTGGTCAGTCTTTGGAAGATATAACTAGAGAAATAGAAGAAAAAGATGAGGAATTGCTTGAAGTTGGAGAAAGAAAAGAAGAAGTAGAAAGAGAAGTCATGAATCTTAATATGCAATTAAGTGAAGTAAATTCATTGATTAAAAAATTGGAAGATGCCTTAACTTTACTTCAAGATGCTAGAGGAAAAGCAATTGATGAAATGATAGAAAGAAGTCCTTTGGTAGAAGATGGGTTAAATAAGACTTTTCAAAGTGAAGAAAATGTATTAAAATTAATAAGAGAATTAGATGAAGGAGGAAGATAGGATGGAAAAGTCATTTGAAGATGCATTAAAAGAATTGGAAGTAATTGTTAAAGAACTTGAAAGTGGAAATGTAGAGTTAGATTTAGCAATAGAAAAGTATACAGAAGCGATGAAGCTTGCTAAATATTGTAGTGAAAAATTAAATAAAGCTACAGAAAAAGTAAATAAGATTTTGACTGAGAATAAAGAGTTAGTTGATTTTAAAGTGGAGGAATAGTATGAGTGAGATTAAAGATATCACTAGTAGAGATAAAGATTTTGCTAAGTGGTATACGGATGTTGTTAAGAAAGCTGGTTTAGTTGATTATTCTTCTGTGAAGGGGAGTATGATTATTTGTCCATATGGTTATGCAATATGGGAGAATATGCAGAAAATACTTGATCAAAAGTTTAAAGAAACTGGTCATGAAAATGTGCAAATGCCAATGTTTATTCCTGAAAGTCTTTTAAATGTAGAAAAAGAACATGTTTTAGGTTTTGCTCCAGAAGTAGCTTGGGTAACTCAAGGTGGTAGTGAAAAACTTGATGAGAGATTATGTGTAAGACCTACTAGCGAAGTCTTGTTTTGTGATTATTATAAAAAGATTATTAAATCTTATCGGGATTTACCGAAATTATATAATCAGTGGTGTACAATAGTTAGATGGGAGAAAACTACAAGACCTTTTTTGCGTAGTAGAGAGATTTTATGGCAAGAAGGTCATACTATGCATAGAACAGAGGAAGAAGCTATAAATGAGACTTTGAAGATGTTACATATTTATGAAGATTTTCAAAGAAATATTTTAGCTATACCAGTAATTGTTGGAAAGAAAACAGAAAAAGAAAAGTTTGCTGGAGCTATAGCTACTTATTCATTAGAGGCAATGATGTATGATGGAGTTGCTCTTCAAAATGGTACTAGTCATTATTTTGGCCAAGGTTTTGCAGAAGCTTTTGGGATTCAGTTTTTAGATCAAGATAATGCTCTTAAAACTCCTTATCAAACTAGTTGGGGTGTATCTACAAGAATGCTTGGAGCATTAATTATGGTTCATGGTGATGATCGAGGATTTGTTTTGCCGCCAAATATTGCACCAATAAAAGCTATGATAATCCCTATTGGGAATGATAAAGAAGTGTTAGATGTTACTAATCGTATAGCTCAAGAATTAAATCTGAGTGGTATCTCTTATAAAGTTGATGATCGTGATAAGACTCCTGGATTTAAGTTTAGTGAAGCAGAAGTAAAAGGGTATCCTGTACGTATTGAAATTGGGAAAAGAGATCTAGAAAATAATGAAGTAACTGTTGTTAGAAGAGATACTTTAGAGAAGATAAAATATCCTATCGATACAGTTGTTGCTTCCTTAGAACAATTATTTAAGCATATTCAAGATGATATGTATGATAAAGCATTAAAAAGACGAGATAGTATGATCTATGATGCTAAGAATTATGATGAATTTAAGGAATTTGCTATAAATAAACCAGGGTTTATTAAAGCAAATTGGTGTGGTTGTGAAGAATGTGAGAATAAAATTAAAGATGATTTTAGTATGAAAAGCCGTTGTTTAATTGAAGATGAAGAGATTGATACAAATTGTGTTGTGTGTGGTAAGAAGGCTAAATATCGTTTATATTTTGGTAAACAATACTAGCAAATTATGCCAATAGCCAATTATTGTAAGACTTATAAACTATAAATACTCCATACTAGTAATGGTGATTAGTATGAAGAAATTTATAGTTTTTTTATGTATTTTGTTTATTCCTTTTAACGTATTTGCTTATTCCTCTGAGGTGATTTTAGGTGGACAAACTATTGGTATTGATATAGAAACTGAGGGAGTTATGGTTATTGGTTTTTATCAAATTAATGGTAAATATCATAAATCTGATTTAACTGAGGGAGATATTATTGTTCAGGTTGAAGATGAAAAGGTTGAAACATTAGAAGATTTATCAAAAGCACTTGAAAATAATATTGATAAGAATTCTATAGAGGTTACTTATCTTAGAGGAGATAAAGAGTTTACTACAGATATAGAACTATTTTTAGAAGATGGTGTTTATAAAACAGGGTTATATGTTAAAGATGGAATAACAGGTATAGGAACACTTACATTTATCGATATTGGTGATGGTGAAAATACTTTTGGTGCTTTAGGACATGAAGTATTAGAGTCTAATACTTCAAAAATGGTTGAAGTTAAAACGGGGACTATTTTTGAGAATTCTATAACTAGTATAGATGCTAGTAGTGATGGAAATCCAGGAAGTAAGAATGCTAAATTTTATTACAATCATGTGTATGGAGATATAGATAAAAATACAAAATTTGGTATTTATGGAAATTATACAGAAGAAATAGATGAATCTAATTTAATTGAAGTAGCTACACCTGATGAAGTAAAGGTAGGAAAAGCAACTATTTATACAGTACTTGAAGATGAATTGGTTGAAGAATTTGAAATTGAAATAACTAAAATCAATGAAAATAGTGAAATAAAAAATATATCATTTGAAATAACTGATCCTAAACTTTTGGAAGCTACTGGTGGGGTTGTTCAAGGTATGAGTGGCTCACCAATTGTTCAAAATGGTAAACTTATTGGTGCTGTTACTCATGTTGTTACCGATAATGTTACGACTGGTTATGGGTTATTTATTACTACTATGTTAGAAGAAAGTGAAAAATAAGCTTTCTTCTTTTTATAGCATTTTGAGTGTAAATAATGTGTAAAATTATAGTGATAGAAAGTTTATTTGTTTGGCTATTCTTTTATTTTGCGGTATTATTTTGACTGTTGTGCATGATTTAGAAAGGTGGTTTTGTTGTGAATAAAGATATTTTTGTTATTTTAAAAGATGAAGAAAAAGTAAGAGAGATAAGAAGAATCGCTAGCAAATATGGTGTACGCTTAACATCAGGTATATTAATTTCTATTTGTATTTTGCTTACTAGTGGTAGTTCTTATCGAAAGAGTGATAGTAAAGTACAGAACATAGAGAATTTACAGGCAGACTTAGCTGCTATAAGTTCTAGGATGATTAATCTTAAACCTTTTCCTGTAATTGTTAATGATAATCAATTTAGTTATGATGAAGTGAAGGAGCCTACTTTTGAAGAAAAGATTAATATTATTTTAGATAAGTATAATTTAACTAGAGAAGAGCTTGATGTATGTTCTGCTATAGCATGTGCAGAAGCAAATGGTGAAGGTATGAATTATGAAGAAGCTGTAAATGTAATTTGTGCTGCTTACAATCGTACGATTAGTAGCATTTGGGTATCTAGTTTAGGGAATAATCTTTATGATCAGATGACTGCTCCAAGTCAATTTGCTGTTTATGAAAATGAAAATTATTTAAATTATTTGGGTAGAACTGATTTACCAGGTTATCAGGCAGTTATTGATTTTTTGAGTAACAATTGTGATGTAGTAGCTCATAATTATTTATCTTTCCGTTCTAATAATAGTAATATTAATGGAGTAGAATTAGTTTCTGGTGGCAATCTTTATTTTAATGAATTAGATGCAGAAGAAAGATTAGCTGACATACGTGTTCAAGAAGAAGTTACTAGGGTATTATCTTAGTAATTTTTTGTTGTGCCAAAAAAGTGTAAAGCTGAATATTAAAAGAAGGAAATAAGGAAGCTATAGGTAATAAATATAAGTAGGAGTGTAAGTATTATAATTTTATTTAGACGGGAGGTTTTGAAATGAATAATGAAATTATAATATTTGAAAATCAAGATGTAAAACTTGAAGTGAATATGAAAGATGAAACTGTGTGATTGAATCAAGAACAAATGGCAAAGCTGTTTGACAAAGATAGAAAAACTATAACAAGGCATATTCAAAACATTTATAAAGATGGTGAACTCGAAGAAAGTCAAGTATGCTCAATTTTTGAGCATACTGGAAATGATGGTAAAAAGTATAAAGTTCAATTTTATACTTAGACATGATTATATCAGTGGGTTATCGTGTAAAATCTAAGAATGGTGTAATCTTTAGGAGATGGGCAAATAAGATATTGAAAGATTATTTACTTAAAGGATATGCTGTAAATGAAAAGAGATTAGAATATTTAGAAAAAACAGTTAAGTTAATTGATATAGCTAATTTAGAAGGATTAGATACTGTAGGGGCTAGTGATATCATAAAAGTATTAAAAAGATATACAAAATCTCTTGATTTACTTGATAATTATGATCATAAAAATATAACTAAACCCAAAGGAAATAAAAGCAAAGAAGAAATAAGCTATAAAAATTGTATTGATATCATTAAAACATTAAAGTTTAATGAAGCAAGTGATTTATTTGCTATAGAAAGAGATAATGGACTTGAAAGTATTATCAAAAATATTTATCAAACCTTTGATGGGGAATATGTATATGAAAGCATAGAAGAGAAAGCTGCTAATTTTCTGTATATTTGTGTTAAGAATCACGCGTTTATTGATGAAAATAAAAGAATAGCGGCAACTCTATTTATTTACTTTCTACAATTTTATAATATTTTATATCAAGATAATAAAGCAATAATTGATAATAATACACTAGCATCATTAACTCTTTTAATCGCTGAGGCAAATCCAAAGGAAAAAGAGATATTGATTCAGTTAATTATGAATTTCTTAGTTAAATAAATAGTTAAAAAAATTTAAAAAATTCTATTCCTTGTATCGACAAATAACCTTAATATGTGATACAATTATGATAGGAAGTGAATGGTATGTCAAGAACTACTTTTATTTTTATTGGTATTCTTTATTATATATTTACTGTAGTTTTAATTATAATTGTTTTAAATTTGATTAATAAAAAAGAACGCAATAAGTATAAAGAAGAAATAGCTACTTTAGAGAGAGATAAAAATTTAATTGTAGGAGCATCTATTTTATCTGAGTTAAATAAAGTTGGGGCTTTAATTAATAATGATGTGATGCAAAAGAAATATGATAATTGGCAAAAAAGACTTAAGGAGATAAAAGAAGTTGAAGTTCCTAAAATTACTGATGGTTTAATTGAAATTGAAAATGCTTTTGAAGATAAAGATTATAAATCTTTAAAACCAAAGATAGCTGCTTTAGAGCTTCAAATTGCTTATGTTAAAACTAAATCTAATTTTTTACTCGATGAAATTAAAGAAATTACTTTAAGTGAAGAAAAGAACAGAGAGACAATTACAAAACTTAAAGTTGAATACCGAGGTATACTTACTAAATATAATAATAATAAAAATGATTATGGGGAAATTTCGACTCCAATTGAATTGCAATTTGAAAATGTTGATAAACTTTTTAGTGCTTTTGAAGTGGCTATGGAGAAAAACGAATATACTGAAGTTGGAAAGATTGTTAAAGCGATAGATGATACTATTGGTAATTTGAAAGTAGTTATTGAAGAAGCACCATCTATTATTATCATGGGGAAAAAGCTTATACCTGATAAAGTTGATGATATAAAGAAAATCACTACTAAAATGGAAAAAGAAGGGTATAATTTAGATTATCTTAATATTGATTATAATATTACAGAGTCTGAAAAGAAAATAAGTGATGTTTTTGCTAGGCTTAATGTCTTGAATTTGGAAGATAGTGTTTTTGAACTTAAAACTATACTTGATTATTTTGATTCTTTGTATCATAATTTTGATAAAGAAAGATTATCTAAAAGAATATTTGAAGATTATCAAAGAAGTATTTTGATAAAAGCAACTAAGTTAGAGAAAATTAGCAATGATTTAAATAAGAAAATTGATGATCTTAAATATAGTTATGATCTAAGTGATGAAGATGTTTCTGTTTTGGATGTTATATCTTTGGAAATTGTTGAAATTAAAGAAGACTATCATCGTATAATTGAAATGCATAGAAGAAATACTTTTGCTTTTTCTCGTCTTTCTAAAGAAATGGAAATATTAAATAGTAAATTATTGAAAACAGAAGAAAAATTGGAGCAAACATTGCGCAGTTTAGGTAGTTTAAAAGAAGATGAAAAAAGAGCTAGAGAACAACTTGATGAGATTAAAAAGATTCTTAATCAAGCTAAAAATAATATGCGATCATATAAACTACCTGTTACTCCTAAGAATTTTTATGTGGAATTATCTGAGGCAGCAGGTGCAATTAATGATATGATACAAGAACTAGATAAAAGACCTATTTCTATTAAAATATTAAATACTCGTGTTGATACAGCAAGGGATTTAACTTTAAAAGTATATAATACAACTAAAGAAGCGATAAAAACAGCTAAAATGGCTGAAGCAGCAATTGTGTATGGGAATCGATATCGAGCAATGTTTAAAGATGTAGAATTGGGATTAATTAAAGCAGAGAATGCTTTTTATAAAGGTAACTTTAAGATTAGTTTAGAGAATGCTATTAATGCCATTAATATTGTTGAACCAGGAATTCATAAAAAACTTTTAGAGGAGTATCAATAATGTATTTAAAAGAGTATATGCTTAAAGAAAGTAAAGAAGAGCTTTATCAGTTTTATGTAAAAATTAGTCCTAAAGCTTTAGAATATGAGAAAGTAACTAGAAATGATATGTATAATAATATTATTTCTTTTTATAAGGAAGATCCAGAATTAATTCTTCATCTTTGTAGTATGGAAGAAATCCATATTTTAAGGAAATTATTGGATGAAAAGATAAAGAAACAAGAGAATGGGTATATTGATTATTTGTTATTTCAAAATTTAATGAGTAATTATTTGGTATTATTAGAAAATAATGAATATTATATTCCAGAAGATTTAGTTAATTATGTTAAAATGGCAATGAATTTATTCGATGAAAAAGAATATTCTAAGTTAGATGTTGTTGATAGTGTAGTTTTGGGATTAGCAAGAATTTATAATGTTATATCTTTAGAAGAAGTAATTTCTCTTTTAAAAGAATATGCTATTTATTATGATTTAGCAACATTGAAAAGACAGTTTAAAAGTAATTTAAAATGGAAGGAAAAAGTAGGAATTGTTCGTTATAAAAAAGAAGATTATCTTGTTTCTTTGGAATTTCCTTTTTATCATGATGTAATTGATTTGCGTAAAAATTTTAAAATAGCCAAATATAATTTGGAAGAGTTAATTAGTTTTGGAAAATATAAATTAAATTTATTTCAAGAAAAGATACTTAATTTTCTCAATTTTTTAGAAGTTCATTTAAATTCTAAGGGGATCAATTCTTTAATTAATGAACTTATTTTTTATTCGGGATTTGATATAAATAATGAAAGTGTACTGTTAAATATTTGTGATTCTATAGAAGAACTATATCAAGAAGTAATTGAGGTAATACCAGAGTTTCCTGTTTGGATATATTATGGTAATAATTTGATGCATTTAAAAGATAATATAATATTACCAAATAGAAATGAACCATGTATTTGTGGATCGGGGAAAAAATTTAAAAATTGTTGTGAGAAATTATTTAAATAAGTAATATACTTTTTAAGTAAACTAGTAGATTTCTAGTTTATTTTTTTGCAAATTTTTAGGGCTATTTTACTTTATTTGACTAGAAAAGACAAATTATGACAAATGATATTGACCCTTAAATTTTATAATGATATAATCATACTGTAAACATCAAATGAATGGAAGATACATCATAGAAAAACAACATTATAATTAAATTTAAGACCTTCACTTAAAATTTTAATTATAAATCATGGGGGATGTTTATTATGTGAGGAGTTGAGAATTTGAAGAAGATTTTACTACTACTAATGGGAATAGCTTTTACTTTTTCCTTAGTAGGATGTAGTTGTTCTAAGGAATTTACGGTAACTTTTGATTCTGATGGTGGCAGTCCAGTTGAAAGTCAAACTGTGAATTTAAATGGAACAGCTACAGAACCTGAAGAGCCAACTAAAGAAGGATATACTTTTAATGGCTGGTTATTGGATGATGAACCATTTGATTTTTCTAATAAAATCACAGAAGACATTACTTTGGTTGCTTCATGGATTGAGGGTAGTGGAGACATTACCATAGAATTTGAAGTTGATGGAACCATGAAAAAAATGCTTATTGAAAGTGGACAAACTCTTACTAGACCAGAAGATCCTGTTAAAGAAGGGTATGAATTTTTAGGTTGGTATTTAGATGGAGAATTGTTTGATTTTTCTACAGAAATTACAGAAAATATTACTTTAGAAGCAAGGTTTGCTAAAATTGAGGAAACTACATCAAGTACAGCAAAAAGATTTACGGTAACTTTTGATTCTAATGGAGGAAGTAGTATTTTTAGTCAAACTGTAATTGAAGGAAGTACAGTTAAAAAACCAGAGAATCCAACTAAAGAAGGATATACTTTTGTATCATGGCAATTAAACGGAAAAGATTATGATTTTAATACAAAGGTAACATCTAATTTAACATTGGTAGCTAAATGGGAAAAGAAGAATGTAAGTGATAAGGAATATACGGTAACCTTTGATTCTAATGGGGGAAGTAGTATTTCTAGTCAAACGGTAATTGAAGGAAGTACAGTTAAAAAGCCAGAGAATCCAACTAAAGAAGGATATACTTTTGTATCATGGCAGTTAAACGGAAAAGATTATGATTTTAGTACAAAAGTAACATCTAATTTAACATTGGTAGCTAAATGGGAAAAGAATGAGGACGTATACAGTCTTAAATTTACAAAATATGATGAATATACACCAGCGGGCACACTTCAAGTGCTTAAAAATGGTGAAATTATCGAATTTAGCGAATTATTAGATGTTAATGGTACTTATGTTGGAAAGTATAATGCTAAAGAAAAAGGTATGTTAAATGCCAATAGTTATGTAGTTAACAAAGTATCTCAAGTAAAACTTATTGATGGTACTATTGTAAATGTAAAGTAAAGGAGGATATATGAAAAGAAGTTTAAAATATTTAAGTGTTTTAGCGCTTGCGTTTATTGCTTTAACTTTTACTGCTCAAGCTAGAGTAATAACTGATGAAGAACTAGAAAATGCTTATGTCATTGGCACCCATCTTTTTACTGAAGAGGGAATTAAACTGGATACAGAAACTATTATGTTAGCAGCTAGAACTATCGAAGATAATATAGAACCAACTGATGTATGGCTTGAAGATATGATTATTTATTTTAAACCTGCTGGTGAAGATAGATGGATTAATGCTTTAACTAATGAAGAAATAGCAGAACCACAGGGAATTAGAGAAAATAATTATTTTACCCATATTAATTTAGAAGAACAAGTAGATAGTATTGGTCTAAGTGGTGTTACTAATGTCGTTACTGATAATGTTGCCAATGATCAATTTGGAGAAAATATTATTTTTAATCAAAAAGCAATTTCAATTGATTATGCAGAAAATACTATTCATGTTTCTGAAGAAGATTTTATGAAATCATGGGATAATGGTGTTGCTAATGAAAAATGGTATGCAGTTTTAATTGATTTGGGTATTTCTAAAGATAGAATTAAGACTATTGAAGGTAGTGATTATGAAATTGCTGATGTTGATAAAGCTGATGCTGAAAAGTTTGGCGCAACTAATTCTAATCAATTTATTTTGTGGCTTAGAGGAGCTGAAAATGATACTTCAAGAGTAATTACTTTTGTAGATAATGAAACAGGTGAAACTGTAGATATAACTATAAATTTCACTGCTAAAAAAGCAGAAGCAACAACTGGAACAGAATTAGAAGAGTATTTAGCTAATCCTAATATTGCTACTATTTATTTAGCAAATGATCTTACTGATTTAACATCAAGAATTATTGTAAATAGGGAAGTAGTTATTGAAGGAAATAATCATACATTAAGTTTTACGGAAGAAGCAAATTCTTATTTTAATGAAGATGAAACGCATGGAATAATTATCAGTGCAGATAATGTAATCATTAGGAATTTAAAAGTTGAAATGACTGCTAATCAGAATATGGATCTTTGGGATGGTGTTTATGGAATTCAAGCTTATAACAGTAAAAATGTGATTTTGGAAAATGTTTCTGCTACCGGAGCTGATGGAGGAATTTTTTCTAATAATTCTGAAGTAACTTTAAAGGGAACAATTGATGTTACGGGAAATGAATTTGGTGGTATTGAAGTATCCAATGGAAGTAGTGTTTTACATACTCAAGATGCCACTTTAGTTAACAACACAGAAAAATTTAAGAAACCAACTATTTGGACTGATAGTACTGGAGTTACAGTTAATACAACTTTGGCTGAAACAACGGTTTATAAAGAAGATGGTGAAACATTTAAACCACAACAGCAATATTATTTATATGCCACAAATATAGAAACAGCTGAAGGAACAACATCCATTGATGAAATATTAGTAAGTACTAATCTAGAAAAGCCAACCACAATCTCAAGTAATGGAAGTGCAACTATTTTCTTACATAAATCTTATTCTCAAGTTCGTTTTGAAATTAGAAATGTTGAAAAGCCAGAAAATGCTCAAATAAAAGTTTGGGCCAAGGCTACAAATGGTGAAATTTGGGATATGATTGAAAATGGTTGGGGACCAGAAAATGGGTTTTCAGTCCCAGCCGGATATGAGGCAACAACACCATTTCAAATTGTTGCTAATACAGCTGGAGAATATCGTGCTGATATCGTTTTAGTTGATGTAACTAATAATGAGGTGGTAACAACAATTAATGTTGCTTTTACTGTGAAGGATCAAGCTTAAAAAGTTTGATCTTTTTAATTTTTGTAAAGCTAAGATTGGATAATTAGATTAACTTCTAATTTTTTTTTAAATTCATATAATTTTATGGGTGAAATTTATGTTTTTTTCCACTATTCATGAAAGAATTCGCTTTGTTTTTCTTGTTAGTATTATTATTTTAATTGCTATTATAATTAAAGTTTTTTATATACAGGTGTTTGCTTATGAAAAGTTAAATACACTAGCTGAAAGTCTTTGGAGTAGAGAACTTCCTATTAAGGCTGATCGAGGATTAATTGTGGACCGTAACGGGGAAGTGCTAGCTACAAATATAACTACAGTATCTTTAGTTGTAGTTCCTGGGCAAATTGATGATCCAGAGAGTGTTGCTAAAGATTTGTCAGATATATTAAATACAGATTATCAAGATATGCTTAAACATGTAACTAAGTCTACTTCTATTGAAAGAGTACATCCTGAGGGAAGAGGTCTTGATTATGATGTGGCAGAAAAAATTGATGCTTTAGGTTATGATGGTGTATATCTTTTAAAAGAGAGTAAAAGATATTATCCTTATGAGTCTGTTTTGTCACATGTTTTGGGTTATGTAGGTATTGATAATCAAGGATTGTCAGGAATAGAGCTTTATTATGATGAGTATTTAACTGGTGCTGATGGGGCAATAAAATACTTTTCAGATGGTAAGGGAAATAAACTTGAACTTACTGAGGTGTATGAAGCACCAACAAGTGGGATTACCATTCAACTTACCATTGATATTCATTTACAACTAGCAATAGAAAATGAACTAGATAATGCAATATCTAAATATAATCCAGAACAAGGATTAATTGTTGTGATGGATCCTGATACAGGAGAGATACTTGCTATGGCAAGTCGGCCTAATTTTGATAGTAATCATTATCAAGATTATGGAACAGAAATTATTAATCGTAATTTACCTATTTGGATGACCTATGAACCAGGAAGTACTTTTAAAATTATTACTTTATCGGCTGCATTAGAGGAACAAACAATTAATCTTTTTGAAGATACATTTACAGATACAGGATCTATAAATGTAGATGGAGCAACTATTCATTGCTGGAAATCTGGAGGGCATGGTACGCAAACTATGCTTCAAGTTGTTGAAAATTCTTGTAATCCTGGTTTTGTTCGAATAGGGCAAACTTTAGGGACAGAAACATTAATGAGTTATATTGATGCTTATGGTTTTGGTGATAAAACGGGAATTGATTTAAATGGAGAATCGACAGGTATATTATTTGATGTAGATAAAATGGGCCCTGTAGAACTTGCTACAACTAGTTTTGGTCAAGGAATTAGTGTTACTCCAATTCAACAAATCAGAGCTGTATCAGCAGCGATTAATGGAGGATATCTTTATACCCCTTATATGGTAGGAGCGTTTTTAGAAAGTGAAACAAATAGTTTGATTGAAAAAGTAGAATCTAATGCTACAAAACAGGTTATTAGTGAGGAGACTAGTAGTTTGGTCAGGTATGCGTTAGAGAGTGTGGTTGCAAATGGTAGTGGTAAGAATGCCTATATTGAAAATTATCGGGTTGGAGGTAAAACAGGTACAGCTCAAAAGGTAGAAAATGGTGCTTATTTAGATGGGAATTATATTTTGTCTTTTATGGGATTTATGCCCGCTGATGATCCAGAAGTTGTTGTGTATGTTGCTATTGATAATCCTAAGGGGGTTACCCAGTATGGAGGGGTTGTATCAGCTCCGATTGCGAGAAATGTTTTACTTTCGGCAATAGATATATTAGATATAGAACCAAGTCGTGATGGTATGGCTAAGGAATATACGTGGCTTGATAAAAAATATAGTATACTTCCAGATGTTACGGGTATGAGTAAGGAAGAGGCAACAAAAATATTAAAAAATTATAAAATTGAGTATTCAGGTAGTGGAGATACTGTTATTTATATGAGTCCTAAAGCTGGATATTATGTAGCTGAGGGTGAGACAATTATGTTACTTCTTGGTTGATGTCAATGTTTATGTAAAATGAGAGAGAAAATAAAGTAATTTAAGATAATACGTAGTATAATAATTTAAAAGGAAGAGGTGGGTTATGCTAATACTTGCTAAAGCAGCGATGGCTATTTTATTAGGGTTTATTTTAGCAATTATTACAGGAGTAATATTGATTCCCATTTTAAGAAGATTTCATATTGGACAATATGTTTGTCATTATGTTGGGGAAAGGCATTTAAAGAAGCAAGGTACACCAACAATGGGAGGGTTAATCTTTATTATTCCGACAATTGTAGCCTTAATTCTTTTATATTTTAATGATAGTATTGAAATATCCCATAATTTGATTATATTAGTTTTTGTTTTTTTAGCTTATGCTGGGTTGGGATTTGTTGATGATTATTTAAAGATTAAATATAAAAATAACAAAGGACTTAGTATTGTTGCTAAATTATTAGTTCAAATGGTTATTGCTTTAGTTTTTTTCTATATATTTATGAGTAATGGCGGACAATCTGATTTAGTTATTTCTAGTCTTGGTATTACGATTCCACTGGGATGGACTTTTGGACTATTTATTTTATTCTTGCTTGTAGGAAGTAGTAATGCGGTTAATATAACTGATGGGTTAGACGGTCTTGCAGGCGGTTTATCAGCGATAGCCTTCTTTGCTTTTGGACTTATTTCTTGGAATGCAGGATGGATGGAAGGATATCAAGAGGTAGCTATATTTTGCTTTATCTTAGTAGGAGCATTGCTTGGATTTTTAGTCTTTAATGCTCATCCTGCTAAAGTGTTTATGGGAGATTTAGGGTCTTTATCTTTAGGTGCAGCATTAGCTACTATTGCGATTATTACAAGGCATGAGTTTTCTTTAGCTTTAATTGGAGGAGTGTTTGTAGTAGAGACACTTAGTAGTTTAATTCAAATTATTGCCATAAGAAAATTCCATAAAAAAGTATTTAAAAGAGCACCTTTGCATCATCATTTTGAAGTACTTGGAATGAATGAGCAAGATATTGTTAGATATTTTTGGGTAGCAGGATTAATATTGGCTATGGCAGCGATTACTTATGGTGTTTGGTTATAAAATGTAGAAGTTCTACATTTTTTTTTAATTCATAAAATTTGTTAGGTGGAGCATATGAAAAAGAAACATATGGATTATTTACTCTTTATTAGTGTTATCATTATCAGTATTTTTGGGATTATTATGATTTATTCAGCAAGTAGTATTTGGGCTGAGTTTAAATATCAAGATGCTTTTAAATATGTTAAACAACAAGGATTATTTTTTCTAGTGGGAATATTTGTTATGATGTTTGCGAGTAGAATTAATTTACAGTTTTTGAAGAAAAAAGCTAATTTAATTTTGGGTGTTTGTTTTTTGCTTTTAGTTTTAGTTTTAATTCCAGGGATTGGAACAATTAGAAATGGAAGTAGGAGTTGGTTTGGGATAGGTGGTTTTGGTATTCAACCTAGTGAGTTTGCAAAACTTGGATTGATTATATTTGTCTCTAAATATCTTGCTCGTAATCAAAAAAATATGACTGATGTAAAGAAAGGAGCGTTACCAATCTTTTTGGTTATTGGTATTTTCTTTTTGCTTATTATGTTAGAACCTGATTTTGGAACTGCTATGGTTATGGCTCTTACTTTAATTGCTCTTATTTTTATTTCAGGTTTAAAGATATCCTTTTTTGTTAAATTAGGAGTTCTTGGTTTAGCTGGTATAGCTTGTCTTATTATAGCAGCACCATATCGGATGGCTAGAATTGTGTCTTTTTTAAATCCGTGGAGTGATCCATTGGGTAGTGGTTATCAAATAATTCAAAGTTTGTATGCAATTGGTCCTGGAGGATTACTTGGTCAGGGTTTCTTAAATTCTAGACAAAAGCATTTTTATTTACCTGAACCGCAAACAGATTTTATTTTTTCTATTATTAGTGAAGAATTTGGGTTTTTAGGGGTACTTATTGTCTGTGGGTTCTTTCTCTTTGTTTTTTACCGTATGATTAGAATTGCTCTTAGAAGTAATGATTTGTTTTGTAAGTATTTGGCTTTTGGACTAGCTTTTGGTATTCTTATTCAGGCTAGTTTAAACTTAGCAGTTGTAGTTGGTCTTATTCCTGTTACTGGTGTAACTTTACCTTTTTTTTCTTACGGTGGTTCTAGTTTACTTATTAGTATGATTAGTGTTGGTTTAGTTTTAAATGTTAGTAGAGAGTAGTATAAGTTAAGAATATTTTTTTATAATAATAAATGGTGTATATTATGAAGTTTTTACGATATAGTTTAATTTTAGTTTTTTTAGGAATAGTTATTGGTGGAGGAGTTTATTTTTATAATCATAAAGATGGTTATTTAGTAACTTTTAATTCTAATGGTGGTAGTGTTATTGCTCCAATTCGCACAGGAATAAAAAAACAAATTGATGTGCCAGTATCACCAACTCGTGAAGGATATACATTTGTCGGTTGGTATTTAGATGATGAAAAATTTGATTTTGATTTGAAAGTAGAAGAAGATATTACTTTGACTGCTCATTGGGAGGAAGAAAAAAGTATAGTTTACACACTTTCATTTGATTCATTAGGTGGTAGTGTTATTGAGGATATAAAGATAGAAAAGGGCAGTGTTTTAGAGGACGTTCCTGTTCCTATTAAGGAAGGGTATCTATTTCTTTATTGGACTTATCATAACGCAGAATTTTCTTTTACGACTCCAATTGATAAGAGTATGACTTTTGTTGCTAAATATAAGCATTTAGAAGAAGAAAAGGTGAATGCTACAATTACTTTTGATAGTAATGGTGGTAGTTTGGTAGAAGATGTTGTTGTAAAGATTGGTGATATAGCTAAGATGCCAAAAGAGCCTACAAAAGATGGATATCGTTTTGCTGGTTGGTATTTAGATGATGAAGAATTTCTCTTTTTAGAACCAGTTTATGAAGATATTACTTTGCAAGCTTTATGGGAGAAAGAATGAATTTTATAAAAAAGGATGGAAATATCTTCTTTTTTTTTGTATAATAGGTTAGAGGAGAGATATTATGAAAATATTAACAGTAAATGCAGGTAGTTCATCTTTAAAATTTAATATGATTGAACTTCCAGAAGAAAGGGAATTAATTAGTGGTTATTTTGAGAAAATTGGTTTAAGTGGGGGAATCTATAGTATTAAAATTAATGGTTCGAAAATCAAAAAAGAAGCAGATATGAGAGATCATAAAGATGCGATTGAACTTTTAATTAAAGAATTACTTGATAATAAAATTATTAAATCGTTAGAGGAAATTGAAGGAATTGGACATAGGCTTGTTCATGGAGGAGATAAATATGCTTCTAGTGTTGTGATTACTGATGATGTAATTAATACAGTTAAAGAATTATCTAGTTTAGCTCCTTTACATAATCCAGCAAATATTTTGGGAGTAGAAGCTTTTAGAGAAGCTCTTCCTAATACACCAATGGTAGGAGTTTTTGATACAGCTTTTCATCAAACTATGGGGGAAGAACAATACTTGTATTCTGTGCCACTAGATTGGTATAAAGAATATCAAATAAGAAAATATGGATTTCATGGAACTAGTCATAAATATATTACTAAAGTTATGCGAGAAAAATTAGGCAGAGATGATATTAATTTGATTAGTTGTCATATTGGTAGTGGTGCATCTATTTGTGCAATAAAGAATGGTAAAAGTTTTGATACAACTATGGGATTTACTCCTAATGCGGGACTTATAATGGGTACTCGTTCAGGAGACATTGATTATTCTGTTATTCCTTATTATATCAATAAAACTGGTGCTACATTGAGTGAAGTAGATAATATTTTAAATAAGAAAAGTGGCCTTTTAGGTATAAGTGGTAAATATAGTGATCATAGAGATATAGAAAGTGCTATGGAAGATGGCGATCAAGATGCTATCCTTGCTAATAACATGTATATAAATCGTGTAGTAGAATATATTGCTAAATATTATGTAGAACTTGATGGAAAAGTGGATGCTATTGTCTTTACCGCTGGTTTAGGAGAAAACGCTAGAGAGTTTAGAGAAGCAATTTTAAATAAACTTGGTTCTTTAGGTATTTGTGTAGATCATGATAAAAATAGTAAAATCGCTAGTTATTTAGATAAGCATGAAGGAGTTATTTCTAGTGATGAGTCTAGTGTAGAAGTTTACGTTGTACCAACTAATGAAGAACTTATGATAGCACTAGATACTTATGAATTAATTCGCTAGGGGTGATACCATTAATAATAATAGTGTTGTAAGAAAAGTATATAGAAAGATAAAAGAGTATCAAAAAATAGTAGTAGCAAGGCATGTAGGACCAGATCCTGATGCTATAGCTTCTTCTATTGCTCTTAGAGATTCTATTCGTTTAACTTTCCCTGAAAAGGAAGTTTATGCAGTAGGATTAGGAGTTTCTAAATTTAAATATTATGGTATTTTAGATAAAGTTGATAATGAGACTCTTAAGGGATGTTTATTAATTGTTCTTGATGTGCCTAATTTAAATCGGGTAGACGGGATTGAAAATTTAGAATATAAAGAAATTATGAAGATTGATCATCATCCAGCTGAAGATATAAAAGGGCCTGTTGATTGGACGGATGAGACTAGTTGCTCTACTTGTCAGATGATTGCAGAGCTCTTATTAAAAACACCTCTTAAGCTTGATACTAAGATAGCTGGTAATTTATATTTAGGTATTGTATCTGATAGTGATCGCTTCCTACTTTCTTATACAAGTAATAAAACATTTCAAATTGTTCATGATTTGATCAAAGTTAGTAAAATAGATTTTACTTCTTTATATAATTATTTATATGATAGGAGTATTGATGAAGTTAAGTTTCAGGGATATATTGCGATCAATATGACTGTTACTGAAAATGGACTTGGTTACATTATTATTCCAAGTGAAGTAATTAAAGAATATAATGTTGATTTGGCTACTCCTGCTAATCTCATTAATAGTTTTAATTTTATTCGAGAAGTTATCGTTTGGACATTTATTACAGAGGATGTTAAAAATAACGTATATAAAGTAAGTATTCGCTCTCATGGGCCAATTATTAATGAGACTGCTAGCAAATACAATGGTGGTGGACATAAATATGCTAGTGGGGCTAGAATTACTAGTGAGGAAGAAGTGCAAGCTTTTATTCATGATTTAGATGTTCTTTGTGAAGAATACAGACGAGCTAGTATTAGTAATATTTAACTCATTTCAAAATAGAAATGAGTCTTTTGTACATCTTTTGTCAAACTTTTGTCTAATTATTGAGGTAATTCTTGATGCATGTTATAATAAATTTGTACCATAATTAAAGGAGGCAATATGGAAAAAAAATATGTTTACCTTTTTTCAGAAGGTAATAAAGACATGAAAGAATTATTGGGTGGTAAAGGTGCTAATTTAGCAGAAATGACAGGTTTAGGACTTCCTGTACCTAGAGGTTTTACCGTTACAACAGAGGCTTGTAATAAATACTATGAAGATAAGGAAGTTATTGATGAGGCGGTTAAAGAAGAGATTTATGCTAAATTAGAAGAACTAGAAGGTATTACAGGAAAAACTTTAGGGGATAAAGATAATCCACTTTTAGTAAGTGTTAGAAGTGGAGCTAGAGCTAGTATGCCAGGAATGATGGATACGGTCTTAAATTTAGGTATGAATGATGAAGTGGCTGAAGGTTTTAGTAAGATTACGAATAATAAAAGATTTGTTTATGACTCATATCGAAGATTTATTCAAATGTTTGCTGATGTTGTTAAAGGATACCCGAAGTCTAGTTTTGAACGTCGTTTAGATGAGATTAAAGAGGCTAAGGGGGCTAAATTTGATACGGATTTAACAGCAGATGATATGGTGGAAGTAACAAACGAGTTTAAAAAGATTTATAAAGATATAGCTCATGAAGATTTTCCACAAGATCCTAAGGTTCAATTAATAGAAGCAGTTACAGCTGTATTTAGAAGTTGGAATAATGAGCGAGCTATATATTATCGAAGAATGAATGACATTCCTTCTAGTTGGGGAACAGCGGTAAATGTTCAAGAAATGGTTTATGGGAATAGTGGAGAAACATCTGGTACAGGAGTAGCCTTCACTAGAAATCCTGCTACAGGTGAGGCTAAACTTTATGGTGAATATTTGATTAATGCTCAAGGTGAAGATGTTGTTGCAGGTATTCGTACGCCAGAACCTATTAGTAAATTAGAAGAAACTATGCCAGAAGTATATAAACAGTTTGCTACAATTGCTAAGACGTTAGAGAATCATTATAAAGATATGCAAGATATGGAGTTTACTATTGAAAATGGCAAATTATTTATGCTTCAAACTAGAAATGGTAAGAGAACAGCTACAGCAGCTTTGAAGGTTGCCGTTGATATGGTAAGTGAAGGCTTAATTACTAAGGAAGAGGCAATACTAAAAGTTGAGCCAAAGCAACTTGATAGTTTACTTCATCCAACATTTAATGCTGATGCTCTTAAAAAGGGTGAAGTTATTGCAACAGGTCTTGCAGCATCTCCAGGAGCTGGTGCTGGTAAAATTTATTTTACGGCTTCCGATGTAACAGAACATGCTAAAATGGGTGAAAAAACTATACTTGTTCGACTTGAAACATCGCCTGAGGATATTGAAGGAATGAATCATGCCGAAGGAATACTTACGATTCGCGGTGGTATGACTAGTCATGCTGCAGTTGTTGCTCGTGGTATGGGTAGATGCTGTGTATCTGGTTGTGGTGAGCTTAATATTGATGAAGAAGCTAAAACAATTACAACAAAAAGTGGTAAAGTTTATCATGAAGGTGATGAAATTAGCTTAGACGGTTCTACAGGACGTGTTTATGATGGTTTAATAAAAACTGAGGAGCCAAGTATAAGTGGTGATTTTGAAACATTTATGAATTGGGCTGATAGTATAAGAAGACTTAAAGTTAGAACTAATGCCGATACCCCAAGGGATGCTATTCAAGCACGTAAGTTTGGTGCAGAAGGTATAGGGTTATGTCGTACAGAGCATATGTTCTTTGAGGAAGATCGAATCTTTAATTTTAGAAAAATGATTACGGCAGAGACACTTGAACAAAGAGAGGCAGCACTTGAAGACATTCTTCCTTATCAAAGAGGTGATTTTGAAGAATTATTTAAAGCAATGGCTCCATATAGTGTTACTATCCGTTTCTTAGATCCACCTTTACATGAATTTTTACCTCATACAGATGAAGAAATTAAGCCACTTGCTGAAAGCTTAGGCATGAGCTTTGATGCTTTAAAGAAGAGAGTAGAATCATTAAAAGAGTTTAACCCAATGATGGGACATAGAGGATGCAGGCTTGCTATTACTTATCCTGAAATTGCTAGAATGCAAACAAGAGCTGTTATAGAAGCAGCGATTAATGTTGGTAAAGAAGGAATAGAAGTAACTCCTGAGATTATGATTCCTCTTGTTGGTGATGCTAAAGAACTTAAATTTGTTAGAGATATTGTATGTGCTGAGGCAGATAAATTGATTAAGGAATCTAATGTGGATTTAACTTATCATGTTGGAACAATGATTGAAATTCCAAGAGCAGCTTTAACTGCTGATAAAATAGCAGAGTATGCTGAATTCTTCTCATTCGGTACAAATGATTTAACCCAAATGACTTATGGTTTTTCAAGGGATGATGCTGGTAAATTCTTGAATGATTATTATAAAAATCAAATTTTTGAAAGCGATCCTTTTGCTAAGTTAGATACTGAAGGCGTTGGTGAACTTGTTAAAATTGCAGCAGAAAAAGGCAGAAGAACTAGACCAGATATTCATTTAGGTATTTGTGGTGAACATGGAGGAGATCCATCTAGTATTGAGTTCTGTGAAAGTGTAGGTCTTGATTATGTATCTTGTAGTCCATATCGCGTTCCTATTGCAAGACTTGCAGCAGCAAGGGCTGTCATAAATAATCAATAAAATCTTAGTTTCTGAATATACTAATAGTGAATATACTATATAGTATATTGTTATTGCACTCAAAGAGATGCGATAAAAAAGAAAATGTTTGCCGCTTACGGATGGTGCGAGTTATAAATGATTCCGAAGGAAAATGTTTGAAGACTTTATCTAAAAAGATGAGGAAATAGAGTAATTTTATATTTACTCTATTTTTCTTTTTTAATTTATGTTAAAATATTTTAGAGGTTGATTGAATGAAGAAAAAAGAAGTATCAAAAAATAAGAAGATGATAAAATTATTTGAAGCTTTATTTTTTGGAGTATGTATTTTAATTTTTGTTTTTTTAATTTTTAGGATTTGGTGGTGGTAAGATGAATAAAGAAGTTAGTCTTAAAAGTTTTGTAATTGTTATGACTGTATTAGTTATAATAGAGATAATTTTATTATTTGTTTTTAGTCCAAGAGGTAATTTAGATAATTATAGTAGTGAATATTGTAGTGAAGCAGTTTGTAATGAAGATTTATCATTATGTTATGCTTATGATTTAGATGAGGCAGGAAATACGGTAGTTGTTTGGCGAGGGTCTTGTCAAGAAGGAAATTAATGGTAATGGTTGTGTTTTTCATTAAAATCTGTTAGAATAGACATGTACTTGTAGGTGATGGAATGCGTTATTTGGGATTAGATTTGGGAACAAAGACTTTGGGAGTGGCAATTAGTGATTCTTTAGGAATGATTGCTAGTCCTCTAAAAGTTATTCATTTTCCAAAAGAGAGATATGATATTGCTTTGGAAGAACTTTTAAGTATTTTGAGGGAATATCCGATATCTAAAATTGCTTTGGGCCTTCCTAAAAATATGGATGGTAGTGAAGGTTTTGCAAGTACGAGAAGTAAAGAATTTAAAAAGAAATTAGAAGGTGTAACAGATATTCCTGTTTATTTGGTTGATGAAAGGCTTAGTACAGTGGAAGCTGAAAAAATTTTGCTGGAAGCTGATATAAGCAGAGAAAGACGCAAAAAAGTTATTGATGGGGTTGCAGCTGTATTAATTTTAGAAACTTTTATTAAAATGGAGGAGAAATAAATGAGTGAAGAAAAAAATCGCTATTTTACAGTAACAGATAATAGTGGAAAAACTTTAGAGTATGAAATTCTTTTTACTTTTGATTCAGAGGAAACAGGAAAAAGTTATATTGTTTTTACAGATAATTCTTTAGATGAGGATGGAAGCATTATTACTTATGCAGCAACGTATGATAAAAATGGAGAGACATTAGCGTTACAAGATATAAAGACAGATAAAGAATGGGATTTGATTGAACATTTACTTTCTAGTATTGAAGAAGCGAGCGAATAAAGGAGTTTTATGAAAAAGAAGTTAATTATTATCATTGGGGTAATTTTGGTTGTGATTATTCTTCTTATAGTTTTATATTTTTATGGATTAACAGCTGTTTCTAAAAGTGATGATAAAGTTACTTTTACCGTTTCTGCTGGTGAAGGGAAAATGGATATTATCAATAGTTTGGATGAAGCTGGTTTGATTAAAAGCAAAATATCTGCTTATATTTATGTTGGATTGCATCATAGTCTTAATTTGCAGGCAGGAGAATATGAATTAAGTAAAAATATGGGGTTAGAAGAAATCTTAGATAAGTTTCATCAAGGAAATATTATTCAAGAAGATAATACTTTTAATCTCACTTTTGTCGAAGGAAAGAGACTTGTAAACTATGCTAGCGAGATAGCGGAAGCTACTAATACAACGGTTGAAGATGTTTTAGCGGTACTTGAAGATGAAGACTTTTTAAAAGCGTTAATAGAAGAATATTGGTTTTTAACTGATGATATATTAAATGAAGAAATTTATTATCCACTTGAAGGTTATTTATTTGCTAGTACTTATGAGTTTTATCAAAATGGTAGTATAGAAGATATCATAAGAAGAATGCTAGATGGTATGAATACTGTTCTTAGTAAATATAAAGAACAGATTGATGCTAGTGAATATAGTGTTCATGAAATATTAACTTTAGCAAGTATTGTTGAAGGTGAGGCATCTACTAGTGATGACCGAGCTGGGGTTGCTGGTGTTTTTTACAACCGTTTAGATGCGGGTTGGAGTTTAGGTAGTGATGTTACTACTTATTATGCTGTAGGTTTAGATTTTTACGAAAGAGATCTGACTTTAAGCGAGATTAATGATGTTAATGCTTATAATACGAGAGCTTCAGCAATGGCAGGTAGACTTCCAGTAGGACCTGTTTGTAGTCCTAGTGAAGCTTCTATTGAAGCTGCATTAAATCCAGGAGAGCATGATTATTATTTCTTTGTTGCAGATAAAACAGGAAAAACTTATTTTACACGGACTAATGCTGAACATGAAGCGAAAATTCGCGAGTTACAAGCAAATGGACTGTGGTATGAATATAATTAATTAAGAGGTGAATTATGAAAGAACTTATACTTGAAATGGAGGAGTATGCCTCCCTTAAAAACATTCCTATAATTGAGAAAGATTCTATAGCTTTCATTATGAAGTATATTAAGAAAAATAGTATTAAGAATATACTTGAGATTGGAAGTGCAATTGGGTATTCAACTATTTTAATGGCAAGTGCATCACAAGAGGTTACAGTTACAACAATTGAACGTGATGAAGCTCGTTATATGGAATGTCTTAAAAATGTAAAAAAATGTGGTTTTGAAAAGAAAATTAATGTGGTTTTTCAAGATGCTTTAGATGTTAATTTAACTGGTGTTAAGTATGATATGATTTTTATTGATGCTGCTAAGGGACAATATATTAAGTTTTTTGAAAAATTTCAATATTTTTTAAATGATGGTGGAGTAATTATCACAGATAATTTAAAATTTCATGGTCATGTAGGTAAATCTAAGGAGATAGAGTCTAAAAATTTACGAGGATTAGTAGAAAAGATTGAAGATTATATTGAGTTTTTGAAGAATAATCCAGACTTTGAAACTAATTTCTATGATGTTGGTGATGGACTCTCAGTGAGTGTTAAGAAAGATGAAAAATAATTATTTGGTAGTTGTTTCTACAGATACAATTTTATCTAAATTAAAACAAGAAAGTAATATTACTTTCCTTTTTCCTATTAAAGGATTTAGCGTAGGATATCCTCAAACTTTTAAAATAGAAGATATCCATGAAGAACATGCTTTTATTTTAGTTAATCGTATGCTGGATCAAGAGGGAATTTTAAAGTTTAAAGAGATGATTTGTAATTTACCTAAAAATATTGAAGGTATTGTTTTTGATGATATTGGCGTATTACAAATTTTACTAGATAGTAATCTTAATTTTACTAAAATTCTTTTCTTAAATCATTTTAACTGTAATTATGTAAGTATTAATGCTTATTTATCTTACGTTGATAGTGTTGTAGTAAGTACAGATATTACGAAAGATGAAGTAAAAGAAATACTAAAAAAGGCATATAAACCACTTGTTTTATATACTTTTGGTCATATGAATATTATGTATTCTAGAAGAAAGCTTATTACGAATTATAATGAACATTTTCATCATGAAGAGGGTTTGATTAATGAAATTGTTAATGATATGGGTTCTTCTTTTAAAGTTGTAGAAAATGATTATGGGACTGTTATCTATACTGGTGAGCCTTTTAATGGATTGGATTTTAGAGGAAGTGAAAATGTATTATATTATTTAATTAATACTGTTTTTCTTTCTTTTGAAGAAGTAGAACATATTCTTCATAGTGATGATGATTTAAAGAGCGAATATCCATATAAATATTTGAGTAATGAAGAGACGATTGTAAGGATAAAGGAGAGATGAGTATGATTGAACTTTTAGCTCCCTCAGGGAATTTAGAACGTCTTAAAATAGCTTGTCTTTATGGAGCAGATGCTGTATATATTGGGGGTTATGAATATTCTCTAAGAGCAAATGCGATTAATTTTAGTAAAAGTGAGTTAGAAGAAGCGGTAAGGTTTGCTCATGAGCGAGGAAAAAAAGTTTATGTTACAGTTAATATTGTTTTTCATAATCGTGATTTAAATGGGTTAAAAGAGTATTTGGAAGAATTAGCTAGTATACATGTTGATGCTGTTATTGTTAGTGATATAGCAGTTATTACTTTAATTAGAAAGCATAATATTCCTTTAGAAATCCATTTGTCGACACAGGCTAGTACGTTAAATTATGAGGCTGCACTGTTTTATAAAAGTCTTGGTGTTAAAAGAATTGTTTTGGCAAGAGAAGCATCTAGGGAAGATATTATTTCTATTAAAAATAAGACAGGATTAGATTTGGAATGCTTTATTCAAGGAGCTATGTGTACTAGTTTTAGTGGTAAGTGTGTTTTATCGAATGTCATGACAAATCGAGATGCTAATCGAGGTGGATGTGCCCAAATTTGTAGATGGATGTTTACGATTAATGATAATTCTGATGTTTTTAGTATGACTCCTAAAGATCTTAATATGAGCATTTATTTAAAAGATATGATGGATATTGGGGTAAATTCTTTTAAAGTAGAGGGAAGAATGCGTTCTGTTTATTATATTGCTACGATAATTTATGAATATCGTTCCTTAATAGATAAAATAAAGAGTAATACTTTAACTAAAAGTGACATACTATATTCTAATGATATCATTAATCGGTGTGCGAACAGGGAATCTACTCCTCAGTTTTATGATAAGTTACCTACTCATAAAGAACAATATTATTTAGGGCGTGAGGAAGTTTCTAATCAAGATTTTCTTGGTATTGTTTTAGAATATCAAGATAATAAGATATTACTTGAAGAACGTAACTATTTTAAAGTGGGGGATATTGTAGAATTTTTTGGGCCAGAGATGGATACATTTACTTATCAGATTCATAAAATATATGATGAAAATGGTAAAGAAATCGACATTGCTAGACATCCTAGAATGCATGTTTTTCTAGAGGTTGACAGAGTTATACCAAAAAATGCTATGATGCGTTTAAAAGTATTTGACAAAAATGATTATTTGTAGTATTCTTTTGTAGATGCAAAAAAATGAAGGTGGAATAGATGAAAAAAGAAAATACAATTGTTCTAACTCCAGAAGGATATTTAGAACTAGAACAAGAATTAAATGATTTAAAATTAAATAAGAGACCTGAAGTGATAAATGCGCTTAAATATGCGCGTTCTTTAGGAGATTTATCTGAAAATGCTGATTATGATGCGGCTAGAAATGAACAAGCTCAACTTGAGAGTAGAATTAAAGAACTTGAGTATAAGCTTGAACATTGTGAGATTGTTGATAATCAGGATAAAAATATTGCTAATGTTGGTTCAACAATAGTAATAGAGTATGAACCTGGTGATGAAGAAGAATATAAAATTGTAGGTTCTCTAGAAGCTGATCCATTTAACAATAAGATTTCTAATGAGTCACCAATAGGACAGGCAGTTATTGGTCATAAGGCTGGAGAGATTGTTTCTGTTGATAGTCCTAATGGAGCTTATGAAGTAACACTAAAAAGTGTAAATTAATTTGTATTTTTAGATAATATATGATATAATTATTTGGACCCAAGAAAGACAATCCGCTTAACAATGCTTAACAATGTTTAACAATGTTTGACAATTGGTTAATGATTGTTGGTTAATATAAATAGAGAGGATGTGTAGATATGGCTAATCTTGTTGATAAGATTAATGAACGTCATATGAGACGAGACATACCTGAATTTCGTGTTGGAGACACTGTACGTGTTGATGTATGGGTTAAAGAAGGAAAGAAAGAGAGAATCCAAGCTTTTGAAGGCTTAGTAGTAGCTAAAAAAGGTAGTGGTGTATCTGAGACTTTTTCAGTAAGAAAAAAATCAGGTGGCATTGGAGTTACTCGTATATTTCCAGTTAATGCTCCTACAATTGATAAAATTGTCGTAGTTAGAAAAGGTCTTGTTAGACGTGCTAAACTTAACTTTATTAAAGGTATGCGTAAAGAATATCGTGTTAAGGAAAGAAATGACAGTGTTAAAGGTGAATAACTCATGGATATGAGTTTTTCTTTTGGAAAAATATTGAATAAATAGTAAAAAAGTGATACTATAAATCTATGTGTAAAATGGAGGGCTAATATGAAGTTATTAAGAAGTCTAATTCCTTATATAATTATTATTGTTGTAGTGGTATTTATTCGTACTTTTATTGTTACTCCTGTAAAAGTGGATGGGACAAGTATGTATCCAACGCTTGATGGAGATGAGATTATGCTTTTAAATAAATTGGGACATATTGACCGTTTTGATATTGTTGTAATTCATTTGAATGATGAAGAAGGCAATTTGATTAAAAGAGTCATAGGCTTGCCAGGTGAGACAGTAGAAATTCGTGATAATAAAATTTATGTTAATGATGAACTATTAGAGGATTCTTATGGATATGGAACTACTTATAATATAGATCCAGTTACTTTGAGTGAGGATGAGTATTTTGTTTTGGGCGATAATCGAATTATTTCTTTGGATAGTAGAGTATTTGGAAAGGTTAATCGTACAGAAATAAAGGGGACTACTAATATTATTATGTTTCCGTTTAGTAAAATAGGAAAAGTGGAATAGAGGAGTAATTTTCTCTTTTTTCTTGATCAAGAAATATGGTATAATTTTGTTATAGGTTAGGAGTAGTTATGAAAATAAGAGTAAGGAAGAAAAATGAAAAGTAATTTGAGTATGTGGCTAACACAAAAATCTATAGGAGAACTTTTTGATACAACTCGAAATAATATCACGATGCATATTAATGAAATATATAACACTTATGAATTAGATGAAAATTCAACTAGTAAGAAATTCTTACTAGTTCAAAGAGAAGAAAATAGAGAAGTAAAAAGAAATTTTCAATATTATAATCTTGACATGGTTATTTCTATTGGATATAAAGTCAATTCTGATAGAGCAATTCAATTTAGAAGATGGGCCACTTATATATTAAAAGAATTTTCAAAAAAAGGTTATATTATTGATAAAAACAACTAGTGTAGACTATGATTCTAAATCTCCTACTACAATTAAATTTTTTAAGAAAGTACAAAATAAAATGCATTATGCAGTATCTCATCAAACCACAGCTGAAATTATATACAACAGAGCAGATTCAAAGAAAGAACATATGGGGCTTACAAGTTGGCTAAGTTGTACCAAATGACACGAAATAATAAAATTGCTTTATTTTAAAGGAAAGTTTGACAACAAGCATATTATGCTAAATAAATTAAAAAGCAAAGAGAATGATGGCAACTTTACTATTATAGTATCAATTATTAAAAACGGGAGGCAGAACAATGGATGAACATGGCAATATAATTATTTATAAAGATAAAAATGGCAATGATAATATAGAAGTTAAATTGCAAGATAATACTGTTTGGCTAAATCAAGAACAATTAGTGAGATTATATAATTCAAGTAAATCAAATATATCAGAGCATATAAAGCATATATTGGAGAGTGGAGAATTAGATGAATTAGCAACTGTTCGGAAATTCCGAACAGTTGCCTCAAACGGAAAAACATATAATATGAATTATTATAATCTTGATATGATTGTAGCTATAGGGTTTAGGGTGAAATCTAATACTGGAACAAATTTTAGAAAATGGGCAAATGAGAGATTAACTGAATATATGATAAAAGGATTTGCTATGAATGATGACTTATTAAAACGAGCAGGTGGTGGATTATATTTTGATGAATTACTTGCAAGAATTCGAGATATTAGATCATCAGAAAAAGTTTTTTGGAGAAAAATATTAGATATATATGCCGTTCAAAATAAAATGCACTGGGCAGTACACGGGCACACTGCAGCAGAAATTATAGTTGAAAGAGCCGATGGAGATAAAGATTTTATGGGGTTAACTACATTTAGTGGAGATTATCCAACGTTATTAGATGCTTCGGTTGCAAAAAACTATTTAACAGATAAAGAATTAGACATTTTAAATAGAATTGTTTCAATGTATTTAGATTATGCAGAATTACAAGCGATTGAAGAAAAACCGATGACTATGCAAGATTGGATTAAAGAACTGAATTATTTCCTAACAATGAATAGAAAAGATATATTAAAAGGAGCTGGAAAAGTTAGTCATGAAGAAGCTTTAAATCATGCAAAAAAAGAATATGATAAATATAAAAATAGAATTGCATTAAAGCCAAGTGAAGTAGAACTTCATTACTTACAAAGTATTAAAGATTTAGAAATGATTGATACCAAAAATTAGTCCTGCCATTTGGACTAACTAATTGGAAGAATTCTCCTAATGGAAAAATTGTAGAAACTGTTAGAGAAGGAAGAAACAGGGATATTAATTAAAAATTTGTGTTCAATAGGAAATTTGGTGGTAGAATATCTAGAAAGAATATTTGATTTTAAATTATTTAGCTCTTCAGCTTATGAAGGAACACCACAATCTTTTTTTGAGAATGATAGTATGTGGTACCTAGTACAAAATGCATTAAACTATTCTAAGATTTTTCCGAGTATTCAATTATTAAAATTATATAATCAATTATATATTGATTTGAAATTTACATGTGATAGCAAACATAATATATTAAGTCAAAAAAAATATCTTGAAAAGGAAGTGATAATAGTGGCAAATATTAATTGGTTGATTACGATTTATTGCAACCCCTAGCAAAAACCTTATAAATAAAGGCTTT
>ERZ1643251.671-NODE-671-length-45583-cov-7.316926_pt1 | contig 45583 bp, 36 predicted proteins | sample MGYA00579261_ERZ1643251 | MGnify/ENA primary metagenome ERZ1643251 (study PRJEB29033, sample SAMEA4952267) | chicken gut metagenome | biome: Broiler Chicken; feature: Gastrointestinal Tract; material: Caecum | place: Ireland | collected 2018 | study: Broiler... | reverse complement strand
AAACTTTTAAAGACGAAAACTTATGATTGTGTAGCCTTTTCGTTCACAAATCACATAGAGAGGGACATCGGTGCGATGTCCCTTTTTTGTTGAATTTCCCGTTTGATGTGCTCGGAACGCTTGTCTGCAAAGCGTGGAGCGTTTCGGAAGTTTAACGGGTATTCGGAAAATGCGCAACGCGTACGTTCAGGGAGTGTGGCAAATGGTACGGTTTCTTTTTGTGCGGCACGGGCAGAGTATGTCCAACGTCAACAGGACTTTCACGGGGCAGGCCGATGTCCCGCTGTCCGAACTCGGGAAAAAACAGGCGGAGGATCTGCGCGGATTTCTGCTCGGACACTATGCGATCGATACCATATGGTCGAGCGATCTTCTGCGCGCCCGTCAGACGATAGAACCCGTCGCGTCGGCGCTCGGCCTGCCCGTTCATACCGATCGCCTTCTGCGCGAGATCTTCGGCGGAGAATGGGAGGAAAAGACGGTGGACGAGATCGCCTTCCGCTACTCCGAGGACTACGCCATGTGGCAGAACGACATCGGTCTCGCGCGCTGTACGGGCGGGGAATCGCTCGCCGAGGTACAGCAGCGGGGGATCCTCGCCGTGCGCCGCATTGCGGAAGAAAATGACGGGAAAACGGTGCTCGTCGCCACGCACGCCGCCTTTCTGCGCGCGATGCAGTGCTACTGGCAGGGACTCCCTCTGCGCGCCATGAAGGACATCCCGTGGGTGCCGAATGCCTCTACGACGGAAGCGGAATACGACGGCGGCTCCGTCCGCATCGTCCGCCCCGCTCAGGACGGCTATCTGCAGGGCGAGATTACCCGCATTTCAAAGGGATTCTGAAGCGGGCTTTCTTCACACGCAGGGGGCTGTCTTTTGTGCGCGCGAGGGCAGATGCGCGGTGTCGGGAGCCTGTCTTTCGTTTGCGTGCGGCGCAGGACATTTTGCTTTGCGTGAGGGCAGGGAGAAGCGTTCGCGGGGAGGCGTCCCGTTAATGCGTACGGGAAGGGTGCAGATCCGATCGAGAAGGAAGAAGAAACGGCGGCGGGCGTTCCGTTCGGAACGCCCGCCGCCGTTATGTGTTTTATGCGTTTGCGGGAATTTTTATTCAGGATCAGCCGATCTCGTAGGGGTTTTTCTCGCCCTTTTCAAAGCAGGAAAGGCTTTTCAGCGCGCACTGTACCATGGCGGAGGTTGCCTCTTCGGTGAAGAAGGCATAGTGCGAGGTAAAGATGACGTTGGGGAATTGTTTTAAGTAAAAGAGATCGCGCTTGTTGACGATGCGGGCGCGCAGATCGATGTGAACGGCGCCCTCTTCCGATTCGATGGTGTCGAGTCCCGCGCCGCCGAGGTGTCCCGATTCGAGCGCTTCGGTGAGCGCCTGGGTATCGACCAGGCCGCCGCGCGCGGTGTTGATGAGCAGGGCGCCCGGTTTCATTTTCGCGAAGACGTCCGCGTTGATCATGTGCCGATTCTCCTGCGTGAGGGGCATATGCAGGGAGAGAATGTCGCACGTCTTATAGATGGTGTCCGGATCGGCGGCCTCTGCGTTGGGAATGCTCCCGGGACGGACATAGGGGTCGTAATAGAGGACGCGGCACCCGAATCCCGACAGGTTCTGAATGACCGTGCGCCCGATCTTTCCCGCACCGAGAATGCCGATCGTGAGGTGGCGCATCTCGCGGCCGCACATGCCGTCGAGGGAGAAGTCGTTGACGAGCGCGCGGCAGACGGAGATCTTGGCCTTGCGCAGGAGCATCAGCATGAGCATGACGGTGAAATCTGCCACGTTGTAGGGGGCATAGCTGGCGTTGCTCACGCGGATTTTGTACTGCTTTGCGGCGGCGAGGTCGATGTGATTGAATCCGACGGTGCGCGTCGCGAGATACTTTACGCCGCGGCCTGCAAGTTCTTTCAGCATGGGGGCGCGCAGGTCGGAAAAGCCGAGCGTTGTCACGCCGTCGTAGCCCTCGACGAGGCTGACGTTGTCCTGCGTCAGCGTCTCTTCCTTCAGTGTGACGTCCAGACCGTAATCCTTCGCCCGCGCAAAATCGGGAAGTTCAAAATCTTTTGTCTCAAAGGAAATAATTCTCATGCGATCACTATAACACCTGCGTGCGGATTTGTCAAACGGCAGGCCGCCCCGCACGGTGCGTTGTTTGTTTTTTTCTCCGAAAAAATGCGAAAGGGTCTTGATTTTTCCGTGTGCTTCCGATATAATATCGATAGATTTTGCAAAGGAGAAAAATATGGAGAAAAAACAGAAAACAACGCTTACGGCGCAGGAGAAGATCCGCCTTTTGAACGGCAAGGACTTCTGGTACACGGACGACTTGGACGGGCGGATTCCCGCAGTCCGCATGTCGGACGGCCCGGTCGGTCTGCGCACCGAGAAATCGGACGAAAACGGCAGGAATTACACGGTTCCCGCCGTGGCGTATCCCTCCATCGAAGTGCTCGCCAACACCTGGAACACGGCCTGTGCGACGGCGATGGGCGAGTGCCTTGCCGACGACTGCCGCGACCGCGGAGTGGACGTCCTGCTCGCACCCGGCGTGAACATCAAGCGCAATCCGCTCAACGGCCGCAACTTTGAGTACTTCTCGGAAGACCCTCAGCTTGCCGGAACGATGGCAAAGGCCTATATCGAGGGCGTTCAGGGACAGGGCATCGGCGTGTGCGTCAAGCATTTCTGCTGCAACAACCTCGAGTATGACCGTCTGCATCAGTCGAGCGACGTGGACGAGCGCACCCTGCGCGAGCTCTACTACCGTCCCTTTGCGATCGCCTGTGAGGCGAAGCCCGTCTCCGTCATGTGCAGTTACAACCGCATCAACGGCCAGTTTGCGTCCGAGTATGCAAAGGGGTTCGAGTTCCTGCGCGAGGAATGCGGATTTGACGGCGCCGTCATCTCCGACTGGGGTGCGGTGCGCGATCGCACGGCGGCGGCAAAGGCGGGACTGGACATCGAAATGCCGCACAGCGAAGCGGGCATGAAAAAACTTGCGGACGATCTGCAGGCGGGCAATATCACGGAGGGCGAGATCGACGCCTGCGTCGAGCGCGTCCTGCAATTCGTCGACCGCGTCAAGGAAATGGGCGAGGGCAAGGAAAATAAGCGCTCGGAGACGGAACGCATCGCCGTCGCGCGCGACATCGCCGCCGAGGGCATCGTCCTCCTCAAAAACGACGGCGTCCTTCCGCTCGGAGCGGGCGCAAAACTCGCCGTCAGCGGGATCTATGCAAAACCCGACCGCACGGAATATGTCTCGGGCGGCGGCTCGGCAAAGGTGACCTGGCTGGAAAATACCAACGACCTTCCCGCGGCGCTCTCGGCGCGCGGATTTGACGTCACCTATGAATCGGCGTTCGGCACGCACGTCATCCATTCCTTCATGCAGGACGTGCGCAACGCCGCGCTCAATGCGCTCAAAGCGGACGTCAGCATCGTGTGCGTCGGCACGGGAGACGGCATGGAGTTTGAAGAGGGCGACCGCGAGAGCATGCGCCTTCCCGCCGTGCAGGAGCGCGCCATTCTCGATACGGCGGCGCGCAACCCCAACACCGTCGTCATCGTGTTCGCCGGCGCGGCTGTGGACATGACGCCCTGGGAGGGCGAGGTTGCCGCCATCCTCTATGCGGGTTTCCCCGGCATCGGCGGAATGGAGGCCGTTGCCGATCTCCTCGCGGGGACGGTCAATCCCTCCGGGAAACTCTCCGAGACCTTCCCGCTCGACTATGAGGATATCCCCGCGGCAATATCCTACCGCACGGCAGGCGTAACCCGCTATCAGGAGGGCCTTGACGTCGGCTATCGCTACTTCGACAAGTACGACATCCCCGTGCTCTATCCCTTCGGGTTCGGGCTGAGCTATTCGGAATTTATGTACCGCGATCTCAAACTCTCCGCTGATCGGGATGCGCTCATCCTCGAATACGTCGTGGAGAACGTTTCGGAGGTCGACGGAAAGGAGATCTCGCAGGTGTACGTCGGCGAATGCGCGCCCCTCGTCTATCGCCCGAAAAAGGAATTGAAGGGCTTCTCCAAGGACTTCGTGAAGGCGGGAACGGCTGTGACCGTGCGCATGGAACTTCGTCCTTCGGTCTTTGCGCACAGGGACACGGCGCGCGATCGCTGGACGATCACGGACGGCGTCTATGAGATCTGCGTCGGGGCGTCCTCGCAGGACGTGCGCCTGGCGGCCAAGATCTGCATCGTGAACGGCAAGATTGTCTTCTGATCGTCTGGCATTTCCTGCGCGTTTCAGCTTAAAAGGCGTGCGGGACAGGGTTTTATCGGTTTCCATTGTCTTTTTGACCTTCTTGCGCCCCGTCGGGCAAAGAGGGAAGAAAGATTGTTTCCGGCAAAAAAATTTGCGGTCCCGAACGGAAAAAACGGCATACGGCGTGCGCAGATTCTGCGCGCGCCGTATTTTTTCATGCGAAACTCACATACTTTCTGCGCGGGCATATCGAAAAACAAATATGCCCGCGGGTATGGTTTTTGTGTGAAGGAATTTTGTTCCTTTGTGTTCCGAAGCCGTCATGTATAATATATTGTTGAAAAGAAACTGCATTTGTCATTTGTTTCTATGACATAAATAGTTTGACAAGCAATATGGGAAATGTTATAATGAAAACATATTTTCCGTAATTTTGAGTTTTCGGGGATGTGATTGGGGGAAAATGGTGCTCCGGGGGCTTCGGGAAAATCCTGCTCGGCGTTTTCGGTTGGGAGGATCAACGGATGGACAAGACGAAACGGGATGTTCGGGAGGAACGCGATCCCGTTGAAGATAAAAATCTTGAAAGAAGTGAGCGGGTGTCGGACGAACAGCCCGTGTTTCAGCCTGTTTCCGAAACGGAACAGGCGTCTTTTGTTTCGGAAAAAGAGACAAAATTAGTCCAGAGCGACAGCCGAAACGAACCGTTTGTCCCGCGCAAAGGGTTTCGTTACGGCTGTTATCTTTTTGTCAAGCGGGCGTTCGATCTCATCTCCTCGGGGCTGTTTCTGATCGTCTTTTCCTGGCTGTATCTCATCCTTGCGATCTGCGTCAAGTGCAGCGACGGCGGGCCGGTCTTTTACCGCCATCCGCGCGTCGGAAAGAACGGAAAGACCATCTACATTCCCAAATTCCGCAGCATGAAGCGCAATGCGGACAGGCTGGAGGACATGCTCACGCCCGAACAGCTCGTTCAGTACAAGCGCGAGTACAAGATCGACAACGATCCGCGCATCACGCGCCTGGGGAAATTTTTGCGGCGCACGTCGCTCGACGAGCTTCCCAACGTCTGGGCGATCTTCGTGGGGAATATTTCCGTCATCGGTCCTCGTCCGCTCATGCGCGAGGAAGTCGAGGAAAAATACGGCGCCGATACCGAAAAACTGCTCTCCGTCAAGCCTGGCATGATCGGCTGGTGGGCGGCAAACGGCAGAAGCAACTGCACATACGAGAGCGGCGAAAGACAGCGGCTCGAACTCTATTACGTCGACCACTGTTCCGTCGGTCTGGACATTAAGATCATCTTCAAGACGATCGTGGGCGTTTTCCGCCGCACGGGAGCAAAGTAAAGGGGACACGTTTGTGAAAGTTTTACAGATCAGCAACTATTTCCCGCCGCACATCGGCGGAATCGAGCAGGTCGCCAGCGACGTCTGTTCGGCGCTCGAAGGGACGTGCGAACAGAAGGTGTTCTGCTTCAACCACGAAAAAGGGGACGCAGAGGACACCGTCGACGGCGTGCAGGTCGTCCGCGCGGGGTGCTTCGCCAAAGTCGCGTCGCAGTCGCTCTCTTTCTCCTACGGACGCCTCCTCAGAAAGACCTTCCTTCGCTTTGCGCCCGATGTCGTCGTCTTTCACTATCCCAACCCGTTCGGCGCGCACTATCTCAGAAAACTCCTCAAAAGACATCCCGCCTGCAAGCTCATCCTCTGGTGGCACCTCGACATCACCCGCCAGAAGCTCCTCGGCAAGCTCTTCGAGGGACAGACGAAGTGGCTGCTCCGCCGCGCCGCGCGCGTCGTGGCGACCAGCCCCAATTACATCGCGGGCAGTGCGCATCTGACCTCCGTCCGCGAAAAATGCACCGTCATTCCCTGCTGTGCCAATGCGGCCCGCATTGCAGCCGATGCGGCTGTCTCCGAACGCGCCGCCGCCATCCGCGCCGCGCACCCCGGAAAAATTCTGCTCTTCGCCGTGGGACGGCACGTCCCCTACAAGGGCATGGAATACCTCGTGCGGGCGGGCAAACTGCTCGACGATCGCTTCGTGATCGCCATCGGCGGAAAGGGCCCGCTCACGCAATCGCTCAGAGAACTCGCCGCGGGAGATGAAAAGATCTGCTTCCTCGGCCGCATTCCCGATGACGAGCTGAAGGCCTGGCTGGCGGCGTGCGATATTTTCTGCTTTCCCTCCGTCACCAAAAACGAGGCATTCGGCATCGCGCTTGCGGAGGCGATGGCGTTCGGCAAGCCGGCCGTCACCTTCACCATTCCCGGGTCGGGCGTCAACTATGTCTCGCTCGGCGGTGTGACGGGCATCGAATGTCCCAACGGCGACGTCGCCGCCTATGCCGCGGCCATCCGCACGCTTGCGGACGACGAGGCGCTGCGCCTGCAATACGGCAGGGCGGCGAAGGCACGCGTCGAGGAGAATTTCACGTCGGAGCACTTCGTGCAAAACGTGCGGGCGCTGTTTGCGGAGGTGTGAAGATGGACGTCTACGGCATCATCATGGCGGGCGGCGGCGGGACGCGCTTCTGGCCGCTCTCGCGGAAGGGAACGCCCAAACAGCTCCTCAATCTGAGCGGAAAAGAGATCATGGTCAACGAGGCGATCGACCGTCTGACGGGCGTCGCCGCGTATGAAAATATTTATATCGTCACAAACTGCGAACAGGCCGCGAAGATGTATTCCGTGACGGCCGGGCGCGTTTCGCCCGAGCACATTCTGTGCGAACCGTGCGCGCGCAATACCGCGGCGTGCATTGCCTACGCGGCGCTCAAGATCATGCGCGAGCGGGGGGACGGCGTGCTCGTCATCACGCCCTCCGATGCCTACATCAAGGACGAGGAGGCGTTCGGCGCGGTGCTCAAAACGGCGGTAAACGCCGCCATGACGACGAACAAGCTCGTCACGATCGGCATTACGCCCACCTTCCCCGCCACGGGGTACGGCTATATCCGTTACCGCGACGCCGACGGCGACGTCAAGCCCGTCGTGCGCTTCGTGGAGAAGCCCACCCGCAAAAAGGCGGAGGAGTACCTGCGCAGCGGCTGCTACGTCTGGAACAGCGGAATGTTCGTCTGGAAGGCGTCCGTCATCCTCAAAAAATTCAAGCGGCTGCTGCCCGAACTGTATGCGCGGCTCATGAAGCTCGCCGCCTTCTTCGGAAAGCCAGAGGAATCGCGCGCTCTGGAGGAGATTTATCCCGAGCTTCCCTCGGTGTCCGTCGACTACGGGATCATGGAGCACAGCCGCGATATTCTGGTCGTGCCGGGCGAGTTCGGCTGGAACGACGTCGGAAGCTGGGACATGCTGGGCGCGCTCCATCCGCAGGACAGTGCGGGCAACGTGGTCGTCGGGAACGCGGTCAACGTGGATACGACGAACACCGTCATCTATTCGAGCGGAAAGATGATCGCCGCCGTTGACGTGAGCGATCTCATCATCGTGGAGACCCCGGACGCCATTCTCGTATGTCCCAAGTCCAAGGCGCAGGACGTCAAAAAGATCGTCGAAGAGCTGCGGGCGGAGGGAAAGGAGGAATTGCTTTGAACGATCGCATTGCGGAATGGAAGCGCTGGTGCAGCGATCCCGTCTTTGACGAACGGACGCGCGCCGCGGCGGCAGCCATGTCCGAAGAGGAGCGCCGCGACGCCTTTTACCGCGACCTCACCTTCGGGACGGGCGGACTGCGCGGCATCATCGGCGTCGGGACGAACCGCATGAACCTCTATACCGTCGGTCGGGCGACGCAGGGTCTCGCCGACTACATCAACGCCGCGACGGCAAACGGCAGCGTCGTCATTGCCTACGACAGCCGTCATATGTCCAAGGAGTTCGCCCTCGATTCCGCCTGTATTCTGGCGGCGAACGGCATTCATGCCTATCTCTTCGAGGACCTGCGCCCGACGCCCGAACTCTCCTTCGCGGTGCGCGATCTGCACGCGACGGCGGGCATCGTCATCACGGCAAGCCACAATCCGCCCGAATACAACGGGTACAAAGTCTATTTTTCGGACGGCGGACAGATCGTCCCGCCGCACGATCGCGAACTCATCCATGCGATCCGCGCCGTCGAGGGATTTGCGGCCGTGCGCCGTATCTCTCCCGAGCAGGCAAAGGCGTGCGGGAAACTGACCGTCATCGGAAAGGAGACGGACGATCGCTACATCGCCGCGCTCAAGCGCCTCGTGCTGCGTCCCGAAGTCGTTCGGGAAATGGGCAGGCGGCTCACGATCGTCTATACGCCGCTGCACGGAACGGGCAATCTCCCCGTGAGGCGCATTCTTTCGGAGCTCGGCTTTGAACGCGTCTTTGTCGTTCCCGAACAGGCGGAGCCGGACGGGAACTTTTCCACGGTCGCCTATCCCAATCCCGAGGATCCGCACGCATTTGCGCTCGCGCTGGAACTCGCCCGCAGGGTGGACGCCGACCTCGTGCTCGCCACCGACCCGGACGCCGACCGACTTGGCGTCTACTGCAAGACGAAAGCGGGGGAGTACGTTCCCTTCACGGGGAACATGAGCGGACTTCTCATCGCCGAGTACGAACTGTCTGCGCGCCGTGCGCTCGGACAGCTCCCCGTGCCGCCCGAAAACGGCGCGCTCGTCACGACCATCGTGTCCTCCGACATGGCGCATCCGCTCGCCCGCGCGTACGGACTGACCGTCATCGAGACGCTGACGGGATTCAAGTATATCGGCGAACAGATCCTCCGCTTTGAACAGGCGCGCGCCGCCAACGGCGGAAAGCCCGACGCGGCAAAAGGCGCGTATGTCTTTGAATTCGGATTCGAGGAGAGCTACGGCTGTCTGCTCGGGACGTATGCGCGGGACAAAGACGCCGTCATGGCGGTGACAGCCCTGTGCGAGGCGGCGGCCTATTATGCTTCGCTCGGACAGACGCTGGCGGACGTCATGCTCGCCATGTATGAAAAATACGGATTTTATGCCGAGGCGCTCGCGTCCGTGACGCAAAAGGGCGCGGACGGCGCGGAAAAGATCGCCGCCATGATGACGGCGGTGCGGACGGCGCCTCCCGCAGACGTTGCGGGGAGAAAGGTTCTGGCCGTGCGCGACTATCTGCGCGGAGAACGCAGGGATTTCGTCACGGGGGAAATCGCTCCCGTCGGACTTCCCGAGAGCAACGTGCTGTATTTTGAGCTGGAAGGCGGGGCATGGTGCTGTGTGCGGCCTTCCGGCACGGAACCGAAGATCAAATTCTATATCGGGGCAAAGGGGACGTCCGTCTCCGATGCGCAGGAACAGCTTGCGGCGCTCAAAGAGGGCTTTTTGCAACTGTTCCGTGAGGAATGATTATGGCGCAGAACGAATTGATAAAACTCAATCCTGCATTCAAGGACTATATCTGGGGCGGAACAAAGATCCGTGATCTTTTGGGAAAGAACACGGGCGCCATGCAGCAGATCGCCGAGAGCTGGGAATTTTCCACCCATCCCGACGGTCAGAGCGTCATCGCAAGCGGAAAGTTTGCGGGCAAGACGCTCGCCGAATACTTCTCCGCCATCGGCTGGAAGAAGGCGGGGACGTACAGCGAAGAGCATAAGTGTCTGCCCTTCATGGCGAAGTTCATCGACGCGAAGGAAAATCTGTCCATTCAGGTGCATCCGACCGAGGCCTATGCTCGCCGCCATGAGAACGACAACGGCAAAAACGAGATGTGGTATATCGTCGATGCCGAAGCGGACGCCTTCATCTATGTCGGGTTCAACTGCAACACCAGCCGCAAGGAAGTCGCACGGCGCGTCAAGGACGGCTCGATCGTGGAGATCCTCAACAAGATCCCCGTGCATAAGGGGGATTCCTTTTTCATCCCCGCAGGCACCGTCCATGCCATCGGCGCGGGCTGCCTCATCTGCGAGATCCAGCAGACGTCCAACGTCACCTACCGCCTGTATGACTACGGCAGGCTGGATCACGACGGCAAACCCCGCACTCTCAACGTCAAAAAGGCGCTCGACGTGCTCAACTACAAGCGCATGGAGATCGAACTGGACGAGGAGAGCGGCCTCTATCATATCGGCGCGGCGTCCGCCAAGACGCTGGCACGGACCAACTGGTTCACCGTCACCCGCTACGAGGTGGACGGCGACATCAAAATCACGTCCATGCGCTCGCCCTATACGCAGTACAAAGTGCTCATCGCCGTGGACGGCGAAGGGGACATCGACCTCCCCGAAGGCGCCGAGCATCTCACGGTGGGATGCACCTGGCTCCTCAAACAGCAGGCGCCGCTCCGCATTCACGGACATTGCGCGCTCCTGCTCGTCAATCTGTAATCGATCCGCCTCTGTTCGCGCTTATCAAAACAGTTGCCGTCCGTTAAAGGGGGCGTCTGTCGGCCGTCCGACAAAAAGGAGAAAGCATGAAGATCGCAGTGGATTGCAGGTATCTCGGGAAATCGGGGATCGGGCGCGTGTGCGAAGGGATCCTCACCCATCTCGACTATGCCGCAGACGAATATTATCTCATCGGGGACGCAAAGAAACTTGCGCCCTTTTCCGCTGCGCACATTGTCGCGGATACGAGCAATCCCTTTTCGCCGAAGGGGATGTTCTGCTTTCCGAAGGCGCTCAACCGCATTTGCGATTGTCTGATCGTTCCCAATTTCATCATTCCGTTCGGCGTCCGCATTCCCGTCTATTCGGTGATGCACGACCTCATCTTTCTCGATCTGCCCGCGATCATGACGCGGGGCAAAACGGATTATCTCATCAAAAAGACGCTCCTTGCGCGCTGCATGAAGAAGTCGCGGCGCATTGCCTGCGTCTCGGAATTTACGCGCTCGCGCTGCGAGCATTTTTTTCCGAAATTTGCCGCAAAATGCTTTGTGAACTACAACGGGCTCTCCGAGGACGTCCTCGCGTTCGACGCGCGCGGCGTCGCCAAGACGGATACGCTCGTCTACGTCGGAAACGTCAAGCCGCATAAGGGACTGAAAACGCTCATCGAGGCCTATCGGATGCTTCCGAAGGGCAGATATCAGTTAAAGATCATCGGCGAGCGGGAGGGGTTTCTGACCGGCATGACGGCGGACGACCTCGCCTGCGAGGGCGTGACGTTCACGGGCAGGCTCTCGGACGATGCACTGCTGACGGAGATCGCATCGGCGGTCTTTTTGGTACAGCCGTCTTTCTATGAGGGCTTCGGCCTGCCGCCCCTCGAGGCGCTCTGGCTGGGGACGCGGCCGATCGTTTCGGATATCCCCGTGTTCCGTGAGATCTACGGCGATCTGCACGTGACCTTTTTCCGCACGGGGGACGCGGCGTCTTTGCGGGATGCCGTTTTAAGTGCCGATCCCTGCGTACAGCCCGATCGGCAGAAAATCGCAGAAAAATACAGCTATGCGCGGTTTGCGGCGACGCTGCGAGCCGTCATTTCGGAGGGAAAATCGTAAATGCAGTCGGCTGTGACAAGCGGGACGTATGTCCGCCGCAACGAGAAGAGCACCGTCTATGTGACCGATTTGCTCATCGGCGTCATCGTCATTCTCGTTACGTTCCGCGGATTCATCGACAATTTCATCGGCTACGGGACTTTGTTGGTGGACGCCTGCTTTGCCGTCCTGCTCATCTGGGAACTCTATGCCTGCCTCACGGGAATGGTGAAGCGCAGCCGCTATGCGAAAGTGCTGCGACTCTACCTCGCATGGGTCATCCTCTGCCTTGCCGTCGGCTTTTTCCAGGTGGTCACGGGAAAGACGTCCCTGTATGACGCCGCCATCGGGTTCCGCAACAACAACGTCTATACGGGACTCTTCCTGATTGCGGCCCTGCGGCTCAATCGCGAGAGCATCCGCCGCTTTTACCGCATGTTCGTCAACTGCGGCGTGTTCATCTGCGCCTTTGCGATCGTGCAGTACGTCTTCCGCGGCATCCTTCCCGACAGCCTCCTCGTCCTCGACGGCGAGGACATCTTCACGCTGCACGGCAGCGACGTCATCCGCGTCACGGGACTCATGGGCAACACCATCATCTTCGGCGGCTTTGCCATTGTCCTGTTCTCCCTCGTCTGGGCAGAACTCATCGCCAAAAAATACCGTCCCTTCCTGCTCTGGGTCAAGCTCGCCGTCATCGCGCTCGCCAACTATTTCACCATCTCGCGCGCTTCGGTCGTCGGAATGGCCGCCGTCTTTGTCCTGGAATTCGTCCTCTACGGCTGCACGCACCGCCGCGCGATCGAATCCATCGTCATCACCGTCATCTTCTTGTTCCTCGCGCTTCTCGTCGTCTTTACCCTGTTCGGCGATTCCGTCATCATCCAGCGCCTGCTGGGACAGAACTCCGACTGGACGGCGGGCAGCGATGCCGGACACTTCAACATGATCGACCTCGCCGTCGAAGCGATCGGCCAGAACTGGCTGATCGGCACGCTGATGGGGCAGAGCAACTCCGTCGTCACCGACGGCACGTTCTGGGCGTATCTGCTCGAAATGGGCGTCCCCGTGTTCCTCGTCTACTGCATTCTCCTGTTCTCGCTCCTGCTCATCGCCCTGCGCAACTGCAAGAGCAAGGACAAGATGACCTGCGGCCTCAGCATCGCCTATATCGGCATGAATGCCTATCTTCTGGTCTTTTCCTTCATCAACTCGGCCTATGCCGCCCGCAGCGTGCTCGTCTTTGTATGGCTGATCGGAGGCATGATGCTCGCTATCACCGCCAGAAAACCGCGGACGGCCGCGAGCGCCGCAGAAAAGGATTGTTCGTCGCATTCCGACGTCCTGCCCGTGCAAAACTGTGAAAGCCGTTCGGAACGGACATACGCTCCCGAAGAAAATGTCTGCGGACAGCAGAGCGGGCAGATCGCAAAAAAGACTGCGGGGGACGAAGAATCTGCCTGCGGACGGCAGTGCGAACTCGCCGCAGATCGCGCGGGCGAGCGGGAGGGAGCGGAAAAAAGGGCGTGTCCGGCCGATCGGGACAAAGGAGACAGGACATGATTCCGAAGATCATTCATGCTTGCTGGCTGGGGAAGGCGGAGATGCCGGCCGACCAGAAAGAGTATGTGGAAGGTTGGAAACGGCTGCACCCCGACTGGGAAATCCGCATCTGGACGGACGAGACGTTTTCAGAATATTATGACGGGAGTGCCTTTGTCAAAGAGGCGCTTGCGCGGAAGAAGTACGGATTTTTAAGCGATTATTTCCGTTTTACGGTGCTGTACCGCTTCGGCGGGGTCTATATTGACACCGACGTAGAGCTGTTCAAGCCGCTCGATGAATTTCTCGGGTATCGGATGTTCCTGGGATTCATCTTTGACGATTCCATCGGGACGGCGCTGATCGGGACGGAGCCGGGCAATCCGCTGATGCTGGAGTGGCTGCATCGACTGGAAGAGGATTTCGAGAAAAAGGGGACGTTTACGATCAGCAACGACTGGATCACGGGATATTTTCTGGAGCATTTCCCCGATTTTCGTCTCAACGGAAGGCGTCAATCCCTGCAATGCGGGATAGAAGTGTTTCCCAAGGACTGGTTCGAGCGCTTTCAGACCAATCGCAGGAGCGGCGGGGGATATGCGGAACATCACTGTGCGGGATCGTGGAAGGACACGCACGCGCCCGCCTATAAAAAACTCATCCGCAAAGTGCTTCCGCGGCGGCTGATCTCGGCCATCGGCCATCGGATCGCCGTCAAAAACGCGCCCTATTACGGGGTATATCTGGAACACAAAAAACGCAAATAACGAAAAATCATACTCATCACGACAGACAAACGGGGGGATTTCATGAAGGGAATCATTCTTGCAGGCGGGAGCGGGACACGGCTGTATCCGCTCACGAAGGTGACAAGCAAGCAGCTTCTGCCCGTCTATGACAAGCCGATGATCTATTACCCGCTCTCCACGCTCATGCTGGCGGGCATCCGCGACATTCTCATCATCTCCACGCCCGAGGATACGCCCCGCTTCGAGCAGCTCTTCGGCGACGGCAAGGCGTACGGGCTTCAGCTCTCGTATGCCGTTCAGCCCACGCCCGGAGGACTTGCGCAGGCCTTTCTCATCGGCGAGGACTTCCTCGGAAAGGACGACGTCTGCATGGTCCTCGGGGACAACATCTTTTACGGGAACGGCCTCAAAAAGAACTTGCAGCGGGCGGCGGAGAACCTGCGCGAAAGACGGGCGACCGTGTTCGGGTACTATGTCCCCGATCCCGAGCGCTTCGGCGTCGTGGAATTCGACGCAAACGGCAAGGCGGTCTCCATCGAGGAAAAACCCGCACATCCGAAGTCCAATTATGCCGTCGTGGGACTGTATTTCTATCCCAATGACGTGGTGCGCGTCGCAAAGTCCATTCGCCCCTCCGCGCGCGGAGAGCTGGAGATCACCTCGGTCAATCAGGCCTACCTCGAACGCGACGCGCTCGAAGTCATCACGTTCGGGCGCGGCTTCACCTGGCTGGACACGGGGACGCATGAGTCCCTCGCCGACGCCACCGCGTTCGTGCGCATGATCGAGTGCCATGAGGGGCTCAAGATCAGCTGCATCGAGGAGATCGCCTACAAAAACGGCTGGATCGGCAGGGAGGAGCTTCTCGCGCAGGCAGAGCGCATGAAGAACAACGACTACGGAAAACACCTTTTCCAGGTCGCCGAGGGAAAAATCTTGTATTGACGGGAAATGACATGGACGTATCCGTTATTATGATCAATTACAACACGTTCGATCTGACAAAAGACGCCATCGAGAGCATCTTTTCGCAGACGGACGGGATCGCGTACGAGATCATTCTCGTGGACAATCTCTCTCCGGACGGATCGGGAGAGCGTCTGCGCGACTTGTTCGGCGAGCGGATCGTCTACCTTCAGTCGGGCGGGAATCTCGGGACGTCCAAGGCGTTCAATCTGGGCATCTCCCGCGCGACGGGAAAATATGTCCTCTGGCTCAATACCGATATTTTACTGCGCGGAAACTTCATCGGGACGCTCTTTTCCTATATGGAGACACACCCCGAATGCGGGATCTGCGGTGGAAACGTGTTCGATTTTGCGGGAAACCCCGCGCACTCGTTCCGCAAGGTGTTTCCCTGTCTGCGCGAGGAGCGGCGGGACAAGAGCCTTTTGCTCGCCGTCCTGAGAAAACTCTTTCGGAAGCCCTTCTTCAATCAGTTTAACTACACCGGACGGCCCATGGCGGTCGGGTACGTCACGGGAGCGGACATGATGATCCGCTCCGCACTCTTTTCGCGGATCGGCGCCTTCGACGAGGACATCTTCATGTACTCCGAAGAGGTCGAGTTCACCTGGCGCGCCGTTCACCGCGCCGGCATGACCGTCATGTCCGTCCCCGACGCCGAGATCTGCCATCTGGAAGGGGCGAGCTTCGGCGCCAAAAAGAGCGCGTTCAGCGCTCGCAGATTTTCCAGCGGCCTGCACGGCTCGCTCGTCATGTACACAAAATGCTACGGCAAGGATACGGCCGTCGCTTACCTTAAAATATTGCGCCGCGCCTATCGCAAGTTCGGGTTGGTCGCCGCCCTGCTCGGGATGCGCGACAAAAAGAAGATGTACGCCGAAAAACGCGCGATCGTCGAGGAACGGCTGGCGCAGTACGCGGCTTCCGCCGCAGACGGCGAGGGACAACACAATGCGGCACAGCGCAACTGAGTCCGCAGATTTTGCGGGCGATGGCGGGAAAAATTCGGTTGGGACAAAGACGGGCCCGTTTGACGCGGCGCTCGATTGATACGGGAGAAGTCCCGTGGAACCATAAGAGGAAACCTATTTCGGAGAAAGACAGATGAACGTGATCAAGACACCGCTCGAAGGGGCATTCATTGTAGAGCCGCAGGTGTTCGGCGACAACCGCGGCTGGTTTATGGAGACATACAACGAGAAAAAACTGCGCGATGCGGGGATGGATGTTCCCGCTTTTGTGCAGGACAATCAGAGTTACAGCGCGCAGAAGGGGATCGTGCGCGGACTGCATTGTCAGCTTCCGCCCTATGCGCAGACCAAGCTCATCCGCTGTACGCGGGGAGCGATCGAGGACGTCATCGTCGACGTCCGCAAGGGCTCGCCCAGTTACGGAAAGCATTTCAAAGTGCTGCTTACGGCGGAGAACAAGCGCCAGCTCTATATTCCCAAGGGATTCCTGCACGGATTCGTGACCAGGACGGACGACGTGGAAGTGCAGTACAAGGTGGACGCCTACTATGAGAAATCTGCCGATCGCAGCGTCCGTTTCGACGATCCCGCCTTCGGGATCGCGTGGGACGTCTCCGATCCCGTGCTCTCCGAAAAGGACAAAAACGCGCCGCTGTTTGCGGACAGCGATGTCTCCTTCGTGTATGGGAGGGAGATATGAAAGTCCTTGTAACGGGGGCGCAGGGCCAGCTCGGCTATGATGTCTGCCGCCGCCTGACGGCGCTCGGCATCGAGCATCGGGGGATCGATCTCGCCGATCTGGACATCACCGACGAGCGCGCCGTGCAGGCGTATGTGAGCGACTACGCGCCCGACGTTATCATGCACAATGCCGCCTATACCGCGGTCGACCGCGCCGAAACGGAGCCTGCGCTCTGCCGGAACGTCAACGCGAACGGGACGAAATACCTCGCCGCGAGTGCGGCGCGCGCAGGGGCGAAGTTCGTCTATATCTCGACGGACTATGTCTTTGACGGGGAGAAAAAGGGGGCATATCGTCCCGACGATCTCCCGTGTCCCGTGTCTGTCTACGGGAGCACCAAAGAGGAGGGCGAGTGCTTCGTCCGTGCGGCGACCGATCGGCATTTCATCGTCCGCATCTCCTGGGTGTTCGGCCTGCACGGAAAGAACTTCGTGAGGACGATGCTGCGCCTTGCCGAGACGCACGACACCCTCAATGTCGTCTGCGACCAGGTGGGATCGCCCACCTACACCGCCGATCTCGCCGTGCTGCTCTGCGACATGATCCGCACGGAGAAATACGGAACTTACCATGCCACCAATGCGGGGATCTGCAGCTGGTATGACTTCGCCTGCGAGATCTTCCGTCAGGCGGGAAAAGACGTGCGGGTTGTACCCGTGACGACGGAGGAATACCTTCGCATGGCGCCGCAGCAGGCAAAGCGCCCGAAGAATTCCGTCATGGAACAGGATAAACTGGTGCGGAACGGCTTTGCGCTCCTGCCCGACTGGAAGGACGCGCTGGCGCGCTATCTTGCACAGCTGCGGGAAAACCATGAGGCTTGACGCAGTTACCGTTCTCTACCGTCCGACGGCGGAGAATGTCGCAAATATCCTGCAGTATGCGCCGCTCTTTCATCGGCTCTTTCTGCTCGACAATTCCGAGCAGACGGATGAAGCCATCGTCCGACCGCTTCAGGCCGCGCCGAACGCCGTCTTTCTCTCCATGGGCGGCAACCGCGGAATTGCGGCGGCGCTTCGGAAGGGAATGGCACTCGCGGCGGAGGACGGCGCCGATTTTTGCCTGACAATGGACCAGGACAGCGTATTTCCGACCGAACGTATGCCGCAAATCGTGTCCTATTTCGCGCGGGAGGACGCGGACGAATACGGCATTATCGCCCTCAACATCAACGGCACGGGGGCGGAGAGGGGACTTATTCCCGTCAAGGTCTGGATCACGTCGGGGAATTTTGTCAACATGAAAAATTACGCTGCGATCGACGGCTTCCGCGAGGAGCTGTTCATCGACTCGGTGGATTTTGACCTCGACCGTCAGTTTCACGCCATAGGGAAAAAGATCGCCTATATCGGGGAGATCAGCCTGCGCCACAAGATCGGCGCGCCCGTTCGCAGGAAGTTCCTCGGGCGTGCGGTGACGGTCACCAATCACAGTCCCGTGCGCTGTTACTATCGCTTCCGCAACAACGATGTGCTCTATCATGAGGACAAGACCTTCTATCGCGACATCTATCGCGCAGATCGCAAACAGCTCTGGAAAATCCTTCTCTTTGAGAAAGAGAAATTCAAAAAATGGAAGATGATCCGCCTGGGGATCCGCCATGCAAAACGGCGGCAACTCGGCCCGCTTCCGACGGAGGACTCGAATGTATAAATTTCTGGTGACCGGCGGCGCCGGCTTTATCGGGGGGAATTTCTGTCACTATATGGTGAACAAATATCCGGACGACGTCTTTGTCTGTCTAGATGCGCTCACCTATGCGGGGAACATGGAGACGCTCGCGCCCATTCTCGACAAGCCCAATTTCTCCTTTGTCCACGGTAACATCTGCGACAGAGAGCTCGTCTTTTCGCTCTTTGAAAGGGAGAAGTTTGACTTTGTCGTCAACTTCGCGGCGGAGAGCCACGTCGATCGCTCCATCGAAAATCCGCGGATCTTCCTGGAGACCAATATCCTCGGGACGCAGACGCTGATGGACGCCTGCCGCAAATACGGGATCCGACGCTATCATCAGGTCTCCACCGACGAGGTGTACGGCGACCTTCCGCTCGACCGTCCCGATCTCTTCTTCACGGAGGAGACGCCCATCCGCACGTCCAGCCCGTACAGCGCATCCAAGGCGGGGGCGGATCTGCTCGTCATGGCCTATCACCGCACCTTCGGCCTGCCCGTGACCGTCAGCCGCTGTTCCAACAACTACGGTCCTTATCATTTCCCCGAAAAACTCATCCCGCTCGTCATCAAGAAGGCGCTTGCGGATGAGCCCATTCCCGTCTACGGAAACGGCGCAAACGTGCGCGACTGGCTGCACGTCCACGACCACTGCACCGCGATCGACTGCATTCTGCGCAAGGGCAGGGACGGCGAAGTGTACAACATCGGCGGCCACAACGAAAAGAGCAATCTGGAGGTCGTCCGAACCATCCTTCACGCGCTCGGCAAGCCCGAAAGCCTCATCACCTTCGTCAAAGACCGCGCAGGCCACGATCTGCGCTATGCGATGGACCCGACCAAGATCATGACCGAACTCGGCTGGAAACCGCAGTACACCTTCGAGACGGGCATCGGCCCGACCATTCAGTGGAATCTCGATCATCAGGACTGGCTCGCCAACATCATCTCCGGCGAATATCTCCGCTTCATGGAGAAGAACTATCGGCGCAACTGAACGATGCGCTCTGCGGGACGGCATAGCGCGCCGCCCGATCGGGCGGCGCGCCGCAAACCCGTGCGGGGACATTCCTGCGCGCGAGACTGCCATAATGTCGTAAAACCCGTATGAGCGTTGCGCGCCGCACCCGTGCGGGGACATTCCTGCCGCGTGCGACTGCCATAATGCCGTAAACGCGTATGAGCGGCGGTGTCGGCGCGCGTGCATTGCAGCCTTTCGCAGCGGCCAAACTTATTCTATGGGAAAACAGATCAGCACAAAAAAATTTGTCTCGAATATTGCTTTGTCGGTTGCGGCACAGATCGTTTCCGTCCTCGTGAGCTTCGTCATGGGGTTGATCGTGCCGAAATTTATCGACGAGTTTTCCTATGCCTATTGGCAGCTCTACATCCTCTATGCCGGGTACGTCGGCGTGCTCCATTTCGGCCTTCTGGACGGCATCGTGCTCCGCTACGGCGCATACGACTACGACGAACTCGACAAGAAACGCATCCGCTCTCAGTTTACCTGCCTGCTGCTCACGACCGCCCTGATCGGCGTCATCGTCGCAAGCGTCTCGCTCGGCGTCATGCAGGGCGAACGCAGTATCGTCTTTGTGCTCGTCGCCGTGAGCATTGTCCTCAAAAACATCACGACGTACAACTCCTATATCTTCCAGATCACCAACCGCATCAGCCGCTATGTCATCATCACCATTGCACAGCGGCTCGCCTACGGCATCGCGGTCGTCGTTCTGCTCGTGTGCGGCGTGAAGGAGTTCTATTGGTACTGTCTTGCCGATATCTTCGGCGACTGCGTCGGGATCTCCATCGGCATCGCCCTCAACCGCGGCAGCGTCTACCTCGGACGCATGATCTCCCTCCGCGAAACCTTCCGCGAACTCCGCGCCAACCTGTCGGCGGGCATTATTCTCATGCTCGCAAACTGGTCGTCCATCCTTCTGATCGGCAGCGCCCGCATGATCATCGAGTGGCGCTGGGGCGAACTCACCTTCGGAAAGGTCTCCTTTGCGTTCAGCCTGACCAATATCTTCCTCACGTTCGTCACTGCCGTCAGCGTCGTGCTCTTTCCCTCTCTCAAACGAATCGAGGGCGATCGGCTCCCGCAGATGTATAAAAATATCCGCGAACTCATCTCGCCGCTTCTCTTCTTCGCCCTCATGCTCTATTTCCCGGGAAGCTGGATCGTACGCCTCTGGCTCCCCAATTATGCCGTGAGCCTGGATTACCTCGCCATCCTTCTGCCCATCATCATCTTCTCGTCCAAGGTGAGCCTGCTCACCAACAACTACCTCAAAGTCTACCGCAAGGAGAAGAGCATGCTCCTCGTCAATCTCTTCTCCGTCGCGCTCGGCGTCGCCGTGTTCTCCTTCTGCGCCTACGGCCTCGGTCACCTCAACGCCATGCTCGTGAGCGTTGTCCTCGTCATCATGCTCAACTCCGTGCTCTCCGAGATCGTCGTCATGCGCACCATCAAAGTCAGGATCGTCAAAGAGTTCTTCTATGAAGCCGCTCTTACCGCAGGCTTTATCCTCATCGCGCACTACCTCGACCTTTTGTGGGGGTTCCTCGCCTACCTCGGACTCTTCCTCGTCTACTGCGCCCTGAATTTCCGCACCATCGGCGCTCTGTTCCGCCGCCTTCTCCGCCGCCGCGCGAAATCCGCAAATGCCGCGCAGACCGACGTCGATGCGGCGAAAAATGCTCCCGCTTTGCTCGGGGAGGGGTCGATGCAAGATCAGGCTCCTTCGGAACACGGGCAGGGAGCGGACACGGACGGCGCCGTTTCCGCAGAAAAAGGGGAGACCGCCTGCGCGGACGAAAACACGCCTTATGCGGACGATGAACGCCAAACCGCGGAGGAAAAAACGTCCTGCATAGGCGAGGAATGCGGTGCCGAAGGAGAGAGGAGCGCTTCGGCCGAGGGCATTCCGACAAGGAAAACGAAAGGGGAAAAGCACGGCACGGAGGGGTAATTTTCAAAAAACTCTTTACATGCGCGGGCTTTTGTTATATAATGTACCGGAGGAGTTTCTATGCGTACGGTATTCGGTAGTTGGAAATACATCTTCAAAAATATCTGGTTTTTGCTGCCGTTTGCCGTGGTGCCGGCAGTCTTTATGGCGCTTTCGCTCGACTATTCCTGCATCGGCGCGGTGTGGAGCGACTTCTTTTCGGGAGATCCGCGGGCGGAGTTCTCCGAGCTCTTCCATGCATGGAGTTTCCTGCGCGTGGACAGCTGGCTCGGCTTTGTGTACAGCCTGTTTGCCGTCGTCTCCGTGATCGTCTTTATGGCGCTTTTGCTTGCCTTCGTCGAAAAGCATATGCGCCTCGGAAAGCGCACGCTCAGCGGAATCTGGTCGCAGTTTCTGAGCAGCCTTCCCTCCGTGGTGTTTGCCGTCCTCGTGTATCTCGCCATCTACGAGATCTGGGCCGTCGTGCTCTCTGCGGTCATGTTCGCGCTCTCCGAAATTTCCGCCACGGTGACCGTCTATATCTTCGACGTCCTGTTCATTCTGGTATTCGCTTTTGTGCTCATCTATCTTGCGACCATTCTCTATCTCTGGCTTCCCTGCAAGCAGATGACCGGATTTAAGTTCTTTGAGGCGCTCATCTATTCCTATCGGCTCATGGTGGGGGTGCGCGGCAAACTGCTGCTCTCCTTTGCCGTCTCCGAAGTCGTGATCTTCCTCGTCCTGTGCGGATGCTCTTTCCTGCCCAAACCCGTCTTTCTCATCGTGGGGTTTGTCCTGTTCGTGTTGGCTTTTCTGAGCTTCTGCGTCCGCATGGAGGCAATCTATTTCGAGACGGATAAACTCGATCGCGAAGATCTGCGCCGTCATAAATGGGAGGTTTGATATGCGCTTCCGCAATGCCATTTACATCACGGCCGACAACTACTCCAGCGCCTTCAAAATGCTTTTGTATCGGCTGATCGTCGGAATCCTGACGTTCAGCCTTGTCTATGTCATCCTGCAGCTCTCGCTCAGCGTCATCATGACCAGCCCCGAGCTTCAGAATCTGAAAGACCTCGCGACCGAGTTCTTCCGCGCGCTCTTCGGCGGCGATTCCGTCCGCCTGGAGACCTTCCGCCCGGATTTCACCGACGCGCTCGCCGACTTCTTCGCTCTCGTGACCAGCAACGGCGGCGCCATCGCGGGGGCGGTCGTGGGGGTGTGCCTCATGTACATTCTCTCCCGTTTCCTCAACGGCCTGTGCCACTTCGCGGCGGCAAACATCATGCACGACCGCATGAGCGTCTTTGCCCGCACAAGCTTTTCCGCGGCGTTCTTCAAGAACCTCGGAAATGCCGCCCTGTATCAGGTCATCTATGTCCCCGTCTCCTTCGTGTACGACGCGCTCTCTCTGCTCACCTGCTGGTTTTTCTTCTTCTATCTGCCTTCCTTCTTGCCGTCGTGGGGATTTCTGACCATCCTGCTCGCGCTCTCCTTCACGGTGGCGCTCTATATCTGTCTGCAATCGCTGAAAATGACCCTTATTTCCGCCTGGATCCCGTCCGTGCTGACAGGAGAAGAGAGCGTCGCAAAGGGGCTTCGTGCCTCGTTCCACAAGGTCCGTCCCTTCTGGAGACGGTTCGTGAGCTACCTTACCGCCAACTATCTCATCGTCGTCGTCAACGTCGTCTTCGGCCTTGCGACGCTCGGGAGCGCCCTGCTCATCACCATCCCGCTGAGCTTCCTGTTCCTGCTTGCCCTGCAGTGCGTGCACTATTACGAGGACAACGGGAAGAAGTATTTCATCTCCATTCATAACATCGCGGGGGCGGAAGGCGCGCCCGTGCAGGGGATCGAGACGAGCGAGGACAGCCTGGAAGAGCTCAACAAGAAGATCAATGCGGAGGATTCCGTCCGCAATGAGGACAATCAATGACGAAATCTGCGGCGCGCGGGAAACGGCGCGCCGAAAGCAATAAGGAGTGGAAGATATGAGTTATCAGAGCATCTACGAGGCATGGCTCGCCGATCCCCGTCTGGCGGAATCGGACAGAGCGGAACTTAAGGCCATCGCGGGGGACGAGAAGGAGAAGGAGTACCGCTTCGGCGGAGAACTTGCCTTCGGCACGGCGGGCATGCGCGGCATTCTCGGCTGCGGCATGAACATGATGAACGTCTATACCGTCATGCGCGCGACGCAGGGACTTTCCGAGTACATCAAGACGCTCCCTGCGGCAGAACAGGCGAAAGGGGTCGTCATCTCCTACGATACGCGCAGAAATTCCCGTCTCTTCGCCGAAAAAGCGGCGGGCGTCCTCGCCAAGAACGGCATTAAGGCCTACCTCTTCGATGACGTGCATCCCGTTCCCATGCTCTCCTACGCGGTACGTTATCTCGGCACCGTTGCCGGCATTATGATCACCGCATCGCACAACCCCAAGGAATACAACGGCTATAAGGTCTACGGGGAAGACGGCGCGCAGATGTCGCCCGAGGCGACGGAGATCGTCGTCGGTTTCATCGAAAAGATCACCGATTATCTCTCCGTGACCGCCGAGGAGAACAGCCCGCTCATCGTCTCCGTCCCCAAGGAAGTGGACGACACGTATATCGAGGCACTCAAAAAGCTCACGCTCTCCAAGGAAGCCGTCGAAAAATGCGGCAAGGATCTGAAACTTGTCTATACGCCCGTTCACGGCTCGGGATATGTCCCCGTCACGCGCATTCTCAAGGAGCTCGGCATTCATGTGAACGTCGTCGAGGAACAGACCTCCAAGGACCCCGATTTCTCCACCGTCAAAGTGCCCAATCCCGAGTTCAAAGAGACGCTCTCGATGGGCATTGCGCTCGCCAACCGCATCCATGCGGACGTCGTGTTCGGAACCGACCCCGACTCCGACCGTCTGGGCGTCGCCGTCAAAAACGACGCGGGCGAGTTCGTGGCGCTCTCGGGCAATCAGGTGGGGATCCTGCTTCTCGATTACATTCTCACCCGCCTCAAAGAAGAGAACGCACTCCCTGAAAACGCCGCCGTCGTCAAATCCTTTGTCTCGACCGGCATGGCGAAGGCGATCTGCGCCGACTTCGGCGTCGCGCTCTTCGAGACGCCCGTCGGGTTCAAATTCATCGGCGAGAAGATCAAGGAATGGGAACAGGACGGCTCGCATACCTTCGTGTTCGGCTTCGAGGAGTCGTGCGGTTACCTGCGCGGCACTCATGCCCGCGATAAAGACGCCGTCGTCGCGTCCATGCTCTGCGCCGAAATGGTCTGCTACTATACCTACATCGGCAAGACGGTTTGGGGACGCCTCAATGAGATCTACGCAAAATACGGATTCGTCCTCGACAAGAACGAGTCCATTCAGTACGGCGGACTCAATGCCATGAAGGAGATGAATGCCGTCGTCGATGCGCTCAAGACGGTCGCCGTCAAGGCGTTCGGCTCCTTCGCGGTCGAGGCCGTGCGCGATTACTCCGCCGATATCCGCCGCCTTGCAGACGGCTCCACCGAGCCCCTCAACATCCCCAAGTGCAACTGCGTGTACTATGAACTCGCGGGCGGCTCCTTCGTCTGCGTACGCCCTTCGGGAACGGAACCCAAACTCAAGATCTACTACTCCATCAAGGCGCCCTCCGAACAGGCCGCCGAAGACGAACTGCTCGGCGTCAAGGCGTCCGTCAAGACACTTTTGGACAGCGTCAAGAAGTGATCGGCAAAATCACAAGCACGGGCCTTTGGCGCGGCAAATGATCGGGTATGAAACGCGTGCTCTGCAATATTTTGCAGAGCACGCGTTCTTTGTTCGCCTTGCGCCCGAGAGATGAAGGCCGGTTGCCCGCAGTCTCTTTTGCATTTGGGAAGCGGCAGATCGCAGCGGCGCCGCAATCCGCGCGCGGGGGAGTTTCACCTGAAAGATGGAAGAAAAACGAGGTGTTTTTTCGTCCGAACGGTGAAAGCGAAATAAGTTGGCGTTTCGCCCGAAGGCAAGTTCAAAACAAGACGGATTTTCGTCCGAAAGGCGGGGGCAAAACAAGGTGGTTTTCTTTTTGTCCGCGTGAAAGTTTTAGAAATCGGAAAAGTTTATGTTGACAATTCCGCCCGCAATACCTTATAATGAGAGCAAACGCGGGGAGAATGGATCATGATTTATCTGAAAGATTTCAAACAAGGGCGGCTGTTATACGAAGCGCTCGATTCCGATGTGCGACTCGGCATCCTGGACGAGCTGTTGCAAAAAGGCGAGCTCAATCTTGCCTATTTCGCCAAGCGCTTCAATGTCTCCAACGGCGCGATCACGGCGCACGTGAAAAAACTGCATGCGGCGGGGCTGATCGATATTTCCACGTCGTCGGGCATTCGCGGCACGCAGAAGATCTGTACGCTGGCGGCGGACAAGATCGTCATTGACTTTCTCACCCATCCGCAGGAAGAGGGGCGCGTGGAGTCGGCGCAGATCGACGTGGGACAGTACGTCGCCTACGATGCACATCCCACCTGCGGCCTTGCAACGCGTGAATCGGTGGTCGGCCGTTTCGACGATCCCGCGTGCTTTTCCTATCCCGAACGCTTTCGCGCGGGCATTGTCTGGATGGCTTACGGGTATGTGGAGTACCTCGTTCCGAATTATCTCACGAGCGATACCAGGCTGCTCGAATTGCAGATCTCTCTGGAGCTCGCCTCCGAAGCGCCGGGGTATGCCGCGTATTATCCGAGCGACATTCATTTTTCCGTCAACGGGAAGGAGCTCGGCGTCTATCAGAGTAAGGGCGAGTATAACGACCGCACGGGAACGGTCAACCCGTCCTGGTGGTACGGCAACCTCGGTCAGTACGGGAAAAAAGTGACCATCGTCGTGGGCCGCGACGGCACCTATATCGGCGGAATGCGCGTCTCGTCCACGCGGCTCGACGATCTCGGGCTCAAAGCGGGCGAGCAGATCCGCTTCCGCATTTCCGTCCCCGAAGACGCGGAACAGCGCGGCGGGTTCACCCTGTTCGGCAGGGGATTCGGCGACTACGACGAGGGGATCGTCTGCAACTTCGTCTGCAAATAAGCGTCTTCCTGGCTTCGCATCTGTGCGCCGCGTAAATGCAACGCATTGCGTGGTTAAAGCTGCGCGCATGCGGCGCTTTGCGCGGTCAAAGACATAAATGGGGGACGGTCGGCGACAAGAGAAAGCCGATCGGAGGGGATATGGACATTCAGGCACTTTCCGAAAAGTTCGGCGTCAACGCCGAGCGCAAGCAGGACGGAGGGTTTCCCGTCTTTGAAAAGAACATCCGCGGCAAGCGCGTTTTGCTCGTCGCCGATAGAACGACGGAGCAGTTTCTGCCGTCCGTAAAGGGGATCGTGGAGCGCAATGCGGCGGAGAGCGCCGCATTTGTTCTGCCGTCGCCCGAGCCTGTCGCCGACGAGGAGACCGTAAGACGCGTCGTCGAGGCGGGCCGCACATATGACTACCTCCTGGCCGTCGGCGCGGGGACGCTCAACGATTTGTGCAAGTACGCGGGATTTCTCACGCACACGCCGAGCGGAGTCTTCGCCACGGCACCGTCGATGGACGGCTTCACGTCGGGTGTCACGCCGCTCATCGAAAAGGGGTTCAAGATCACCCGAAACGCGCAGACCGTCTCCGACGTTCTCATGGATTTCGATGTCTTGTGCCGTGCGCCCCGCATCATGATCGGCGCGGGTGTGGGCGATATCCTCGCGAAATACTGCTGCCTCACCGATTGGCGGATCTCCTCCTTTCTGACGGGGGAGACGGTCAACGAGGAGGCCTATTCGCTCATGCACCAAGCCGTTTGCGCGTGCGATGCAAGTTTGGAGCAGCTCCTGCGCGGAGAAGCGGAAGGGGTACAAAAACTCATGGACGCTCTGCTCATTTCGGGGTATTCCATGGTGATTGCGGGAAATTCCCGCCCTGCTTCCGGGGCGGAACACCACATGAGCCACTTCCTGGAAATGGACTTTTTGCGCCGCGGCGAGCGCATTCCGCTGCACGGCGTCAAAGTGGGGTTGGGGACGATGGTCTCCCTCTATCTCTATCATACGCTTGCCCGCCGTCCCTCTTTTGCGGGCAAAGAGCGCGTGCGCGCCGCGGCCGAACATCTTCCCGCGTCCGAATACGCGGAGAACATCCTTGCGCAGTTTGCCTGTCCCACGCGCTTTTCGCAGCTCGGCGTATCGCGCGAGACGGTCAGAACCATGTTCTTCGAGGCATATAAGATCCGCGATCGCTTTACGGTGCTCACGCTGTATTGCACGCGCGGACTCATGACAGAGGCCGTTGCAGACGAGCTTCTGGAGAGGTTTTATTGATGAAGTGGAAACTTGGCATTTCAACGGCATCGCTCTTTCTGCGAGCCAACAACGAGGACGCACTGCCGCTTTTCCGTGCGTGGAATATTCCCTATGCCGAGGTCTTTCTCACCTCCTTTTCGGAGTACAATCCTCGCTTTGCAAGCGCGCTCGCGGCGGCCAAGGGCGACGTAAAGGTGCATTCCGTCCACGTCCTCAACACGCAGTTCGAGCCGCAGCTCTACGCGGAACACCCGCGCGTCAGGACGGATGCCTATGACTGGCTCAAAAAGGCGATGGCGTCCGCGCGCAATTTAGGCGCCCGCAACTATACCTTTCACGGGATCGCGCGCATCAAGCGCACCTTTCGCGAAAACCTGCCCCGTGCTGCCGAGGAGACCGAAAAGATCTACGAGACCTGTCGGGAATACGGCGTGCGGCTGTGCTATGAAAACGTGGAATGGGCACTCTACAATCACCCCGGCGTGTTCACCGAACTCAAAAAACGCTGTGCGGGACTCGGCGGCGTCCTGGACATCAAACAGGCGCGCATCTCGGGCTACGACTGGCGGGAGTATCTCGCGGAAATGGGCGAGGATCTCGCTACCGTCCACGTCAGCGACATCGATGATTCGGGAAAGATGTGCCTGCCCGGAAAGGGCGTGTTTCCCTTCCGCGAACTGTTCTCCCGCCTGCGGGACGTCGGCTTTTGCGGCGCGGTGCTCATCGAAAATTACTCCCGCGACTATCGGGACCTCGAGGAGCTGCGGGCATCCTATGACTGGCTGTGCGAAGTTTCTGCACAGGTCCGTTAAATTTTTTTCGCCGACGCCGCGAAAAAAATTGACAAGTTCTCCCGTCTTTGCTATAATATCCGAGCATGGATATGCAAGTAAGTGCTGCGGCGAAGGAGGGTTGAAATATGTCTACGATCAGAGTCGGAGAAAACGAGAATCTCGAAAGCGCGCTTCGCCGTTTCAAGAGAAAGTGCTCCCGCGACGGCATCATCGGCGATCTCCGCAAGAAGGAGTTCTACGAGAAGCCTTCCGTGAAGAAGCGCAAGAAGGCGGAAGCCGCTCGCAAGAGAAGCAGAAACTGAGAAACAAAAGATCCGTAACGCTTGGTTACGGATCTTTTTTTGCAATTTTTAGCGTTTTATGTCGGATTTCGGGAGGTCATGTCGATGGAACGTACGCTCAAGATGCTCGCAAAAGAGGCAAAGACGCGCATGAAAAAAGGATTCTGGGAGAAATGCGAACGCGATCTGGACGCCTGCCGCCGCGATGCCCGCGCACAGGGGATCAGCGAGAGCAAGGCCGAGCACTACTTCGTGGGAAAGGTGACCGACGCCATTCGCGGCGATACCCCCGACGCATTTTATCTCAAAGTCAAGAAACTGCTCACCGAGGAAGGCGAGGTCTCGGATGCGATCGGCAGACTCACCGACAAGGCCTATTACGCAACGCTCTCTTACGAGGAGAAACAGCGCTATAATCTGGAACTCTCGGAAAAATATCTGGAGGCGCTCAAACGCTTCCGCCGCGAGTGTATCTTTGAAAAGAGCTGAGCCTTTTCGGAGATGGAATGCCGCGCCCGCCGTCCGATCGGACGGCGGGCGCGGCGTCGCTTTGCGGAACAGACTTTCGTGCGGAAAAAATGCAGGGGACACATTGCGGGCGGGAAAAATACATTTCGGAAAAACCCTTCTGCCGCAATTTCAAAGAGGCATGGGGAGAGTCAGGAAAACGAAGGGCAAAAAGTGAGCGGAGAGAGTGAGAAGCACGGGTGAACGGGGATAGGCAAGAAGTGAGTGGGGAAAGGGAAAAGTGCCGGGCAAGGGTTGAGCAGAGAGCGGGAAAAGGTGCGGGCAGAGTCAGAAAAACGAAGGGCAAGGAGAGGGAATCATGCAAAGGGACGGGACGGCGAAAGGGCGAGATTTTTCCCGTGTGCTCGCGCGAGAACTTGTCATTTTGCGGCGGGTATGGTATAATGGGCAGGTATGATAGATCTTGAACAGCTCAACGAAGAACAGCTTGCGCCCGTCCTCGACACCGAGGGCGCCGTTCTGGTGCTTGCGGGCGCGGGAAGCGGAAAGACGCGCGTGCTCACGTCGCGGATTGCCCATCTCGTCGCGGAAAAGAGCGTTCCGCCTGAGAATATTCTCGCCATTACCTTCACCAACAAGGCGGCGAAGGAGATGCGCGAGCGCCTTGACAAACTGACGGACGTCGCGCGGATGTGGGTGTGTACCATTCACTCCATGTGCGTGAAGATTCTGCGGATGTTTGCGGAGAGGAGGGGACTTTCCTCCAATTTTTCCATCTATTCCGAGCAGGAGCGTTCCGCGGTCATCAAGCAGGCGTTCAAGGAGTGCGGCTATGACGATGAGGACGGAAAACTGCTCAAATCCGTCAAATGGCATATTTCCAACGCCAAAATGCTGGGCCTGCCCCCGCGCGACTATGCGCTCCGCTATCGTGCCGAGGGAACGGTCGTCGAGCCGGCCGTCAAGGTATATGAGGCATACAATGCGCATTTGAAGGCCTATAACGCCCTTGACTTTGACGACCTGCTCACCGAGACGCTCGCTCTGCTCCAGGAGGACGCCGAAGCGCTCGAATACCTTTCGGGGCGGTTCCGCTACGTCCATGTGGACGAGTTTCAGGATACCAACGCCGTACAGTTCGAGATCGTCAAATGCCTTGCCTCCGTCCACGGGAATCTGTTTGTCGTGGGCGATGACGATCAGTCCATCTACGGTTGGCGCGGGGCAAAGATCGAAAATATTCTCGGGTTCGAGCGTGTCTACCCCAAGGCGAAGGTCTATAAATTACAGCAGAATTATCGTTCGACCAAGTCCATTCTGGCGCTCGCGAATGCGTCCATCGCCCATAACGCACACCGCAAGGGCAAGACGCTTCACACGGACAACCCCGACGGCACGCCGCCCGTCTACTACGAGGCGGAGGACGAAACGGCGGAAGCGCTCTATTGTGCGCGGAACATCATGAATCTGCGCGCCCAGGGATATCGCCTTTCCGATTTTGCCGTTCTCATGCGCATCAATGCGCTCACGCGCTCCTTTGAACAGGAATTTACCAAGTACGGCATTTCCTATAAGGTGTTCGGCGGGTTCAAGTTCTTTGAGCGCAAGGAGATCAAGGACATCCTTGCCTACCTGCGTGTGGCGGGCAATCCCTTCGACTCGGAGGCCGTCGCGCGCATCATCAACGTCCCGCGCCGCGGCATCGGCGAAAAGACGGTGCAGGCGCTCTTCGACTACGCACAAAAAGAGGACGTCTCCCTCTACGATGCCGTCCTCGACTGCGATCTTCTGCCCGTAAACGGCGGGACAAAAGAAAAACTGCGCGCCTTCGGGAAATACCTCAAAGAGCTCGTCGTCGAGGCACAGGTGCGTCCCGTCGATTCCTTCGTGGACTACCTTCTCCAGACGTCGCAGATGCGCGAACAGTACGCGGACAACTCCGATGAGTCGGTCACCAAACGCGCCAACATCGATGAATTTTTCAACTCGGTCGAGGAGTTCGTGCGCATGAACCCCGAGGCGTCGCTCTCCGACTATCTGCAGCAGATCACGCTCTATTCGGACACCGACGAGATGGACGAGGGCGACTACGTCACCATTGCCACCATCCACGCCGTCAAAGGGCTGGAATTCCGTTGCGTGTTCGTCGTCGGACTGGAAGAGGACGTCATGCCCACTTCCCGCGCCCAGAACGACCCCGCGGCGCTCGAAGAGGAGCGCCGCCTCATGTACGTCGCCATCACGCGTGCGCGCGAACGGCTGTTTCTGACGCGCTCCAAGAGCCGCTATCTCTACGGGCATCGGGAGCTCACGATGCGCTCGCAGTTCGTGGACGAGCTCGACGGCGTTCTCGAACTGCCGCAAAAGGCGGTCTATAAGCGCTACTCGGGCGACTATACCCATTCGGACGGCTATGAACGCGGCTACGGCAGCTACGGCGCGGGCCGCGGCTTCGGCGGCGGCTCGGGCGGCTATGGCGGCTTCGGCCAGGGTTCGCGCAGCCGTCGGGAAACGGTGACCTACGTCGGTACATACAGCGGCTCCAAAGAGGAGAGCGCCTTCCGTACCTTCGGCGCGGGGAATGCCCCGAAACGGGACGTGCGTCCTTCCGATTCCGCGCCCGTGGTGCGGTTCGGCAATGCGGGCACGACCGTTGCGCCGCAGCAGCCCCGCAAGGATACCTCCGGGTTTGCGGTAGGCGTGCGCGTCCGCCATGCGCGCTTCGGCGACGGCGTCGTCACGGCCATGCGCGGAGCCGGCTCCAACGTCATTATCACGGTAAAATTTGAGAAGGCGGGCAATAAGGACCTCGCCGCGGCACTCGCGCCGCTCGAAATTTTACAGTAGTCTGAAAGCCGAACGATTCGGGAAGTGGTGTCGTTTTGCCGTCGACGTATGGACGGAAAGGGGAACTAAGAGAAATTATGGACAGAATGCGGTATCTGGTGGATACGCTCAACAAATGGGCGTATGAATACTATGTGCAGGATGCGCCCAGCGTTTCCGATCGCGAATACGACGCACTCTATGACGAGCTCAAAGAGCTGGAGCGCGAGACGGGCGTACGGCTTCCCGATTCTCCCACGCGGCGCGTGGGCGGCGAGCCCATCAAGGCATTTGCGCGGCATACGCACATTGCGCCCCTCTTTTCGCTTGACAAGGCCGTCACGGAGGATGAACTCTCTGCCTTTGTCACGCGGGTGCATAAGGTGGACCCCGACGCCCGCTTCACCGTCGAATACAAGTTTGACGGGCTTACCATGTGCCTCACCTATGAAGACGGCCGCTTCGTGCGCGCCACGACGCGCGGCAACGGACGGGAGGGCGAGGATGTCACCGCGCAGGCGCTCACCGTCCGAAGTTTTCCGCTCGCCATTCCCTATAAGGGAACGCTCGAGGTACGCGGCGAGGCGATCATCCGTCTTCCCGTCCTGGAGGAATACAATCGCGAACATCCCGACGAGCCCTTGAAAAATGCGCGCAACGCGGCTGCGGGGGCGATCCGCAACCTCGATCCCAGGGTGACCGCATCCCGCCATCCCGAGATCATCTTTTACGACGTCAACTATATGAGCGATGCCCCCGTGCAGTCACAGCAGGAGGCGCTCGCCGCTCTGAAAAAGTGGGGGTTCCAGACCTTCCCGTTCCTGCGCGTGTGCTCCACGTTCGACGAAGTCATGGACGCCGTCGATGAGATCGAGGTGGGGCGCAAGTCCATCGATGTACTGACGGACGGCGCCGTCATCAAGACGGATTCGGAGGCGGTGCGCCGTCGCATGGGATATACCGATAAATTCCCGCGCTGGGCGATCGCCTACAAGTTCGAGGCGGAAGAGGCGGAGGCGACCGTCGAAAAAGTGGTCTGGCAGGTGGGGAGGACGGGAAAGCTCACGCCGCTCGCCTTTATTTCGCCCGTGGAACTTGCGGGCGCCACCGTGCGCCGCGCGACGCTCAACAACTTCGGCGATCTCACGCGAAAGGACGTCAAAATCGGCTCCCGCGTGCTGGTGCGCCGCTCCAACGAGGTCATTCCCGAAATCCTCGGGGCCGTCTCCCATGCCGAGGGGAGCGTCCCCGTTCAGAAGCCGACCGTATGCCCCGCCTGCGGATCGCCCGTCGAGGAGGTCGGCGCCAACCTGTTCTGTACCAATCGGCACTGTCCGCCTCGCATCGTCCAAAAGCTCACGCACTACTGCTCCAAAAATGCGGCCGACGTCGAGGGGATGTCCGAAGCGACGCTCACGCTCCTGCATGAACGGCGCGGCGTCTCCAATTTTTCCGACCTCTACGCCCTGACAAAAGAGAGCTTTGCCGAGCTGGAGGGCTTCAAGGAAAAGAAGATCGACAACCTTCTCTCCGCCATCGACGCCAGCCGCCATATTCCACTCGATCGCTTCCTGTACGCCATCGGAATCGACGGCATCGGACGGGTCGCCGCGCGCGACCTCGCCGCGTTCGGAAGCGTGGAGGCAGTCGCCGCGCTCACGGCCGAACAGCTCGTTGCGCTCGAAAATGTCGGCGACGTTACGGCCAATTCCGTTCTTCGGTACTTCGCCGACGAGGAAAATAAGGCGGAGCTTGCGCGCCTCAAAGCCGCGGGCGTCGTCCCGTTCGTGGAAAAACGCGTGACGGAAGGCGCCTTCGCGGGCGAAAACGTCGTTCTGACCGGCGGGCTCGCCTCCATGACCCGCTCCGAAGCGCAGCAGAAAATCGAGGCCCTCGGCGGGACTGCCCAGTCCTCCGTGACCCGAAAGACGACGCTCGTCATCGCAGGCACGGATGCGGGCAGCAAATTGGAAAAAGCCCGCGCCCTCGGCATCCGCATCCTCGACGAACAGGAATTCCTCGCCATGCTCGGCGAGACGACCTGATGCCCTCTGCGCGGCGAGACAACGTGATCAGTCGGAATATTTCGTTTTGAGCCGCTTTGAGCAAGAGCATATTTTCGGTCGGACGGCACGGAGTCGGCAGACGCAAACTGCCCGCTTTTCAAGAGCTTGCTTCGTTTGCCTGTAATTTATCATCTGTAAAACGCAATCACTCAAAACGCCGCAGCCGTTGCGGCGTTTTTGCGTTATTTGCGCAAAATTTTTCTATTTTTGTTTTTCAGTTGCCAATATTATAAATGGGGATAAATGGCTCCGACGGACAGCAGGGGACGAGAGATCTGACAGGAAAACGACAGGAATGCGAAACAAACCTCTGCCGTGATGGCGTTTTCGGCCATGTTTTGCGACGGACAGCGGGATTTTGCGCAGTTCATACATTCCGAATTACGGGCGTGACGGGTATGGGAAATGCAAATGCAAGGAATGCAGATCAGGGAAAATCATTTGCGAGAAAAGTCCGAAAAATGGTACAAAAGGGAGAAAAAAGTCGGCAAAATATGAAACAAATGTATTTTTTCATAAAAATTTTTGCTCAAGTGATTGACATACAAGGGGGGGGGTATATAATATATGATGTTAAATGAAAACAGGAGGTTTCGTATGAAGAGGATCTGGAAGGCGATTACGGCGCTCGGGTTGACCGCAGCTCTGTGTTTGCCGCTTGCATCCTGCAGCGAGGGCCAAAACGGCAAGTCTGCCTATGAGATTGCCGTGGAGAACGGCTTCGAAGGCAGCGTGACGGAATGGCTCGAGAGCCTGAAAGGCGAGCAGGGTGAGCAAGGCGAAAAAGGCGAACAGGGCGAGAAGGGCGACAAGGGTGACAAAGGTGACACCGGCGCCCAGGGCGAAAAAGGTGAACAGGGCGAACAGGGTGAACAGGGTCCTGCAGGCCCCGCAGGCCCGCAGGGTGAGCCCGGCAAAGACGGCGAAGACGGTCAGGACGGCGCACAGGGTCCTGCAGGCCCCGCAGGCCCGCAGGGTGAGCCCGGCAAAGACGGCCAGGACGGCGAGAACGGCTTCAACGGCGAAGACGGAGAAGACGGCGTCGGAATCGCGAACATTACCTATCGTTATGAGTATGACGCGGAGGACAACTGCTTCTATACGGTAATTATCTTTACGATGACGGATAATACAAGGTATGAAGTCAAGGTTCCCAGTGCGGCAGACCCTGAAAAGACCTACGAGGCCTCTACGGAAGAGGAGCTCGCTTCGTTGCTTCAGTCGGGCGCTTCCAACGTCACGCTGACGGCGGATGTGACGCTCAACGAATACATCCCCGTTTCGGGAAACGTCACGCTTGATCTGGACGGCAATACGCTCACGATCGGTGCGGACATCGGCGGCGACGTCGCAATTCGTGCCAACGCGGGTGCGACGCTGACCATCACCGGCAACGGGACGATCGATGCGACCAACGCCGATGACAATACCGTTCCCGTAGCGGCTATGGCCGAGGGTGCAACGGTCATCATCGAAGACGGTACCATTCTCGCCGATACGCCCAATGAGTCTTGCGTGTTTGCAGGCTTCGGCGGGAAGGTCATCATCAACGGCGGTACCTTCAAGAACCTCAGCACCGAGGACTACGCCTATGGCGGCGGCGCTCCGCTTACGGTCAATGTCTCCAACAGCGCGTCCGTGTCTGACCTTGTCGTCAACGGCGGTACGTTCATCGGCCGCAGCCCTGCACAGGGAGACGACAATCTCGGCGGCTCCTTCGTGGCGGCAGACAAGATCTGCTTCGCAACGGCGGAAAATACCTATGTCGTCGGAACGCTGGAAGATGCCGCTGCGGCAGGTGTTTCGGTGGCGGTCAACATGACGGCTTATGAATCGCTCGGCGAGGCTTTGAAGGCTGTCAATGCCGATCAGGGAACCGATCGCATCACCGTTACGCTCCTTTAGGAAGGAGAGTACACTCTGGAAGGCAAGCTCGTTGCCCGCGCGATCCTGCGTGACAATGTCGTGCTGCAGGGCATGGGCGTCGACAAGACCGTCCTCACCGCGGCAGACGGCGGCCCCACGGGACAGGCTGCGCTCTTTATCGGCGCTGCAAAGGATGTCACCGTCAAGGATATGACCATCGAGCTGACGGGCGGAACGGGCGATGCTTCTCCCATCAAAGCGACCTTCAGCGGCGACGCGGGCAATCATGATGTCTCGGAGAACCTTACGCTGGAAAATCTGACGCTTGTCGGAAACAACCTCGGAAACGGTCTCAATCTGCACGGCGTCCGCAACGTGGTCGTGAACAACGTCACGGTGGAAAATTACGCAAAGTGCGGCATTTCCCTTGCCTATGCGACCGACGTCGAGATCAGCAACGTCAACTTTACAAAGACGGAAGGCTGCTGGGCGGATATCGGCTTGATGTATAAGGACAGTGCCGATTATGCGGTTCCTGTCACGGGCGTTGTGCTCGGCGAAGGGATCGATTTCGCAATGTATGTGGTCTATGCGGAAAACGCAGAATACACCTTGGACTACTCGGAGTATGCCGACGTATTCGGCCTTACGCAGACCGCAGACGGCTGGGCGCTGACCCGGACGATCGCTGCACGCATTGAAAATGCCGACGGAAGCTATGTCAATTACAGCACCGTGCAGGGCGCGATCAATGCCGCGAAGGCAAACGACGTTGTGGCAGTGACGGATACAACGTTCACGGCACCCATCGAGATCACCGTTCCCATGACCATAAAGGGCTGAACGGCGCGGCGACGCTGATGTTCACTCAGTCTGCAGGCATTTATTTCAAGGCAGACGTGACCAAGTTCGCTCTGGAGAACATCGTACTCCTCGGCGTCGGCGCAACCGGGAATGAAGCCATGAATGAGCCTTTCATGGGCATCGGTACTTACAATGAAGAGTACGGCGTCCATATGACGCTCACCGACACGACGATCGATGGTTTCGACTACGGGATTTATCTGAGCGCAAAGGCAGATGCACCCAAGGAAGCGTCCATCGTTGCCGATAACCTCACGGTTAAGAACTGCCTCATCAAGGGCGTCTATGTGGAAACGCTTACCGATTCTTCCTTCACGGATTGCACCTTCACGGACAACGGGAGCGACGCCGCCGTTGTCAGCGAGAACTTCAAGCAGTGGGTGAGCGGTGTGGACATCAACCTGAAATACGGTGACTATGCAAATATCACCTTCACGGGCTGCACGGTTACGGGTAACGGAGCGAACAACGGCGCGGCGCTTCTCGTTAAGGCGCGTGACGATGGAAGCTATGCTTCCAACCCTGCAACGCTTACGGGCGTCACGGTGACGGATTGCACGTTTACCGGTAACAACCTGAACATTGTTCTCGGCGAGAAAGACAAAAACAACAGCGGACCCGATAATGTCACGATTGACGATGAGACCCTCATCTCGCATGACTATCGTGCGCAGAATGTATAAGCATAATATCTGAGCCAATCAGGGCATATGGTACGCCATATGCCCTGATTTTTTGCATAAAATATATATACAGCAGATTGCGGGAGACGAAATTGCGCAGGTTATCTTTGGACGAGGGATTGCAAAATGGCGGGAGATATGGTATAATGGGGATAACGCCATGACGAGGAGGGAGAATGCGTGGACAAGCGCAAGTCTTTGCAAGAACTGCTTTGCCCGAAAATCAACGCCGATAAGGCGTGGTATCTCGCGCTCCTCGACGGGGACGCCCAAAGGACGTATGAGGAGACGCACCTTTCTGCCGTCCTGAAAATGCTCAAGCTCGTCCATATCGCGCGCTACCAGGCGCGCATCGCCAAAACGCGGGAGGAGATCGCCGCCATTCGCGCCGGCGAGGACTACAGCGCCGAGGACTTCCGCGCCATTCAGGAAAAAAATGCCGAGATCGCCGCGCTCAAAAAGAAGATCGGCGAGTATCGTCCGTTCTTCTCCGAGCCGTATTTTGCGCGCATGGACGTCGTCGACGACAAAGAGGGCTACAACAGCTACTATATCGGCAGGCACGGAGACGTCAATCTCGAGATCGTCGACTGGCGCGCACCGCTCGCCGTACGCTATTATCAGAAGAGCCGCGTTACCTTCACCATCAACGAATACGAGTACCGCACCGTCCTGCGCCGCGCGCTCAACGTGCGCAACGGCAAACTCATCGATTTCCGCAACGAATATCTCTCCGTCCGCGACGTCCTTACGCCCGAGGAGATCGGCGGACGGGACGACGAGATCCTCTTCGATCCCTATCTGCGCGACATCATCCGCAGCCGCAAGGACGACGTCAAGGTGCGCGACATCATCCGCACCATTCAGGAAAAACAGTTCGACATCATCACCCGCCCCGAGCGGGAGAGCTTTGTCCTGCAGGGCTGTGCGGGCAGCGGAAAGACCATGATCATGCTCCATCGCCTGAGCTATCTCATGTACAACAACGAGAGCCTCCGCCCCGGCGACGTGCTGGTCATTACGCCGTCCGACAGCTTCAATGCCTTCATCGACGAACTCTCGCAGATGCTCGAACTGGAACGCGTCCGCACGACTACGTTGGGCGAATATTACTCCCGCGTCCTCTCGGGAGAGGGGATCGACCTCAAATCCCGCCTCGTCTCCGAGCGCGAGAATCCCGATTACCTCGCCTATCTGTACTCCTCAGAATTTACCGCGGACATTCAAGCGCGCGTGGGCAGGATGTATGAGGAGATCCGCGGCCTGTTTACCGCCGCGGAGTGCCGCTCGGTCTCGGAGGCGGTTCTGGAGGACTGTGTACGGCGTCAGCAGAAGTTCGTGCGCGTCAAGAATGCGTCCGTGCGCGTACGCCGCGCCGTTCTCGGCGAACTGAAAGAGAGCAAGGAAGGGGGATTTTACTTCACCAAGCCCTTCCGCACGCTGATGAGCGCCTTCGTGCAGGCGGAGGACTTTCTGCGCTTTGTCCTGCAGGAGCCGCCGCGCACGCCCGACTATTTTTTCCGTCAGTTTGCCGAATTTTACCGCTGCGCCCATTTCATTGCCGCGGGCGGGGAGAAGATCTTTGCCCGTGCGGACGACGACCTCGCGGCGCTGCTCGTCACCATCGACAAGGAGATCTCCGATCTGCGCCGCTATCGGCAGAAGCGCGGAACGGAGGAGATCCTCACCTACGCCGACCGCATTGCCCGCCGCGAAGAGCTCAAGGGCGAGACGGAAAAGATTCGCAAGGTGATCGCGGACATGGCGGAGGGGCTTGCCCTTTTCGGCGAGTTTTTCGCCGTATTGCGCCATGCAAAGTACTGTGTCGACCTCGGAAAATGCGCAAACGGTGCCGATGTCGCCCGATGGCTGTATCGTGAGACGGTGCGCAAATACAAGGCCAGATACGGCATGAAAGGCGTGTATCCCTCCGACGGCTATGCGCTCTGCGCCGTCCTGACGGCGGCGGGCAGAAAACTGCTTCCCCGCTACGGCCTCGTGTTCGTGGACGAGGGTCAGGACATCTCGGAAGGGGAATATGCCCTGCTCAAGGCCATTCATTCCGATGCGGCGTTCAACGTGTTCGGCGACTTAAAACAGAACATCACCCCGTGGCGCGGTATGAAAACGTGGCAGACGCTGTCGGAAAATGTGTACACGCTCGATCAGAACTACCGCAACACCAACGAGATCGTGGCCTATGTCTCTTCGGTGCTCGACGCCGACATGAAGCCCATCGGACTCGAGGGCGCGCCCGTCGAAACCGTTTCGCCGCGCAAGCTGACGGCCTTTTTCCGCGACAAGCAGGGGCTCAAAGCCGTCATCACGCGTGAGGAGTATCTCCCGCTCTTTGAAAAGCGCGGCATGAAACGCCCCGCCGCAGACGGGAAACTCTCCCGCACGGCCGTCAATGTGCTGACCGTGTTCGAGAGCAAGGGGCTCGAGTTCTCCGCCGTTGCCGTGTACGACAAGGGCATGACCGAAAACGAAAAATACATCGCCTGTACGCGTGCGCTGCGCGAACTCGCCATCGTGGAGGACGCATGAAAAACCTCTTTTTGCTGGACGTGGACGACACGCTTCTCGACTTTCACCGCGCCGAGCGCGAACAGCTCATCGCCACGCTGCGCGAACACGGCATTCCTGCCGACGAACATACGGCCGATCGGTTCCACGTCATCAACGACAGCCTATGGAAAAAACTCGAGCGGGGGGAGACGACCCGCGCACGGCTTGTCGTCGAGCGCTTCGAGATCCTTCTTGCAGAGCTGGGCGTCGACGGCGACGCACAGGCGCTTGCGAAGTCCTTCTTCGAGGGAATGCCCGCCCGCGCCTATGCCTATGACGGCGCGATCGGGTTTTTGCGCGCGCTCGCAGACAGCGGCAGAGTGTATGCCGTCACGAACGGCGCAAAGGCCTTGCAGCGCAGACGCATCGCCGCGGCTGGTCTCGCGCCCTACTTTACCGACCTGTTCATCTCCGAAGAGGTGGGCCATAACAAGCCCGCCGAGGAGTATGTCCGATATGTCCTGACCCACATCCCCGACTTTAGCAGACAGTCCGCCGTCTATGTCGGCGACAGCCTGACCTCGGACATGGTCTGCGCCGAACGCATGGGCGTGGACTTCATCCTCTACCGCCCCGAACGCCCTGACGGCTATACGGGCCTGTATGCGCGCGACTATGCCGATGTCCTTCGGCTGCTGCGCTCCCTCTGATAGAATCTTCCCTTAAAAGTGCGTTTCCTTTGAAATCTTTCCCTCTCGGAATGCGCCGTGTACGTTTCCGGACCCGCTTTGCGGGTCTGTTTTTTTGTCAGGGTTGCGCTCGGAATGCGCGAAGCCGTTGCGCTGTCTCTGCTTGCGGGTCTGCTTTTGTCAGGGGCGTTGCGCCCGAAAAAGGATAGCGCGGGCAAACAGATGGGGTGCAAGAGGGCGAGAAGGCGCAGGGAAAAGGGGGGAAGACGCTGTTTTTTCGGACGACGGAGGGCGAACGGGGACGCCGAAACGGATTGTTTCGGGGCGGTCTGTTTTTTTGCGTTCGTATGCTTGACAAGACGGGTGGGGTATCGATTATAATGAGAGTGGCCGCGAGAAAGGAGGGTCGAAGAAGTATGGCGGACAAGATCATTGAAGTGGAAAATCTGCAAAAGGCGTACGGCCATGTTCCGGCGGTCAAGGGGATCACCTTTTCGGTGGACCGCGGCGAGATGTTTTCCTTTCTCGGCGTGAACGGTGCGGGCAAGAGTACGACGGTCAATATCCTGTGTACGCTTCTGCAAAAGGATGCGGGGCGCGTGCGCATTGCGGGGTATGATCTCGATACGCAGGCCGAGCACATCCGTCCCGTTCTCGGCGTGGTGTTCCAGGGCAGTCTCCTGGACGATCTCCTTTCGGTGCGGGAAAACCTCACCGTGCGCGCGGCGTGCTACGGCATTCGCGGGAGGGCCTGGCTCAACCGCCTTGCGGAACTCGACGATCTCTTGTCGCTTTCGGACATCCTCAATCGTCCGTTCGGGCGGCTCTCGGGCGGACAGCGCCGCCGCGCGGACATTGCACGCGGACTTGTCAATTCTCCGCAGCTGCTCTTCCTGGACGAACCGACCACGGGACTGGATCCGCAGACCCGCAAGACGGTATGGGAGACGGTCGGCCGTCTGCGTCTGGAAACGGGCATGACTGTCTTTCTCACGACGCACTACATGGAGGAGGCCAATGCCTCCGATCGCGTGATCATTCTCGATGCGGGTCAGATCGTCGCCGACGACACGCCCGCACGCCTCAAAAATGCGTATTCGCGCAACTATCTCTGTCTGTATGGGACGGACATGGCGTCCTTGCAGGAGACGGGCATTCCCTTCGAGGAGGCAAACGGCGGCTTGCGCGCCGCCATGTCTCCCGCGGAAGCGCGCGCATTCCTTGCAAAGTATCCGCGCCTTGCCGCCGATTTTGAATTCGTCAAAGGGGATATGGACGACGTGTTCCTCGCCGTAACAGGCAAAAAACTCACCGAAGGAGGGGTCAAATGAACGCATACGCTCTATGGCTTCTCACGCGCCGCAATCTGAAAATCTTCCTCAAAGACAAGGCAAATGTCTTTTTCTCCCTTCTCGCGCCCCTCATCGTGCTTGCGCTCTATGTGCTCTTTTTGGGAAGACTTCAGGAGGACGGCCTCCTTTCCGCGCTTGAGGGAATGGGCGTTACGGGGGCGGAGGGTCTCATCTCCGATTTTTCGGACAGCTGGATGCTTGCCGGCTGCATGTCCTGCGCGTGCATTACCGTGCCGCTCTGTGCATGCGGCATCATGATCCAGGATAAAACGCGGGGCATTTCCTCCGATCTTTTCATCTCTCCCGTCGCGAGATGGGTGACGCCCGCGGCGTATTTCTGTTCGGTCGTTGCGGCAGGTCTTGTGATCGGCGCCGTAGTGCTCTGCGTGTGCTTTGTCTGGCTTGCGGCGGCGGGCGCGTGGCTTCTGTCCTTCCGGGACGTGCTCGGCTGCATTGCATCGCTCGTGCTCTCCGTCGTTTCCTCCTCCACGCTGCTCGTCTTTGTAGTCGGGTTTTTCCGCTCGCAGGGGGCTTTTACGGCGCTCAACGTCATATTCGGTACCGTTGTCGGCTTTCTCATCGGCGCGTACATGCCCATCACCTATTTCCCGGAAGCGATTCAGCAGTTTACTTTCTTTCTTCCCGGAAGCTATACGGCAGGGCTGTTCCGCAATTTCATGATGCGCGGCCCGCTTGCGGAGATCGCCGGGCTTTCGCCTGCCTTTGCACAGGGGTTGGAGAGCGAATTTTCTCTCACGTTTGACTTTTTCGGCGCGGAGGTGGGCATCGGCGATATGTTCCTCGCTCTCGCCGTCGCAGCCGTCTTGTTTGCGGCGCTCAACGTACTCGTTGCGGTTCTGCGCCGCAGAAAAAAATCGTAAAGGAGAATCCCATGCAGGAAACAATGTCCTCTCCCATCTGCGGCGAAGAGGTCGTGCGGGCGGAGAATCTGCGAAAGACGTTTACGCTTTCACGCAAGCAGCAACGGCTGGAGCATACGTCGTTTACGCGCAAAGTTGCCGTGGACGGACTTTCGTTTTCCGCCTACCGCGGCGAGATCTACGGACTTCTCGGCCCCAACGGCGCGGGAAAGACGACGACGCTGCGCATTTTGTCCACGCTCATCGCCCCCGATTCGGGCGACGCCCTCGTATGCGGGCATTCCGTCCTTCGGGAGCCGCAGAAGGTGCGCGACGTCATCGGGTTCATGACGAGCGAACTCAAACTGGAGGGGTTCTTTACGCCGTCCTATCTGTTCGACTTCTTCGGCGCCATGCACGGCGTGGAAAAGAGCGTGCTCGCAAAACGCAAAGGGGAGCTGTTCGAGCGCTTCGGCATCGACCGCTTTGCCGAGGTCAAGGTGCGCGACTTGTCCACGGGTATGCTGCAAAAAGTCTCCCTCGTCGTCGCCATTGTACACGATCCCGCCGTCATCATCTTTGACGAACCGACAAACGGACTGGACGTGCTCACCGCCAAGGTCGTCATCGACTTCCTCGCCGAGCTCAAAAGCATGGGAAAGAGCATTCTCCTCTCCACGCACATCTTCTCGCTCGTCGAAAAACTGTGCGACAGAGTGGGGATCATCATCGACGGAAAAATGGCCGCGGACGGAAAACTCGCAGACGTATGCGGGGAAAAGAGCCTCGAGGACGCTTTCTTCGACCTCTACAAGTGCGTTAAGGGGGAGACGATATGAAACTTCTCGCGCTCATGAAAAAGGAATTTGCGCGCTTTTTCGGCGATCCGAAACTGCTCGTGACCATGATCTTGCCCGGCGTGCTCATCTATTTCATCTATTCCGTCATGGGTTCCGCCATCTTCGGCGGCACGGAACCGCAGACGTATGCGTTTACGGTGTACGTCTCGGGAGAGTCCGCCGTGACCCGAACCATTCAATCGGCCGTCGAGGAGAACGGCTGGACGGCGGAATTTCTCGCCATTCCCGCAGAGGGGGTGCAGACAGTCGATGAGGCGGCCGAAAAGGTGAACAGCGGCGAGGCAACGGCGCTTCTTGTCTTCAGCGAAGGCTTCGATGACGCGATCGCGGGCGGCGGGACGGCATCCGTTTTGCCTTCAGCCGATCTCTTGTATAACTCGGGCGAGGACGCGAGCAGCGCCTTTGCGTCGCTCGCGGGTGCGATCCTGGACGCCTACGGCCGGACCTTCGTCTTTACCATGACCGACTCCGCCGACGCTTCCGACATCGCCCGCAACATCGTGGCAGGCATTCTGCCCATGCTCATCGTCATCTTTGTGTTCTCCGCCTGTATGTCGGTTACGCTCGAATCGGTCGCCGGCGAAAAGGAACGCGGCACGCTCGCCACAATCCTCGTCACTTCCGCCCGCCGCACCGATATCGCCCTTGGAAAAGTCCTCCCGCTCTCCTGCGTCTCCCTCATCGGCGCTGCCTCCAGCTTCCTCGGCGTCGTGCTCTCCCTGCCGACCCTCATGGGAATCTCGGTGGACGCCGCCGTCGCAGGCATCGGTGCTCTCGGCTATTTCCTGCTCTTTTTGCTCATCGTCTCCGTCGTGCCGCTCATCGTCTCGGCCATCGCCACCGTCTCCACGCTCTCGCGCACCGTCAAGGAGGCCTCCGGCTATACCAGCATCCTCATGATTCTTCTGATGGTGCTCTCCGTCGTCTCCGCGTTCGTCGCAGGCATCGGCGACTGGGTCGTCGCCGTCCCCGTTCTCAATGCCGTCGTCGCCTTGCAGGGTATCCTCACGGGCGCTCCCGTCCTCTGGAAATGCCTCGTCGCCTTCGGCTGCAACCTCGTCTATACGGCGCTCCTCGTCCTCGTCATTGCGCGCCTCTTTTCCAGCGAACGCGTCATGTTCGGGAAATAACCGTTTTTGCCACGGGCAAAAAATTGCGGTTTGAAAGGGATTGTTTTACAGACAGCGAATCAAGGTGCGGAAGAGAGTTCCGCTCGGGCGGAGATTCGGGACTCGAGAGAGAGTTTCTCTCGGACAGCGAATCGGGACTCGGGAGAGGATCTTGTTTCGGACAGGAAATCGGAGCTTGAAAGTTTTCTGTTCTGGCTGAGAATCACGGTTTGAAAGAAATTGTGCTTCGGACAAAAAAACGGCTCCGAACGGGAGCATATTCCGACAAAAAAGAAGCGGCGGCGCTTCTTTTTTTTGTTTGCGCTTTTTTCGCCAAAAACTACTAAATATTGCCCGAAGACCTTGCCATCGAACGCAAAATATGGTATAATAACTGAAACAGCGATTGTCTTTTTTACGAGGTATCTATGGCTCAGCAGCATTATGACGCGGGCGATATCACCATTCTCGAGGGCTTGGACGCCGTCCGTCTGCGCCCCGGAATGTATATCGGCTCGACGGGTGTAAGGGGACTTCATCATATCCTCTGGGAGATCGTCGATAACGCCATTGACGAAGCCGCTAACGGCTACTGCGACAAGATCGACGTGCGCATCTATAAGGATGGAAGCGCCTCCGTCGAGGACAACGGACGGGGCATTCCCACCGACATTCACCCCAAGACCAAGGTCTCGGGCGTGCAGGTCGTCTTTACGCAGCTTCATGCGGGCGGAAAATTCGACGAGCACAACTATTCCTTTTCGGGCGGTCTGCACGGCGTCGGCGCGTCCGTCACCAACGCGCTCTCCAAATGGCTGAACGTGCGCGTCAATAAGG
>ERZ1643251.669-NODE-669-length-45636-cov-44.345319_pt1 | contig 45636 bp, 49 predicted proteins | sample MGYA00579261_ERZ1643251 | MGnify/ENA primary metagenome ERZ1643251 (study PRJEB29033, sample SAMEA4952267) | chicken gut metagenome | biome: Broiler Chicken; feature: Gastrointestinal Tract; material: Caecum | place: Ireland | collected 2018 | study: Broiler... | reverse complement strand
AAAATAAGGCATAGGGAGTTTTTGCTTTTTTAAAACTGTCAAAGTCAGGATTATAACATAAATTTATAATATTTTATTTAATAATATATTTTTCTTTTTCAAGTTTACACTTTTCTAGTATTTTTTCTAAATCATTAATTTTAATCTGCATAATTGTTTGAATATTACCATTAACTATATTATTTTCTAATAAAAATTTAAAAGGAACAAATTCTTTAAATGAATAGTAATGTTTAAATAAAATGACTAATTTATTTTTTTTATAATTTTTTTGTAATTCTTCTTTGCTATATGCAGTTCGTTTTCTAACTGTATTATACATTTCATCAAAACTTATAAAATTGTTAAATACCGCATCAACAACACCAAGAGAAGTTATACTTTTTTTTAATCCTGATGAATAAAAAATTACAATATCGCCTGAAGAAATTTGTTTAATATTAGAATTACATAAATAAGCTTTCTTTAAAGAATTTGAAGAAGTATTTAATCCTTTAATATCATCTAGAGACATTTGATATTGTTTTTCAGACTCTTGAAAAAGAATATTATGATATTTTTCTTTAATCGGAATTATAAATGCTTTTTTATTATCCAATTTAATAAATGGATAATATTCTTCTATAGGTTTTGCATTTTTTATGTAGACATTTTCTTTTTCTACAATTCCATTTGATTTTATGGTGCTTTTTCTACAATAAAAATGAAATCCATAATCATTTAAAAAATCTATTAAATATTTTTGCTTATCAAATATTGTTACATATATTTCTTCAACATTTAACTGAATAGCTTTTTCCATAATTATTTTTACAAATGTTTCTCCTATTTTCTTTCCTGTATCAGAAACTTTTAGTGTAGAAATTTTTAATCTTTTGCATGGTTTCATTGGTTTATCAAATAAATCATATTTTTCATTTTTTCCTTCTTCTTTTAGCATTAGAAATGATGTTATATTTTTATTATTCATAGTAACAAAAGCTTTTGCTTCTTCACACTGTTTCTTTTTAAACCACTTTTCAAACCCTGCATAGTCATTTTTTAAAGAATCAAAAAATGGATCATCTAAATCTAATTCATAAAGAAATTTTTCTTCTATAAAAGGTGGTTTTTTAATTTCTATCGGTGTTTCAAGTTTAAATATTTCTAAGGCTTCTTCAATAGATAATACTTTTTGTTCTAACCCAAGTGATATACTTTTTTTCTTTAATTTATTGTCATTTGTTATCAAATATGATGCACAATTTCTTTGTATAGCAAAAAGTAATTCATTATCTATTAAATCATGAGAATTTTTATATCCTACTAATTTGTGAAATTTTTCATCAGCTATTGGTGGATTAATTATTTCTTTGTACACTGCTATTTTAGACTTGAAAATTTCTTTTTGTTTTTTATCTTTCATTCCTTCTATTTCTAATTTTGTCTTGGGATGAATAACTATTTTATATTCATTTGAATCAAATAATCGTTTTGTTAACAATAAAATTTTCTCTTCAGTTATTTCATTATCTTCTAAATATATAAAAATGTTTGTATCCAATAATATTTTGATCATAATTCACCTCATAATAATTAATAAAATTATTATACATATTATATCATCAACTTAATATTTTTTTATCAATCAATACTAGTTTTTTAATCATATATATAATAAAATCTTGATAACAAGGTTATAAAAATTTAAAATAATATTATATTTAATGAATTATTATAAAACCCCAATCTTATATAAAATATAATTGGGGTTTAAGTTAATTTAATTATTATTTCTTCATACTGAAATATGATGTTGTTGTATCTAATTCAATACCTCTTAGTTGTGCCATTTCATTAATTGTTACAAAAGCATAACCTTGTTTTTGTAATTCTTCCATTGCAAGTAAAGCTCCTTCTACTGATGATTTATATATATCATGGACTAATACAATAGCACCATCATGAGCATGTTCAATTATTTCTTGAGCCACTCTATTTTTATCTTTATATTTCCAATCTAAAGGATCAATATTCCATAAAACTATACTCATATTGGCAAGTTCTTTACCATGATCAGTTAAGTTACCATAAGGTGGTCTTAATAAAGTTGGACTTGTACCAATTACATCTTTAATAGCTTCATTTGTTTTTTTTACTTCATCCATTAAAGCAACATCACTTAATAAATTTAAATTTCTATGATTATAAGTATGACTTCCGATATCATTTCCTTCTAAATAAGCTCTTTTAATTGTCTCTTTATTACTATTTACCCTACTACCTAAAACAAAGAAAGTAACTTTAGCATCATATTTGTCTAAATTATCTAATAAATAATTAGTGTTAGTTTCACTAGGCCCGTCATCAAAAGTAAAAGCAATTAATTTTTTATCTTGATATTTAGTTAAATCTCTTACTTCAGGTATGATACTTACAACTTCTTCTTCTTTACTTGTATTTCTATATTCTTCTTTTAATAAATCATTTATTTCTTCATAAGGTATAGTTATTTTTATTTCTCCATCTGCCCATGAAGCAATTTGATAAGGTGGGAATAATATTTCTAAACCTTCATCTTTAAAATTAAAATGTCTATAATTATCTATTGTTGGATCAGTTCCTCTTTTAACCCATAATTCATCAAATGTTTTATCTTCTAATTTTAAAACATAATAATAAGCGATACTAGATAATTTTTTAAATGATTCTTCATCTTTAAAGAAATATTTTAAATCAACAAATTCTTTTGTTTTGTTGTCATAATATAAGCTTGTATCATCTCTAGTATAATGTGCTCCTCCAGTATAGGCAAATGTTAACATATAAACATGTGTAATATCTTTATAATCATTTACATTAACACTCAAATTAAAATCATATTTAGGTTGTTTAATGTCTTCAACATCCTTAACATTATTAAGAAAATCATCTTTTTGTTTTTTTACATATTCATCAATTTTTTTCTTTATTTTTTTATTTTCTACATCAGGATAATCTATTTTTAAATCATAATTATCTGTACTTTCCAATATATGCAATTCTTCTTTTTTATTTAATCCTTTTATCACAAATATACCACTTATTAAAATAATTAAACTCAAACTTAAAACTAATATTTTGCCTCTTTTATTTAAATGTCTTTTCATACACTACCTCCAAACTACTTAATAATATGTTTCTTAAAACAATACTATTTCCTAGTATATCAAAAAATAAAATATAATCAATATTCTTTTATAATTTATATATATTTTTACACTAAAATTTACAAATTATGTAAATATCCTTTCTTTATATTTTTCTTTTATAAAAGGTTCATCTTTAGAATTTCTTTTATCACAATATAAATTTTCAAATTCACATAAAATTTCATTAATTCTTTTTAAATTATAAATATTTAATTCTCTTTTTACATTCATATCAATCATTTCACTAGTTATTAAATTAAAAATGTGTTGATTTAATAATTCAATTAAATGAAGATATGTATGAGCTGTATCACCACACAAAATAGCTCCATTATCAATAGTTCTACGCACACCTAATCTATTAGGTATAATTAAATGATGAAAAGTCAAAACAGTTCCTGTTTGTAAAGAATATCCCATAAAATCATATCCTAATTCTCTTATATTAAATCTTTTAATCATTAAATTTGTTACATCCATTTAAAATACTCCTATCCACAAAAAAAGAGACAATAAACCTATTGCTCTTAAATTTATATTATATTACTTTTTTTCATACTCATCACCAACTTAATTAGTTACTTTTCTTGATTGGATTTCGGCTATTTTTTCAAATACTTCAGTAGCATTATTTTCATTTATTTCAGTATATCCTAATTCTTTTAAAGCTTGTACTTTAACAGTATTTAATTCCATTGTTCTACTCATCTTTTCTTCAATTTTGTGTTCAATTTGAGCTACAAATCTTTCATGAGATGCAGCTAACTTAGTTTTAGATGCTCCACCACCATTATACAATGAAAATGCTGAAAATAAAATACTTTCAAAAGTAAATTGTTGTTCTTCATCAAAAACAAATTCCATTGGTTTTGTAAAACCTGCTGCTTTAGATACATAACCTAAAATATATTTCAATTCTTTAGAACTATCAATTGATTGTAGATAGTGATATAAATACAATAATGTGTAATATCCATCGCTATCATTTTCGTCTTCAACTTTCTCTTTTAATAATTCTATAATATCTTGTAATAATATTTTTTGCTTTTTACCTAAACCATCTAATGCTAAATTATTTTCTCCTTCGTTAGATTTAGTTAAAGAATTAAGTCTATCATCTACCTCATATATATAATCAGTAGTTATTTTAATTTTATTAATTTCTTCAGCTGATTTTACTCCTAATAAATTTAATAATAATACTTTCTTATCTTTTGGCCATTTATTGATATTATCTAGTTCCAAATAATTGTATATCATTTGTCTAGATACTCCTAAAAATTTTGCCAATTTGACTTTAGATATGCCAAGTTCATGTAACAATTCGTTTAATTTATTCATTTTGTTAACCCTCCTACAATAATTTTACCACATTATTGTCAATTGTCAAGCGTAAAGTAAAAGTATATGAAAAAAACTTTAGAGATACCAAAGTTTTTCATTATTTTTTCTTACTTCTTTAATTATGCCACCACCTAAGCATTGTTCACCTAAATAAAATACACATGCTTGACCTGGTGTTACAGATTTAACTTTTTGCGGATATTTAACTAAAATATAATCATCAATAAACTCTAATTCAACATCATTATCAGGTTGTCGATATCTAAATTTAGCTGTACATTTACTAACTTTTTCATCACCCAACCAATTAATATCGGTAACGATACATGAATCACTATATAGATATTCACTATTACCTAAAGATATATATAAAATATTTTTATTTAAATCTTTACCAACAACAAACATTCTATCTTCATAACCACCAATATTTAATCCTCTTCTTTGACCAATTGTATAATACATCAAACCAATATGTTTACCTATAACTTCATTATTTTCAATATTAACAATATCACCTGTAGTATTAGGTAAATAGTTTTCCAAAAATTTAGTAATATTTCTTTCTCCAATAAAACAAATACCAGTTGAATCTTTTTTATTTGCTGTAATTAAATCATATTTATTAGCTATTTCTCTTACTTCTTTTTTATTTAAATGTCCAACAGGAAATAATACATTTTTTAATTGTTCTTTAGATACTTGAGACAAAAAATATGTTTGATCTTTATTATCATCTAATCCTCTTAATAATTTACCATCAATCATTCTAGCATAATGACCAGTTGCTATATAATCCGCACCTAATTTAATTGCTTCTTTAGCAAACATGTCAAATTTAATATATTTATTACACATTATGTCAGGATTAGGAGTTCTTCCTTTTTTTAATTCATCTAAAAAATAAGTAAATACATAATCCCAATATTCTTTAACAAAATCTACTCTATGTAATGGAATACCTATTTTTTTACAAACTTCTATAGCATCATTATAATCTTGTTCTTGAGGACAAATATTATTATTTAATGTTGGATTACCTAAAATATCATTATTTAAAGAAGCATCCCAATTACGCATAAATAATCCTATTACTTCATAACCTTGTTCTTTAAGTAAAATAGCAGCTACACTACTATCAACACCACCTGACATACCAACTACAACTTTTTTCATACGTTTTCACCGAAAACATTATATCATATAATGAAAGGAATTAAAAGCTTTATTAATCTTGGCATTAAATAAGTATCATATAAACTCATTAATATAATAACACCTAAAACAATTAATAAAATTTTAAAATATTTATTCATAATTAATTTAAAATCAATTGATTTCTTTTTTAATATTGCATATATCATTTTAAAAGTGAAACTCATCGAATACATCATTAACAATAATAAAAATAATAAACTAATTACTTGACCTGGGAATACATATACTAAACTTATTAATATTCCTTTTAATTTAAAGGTAGTTAAAACAGCACCAACACTAAAGCCTAAAATAAAACATTTAGTAAAAAACATGATAATTATAATAGGTAATCCAATAACAGAAATACCTAATAGCCATATTAATATCACATAACTAATATTAGTAATTAGATTATTTTTTAGAGCAAATAAATAATCTAATTTATTATTATTTATATTATCAATAAACTCATTTAAATGATTAATTACTAACTCTTTATCAGAACTATTTAAAATTGTTGTAAAAATAGATCCAGCAATTATTCCCATCAACATTAATACGAATAAAAACACGAATATTTTTTTATTTATTTTTATTTTTAGTTTGTCCATATTTTCACCTATTTAAAGATATTAAAATTAAATAAAAATATTCCTTTTTTATAAAAAATATAGTATAATTAATTAAGGTGATTAAGATGAAGAACGAAAAAGTAGGAAAAATAATGGCTATTGTTATGTTAGCGATTATGGTAATATCAACATTAGCATCATTAGTATTAATTTAAAGAGAGGATTATCCTCTTTTTTTGTTTAGTAAATTATTTTAAAATAAAAAGAGGATTTATCCTCTTAGTTTTCTCCTTCTTCTAACATACTAGTAATAAATATACCATAACCTTTATGTGGATTATCAACAACGACATGGGTAACCGCACCTATTATGTAGTCATCTTGAATAATAGGCGAACCACTCATCCCCTGCACTATACCATTTGTTTTTTGAAGTAATTCAGAATCTGTTATCTTAAATGATATGTTTTTAGTATCTTGATTTTTACTTATTTTAGTAATTTCAATTTCATATTCTTTTACTACATCATCTTCTAAAACAGTTAAAATTTTGGCACTACCTTTTTTTATTTCATCAGGCTTAGCAACTTTATAAAGTTTTGAATCATCGAAATCATCTGTATAATTACCAAATATACCTTTTATAGTATTTTCAAATATTGTACCATTAATACTTTCTGTATCTATTTGAGCATTCTTTTCACCTGGTACACCATTAGAACTTGGTTCAATATCAGTAACTGTAGAATCATATATACTACCACCAGAAATACTTAAAATTTGACCGGTTCTACTATCAATTATTTCGTGACCTAATGCTCCAAATAGTTTTGTATTAGGATCAATATAAGTTAATGTTCCAATACCTGTAATACTATCTTTTACATAAATACCAGTTTTATAAGTATTATTTTCTTTTGGTAAGGTTAAAGCAGTTGTCTTAGTTTCGTTATCTCTTACGTAAGTAATATTTATATTACCATTGCTTAATTTAATTTGATTAGTTAAATCATAAATAGAATTAATTTCTTTGTTATTAATTGAAACTATTCTATCTCCTATTTTTAATCCAGCATCACTAGCAATATAAGAATCATTTACTTTGTAAAAACCAACTACTAAAACACCATCTGCTTTTAATTCAATACCGATGTTTTCACCGCCGACATAAACGTAGTCTGAATAAGCTAAAGCAATAGAAGGAATAAATAGAAGAAGGAAAAGAAATGCTTTTTTAAACATCAGACATCTCCTTTTCTAACATAGACTACATTTATATTATTCTCTAAAAACAATCATTTATAATTTACAATAATTTCTAATTTTAAATTATTATTGATAAATTTAAAAATCCAGCAAAAACTAGCCAAAATAAATATGGAACATTCATTAAACCTGCTAATTTATTAATATTATAAAATTTAATGATCATAATAATAACTAATACAATTAACAATAAAATCCAAATAAAACCTAATAAATATAATTTAAATCCGAAAAATATTAAAGTCCAAAAAGAATTAACTAATAATTGTAAAAAATAAATTTTTAGTGCACTCTTTTTATTATATCCATAACTTTCATAAATAATGTATAATGATATTCCCATTAATAAATATAGAATACTCCAAACAATCGGAAAAATATAACCCGGAACATTAATAGCTTTATTTAAATTAACATTTGAATTGCTGCCTATAAACAAAGCAAAAAAACTACCAATAAAAAAAGTAATAACGATACATAATAATAATGATTTAAAATTAATTTTCATTATCTCACCATTATATTTTATTACTTTTAATATAAATTATTCTATAAAAATTTTTTTAATTTTTCATCTTCTACTTTATCTAATATAAAATGAATCGCATCCATTCCCATACAAGCACCTTTATTTAATTCATCTAATACATTAATTTCATTTTTATCCATAAATTCCCTCCAATTTTAATTTGTGGATAAATTATAAAATTATTCACTATTTCTTTTAAAACTTCCAATAATTAATAAAATTCCTACAATTATAAACATTAATAAAATTAAATATGGTATCAAATAATTTAAGCTAAATGATTTATACATTTCTATAATAGAAAATGTACCTGTCATCATATATAAAGCCATAAAACCAACTATTAAAAATACGATCCCTATTAATAATGTTGTTACATTAAAATTTAGATTATCTAATTTTTCTTTAATTTTAGGAGACATATTTATAAATATAACAAATGGAATCATTGTAAACATAATTCCAATTAATAATAAAAGTATTTCACTACTACCACCTGATATAATTGCTTCGCTAGGATTAGATGGATTATATTTAATAGTTCTACTACTACCTTCTTTTGGAATCATATTAGTTCCATAATCAGTTGAAACAGTATATTCTTTATTATTAACATTATAAGAATATATCAATTTATAAGTAGTTCCGTCTTCATCACTATCATATATTTCATAATCAACAAAATAACCAATAGTTTTTACATAATTATTAGTTTTACTGAAATTTTTAAATGAATTGCTTATTCCAAAATATAACATAACAATTCCAATTAAAATAAATAAACTTAAAAACAAATAAAGAAATACTTGTTTAAAATTAAATTTTTTAAATAACTTAGTTTCTTTTCCAAGTAATTTTTTTCTTACTAAAAAAATACCAATTATCCAAAAAGGAATAGATACTATTGTTAATGAGTAATCTTTGCTTAAAATAGACAATCCTGTCCATAATATTAAAAATAGAAAAACAAATGATAAAAATCCTATAATAAATATTTTTTCAAACAATCTATTGTTTACGTTTTCTCCTTTTAATAAAAGTATATTTTTTACAATATCACTTGATATACAAATTATAAAAGGGATAAATATAAAATTAATAAAAATATTATTACTTATAAAAGAAAATAAGAAAAATCCCATAATAACTAATTCAGCAATTAATTTATATATTAATTCATATTTTTTATTCATTATTATCTAAACTCTTTTCTAATATCTATTCTAATACCTAAAACACCATATTTTTCTTGTTTATCTTTTGGATAAAATTTTTCAACTTCATTTAGAAGTTCATCTTTTGACATAGAAATATCAGCTAAAATAGTAATATCAAAATCACTAATTAATTCTTCAAATGAATTATATCTTAATAAGCCAACAACTTTAGTATCAAATGATTCATTTAAATCAGGCTCTTTCAAAAATTTTATAGTATCACCTAATTTAATATTTTTTCTTTTTTCATCATATAATCTTAATTCAATTCTCTTGGTTCCGTTTAACATGTAATTATAATATCTTGGTTGTAATTTTAATTCATAAATCATTTTTATTTTCCTTTCTATTTTTAAAATAAAAGAATAATTATCTCAAAAGTGTTATCTTAACATCTCTTTTGCCCAATTTTTAACGGTTTCTAAATCTTTTTTGTCTGGATGAGTAAGAGCATCTTCAAAATTTTTAAGGCTTACTTTTAAATTTTTGTCATTTGGATTTTCAGTTATCATTTTTATATATCGTTCTTTAAATTGTATTGGCATTTTTCCTTGACAATAAAGGCTACCTAAAATTGTATTAGAAGAATCAATATATTGTTTTACTCTACTAAATAAAGTATCATAATAAGTTGTACTTCCACCATAACCTGTTGTTGCAAAATAAGCTATTTTTTTATTTTTTAATTTCTTTAAAAAATTAATAATATCATTTGATGCATCACCTTTATTAGTCCAAGAACCAATAAAATAAACATCAGCATCAATTTCTTCATTTATTGGTTTACCAAAATAAACTATCTCTTCTTTTATTTCACTTTTAATAGTTTCAGCTAATAATTTAGTATTTCCTGTAATACTTGAATAAATAATTGCTACTTTCATATAATCACCTAACTCATTCTATAATGACCTACGATGTCATTTCTATGTTCTAATATGTCCTCTTCATAATATAATTGATATTTACTAGCATGATGAATCACAAACGGGATTCCTCTTTTATTTCTATTATTTGATATAATTCCAATATGATTTTCAAATATAACAATATCTCCACCTTGCCAATTTTTTATATCATTAACATCTAAAGTTAAAGATATAGCGTTATTTTTGAAAAATATTTTTAAATTATCAACTCTTCTAAAATCAATATTCTTGTCAATAACATCAATGTTGTATTGATCTTTATTTAGTTTTATATCTTCATTAACTAAATTCATCAAATCATAACCTGCATTTAAAAGGCCAAAAGCAACCACATCAACACATGTACCATATTCATCATCTGGATAACCATTAGCATAATATTTACTTTTATATTTAGGTTTAGTACTGATATATTCTCTTACACTATTTAATATATCAGTTTGATCATCTATCCCATCTTTATCCATATCAAAATCACTTGTATAGTTTTCAATATCAAAATAATAATTAGAATATTTTTTATGAGGAATATAATTAAAAATATAAAGAAAATACAAAATTAAACATATTATAAATATAATTATTGTGATTAAAAATATTTTCTTTTTCATTATTTTACCTCCACTAATTTTATTATATCATATCTTTCTATCTAAATAAAAAAGAACTAATAAAATTAGTTCGTTCTTAATTAATATTTATCTATTTTTCTAAATATACCCACCAAACAATAAATAACATTAAAATAATTTCCACTCTTGTTAAAAATATTTGCTATTGTCTGATTTTAAAAGTTTTAGGTGCATATTTATAAGCAATAAACAATGAGATTAATGAATAAATGATACAAAAAGCAATCATTAATATACCAAAATATAAAGTTGGTATCTTTTTATCTATAAGATAATATGCAACAAAATAAGTTATCCATTGAACAACAATATAAGTACTGCTTTTAATTTCAGTATTTACATTATATGGTTGTAAAAGATAATACATAACTAAATAATGAACAGAGAAAAATATTGACATAGCAATAATAGATATAAATATTATAAAATAATTTAAATAATTACTTGTCCCACCAGTAAAATATAAAAGAAGTACAAGACCTATTGCAATAGCTAAAGCAGGTACTAAATTAAGTAATATTAAAGTTTTTAGTCTTTCTTTAAATACTCCCAAAATCACATTAGGTGTTCTATAAATACGATATGTCAACATACTATGATCACAATTCATAAACATCGCTTGAGTTATTGTTGTTCCCCTATTTAACATATACATTATAAATACAAAATATGGTAAATATATAAGTGGTAAACTATTTAATTTTTCTTTTAAAGTAGGATTTAAAAATATTACTATAAACAATATAATAAAAATTCCTATTATAATTATTGTTTGTTTTTTTATAGCTTTGGTTAATAATTTACTATGTCTTTTTACAAATAATTCGTGAAAATATGCAAAACCAGTTTTATTGCTTGTAATATCTCCATTATATTCAATTTTTTTAGCAATATTATCTTTAATCATTTTGGTACTATTTGCATTTTGAACAGCATATACATTTTCATTCGTTAAAAGTAATTTATACATTTTTTTATAATCTTTAAATGTTATTATTTCTTTTAATGCAATAATTGTAAAAATAATGCTTATTAAAAATAAAATAATATAAATAATTTGATTAATTACAACACCTAAATATGGTAATCCAAATCCTAATAATAATAATGAAGCAAGTAATATCCAAACTTTTTTAGTTGGCAAATTTTCATTTTTAACAACTCTATTCTTTTTAAAATCAGATATAGAAAATATACCTATTACAATAATTTTAATCATAGCTACAAAAAATGGCATTGATATACAAATTAATAATGGAACATTTAACATTAATCCAAAAATAATTGTAAATGGTATTAATCCTATTATAAGTTTTAACATTGAATAAAAATAATTTGTTACTGCAAAAGTATTTGCATCCATATTCATTAAAACAATTGCATAATATTTATCTTTAGTAGGATTTAGCATATATGTGTTTAATATTCCACCAATTAAAGTTGCAAATACAAACAAATGTAAAAATGTATTTACTGGATTAGTTTTGTAAGCAAAAGTCATAGAACCAAGTACTAACCAAACATATAATCCTTTCCATAAAAATGTACCTATTATTTCAAATAAAATACTAATTATATTACCAAATATTTTTAAAAATTTGTTTTTATATAAACTATTAGGGAGAATTTTATTAATCACTGGAAGCCCTTTTAAAGAATATATAATACTATTAACACGATATGTATTTTTTAATTTAAAGGATGTAATAAAAGTTTTTAACATATTATTCCTCCTTCAATGCTTCTATAATTTTATCTTTAAATTTAGTATTATCTAAATCATTCTTATCTATTTTTTCTAAAACGCCTTTGTTCAAAATTACTATTTCATCACATAAATCCAAAGCTAATTCCATAATATGAGTCGAAAATATTATGATATGATCTTTTTTAATGCTTTTAAGCATTTGTTTCATTTCTTCTTGTACTACGATATCCAAAGATGTTAATGGTTCATCAAATAATAAAATACTAGGATTAGCAATTATATTAACTAACATTTGCATTTTGTTTTTCATACCATGGGAATAATCTTTTAATAATTTATCTCTATCATCTTTATCTATTTTCATAAAGTCAAAATATTCATCAATAGTTTTATTATTTTTTATTCTATTTTTATTTATTTCAATAAAAAATTTTAAAAATTCCCTTCCGGTTAAAAACTCTGGTACATTAGGAGTTGATAAAACATAGCCGATATCATCTGATTCTATTTTTCTAGGCTCTTTATCTTTTAAAAAGAATTTACCAGCATCAACAGATAAATCTTCATTTAAACAATTAAATAAAGTTGTTTTACCTGCTCCATTTCTACCTAATAAACCATATATTTTCCCTTTTTCAAATTCAAAATTTATGTCTTTTAAAACTTCTTTTTTTTCAAAATTTTTCTTTAATCTTTCAATTATTAACTTCATAAATACTCCTTTAATAAATTACTATTATTCACTTCTAAGTGCTATTACAGGATCTTTTTTACTAGCCATCTTTGATGGTATATGTCCTGCTAATACATTAAGTACAACACTAAGTAATATTAAAAATATCGCACTTACAAATGGTAGACTTGCAATTTTTTCTATATGTACTAGTGCTGATACAATTAAATTAATAGGCAATGATATTAATAAAGCTATTCCAATACCAATTAATCCTGCTATAAGTCCCTCAATAATTGTTTCTGCTTTAAAAACTCGAGATACATCTTTTTTGCTAGCTCCCATTGCTCTTAAAATACCAATTTCTTTAGTTCTTTCAAGCACACTAATATAAGTAATAATTGATATCATAATACTTGATACAATTAAACTAATGGCTACAAATCCAATTAAAACATATGATACTATATTAACTACCGATGTAACTCCCTTAACAACAGTTTTTATTAAATCAGTATATGATAAAACTAAATCTGTTTTTCCATTTTCGTTTTGCATTTTATTATAATTTTCAATTAAATTGATTACTTGTTGTTTTGAATCAAAATCTTTTGGATAAATATTAATTGAATCTGGATCATTAATATCAGCAATTCCTAATAACTGACAATTACTTTCATAAGAACTATCCATTCCATCAAATTTTTCGCCAGTTAATACATTAATATCTTTATTAGTTGTTTGATCCTTATAAATATCTGTTTTAGAAATATTATTTATTACATATTCTGTTAATGAACTTTTATAACCAACAAAATTTGCTTCAGTACTATCATCCTTTACCCTTAAAATACCAACTATCTTAACATCTATTCCATTGTTAATTATGCTTTTCATATAGTCGCTATCAGCAGAATAATCTTTATAAATACCATCTTCATATTTATAATAATCAGTATTTAAAATTAACTTGTATGATAAATTCAATATTTCATCGTAAGAATAAGTTGTGCTTTTAACTTCTACTTTATCATCTTTACTTTTGTTAGTTAATAATTCTGATATTTCTTTTCTATCTTTAATATCTAATGCATAAAGAATAGAATCTGGAATAACATTATCTTTATTAATTACTAATACCAATTCATTGTATTCTTTTGGAAAAGTTCCAGCTACAACTTCATATTTACTGTTTAATACTTCTTCATTATCTAATAACACTTGAAATACAGGAGTACTATTTGTATTTAATGATGCTGATATGTCATTTGACTCTTCTTTTATATCTGTATTTCCTAATGGATTAAAACTATTAGGGTTTATTCTAGTATAATTTGAATTTTTTGTTGAATATATTTGCAAATCTAGATTATATCCATATTGAATTTCTGTAACATAATCTTTAATTTCATCATTATTTTCAATATATTTTTTAAATTCTTTTAAATTATTCTTTTTAGTTATATCATTTTTTACTAAATCAACTTGTTCTGTTATATCATCATTAGAACATAATTGATTTCCATTACATTCAATTTTTTTTGTTTCATTTAATTCAAATAATTTTGTAAAATCATAATTATTTTCATTTAAAGAAATAGGAAAATTAGATAGTGAATTTTTTTCCATATTAGATATGTACTTGTTAACTCCAGTTGTCAAAGATAAAATTAGCGCTATTCCTATAATGCCTATTGATCCAGCGAATGCTGTTAAAATAGTTCTCCCCTTTTTAGTTCGTAGATTATTAAATGATAAGCCTAATGATGTTAATAAAGACATCGAAGTTTTAGATATTGTTTTATTTGTATTTTTTTCTTCTAAAAAACCACAAGGATTACTATCTTTAATAATTAATCCATCTTTTAACTCAATAATTCTAGTTGAGTATTTTTTAGCTATTTCTGGATTGTGTGTAACCATAATCACCAATTTATCTTTTGCAATTTCTTTTAATAATTCCATTATTTGGATACTTGTTTCAGAATCCAATGCACCTGTTGGCTCATCTGCTAATATTATTTCTGGATTATTAACTAATGCACGAGCTATTGCAACCCTTTGCATTTGACCGCCTGATAATTGGTTAGGTCTTTTATTAATGTGTTCTTTCAACCCAACTTTTGTTAAAGCGTCAATACTTCTTTTTCTTCTTTCTTTTTTAGATACACCAGATAAAGCAAGTGCAATTTCAACATTTGCTAAAACTGATTGATGAGAAATCAAATTATAACTTTGGAATATAAACCCCACTCGATGATTCCTATAACTATCCCAATTTCTATCATTATATTTTTTTGTAGAAACACCTTCAATAATTAAGTCTCCACCATCATATTTATCTAAACCACCAATTATATTAAGTAAAGTTGTTTTACCTGACCCTGAAGCACCTAAAATAGAAGCAAATTCATTTCTCCTAAATTTAATATTTATTCCTTTTAATACTTGTTGTTTTGTTTCTCCAACAGTATAATTCTTAGTAATATTTTTTAATTCTAACATTTTTCCTCCTTTTAACATTTAATTAATATCAATTCATAAAAATTCACTTTTTTAATAATTATACCTTTAGTTTTTCTTTTTATTTTTAATATTTTTTATAATTTTATATCCTAACCAAAAGCCTGCAACTGAACAAATTCCAATAATCACATAAAATAACAATTCCATCATAATCATCTCTTTCAAATTACTCTTTTTTCATATTAACTAGTCAAATTAAAAACTAACACTAATTCTAATATTGTTACAATGAATATCAATAACCATAACCATTTATTATAGTTATAAATTCTGCCACCACCCAATGATTCAAATGGATATATTGGAATAACCATTAAAAATAAATAAGAAGTTGATAATTGCCCTATTGTATTCCAATATGAACTGCTAATCCAATTAAATGATATAAATGGTAAAATTATAAAAATTGCCCATTTTATTAATTCAGGTATTGCTAACTTTTTCTTAAATATTTTTGTTTTTTCATACTTTTCTGGATACCAATTTGCATTCATTAAAAATGCATTTCCCCAAAAACTTAGAAGTAAAGTTAAAAAACTTCCACCATTATTAACTCTAAATTTTCCTTTAGTTTTACTTATTATGTTACCTATATATCTACTTCCTATAAATATTGATAATACTGTTACATATGCCAACAATACACAAATAACCACATTATAACCTTTATTAAAATATTTAATCCATAAAGGAAGAAGTAATATTATATTTGCAAGAAAAAATGATATAATTTCAATAGTTGTATTGCTTTTTTCTTTTACATTATTTTTTTTATTTGTCATATAAAAGTCCATTCCTATTGTAAAAGGAAAAGGTGTTTTAAAATATTGTTTTATAAATCCTGCAAAACCTAATTGTTTAATAATTTCATAACAACTAACTCTTTTAAAATTATTATTCATAAATAGCTTCCACGAACTAACATTATCATCTTTTACAAGTGCGGTCATAACATCACACCCTTGTTCCCAAAGATAATCAAAAGTTTTATTATACAATAGTTTTCCAACTCCCAATCCAGAATAATTTGGATCAACAAAGGCTTCATCTATATATATCACTTTTTTATTTTTAGTATTAATATACTTATACATTATACTTCCTACAATTTTTCCGTTGTAATCAGCAACCATTGCTAATTTGGGTGTTCCAACAAACAAGGATTCCATTAATTTAAAAGCTCTTTTCCCAACTTTTACAATTTCTTTTTGTTCACCATCTTTCATAGGTCGTATTATTACTTTGCTTTTTTCTATCATAATATTATCCCTCACAATATATTTATTACTTATATTATACCATAATAAAAAGTAGATTTTAATATCTACTCTATAAATTACATTCTTTTAGCTTTAGAAATATTTCAAACTTTCTTTCGAGTTAAAATAATTACAATAAGTAATCCAATAAGAATAATTGGCGCTATTCTCATAAATAGCCATTCAAATGAATGTAAAGTAACTCCTAAAACCGCCTTTTCAGGATCATTATAACCCCAATTTAAATAAGAACTATTTAATAGGAATAAAAACATAAAAACTAATATTATGATCATACATAAAGAAATTAATATCCAACGAATTATTTTTCTTCTTGTGTTCTTCCTTTCTGATAGTTGTAAATTTATTATCTCTAATTTTTCAGAAATTACTTTCAAATCATCAACTTTAGATTCAATAATGTTTTCGCCTAATAAACTACTTACTGGTGTTTCAAGAACTTCTGATATTGAAATCAACATTTCCGAATCAGGTACTGATAATCCTTGTTCCCATTTAGAAATTGTTTGTCTAACCACGTGTAACTTTATAGCAAGTTCTTCTTGAGAAAGTCCTTTTGATTTTCTTATTGATTTAATATTATCTTTTAACATTTTAGAACAACTCCTTTCTTTACAAAACTATTATATAAAGAATAGTCCGTTGCTACAAGCAATGCTTATTAACATTCAAGGATTATATTAAAAATAATACTTAATATATTAATAAAATACTACAAAAATAATTTAATTAGATCTTTTAATTTTTTTAAAGAATAAAAAATATATTAATATTAAATTTATTATTAAATCAAATATATCAAAAGTAAATAAAAACAAACTAGAAAATATTGATACTCCAATTATTCCTAAACGAATTATTATAGGTAGAAAGCCTTTTTCTTTTGCAATCCAAGTGAAATATGCAAATACAGGTGAAACACAAGCAAACAAAGTCCACCCCTTAATAAATGCCCAACCATATACAGAATGAGTAATGTGTGCTGTTAAATAATAAGTTATTAACATACCTATACAAAATAGAAAAACATTTATCATTGCCTTCTTTTTATTATCACTATATATAGATATTAAAGTTCCAAATAATATCCAAACAGCAAATTCAGAAAATATATTTCCTAATATTTCTGTATAAATATCAAACAATTTTGAAACAATGCCTAACATTAAACCGATTATAAAAATAATAATTGGATTAAGTATTTTATTTTTCATAAATGTATCTCCCTATTTATTTTTAAATTTTTCATAAACTGCCAACTGAGAAAATATAGCACAAAATAAACTTGGAATAACTGCATATCCCACACTTACCTGTCCTTTATATATTAATACATATCCTGTTCCAATAAAAGTTAAAATCATAAAGATAAATGTTAATATTCTAAACACTTTCTCTTTTTTCATTTTCATCACCTTCAAATTCATCATCAATTTCTTCTTCAATTAAAATTGTACTTTCATACGTAACTTTAAATAACTTATCATAAAATATAGTTTTTTCTTTTAAAATTATTATTATATTTGTTAAATAAAAAGTAAATATTCCTAATAACACTAAAACATATAAAATAAAAGATATAATTGTATTTAAGTTTAAATAACTTATTATTGCAATTGATCCAATTCCTAAAAAATAAACTAAGATAAAATAATAAAGATAAATAAATATTATTCTTAATGTTAATCTTATTAATTTTTTATTAGGAAAATCTAACTTAACATTTAAAAATTTACCGCCTAATGTTTGATTATTTTTAAAATAAGGTATTAAAATATAATATATTACAAAAGAAATATAAATAGCTTTTTTAGTAAATATACTTATAAAAATAGTAAATATAACAAAAATAAACATATCTAAAAAGAATAATGTGATTCTTCTTAAACCAGATACAGTTTTACCCAATTCTTTGGCTTGTTTATCTATTTCATCACGAGTTGGTAAAAAATTATCAACTATTCCCATTATTAAATAGCCTAATACCCCTCCTAAAGTATTTAATATTAAATCATCAACATCAAATAATCGATATGGATAAGGATAAATAAAATATAGTCCCGATAATTGCGTTAATTCAAAAAATAAACTTAAACAAAAACTAAAGAAAAATACTTTTTTAAAACTATATTTAAAATAATATCTTAAATACATTCCAAATGGTATAGTCATTAAAATATTAAAAGCTGCAACATAAAAACTTGAACTAGTTAACGCTTGTAAATAAGTTTTTGGATCATTTATAATAAAGGAACTTTTATTTATAAAATCGTCAACAAAAGAAAATGGAATTAAATTCATTATTTTATCTGGTTTAGTTACATCACTTATACTAGGAAGTGGTAAAATAACTAAAAAATAAATAGTTATCATATATAAAATAAATGAATAAATAATTAATGTTCGAAATTTGTGAATTGCTCCATATTTATGATATTGATGTAAAATAAATGGTAATGTAAATAAAAAAGCAATTAAAGGAAAAATTAAAATTGCTGTTTTAATAGCTTCAACATAACCCATTTTATCATCTCCTTTAAATATTATACCAAATAAAAATTGTAATAGTTATTACAATTTCGTCACAAAATAAAATTTCATTTAATATTATTTAGTAAAAGCAATCCAAACAACAATTAAAAGAATACTTATAATGAAGAAAATTTTATAATCTTTTTTAAATAAGTGAAAAACATCTTCACACATAAAAATTGATATAAACAACAAACAAATTTGAACCAAACTAATAAATGCAGATATTATTTGTTTATTCTCAAAATTTTGAATACAAAACAATCCAAAAATAAATATTAAAATAATACTAACATTTCTAACTAAAAGTTGATTTTTTCGTTGTTTTTCAAGCTGTTTAATCTTTTCTTTTCTTATTTTTTCTTCTATTTCGACTTCATATTTTTTTTTCTTTTTAATTTTTCTATTTTCCAATTTTTGTTTATGTTTTAATTCTTTCATTTCCTTTTTTGCATTATATTTTATATAAAATTTTTCTTTCCATCCCTTATCATGCTGTTCCATCCCTTTCATTATTATTCCTTCAACATCTGCATCTATTCCTGCTTTTTTATTTTTTATATCATAGTTTAATCTCATAATTATTTCCTCCTATTATAATAAATGTAATTTTCGCGAAACACAAGATATTATTTCTATTATTATAACATTATTTTAATATATTTGATATATTGATTTTTCTTTTATTTTATAAAAAAAATAAAGATAATTAAATTAATTATTATTATTAATGGAACCCCGATTACAAAAAGTTTTTTCTTAGTTTTGTGGCGAAATAGGTACATTGCTAAAAATCCACCAATTGCTCCCCCAACAAAACACATTCCTAATAAAGAAATTTCTTTATATCGCCATTTTTTCTTTATAGCATAAATTTTATCAAGAGCAAACACTATAAAAGTTATAAAATTTATTATAGCAAAATACATTATAATATATTTTTTAAATAAAATGTTTATTATCATCATTATATTTTTCCTTTAATTTTCATTATAAAATTTAGCCCATTTTTTATATTCTTTATAATGTTCTTGATAATAATATATTTTATCTATATATTCTTTTTTTCTATTTATTAATTTATCTTTGCAGTTATCAATACCATATTCGTAAACAATGGCTGTTAATTCATAAATAGGAAGTCCAATTGCGTGACCAACTGTATGAACAACGCCACATGCTTGACCAATAGCATGACATAAAGCAATATCTTCTTTATTAGTTAATTCTTTAGCTACAGCATGACAATTTAAAATTGCTCTTTTAGCTTCAGGCATTTTAATTTCGCCTTGTGACCATAATTTAGTTTTAGCTAAGGCTATTCTAAATCTATCTTCATTTGGATATTTTTCTTCTAAATAATTAACTAATTCACGAGCTAAATCTAAAGCCCATAATGTTAATAATTTATGATTTTGTTCACTTATTAAAAACATCAAATCTTGTAAAAAAAGACTTTTTTTGTCAAACAATATTTGATTTTTTCTTTTTAATTTTTCTTTAACTTCTAATATAACATCCATATATTTCTCCTAAAAATAAAATATTTTTAAACTCTATCAATTTTTATTAGTTTTGATTACAATTTTAATTATTTTCTATTTGTTTTGCTTCATTTAATAATTTATCAAAATCAGAAATATAATTTTTATCTTGAATCACTTTGTATTTTTCATATTCACTTTCTGCCTTTTCTACTGCTTGCTTATGTGAAATCTTTCCCTTTCCTTCTAATACTTCATAATGAAATAATTTCAAAGCATTTTCTACCTCGTTGGTCCAATCATTCATGTACATCGGTATATTTCTTTCAGCATTATTCTCAGCAATATCTAAAAATAAGTTTACCAAATTATTTAAATTTTTTATTTCTTTTTCATCTAAATAATTTTTAGCAATTATACAATCAGATTTTAATATTTTTCCATCAGGAGAATTTTCCCAAGTAGTAAGCCCCATATTATTTTTTTTAGAATCTACTCTATTATAAACAATTTCTGCTGCTGTTTGTCCTGTAATAGCATAATGAAATTTATTTTGAATTGTTTTATAAAATGTTATAGCCATATCACTATTTCTATCATAATCCATAGAACATTCTGCAAAAATATCAGTAATCTTTTGATAAAACATTCTTTCACTTGTACGAATTAATTTAATTCTTTCAAGTAATCTTTTAAAATATTCTTGATCTGATTTTCTTGCTTTCATAAATCTCTCGTCATTTAATGCAAAACCTTGCACCATATATTCTTTAATTAATTTATTCGCCCAAGTTCTAAATTTTATTGCTTTTTTAGAATTAACTCTAAAACCAATAGAAATAATCATATCTAAATTATAATATGGATGAACCCTTTTAACTTCTCTATTACCTTCTTTTTGAACTTGTGCAATTTTTGCACAAGTTGAATTTTGCTTTAATTCATCATCTTTATAAATATTATTGATATGCCTAACAATACCACTTCTATCAATATTAAAAAGTTTTGAAATTGCTTCTATATTTAACCAAACATCTTCATTTTCAAGTAATACTTCAACAGTTACATTTCCTTCTTCATCGTTATAAAATAAAATATTATTTTCATTACCAATTAATTTTTCTTGTGTTTTTTGCACTTTCTATAACATCTCCTTATCGCTTTAAATTTTTTAATCATTTTCTATTAAAAGTATACAATATTTATTTATTATTGACAAGAAAAAAAGACTTATTCTTCAATATTTAAGTCTTCTAATTCACCATTTTCACTAACTATTTTATTAACACTTTCTTCAATGTTTTTTAATTGTTCATCACATTCTTTAACTAATTTCATTGCTTCACTGTATTTGTTAATTGAATCTTCTAAATCATTAGTATCACTTTCTAATGTAGCAACAATATCTTCTAATTTTTTAATTTTTTCTTCAAATTTCATTATTTATCTCCTTTACATTTACTAATATATTACCGTCATTAAATTTAATATTTAAAATATCATCTTTCTTAATCTTTTTAACACTTTTAATTAATTTATTATCTTTATAAGTTAAACTAAAACCTCTTTTCATAACATTTAATGGGTTAATAAGTTCTAGTTTTTCAATAATAGTATTTAATTTAGTTACATTATTATCTATTTTTAAACTAATATTTTTATTTAATTCTTTAGTTAATAAAATTAAATTTTGTTTTTTATTTTCAAACAACATATTAGGATTTTTTAAAACATAAGAATTTTTCAAACTATCTAAATATAATTTTTTTAATTCTATCTTCTTTAATAATAATTCATTTATTTTATTGTTTATTAAATCTAAATTTTGCTTTTTGTTTTCAAATAATATACTTGGATTTTTAAGTATATATGAATTTTTTAAACTATCTAAGTTTAATTTTTGTATGTTAACTTTTTTAATTATATCTGAACTTAATCTTATTTTTAATTGTTCAATATATTTATTTAAATCAACTAAATTAGGTACAGCCATTTCCGCAGCTCCAGTTGGAGTTGGAGCTCTTAAATCAGCTACAAAATCAGCTATTGTAAAATCAACTTCATGTCCTACTGCACTAATAATTGGTATTTTAGAATCAAATATAGCTCTAGCTACTATTTCTTCGTTAAATGGCCATAAATCTTCAATAGATCCACCACCGCGCCCAACTATTAAAACATCTAAATCATAGGTATTGGCTAATTTAATATTTTTAACTATATCTTTAGCAGCATTATCTCCTTGAACCAAACTTGGAAATAATATAACTTGTCCAATAGGAAATCTTCTTTTGATAGTTGATAATATATCCTTAATAGCAGCACCAGTATTAGCAGTCACTACCCCTATTTTGGTAGGATATTTAGGAATTGGTTTTTTATATTTACTGTCAAATAATCCTTCAGCTGCTAATTGTTTCTTTAATTTTTCAAAAGCAATATATAAATTGCCAACACCATCTTCAATCATTTCATCAACATAGATTTGATAATTTCCAGTTGCTTCATAAACACTAATTCTTCCAGTTATTAAAACTTTTGTTCCGTCTGTTGGATTAAAATTTAATTTTCTAGCATTTCCATTAAACATAATAGCATTTATTTTACTAGTTTCATCTTTAATTGAAAAATATAAATGCCCAGTTGAGTGGGCTTTAAAATTAGATATTTCACCTTTAATAAACACTTTTTGCAAATTTGCATCTGTATCTATTACATGTTTAATATACCTATTTATAACACTTACACTTAAATACTTATCATTCATGTTCCACCATCTCATGATATACTTTATCTAAAACCGCATTAATCATTTTAGCAACACTTTCGTCACTATATATTTTAGCTAATTCTACTGCTTCATTAATTGAAACAATACTTGGAGTATCAGTATATAATAATTCATAAATACCCATTCTTAAAATAGCAATATCAGTACTACCTAAACGATCAATAGTCCAATTATTTAAATATTTATTAGCAATTTTATCTAAATCATTTTGATATGTTATAACGCCATATACAATATCTTTAACAAATTCATTATCTATTTCTAAATTTTCTTTAATAACATCTTCTACTTCATAAATCATTTTATTTTTATCATAAACAACTATTTGATAAAGGATAGTCATAATAATTTTTCTTGCTTCACTTCTATTTAATTGTTCCATACATATAACCTCTTTTTCATTATATTCATTATATCATGAAATATGATATTTAAAAAGAAAAAAATATCGAATTATTAGTTTTTATTTCATACTTGAATTTACTATTATTATTTTATTTAAACTTTTCAAATCTAATTTCATTAAATAATAATTTAAATTATTTTAAAATCAATCTTTTGGTAGGTTTATTCTGTACTTGCTTATTATACTCAGAAAGAAATGTATCGCGTAATTGTTTCAACTCATCTACCGATAAATAACTTTTACCATTTCTTACTTGATAATTAAAAACTAACATCAAAAAATCAGTTAAATATGGAAAACATCCAACATCAATATCATCAAAACTTCTTTTTATATTTCCCCAATCTTTAATCATATCTTGTTGCCATTTTTCATTACGAAATTCATACTTACATTCAATTCCATATAGTCTTGGTCTTGGGTCCTTACATACACATAAAGCTTGAAAACTTTTAGAAATAAATAATGGATCTTTTTCTGTTCTACAAATACCATAAATTTGCGGAAAAAGACAATCATGTAATTTTTCTTTTACAATTGCATAATTTCCAAGACAATTTACTCTAATACCGCATCCACTAATAAAATAGTATGTTTGAGTAAATACCACCGAAAAAATATATTCTTCACCTTCAATTTTAGATACAATACTAGCTAATATTGGACCTATATCATTGATTATTAAATATTTTTCTTTTTCCATACCAATTTTCCTCCCTCATAATATTATTATTTTAGCATATTTATAATTTAATATAAACAAAAAACTTAAAAAAGTTCAATTTTTTTAAACTAAGATTATATTTGAAAATAATATAAACTTCACAATTATTATTTTAAAATCAAAAATAACAAATTTAAAATCTATATTCTATTTATTATTTGCTATCTTTCTTTATCTATAAACATTTAGAACATAAGTTAAATGAAAAATTTACCGTTCATAAAATTGTTACAAAATTACAAAAAAATAAAAATATTAAAAAATAAATACAAAGGATTTAAACCTATATATACTAAAAACACATTAATAGTTGCTTTGTACGAATATTTAGGTATAAATACAATATCGAAATATTGAAATATTAACTTATAAAAAATTAAAGAAGGTTTTGAATCTCATATTTATAGATCATAGTACGCATTTCTTTAGTCAAAAAAATTTCTCCAAAGTTTTAAAAATAAGAATTAAAAAACTTTTATTATCATAAAAATATCTAACAAAATATGATAATTCAAAAGATAAAATTACATTATTTTTAAAACATAATCTTTATAATTTAAAAATTCTTTATCATTATTTATTTGATTTACAAATAAAATTCTACCATATAATTTATTTAAATATTTTTCTTTATTTTTACAATTAATTCTATTTAAATGAGAATTTAACCCATATTTTTTAATATAATAAATTTCTTTTCTTATTTCTTTACGATATTTTATTTCTACTTGCATTTTTTCATTAACAACAATACCAGTTATTTTTTGTTGCTGATGTTGTTTAATAACATGAATTTTCTTTTTATTTAATTCAAAACCTAATTTAAATAACATAGTTTTAACTTTCTTAATAATTAAATTAGGATTAAAATCTCCCGAAAAAGTCATATCATCAGAATATCTTGTATAAGATATATTATTTATTTCACACCAACTACCTAATTCATCATCAAAATCTTTCATTACTAAATTAGAAATATAAGCTGAAGTTGGTGCACCTTGAGGTAAATAACCATTATAAGTACATAAATAAGTTAATAGCATTCCTATTCCTTTAGGAAAATATTCAATCGGAAAACAGTTATTATATATACTATAAAAACTAATACTATCAAAATAATTTTTAATATCTAATTTTAAAATTATTTTTTTACCAATGTGAATTTGAGCATTTTCTTTTAAGGATTTACCTTTTTGATAAGCAGTAGCATATTTAGATACTTTTTTATTTTCTAAAATATTTTTTAATATCTGTCTTTGAATATATTTTAAAGTACTATTTGGTTCATATATTTTTCTAAAACTACCATTAGATTTCTTTATTTTAAAAACTTTATAATTATCTTCAATATTATTACTAATAGAATATAATTTTTTAATATAAAGTTCCGAATCAACTAAGTTAAGAGATAATAAAAATTCTTTATATAAATCATTAGTTAAATATTTCCACATTTTTATTACCTCCTTGAGCAAATACAAAAGATATTGTAATATGGAAATGGACTCTAGCGAAATATAATGAAGCGGCTACACGAAGTGTAGAATAGTCCTTTGAAATATTACAATTAATATTATTAATTATATTTAGTTTCTTAGCGACTCGCTAAAATAGGAATAATTTCCAAACACTATTTGCTCATTTAAATTATATCATATATTACCAAGCAGAAGAAATAGTTTTATTAAATTTGACATTAATACTTTTTTTGATATAATAGCTTCTAATTAAGGAGGAAAATAATATGCCTAATAGCTCTGAAGATTTAATTAATTTATTAAAAGAAAAACGAAAAGAATTAAAAATAAGTCAAAACAAATTAGCAAAAAAAATAGATGTTGCACATACATCAGTTGCTAGAATTGAAAAAGGCACAATAAATCCAACTCTTTCAATTTTTATTTCAATGGCTAATGAATTAGGATACGATTTAACACTCACCAAAATTGATGAAAATGATAAAATAAGAAAATGAAATTAATCTTTAATTAATTTATTTTGACAAATATATTATTTTATGATACAATGTATTTGTCAAGGAAACTTGCATATAATAAAAAAGGGAATACTTAACTTTGCTATGTTGAGTACTCACCAATTGTTTTATGGGTTGTACTTAATCTGTTAGATTGAGTACTATTTTTTTATACATAATATCAATAAAGATATTGTTAATAAAATGATAATTAATATTAGATATGAGATTAATAAATCTTTTTTCTTCATAATTATCAAGCCTCCTTCGTTTAGAATTTGGCAAGTACTCAACAGTCAATATTCCCTATATACAATTATACTATAAATTAACTTATATAACAAATAATTTTGTTAATTTTTAAGTAATTTATTTTGACAAACATATTAATTTATGATACAATGTATTTGTCAAGGAAACTTGCATATAATAAAAAGGAAACATTCAGTTTTCCAATGTTGAATGTCTACCTTTATTTTAGGTGGGACACTTATTCAAATGCGAATGAGTGTCATTTTTTTATTTCTATTACCAACATAGTAAAAAGGAATAAAATGATAACTATGTATCTTAGAACTTTTATTATAAAAATTCTTTTTGACATTTTATCAAACCTCCTTTCATTAAAGATTAGAGGTAGACACTCAACAACTGATATATTTCCTATGTATAATTATACTACAAATTAACTTATATAACAATAAATTAACAAAAAGATTTGAATTTTATCAAATCTTTTGTTTTAATTCATATAAAAAATTAATGGCTTCAAGAGGTGTCATTTCTAAAGGATTAATTTTTTTAAGTTCTTTTTCTACTTCTGATTCTTCTTTTATTAAATCATCTAATGGTAAAGCTTCTTGAATAATTATATCTCTTTTTTTCTCTTTATTTTCATAAACATTTAATATTTGATTAGCTCTTTTAATTAATGAATCAGGTAAATTTGCTAATTTAGCAACATGGATACCATAACTTTTATCGATACTACCATTTTTAATTTTATGTAAAAATGTAATATTGCCATCTTCTTCTACAGCTGATACATGAATATTTTTAAGATTTTTTAAATTATTTTCTAAATCGGTTAATTCATGATAATGAGTTGAAAATAATGTTTTACATTTAATATTATCGTGAATATATTCAATAATTGATTGAGCTAAAGCCATACCATCAAAAGTAGCTGTTCCCCTACCTAATTCATCAAATAATACTAATGAATTAGATGTTGCATTACTAATAGCATTATTAGCTTCATTCATTTCAACCATAAATGTTGATTCACCACTTACTAAATCATCAGATGCTCCAATACGCGTAAATATTGCATCAAATATTGGTAATGTAGCTTCACTAGCAGGTACAAAGCATCCTATTTGAGCCATTATAACTGTAATAGCTAATTGACGCATATAAGTTGATTTACCAGCCATATTAGGACCAGTAATAAGTAAAATATTAGTATTAGAGTCCATAATAATATTATTTGGAACATATTCAGAATCAATTACTTGTTCAACTACAGGATGTCTATCATCAATCAAATTAATAACTCTTTCATCAACTAATTTAGGTCTTACATAATTATTACTAGATGAAACATTAGCAAATGCTTGTAAACAATCTATTTCACTTATTACTTTAGAAATACTTTGTAATCTTGGAATATATTCTTTAACTTTATCCCTTATTTCAACAAATAATTGATATTCTAAATCAATAATTTTTTCTTCCGCATTTAATATTAAATTTTCTTTTTCTTTTAAAATTGGACTTATATATCTTTCACAATTAGATAAAGTTTGTTTTCTTTCGTAACCATATTCATCTTTTACTAAATTAATATTACCTTTAGATATTTCAATATAATAACCAAATACTTTGTTATAGCCAACTTTTAAATTTTTAATGCCTGTTCTTTCTCGTTCTTCATTTTCAAATTTAGCTACAAAATCCTTACCACCTTTTCTTAAATCTTTTAATTCATCTAATTCACTATTATATCCTTCTTTAATTATGTATCCTTCTTTAATAGTCACAGGTGGATTTTCATAAATACTTTTATCTAACAATTCATATAATTCATTTAAATCTTCAATATTTTTATAAAAATCAATTTTAGTTAAAATATCTTTAATAAAAGGTAAAACTTTTAGAGAATTTTTAAGTTGTAACATATCTCTAGCGTTAGCTGAACCAAAAGCAATACGCCCTGATAACCTTTCTAAATCATATACTTCTAATAAATATTTTTCTAAATCATTAGTTAAAATAAATTCTTCTAATAATTTTTCAATACAATCATATCTTCTTTCAATTTCATTTTTATCAATTAAAGGATTTTCAATAAAATTTTTAAGTAATCTTGAACCCATAGCCGTTTTAGTTTTATCTAGTAACCAAATTAAAGAATGATTTCTTTGCTTTAATCTTAAAGTTTCAGTTAGTTCTAAATTACGTTTAGTATGAATATCCATTTTCAAATAGTTTTTAGTTTCCCTCAAAACAGCTTTTTGTAAATGTGATAAATCTCTAAACTGCGTATAATCAATATAACTTAATAAATATTTAATTGCTTCAATTAATCTTATATCAGATATGTCTTCATATACATAATCGTATTTAATCAAATCTTCTTTCTTATCAAATAAAGAAACAGTTATTTTAAAGTTATTTCTTAATAATGAATAAATATCTTTGTTAAAATTCTCACTAACAACTACTTCTTTAATCCCAATACTTACTATTTCGCTTACTAATTTAGAAGGATTATGATCTAATAAAAATGTATAAATTGAACCTGTTGTTATATCACCATAACTTATAGCATAACCATAATTAAAATCAATAATAGCTCCTATATAATTGTTTTCTTTTTCATTTAATGATTCATTAAATAAAGTACCACTACTTACTATTTGAACCATTCCTCTTTTAACTATACCTTTAGCATTTTTTGGATCTTCTAATTGTTCACAAATACCAACTTTATATCCTTTAGCGACCAATTTATCAATATAAATATTTGCTGAATGAAAAGGAACACCACACATTGGTATTCTTTCTTCTAAACCAGCTGATTTACCTGTTAAAGTTAGCTCTAGTTCATGAGAAGCAGTAATTGCATCTTCAAAAAACATTTCATAAAAGTCTCCTAAACGATAAAAAACAATAATATCTTTGTTTTGTTTTTTAGTTTCTATATATTGCCTCATCATCGGCGTTACTTTGTTTATATCTACACTATCTAAAGTCATACTACCACCTCTTAAATTATAACAAAAATATAATTATTTTACAATAAAACAACCTACTTTGGTTGTTCTAAAATTTTTTGTTTTGCTAATGTTAAATTACCTTTATCTATTCGATCTTCAATTAATTCTCCTAATATTTCCTCAATTATTTGTTCTCTTTTTTGCGAAATCTGATTTAAATAATTTTGCTTTAATTCTATCTTTTGTTTCAAATCTGATGATATTTTTTCAAGATTTTCAACTTTTTTAGTTAATTTTTCAATTTCTTGTTGTCTTAAAGATATGCTTTGCTTAAAATTATTTATTTCTTCTCTTAATTTATCAGGATCTATCCCTTTAAAAAATTTATCTTCTGATTTTTTAGTAATAAAATAAATCCCACCAACAATAGATGTAGAAATAGCTAAAGTTATTATAAATTTCATTAAAATTCCTATTGCTACTCCCGTTAATAAATTTGGTAATAATGTCAAGCCAAATATAACGGCAAAAAATTTTATTAATGTTGTTAAATATTTTTTCTTTTTTTCTTTATAATAATTATCTACATTATTTAAATCAGTTAAATTATTTTGATTTCTTTCAATATAAGTACTTTCAATATAATTTTTTGATTTTAATGATCTTATATTATCTTTATAATCAGATATTCTTTTTTCTACAATGTTTCTTTTTTCTTGCAATTTGTTTAATTCTTGTTTTAGTTGATTTATTAATATAAAATATTTATCCATAATGATCTTCTTCCTTTTTTATATGACTAATATTCTACATATAAATTACCATTTTGTCAATAGATTTTAATCCATGTTATTCAAGTAATTTATAGCATCATCAATATGTTTAACCTCTATTAATTTTATATCTAAATTATTTTCTAGAACAGTTGTTTTTGCTTCTTCATAATTTCCGGTTGGGACAAAAAATATATCAGCATTTTCTTTAACAGCTGCTTTTATTTTATGTTCAACTCCACCAATTACGCCAACATTACCTAATTCATCAATAGTACCAGTTCCTACAATTTTTAGCCCTTTTGTTAAATCTTCTTTCGTTAAAATATCATAAATAGATAATGCCATCATAAATCCTCCTGAAGGTCCTGATTCAGATTTTTTAAAGTTAATGTTTACTTCTTTAGAAGGAATTACCTCTTTTGTTTCACATACCATTATTCCAATTAATTTTGATCCATCAATATCAACTTTGTTAGCATATCTTTCATATTCAATTCCATTATTAATAACCTTAAATTGAATACTATCAGATTTATTTATTTCATTTAATACTTCTTCTTTACTACTTACTTTAACTCCATTAACTTCAATAATTTGATCACCTATCTTTAAATCAGTATCAGCTTCTTCATAAATATAAATAATATTAACTGTCCTATTTTTTATTTCATAATTTACATCAGCCTTATCAAAAGCTACCATTACAGCATTTTGATTAGCTTCTTCTAATAATAAGTGATTGCGATAATCATTTTCTTCAATAGTTTCATTTGATGCTACTACATCTTCTTTTTTTACAATTTCCCAATCTTTATTAAAATAAGCATATATTAAAGTTGGAATATTAGCCTTAAATTCTGAAATATAAGCTAAATTTAAAGAACCATTAATTGGATATCCATCTTCTACATCTAATCTTTCAGACACGTCAATTAGACCTCCTGGAGCATCAATATAATAAGGAAGTGGAAAATAAAAAATAAATCCTGCAATTATTAATATTATGAAATAAATATAATTTTGTTTTATAAATTGTTTTAATCTATCATATATTTTATTGGACATAAATTCCTCCTTTAGAAAATGAGTGATGAAATGAGAAAATTAACTAGTATTTTAATAATGATATGTTTAATAATATGTGGTTATGAAATATTAAGTGAATCGGAAACAATAATGAATGCAGTATCATATTCTTTTAATATTTGGATAAATAACATATTTCCTTCTTTGTTTCCATTTTTTGTTTTATCTGAAATTTTAATAAATTACGGATTTATAGAACTAGTAGGAGAATTATTTAAACCTATCTTTGAAAAATTATTTAAAATTAATGGTAATGCTTCTTTTGTATTTATAATGAGTATGTTATCAGGTTTTCCTAGTAATGCTAAATACACTAAAGAATTATACTTACAAAATAAATTAACTGAAAAAGAAGCTACTAAAATATTAATGTTCTCACATTTTTCCAATCCATTATTTATTTTAGGAACGATTTCAGTAAGTTTTTTAGAAGATAAAAAGTTAGGATTGATAATATTAATTTCTCACTACATATCAAATGTTATAATAGGCCTAATATTCAGAAATTACAATCCTAGTCAAATAACAAATGATAAATTTTCTTTAAAAAAGGCTATTTTAAGTATGCATAATAAAAGAATTAATAATAATAAAAGATTTGGTAGTATTATTACTAATTCTCTTATTAATACAATAAACACACTATTATTAATTTTAGGTGTTATAACAACATTTTTAATTATAACAACTATTATTGATAACAATTTTCATTTATCTTTATTAAATAAAACATTTATAAGTGGTTTTTTGGAAATGACACAAGGACTAAAACATGTTAGTTTATTAAATATTTCTAAAATTTATAAATCATTATTAATATGTATGATAATATCATTTGGGGGATTATCAGTTCATACCCAAATATTAAGCATTATTAGTGATACTAAAATCAAATATAAACCTTTTTTATTAGCACGTTTAATCCATGTTATTATATCTTGTTTAATATGCTTTGTCCTATTATATATTTGATTATATTATTCTAAATTTTCTCCTATATAAGTTATTTTGGCATAGCCACTTTCAACATTTCCTATCATTGTACCAGTACCATCATGTGTAGGCATTTCTTCATTTCCTGCAATCATTATTGGATTTTTAAATACTTTACCACTATAATGATATGAATCTTCTATTTTTGAATATGTAGTTACTTTTGGAGTTACATCGTTTTCAGACTTTATTGCAATGCATCCTGGATATCCAGATATATATGATGATCCAGATCCACCATCTCCGCCACCACCTAAATTGCAATCTGGATTTCCACCACGGCCTCCGCCGCCACCGTAGTAGCCGCCACCTCCGCCATTTGCATTATTACAATTGCAAACTGAAGGAAACGACAAATAAGCATTGCCACCTTTTCCAAATGTTCCGGCAGTAGCGCCAGATCCTCCCGCCGCACCACCAGAAGTTTGAGTTGCACCATAACCACCAGCATGTCCACCTCCAGCACTTCCAGCATTTCCATTAATTCCTGTTAGAGTTCCTCCTGGAGTTCCACCTCCACTTCCTGCAGCTACCATTATTCTACTAGCGAGTGAAGTAAGATCATCCCAATTGCCATTTACAAGCCTAAAATCAGTAGCCCCACCTCCACTATGATATCTCCATGGATAATTTGAATCAGTAAACGCACCTCCACTTCCACCACCATTAAATGTAATTCCAGTGCAACTATTAGCAGGAGTACAAGCATTATTACTTTGTCCAACATATACATATAAAGTTTCTTTTTCTTCTAAATATATTATCCCACTAGTATAAGCGCCTCCGGATATTCCTGCTCCCCAAGCTTCTAATTTATAATATCCAGAATAGGGTACAATAAAGCTTTGTTCAGAACCAGTGTAATTAAAATTAGTAACCGTATCAATAACCGTTACGTATCTATATATTGTTTCAACAACAACATCATCGTGTATTAGTGAATATTCAATCTTATACGTTCCATTTTGATAAGGTAATTCCATATTATCAAATGGATTTATAACTTTAACATTAGCATCACTTATTTCTTTACCATTTGAATCAAAAACTTTATAACCCTGTTCTTCATATTTTTGATGATTACCAATACCTAAATTTCTTTCTCCAATTAATTTAAGATATCCATATTGGCCATCGTTGTCATTAAATCCAGGTAAATGTAAATCATACTCATTTGAATTATATTGATACAAAACATTTATTCCATAATTTTGATTTTTTAAAAATTCATTATATATAGGAATATTTATTACTAATATTGAATTATTAGAATTTTCTAAAAAAGTTCCAGAATAAACTATATCAATAGAAGGATTTGATATATAACTATCATCTGGTAATATTGTTTTATATGATCCAAATTGAAATGAATTTTCGTTATAGTCTATCTTTAATATTTCAGATGTATTATCACTATAAACAAAATTTAAACAATATGAACCACATTTTGTTACATTTGTAATTGTTTTTTTATTAAAGCTACTATTTATTTTATCACTAATAATAGCTTGTTTGTTTAACAATTCAGTCTTCAATGAATTAGCGGTATACATATTCTTTAAACTAATAACAATTTGAAATAAAAACACTACTATTACCATTGTTAAAGAAAAAGATACAATTAATTCTACAACTGTAAATCCTTTTTTCATAATTTACTCCTTTCTAAAATGATTGTCCTATATAAGATATTTTTGCATAACCATTATCAACATTTCCAACCATTGTACTTGTTCCATCATGCGTAGGCATTTCTTTATTTCCAGCAATCATAACTGGATTTTTAAATATTTTGCCGCTATAATGATACGAATCTTCAATTTTTGAATATGTAGTTACTTTTGGAGTAATATCAGTAGCGGATTTTATTGCAATACAACCTGGATATCCAGATATATATGATGAACCACTACCTCCCATTCCTAAACCAATATTGGGTGTACATTGAGCCGCTCCACCACGACCTCCTCCACCACCATAGTAACCTCCACCACCACCTAATCCAGAATTACAATTAGGTGAATTAGGTAATGAAGTGTAACCATTCCCACCAATTCCAAAACTTCCAGCAGTTGCACCATTACCACCTGATGCGCCACCAGAAGTTTGTGTCGCGCCATATCCACCACCAGCGCCACCTGCTAAACCAGTATAGCCTTTATAACCATTAATAGTACCACCAAATGTAACATCATAATTATACACTCCATTAACACTCTTAACACTACCTCCTGCCCCACTAGCTACCATAATTCGACTAGCTAAAGACGTAGTGTCATTCCAGGCCCCATTATTAAGTCTAAAATCAGTAGCTCCACCGCCAGAAATAACACGAATAGAGTAAGAAGATAAGGTAAAAAAACCTCCTTTACCACCACCATTATATGCTAATCTATCACATTGTGTATATACACTACACGAAAATCCTTTTTCTCCAACATATGCATACACTTTTTCACCTTCATTCAAATATATAATACCACTTGTATATGCACCACCAGCTTCACCAGAACCTGCCCCCCAAGCTTCTAATTTATAATATCCAGAATGAGGAACTGTAAAACTTTGTTCACCACCTGTATAATCAAAACTAACTGGTGCCATAGCAAAATTATCTTCTTCTTCATTAAAAACAAACAATAAAGTTGCATATGTTTCATCTTCAAATTCAACTATTAATCTTTGACTATTTCCTGTTGAATTATTTATTTTTTTAATATAATTTTTCATAGTTTGAGAATAATTAGTATTATCTATACTATTTTTTAATTCTGAAATATCTTCCTTAGTAAATAAAACAGTTTTCATATTTGAACTATCAACTAATAATCTACAATATAAATATTCATCAAATAAATAACTAGGACATGATGTAATGTCAATATATTCATTATTATCTAATAGTTGTATTAATCTATCCAATCCATCATCTTTAATAAAATTTCTTAAATTATTAACTAAATATAAATTATTTACGTTATTATATTGAAAAGATGTTTTATAACTATTATTTAATGTTGCAAATTGAGTATAAACTATAACTAAGCTTGTCATAATAATAACTGAAACAGCTATTGTCTCAGCTAAAATAAAACCCTTTTTATTATTTTTTTTCATAATTATCTCCTTTTAGCTTGTATTTATCTTAAATCTATTATATAATATTTTTAGAATAAAAACTAGTCCTAAAAGAAAAAAGAGGTTGAAAATATGATTAGACAATTTGATTTTGAAAAAATGCCAGTAGTTGAAGTAGTAAACGAAATAATGGTTGATGCAGCTAAAAGAGGTGCATCAGATATTCACTTTGATCCACTAGAAAATGAAATGCATATAAGGATTAGAATTGATGGAATCTTACACAATTATGCTGTTGTTCCTAATTCAATTAAGAAAAATTTAATTACTCGTATTAAAATTATTTCTGGAATGAATATAACAGAATCTAGATTACCTCAAGATGGTGCTATTAAAGCAACATTACAAGACACTAATCTAGATCTTCGTGTTTCATGTATTCCAACTAATAGTGGCGAAAAAATAGTTATTCGTATCTTAGATTACTCAATGAGTTTGGCTGGGGTTGAAAATTTAGGTTTTAGTGATAAAAATTATAAAAAAGTACTTCAAATGATTAGTGAACCTAATGGAATCATTCTAGTAACTGGTGCTACTGGAACCGGTAAGTCAACTACTGTTTATTCTATCTTGCAAAGATTAAATACTGAAGCGGCTAACGTAGTTACTGTTGAAGACCCAGTAGAAATGAATATTGAAGGAATTAACCAGATTCAAACTAATAGTGAAATTGGTTTAACCTTTGCGACTGCTCTTCGTTCTATTTTACGTCAAGACCCAAATATAATTATGATTGGAGAAATTCGTGATACTGAAACAGCTAAAATAGCAGTTCGTGCTTCTATCACTGGTCACTTAGTATTATCTACAATTCACACCAACAATTCATTAAATACTATTGAGCGTTTACTGGATATGGAAGTTGAAAGATATTTATTAGCTAGTTCTTTAGAAGGAATCATATCACAAGTATTAGCGCGCAAATTATGTCCACATTGTCGTAAATTAAGAAAAACTAACGAATATGAAAAACAATTATTTAAAGAAGTATTAAATAAAGATGTTGATGAAATATATACTACTGAAGGTTGCGAAATATGTGGCAATGGATATTCTGGTCGTATTGCTATTCATGAAGTATTATTATTTAATCAAGAAATTAGAGATGCTATAAGTGCTGGTATTAGAAGAGACGAATTAAGAGACTTAGTATATCAATCTGATGTTAATACAATGTTAGAAGATGGATTAGAAAAAGTTTTGATGGGATTAACTACGGTTGAAGAAGTATTAAAATTAATTGAATTAGAAGATGATGAAAAAGGTTCTAAAGCTTATGGATTAAAGAGTGCTATTAATAATACAGTTCTTGCTAATGCAAATGTAACTGATAGCGAATTTAAAATGAATAATTATTCAGAAATACAACAAACTGATAATTCAAAACAATTTGAACAAGCTACCGGAGATCAAATAACTTACCAAGATCCTAGTAGTCAACAAGCTACTAATATAACTCAAACTCCTAACATGATTCAAACTCCTAACATAGCTCCAATACCTAATATAAACCAAGAAACTATATCAAATCAACAACAAGCGATGCCACAAACTTTAAATGATTTAATAAATAAAGCAAATTAAGGATAAAACCTTAATTTTTTTAGAACAAAAGTCAAATAAATTTGACTGCATCTAATCTCACAATTAGATATTTCTCCTTCTTCGGTGGCTTTTGCTTTTTCCTCCAGAGACTAATTTCCGATAGTCGCTACCGTACTCATTTTTATTTCATTTTTCTGCAGTGAAATTTTTTTGATGTTTGTTCATGTAAATAATTTAATATTATTTATTAAACCTTCCCACATTATATTTATTGCTGCATTGATATCTCGATCATTTTCATTATTGCATTTTGAATATATCCATTTTCTTTTGTTTAAGTCTTTCATTTCTTTATTTTTATTATTGCAATGACTACATATTTGGCTACTTGGATAATATGCGTTTATTTGATAAAAATGTTTATTTTGCCATTTACTTTTATATTCTAATTGTCTTATTATTTCACTTAAACTTGCATCACTTATATATTTGGACATTTCTTGTTTTTCTATTAGTTTTTTTGTTTGTAGGGTTTCAGTTATTATTAAGTCGTTACTATTTACTATTTCTTTTGTTATTTTATGTATTATGTATTTTCGCGCATTTTTTAATTTCTTATATGTTTCTTTTATTTTGTTTTTTATTTTATAATAATTTTTGCTACATTTTTCTTTTTTGCTTAACCATTTTTGTAAGTTTTTTATTCTTTTTTCATATTTAGTGATATATTTTTTATTTTCATATTTTTCGCCATAACTTGTTATTACTAAATCTTTTACTCCTAAATCTATTCCAACTATTGTTTTTGGTATTATATTTTTTTCTTCTAAATCTTCCTCATATAACACTGATACATAGTATCTATTTATTTCTTTACTTATTGTAGCATTTATTATTCTTCCTTTTATTTCTTTTGTTTTACGATATCCTCTTATTTTCATATTCTTTAGTTTTGGTAAGGTTATTGTTTTATTTGTCATATCCAATTTAATATTTTCATATATTTTATTTTTATAGATGTTTTTTATATAGTTTGTTCTATAACTATTTTTACTATATTTACCTTTATATTTTGGATAATTTTTTGTTCTATAAAAATTTTTAAATGCATTTTCTAAATCAAATATAGTAGTTGCTAGAGCTATACTATCTACTTCCATTAACCATGGATATGTTTGTTTTAAAAGTGGCAATTCTTTTATACATTCTTTTTTTGACTTAGTTATTTTGTTTTCTTTATATAATTTTTCTTTTTCATATAACATCGTATTATAAACAAATCTTGTACTACCTAATGTTTTATTTATTAATCCTTGTTGTATTTTATTTGGATATAACCTAAATTTATATGCTTTATATATTTTCATTTTATCACCACCATGATTAAATTTTATCATACATACATATGTTTGTAAATATATCTATTTAAAATTTTGCAAAGCACTTTCCTAGTATATAAAAAAACTGTTATAAAACAGTTTATTCATCAGCATAATTACTAAAATATCTTTGGACTAAAACAACAGGTGTCCCTTTATCTCCTGATCCACTTGTTAAATCACAAAGTGAACCTAATAAATCAGTTATTTGTCTTGGTGTTGTACCTAAAGTAATATTTTTTCCTTTTAAATCTTTTTCTTTATTTTTTATTTCTTTTCGCATTGCTTCTTGTAATTCACTACCTCTTAAATTAGCAAATTTATTATCAGATACATATTTTAATTTAATTTCATTAGGAGTTCCCTTTAATCCGTCAGTATAAAATGGTGAAACAACTGGATCGGCTAATTCCCAAATTTTACCTACTGGATCTTTAAATGCACCATCACCATATATCATAACTTCAACATTTTTATTAGTTTTCTCTTTAATCATTTTTTGAATATTTAAAACCAATTGTTCACAGTTATTAGGAAATAATTTTAATTTTTCATCAGTTGATTTGTTAGAACCTAATAAACCATATTTACTATTAAATCCTGAACCGTTTACTGATTCATTTAAAATATCATCTAAACCTAAGCAATTTAATAATCTTTTTGTTTCAAATCTAGTATGAATATCACAAGCTAATGCTTCATCAACGTAATTATATATAACTTTTGGATCATTAGCAAAAACAAAATCAATTTCACATTTTTCACTTTCTACTAATTCTTTATAAAAGTCCACATAATTAATTCCTGTAAAAGTATGAACTTCATTTTTAAATAGTTCATTATATTTTTCATATGATAATACATCAACATAAGGATTTATATCATATTGTCTTAAAAATTTTTCATCAAACAAATGGTTACCAACCTCATCTGCTGGATAACTTAATAACATAGTTATTTTATTGCATCCACGTGCTATACCTTTTAAAATCATTGAAAATCTATTTCTACTTAAAATAGGAAAAACAATTCCAATATGATTAGTTTTAAATTTTTTTTTAATATCTATAGCAATATCATCAACTGTACAATAATTACCTTGAGCAATACCAACTACTGCTTCAGTTACAGCTATAACATCTTTATCTAATATTTCAAAATTTTCACTTATACTAGCATTCATAACTGAATCTACTACAATACTAGCTAAATCATCATTTTCTTTAATAATAGGTGTTCTAATACCTCTTACAATTGTTCCTACATTTCTCATATATTCTCTCCTAACTCACAATTAGCTTTTGCATTTAAATTTATATCAGCAGTTATTCCTTTTTGATAAGCATAGTATCCAGCGGCTCCAATCATTGCTGCATTATCTGTACAATATAAAATTGGTGGTACAGTTAATTTTATATTATTCTTATTACATTCTTGTTCTAAAGAAGATCTAATTCCACTATTAGCTGCAACACCACCAGCAACAATCAAATTTTTAACATTATATTCTTTTAATGCTTTCATTGTTTTTTTAGTTAATATTTCAACTACTCTATTTTGAAATGAACAAGCTAAATCTTCTTTTCTAATAGTATTTCCTTTTTGTAATTCATTATGATTTAAATTAATAACAGCAGATTTGATACCACTAAAACTAAAATCATATGAATCATCATTTAAAGGAAGTGGTAGTTTATAAGTATCTTTACCTAATTTAGCCATTTTATCAATACTAGGTCCACCTGGATAAGGTATATCTAATACTCTAGCTACTTTATCATAACATTCACCAACAGCATCATCTAATGTGCCACCAATTCTTTTAAAAGAATAATCTTCTTCCATATATATTAATTCAGTATGGCCTCCACTAACAACTAAAGCAATAAGAGGAAATTCTAATCTATTAACTAAGTTATTAGCATATATATGACCAGCAATATGATGAACAGGGATTAATGGTTTATTGTAAATATAAGAAATTGTTTTAGCTGCTAATAAGCCAACTAATAAAGAACCAATCAATCCTGGGCCATATGTTACAGCAATCGCGTCAATATCTTCAATTTTCATGTTAGCTTTATTTAATACTTCTTCTAAAACAATAGTTATACTTTCAACATGAGAACGACTTGCTATTTCAGGAACTACTCCCCCATATAATTTATGAATATCAATTTGTGATAATATAACAGTTCCTAAATCTATAGTTCCATCTTTAATTATACTCATACTTGTTTCATCACAAGATGATTCAATTGCTAAAATAGTCATGTTTCACCTCCATCAAATATCCATCTACTCCATCATAATAATTTTTCCTAATACTAATAACTTTAAATCCTAATTTTTTATATAAATTAATTGCTCCTATATTATTTACATTTACTTCTAATGTGATATTATCAAATTCATAGTTATCTATTACATATTTTATTAAATTATAGGCAATATTTCTTCTTCTATATTCATTAATAACAAATATATAATTTATTTCTATTTTTTCATACATCACACTATAATCTAAAAAGCCAACTATTTTATTATCAATATAATATCCTATTATTTTATTAAAAGGATTTAAAGTTACTTTATAATCACTTAAATTATTTAAATAATTTATATCATTAACTTCTTTTATCATCTAATTTTTCTTCAGCTTCAGTTCTTTTTAAATAATTAGGTTTTAAATCATGTGGATTTATTGATTCATCAAATTCATGCTTCTTAATTATTTTAAGTAAATCAATATTATCATAATTATCAATTACTGTATAACTATCAGGATATTTTATATCATTTAATAAAATATGTTGATCTTCTAAGTAACAATTTAAATCTTTATCGTAAATTCCTGCATAAACATATCCACGTCTAGCATCAATTAATGAAACATTATATTTAGTATCTGTTTTAGTAGTAGCTAATAATTCTAATTCACTTAATTTAATAATTGGTATATTTAAACAAAAACCAATTGTTTTTGCGATTGTTACACCTACTCTAATACCAGTAAAAGAACCTGGTCCATTAACAACAAATATTTTATCCACAGTATTTATATCACAAACTGCTTCTTTTAAAACTTTCATGACTTTAGAAGATGTATCATTGTTATTTTTATCAATAAAAAAATAATCAAGTTTATTATTAATAATTGTACTTATAATTAAACAATTTGAACAAGTATCTATAAAGAGATATTTCATAATACTGCCTCACATAATTCTTCATATTGTTTACCATAAGGAGTAATAATTAAAACTCTTTTATTTTCATCTAATACTTTAATTTTAATATCTAATCTTTCTTTAGGTAAAATATCTTTAATGGTATCAGCCCATTCAATTATAACTACTCCACCTTTAGTGTAATACTCTTCAATATTAACTCCACTAGTATTACCATCTAATCTATAAACATCCATATGATAAAGTGGTAATTCTCCAGAATACTCTTTTATAATAGAAAAAGTAGGACTTGTAATATTATCTTTAATTCCCAATGCTTTAGCGAATCCTTTTGTAAATAAAGTTTTCCCGCTTCCTAATTCACCATTTAAACAAATAATCATATTAGGAAACTTTTCAGATTCTAAATTTTGTGCTAATTCAATAGTATCATATTCATCTTTCATTGTAACTTTATATTCCATTTATATCACCAATAATATTATATAAAATAAAATAAATTATTACAATATGTTTAGAAAAAAATATAGTAAAAAAAAATGCCTAAGCATTTTCATTTAAATATTTTATTGCAGCTTGATATTGTGCATCATTTTCTAAAGTAGGATTTTGAATATAATCAGAAGTCAATGAAACTTCTAAATCAGGAACAATACCTTTTTCATTAATCCATTCTCCATTTGATGTTAACCATTTTTTAGTTGTAACTTTATACTGACCAAGACCTGTAACATTTTGTAAACTCTGAACTGTTCCTTTTCCATAACTAGTTTTACCTACTATGTAAGCTCCTAATTGTTCTTTTAACGAACTTGCCATAATTTCACTAGCAGAAGCACTACCTAAATCTTGTAAAATAACTATTTTATATTCTTTATTCTTATTACCACTAGAATATACTTTTTCAATACCATTTTTATCTTCAGTTTGATATATAATGTGTTTGTTATTCATAAATAAACTTAACATATCTTCAACAGCAGTTAAATGTCCACCACTATTTCCTCTTAAATCAATTATTAAACTTTTCATACCATTATTTTCTAATGATTCTAAAGCTTTTTTAAATTGCGAATACGTATTTTCAGCAAATATGTCAACTTTAATATAACCAATATTATTTTCCTTCATTTCAGAATGAACAGATTCAATAACAATTTTATCTTTTTTCAATTCAAAAGTTAATTCTTCTTTATCTCTTAAAATAGTTAATTTAATATTTTCAGTATTTGATATTTTGTCAACCAAATCAGAAGTAGACATACCACTTACATCATTATCATTAAACTTTATTACTTTATCATTTTCTTTTAAACCAACTTTTGAAGCAGGACTATTTGGGTAAATAGTTGATATAATAATATCATTATTTGAATTATTTACTACACCAATACCTAATCCTTCATATTCTCCTTTTAAAGTTATTGAAAAATTATTTGATTCTTCTCCAACAAAACCAGAATATTCATCTAATGAACTTAACATTCCTTTAATAGCATTAGTAATTAATTCATCTTTATCAATATCGCCATAATAATTTTCTAAAATATAATTATATTCTTCAATAAATTTTTGTATTTCTTTTGTTGCTGTAGAATAATCTTCAGTACCAAAATTAGCTCGTTTTCCTATAAAATAACCAGCTAAAGAAAATATTAAAGCAACAATAACAATTAAAATTGTGTATTCAAAAATACCAAAATTGTTTTTAGTTTCAACATTTTTTTCCTCTTTAATATCTTCTTTAATCTCAGAAGTTTTTTTATTTATTTTTTTTGTTACTTCATCAATATTAACACTTTTTTTAGTTGATTTTCTTTTTTTATCTTCCATATATATCATCCTCTTATATATATAATATCATATTTAAAAAATAATTACTATAAATAATTATTTTGTTTACATTTTGGTGACCTGTATGGGATTCGGACCCATGAATGTAACCTTGAGAGGGTTATGTGTTCAACCACTTCACCAACAGGCCAAAATTAAGAAGATGTATCTATTCATCTTCTTCTTTAGAGATTTCTTTTAAATGTTCTATAATATCTTCACCCTCATAATATTTTTGTATTTTTTTATCACTAACTTTTATTAATGTAGAACCAGTCAATTTTAAATCAGTTATTTTACTTATTTTAAAATTTGATTTATCAGACTTAAATATTTCATTAAATGGATTATTTAATGTTGCAGTATAATATCTTAAAGCATCTTCTTTTTGAGAATATATGCTAAGATATGCATCATAAACTACTTTATTATAATCATCTTCATCATAAATCATAACATAATAATCATCATTTGGCTGAGTTAATAAGTTACCAATCAATATTTCATCATATTGAATTGTTGATGTGCTTGTCTCTTCTTGTGGCTCATCTTTTTTATTTACAAAGTATGTTATTGCATAAAAAGCCAAAAATATTATAGTTACTATTACAATTAATTTTATTAATTTTGAAATCTCATTGTCTTCATAATTTGCTTTTTTGACATTTTTTTCTTTTGCCATCTTTCTTCACCTAAAGTAATTATAACATAATTATTAAAAAAAAGAAACATTTTTATTTTCTTTCACAAATGTTTCATTATTTTCCAACTGTCATAGTATTTATTGAGTTAGCAACATCTAATAATTGTTCACTATTTAATTTATCAGATACGACATAAAATTCAACACCATTACTTACCCAAGAAACAGAATTATCTGATAAAGCTCCAACTGTATCTGTTATTATATATGGTTCTCCATACATTGGAATTGTTAACATTTCTTCAGCAACTGATGCAGCTTCTTGAACAATAGTAAATGGATTTTCGCCACTAAATGTTAAAATTATTCTTTCACCAGTATCAGTAGTTACTTTTTCTTGACCAGATAACTGTGTATTTTCTGGAATATACATTGGATAAATTATACTATCTAATGTTTTACTAGTAGTTTCAGTTTCAACATTTTTCATGTTTCCTTGTAATGTGAAATAAGTTTCATCGTATGTTGCTTTATAATCAATTGCATTAAAATTCATTTTCATTTGAATTTCGTCTTTTTCATTTAAGACAACAACTGATTTTAAATTTAAATTTTTATCCAATGTTATTTTTTGTTTAGTTAATTCATTATTATTAGTATAATTTACTTTTGTTGTAAATACATAATTACCATCAACTTCTTCAAACGTTTTTTCGTTATCACTTTCTATATCTTTTAAGATTGTTTGTAATATGTAGCTTTGTGAATTGTTATATGGCCATTCACTTTGAAATTTAAAACTTTTGTTTAAAGAAGGCGTTAAAACTATAACACACAAAAGTTTTAAATTTTTATAGTATCTTATATATTGTT
>ERZ1643251.667-NODE-667-length-45709-cov-6.126977_pt1 | contig 45709 bp, 33 predicted proteins | sample MGYA00579261_ERZ1643251 | MGnify/ENA primary metagenome ERZ1643251 (study PRJEB29033, sample SAMEA4952267) | chicken gut metagenome | biome: Broiler Chicken; feature: Gastrointestinal Tract; material: Caecum | place: Ireland | collected 2018 | study: Broiler... | reverse complement strand
TATCTGTGTTCTATGCAATATTTTACCATAAAATAACAGATTTATCAAGTGGTGGATTATCCAAATATTTACAGATTTTTTATGCACAATTGACAAATTATGCCATCGGCGTGACACTGCCGTTAAAATGCCATTGGGTGACGCATTGATTTTGACAAGCCAGAACCATAATTGGTTCTGGCTTGTCCTGTGAGAAATTGTCGCGTTGTCAGCGGTTTATTCAGGCTCGCATGAAATTCTTATTTTTGCCGTCTCGCGATACGTTCAGCTGGTCAGCTCCTCGTCGGACGACGGCTCGAATAGCTTGTACCATTCGTCGAGGTCGGTACGACCTATCCGAAATACCGACAGCTCGTCAGCCATACGATTGCGAATTTCAATACGGTGCCAAAGCTCGTCTAACTCGCACGCCATGTAGTGTATGCGAAAATCGGCGCCCAGTGATTGCGCGAGATCCCGCAGCTCGTCGCGCTCGACCTTTGCCCAGAAGCCGAAGTCGAGTATCACGTCGGTGCCGTAGTTAAGCAGCTCGCGCGCAAGCTCCCTCATTATTTCTTCAATCATAGTATGACGCCGGTCGTGCTCGCTATTGAATGCGCCGGGGACAAAGTCGCTGCCGAATAGCCGCAGCTGCCATTCGTCCGGAGTAAGTCGCACCGCGCGGTATTGTATAGCCAATCGCTTAGCTTCGGTAGTCTTGCCGCTGCCCGGCAGTCCGACCATCAGGTGCAGTGTGGGCATGATATCACCTCGCGTTGATTGACGTAAATTCGAAATGGTGCGGCGGTCACATCAGCTCAATTAATACGCGTATCTTGTGACAGCAGCTCTCCGACGTCTCGTAGCTCACATGGTACTGCTTCGGCAGTGACACGCTCACGTTATCCGCAACGCCGTCATTCACGTCAACCGCGAATTGGTCGGTGATGTCCACCGAGATGAACCGGTCGCTCGGAGTCAGCAGAAATCCCTGTCCCTTGTGTGACAGCTTCAGCCGACCGTCTCCGGTAAGTATGGGACGGCTCAGGGTGTGCAGCAGCCAGCTGATTTTGCAGGGCTTGTCCGACTCGATGTCTTCAATGATCAACAGCTCGCGGCCGTCGAATTCGAATTTGCGCGTATAGCCGCGCAGCATCGGATAAGCCTGCGACAGGTCGACTGCGACATGGAATACGCCGTCGTCACCGCGTCTGCATTCGGTGAATACACCGACGTCGGTGTGACTCGACGGCAGCTGCCCGACTCCGTCTACGAGAATGCAGTTGTGCGCCTGTGTCGTGCGAGTCCACTCGCGATGATGCCGTGTCCCATATGCTCGTCCGAAGTAACCGGATGGAGTGATCAATGTGACATTGTTCTTTATCAGCGCGAACGACCCTTGGTCGGCGTGCTGATGGCTCGCGCTGCCGTAGCGGCTCGCGCGTATCAGCAAAGCGGTATTGTCCGACTGGTCAGAGACATTTGTCTGGCAGCTGACAAAGCCCGCCTTTGAGAAGTTTCCGAGTGCCGACGGCTCGCCGGTCAGGTGCGATTCCGGCGGTTTGCCCGCCGGAATGAATATGTCAAGCAGATGCAGCTTGAAGATACGCGGCGCGGCGTATTTGTGTGACAGCTCAACCGCTCGCGCCGGACCGAAGCGTTCGGCGTAGAAGCGATAGGGATTCTGCGCGAAGAAGCCGGGCCACTCCTCGTCGTCCGAATTGCACCAGTAGCCGTCGCAGAACGGGTGGTTCTCACGCTCGGGCGGCGCGAAGTGCATGAAGTAGTGTATGACCCGCTGATAGAAAGGTCGGTCTAAAAAGCGCACGCCGGCGAAGCGCTCAACTGCCATGAAAAAGGGGATATACCAGCGCGTGTAGCTTGTCGCGTAGAACACGCCCTCCGCCCAGCCGCCGTCCGGAGTGCCGTAGAACGGGAATATGCTGCCATATATGTCGAGCGCGAGCTCGAGCCAGCGCACGAGCATTTCCTGATTTATGTATTTCGAGCCCTTCAGTATCATCGCCGCCTCGCCGAGGTAGGCGGGGATTCTGCCCGAATGCGAGTTGCCCGGGTTCTGCGGAAAGTCGAGTTTTGTCAGCCGCTCCTCGCATTGCGACGCGTAGGCTTCGATTGTCTTTTCGACGAGATATCGCTGCTGCTCGGACAAAAGGTCATATATTAAGTCGTATACCGACGGCAGGCAGCGCGCGTTTGACAGTCCGATCTCGTCGTTCCACGGATAGACAAGCGAGGTGGGGCCGAGCGGATTCCAGTCGCAGATCGTGAGAAGCAGCTCTCGAGCCTTTTCGCCCGCCGCGCGGTCGTCAAGTATCGCCCAGCCGAGCGCGCAGGCGACCATATCGCGGTCGCACCAGTCGCGATACGCGCCGAAGTACTCGCGGTATTCGACCGCGTTTTTGTCCTTGTGATATTTCGGCGGCTCGGGCAAAGGTCGCGACAGGGCGAGCGAAATGTTTCGGCGGAGCGTCTCGAGCTCGGCTGACTTTTCATCAAGCATCGCCGCGATGTCCGATTTATAGAACAGATGGCGCGGGTGTATATTCGCGGGCACCTTTTCGAACACCTCGCGCGCCCTCGGTCGTATGAACTCGACCGCGTTGTCGGCGATAGTGAAGTCGTACCAGCCGCGCTCATTGTCGCCGCACCACAGATTCCACCGGTAGCGACCGGCGGGGACGGCGCGCTCGGGCACGATATAATTTCGGTCGGTGACCGCCTGCCAGACGATATCGCCGCTCGAATCGGCGACCTCGACGCGGTATTCGTTTGTCTCCGGCTCTCTCAGCCAGCAGAAATACGGGGGATTTTCTTCGACGAGGTCGCCGTTCGACGGATAGGGGAATATCTGTCCCGCGGATGTGCGTGTCTGCATATTAATAAACCTCAGCTTTTCTTATCAAAAGCTTCCTTTCGTTGGATTGGGCAGGCTTCGCGAGTCATATTCGCTGCCGTGAGGCGGTCGGCGCCGCGAAACCGTGCGTTACATTTATTTAACTCTGACTTGTTTCCCAAACATACCGACCGGTGTCCGGCTCGATATATCCGATTTTTCGTGCCGGCGTACCTGCCATTATCGAGTAATCGTCGGTGCTCCTGGTCACAACCGAATTCGCGCAGATGAGGTTGCAGCGACCTATCCTGACGCCGCCGGTGACCGTGACTCCGGTCGCGAGCCAGCTGCCTGAACCTATGTGTATAGACTCGTCGCCATCCGGCTCGGTGCGCAGTCCGAACCAGCCGGCCGCGGGGTCGAACTTGTGGTTGCCGGCGGCGAGCGAGCAGTGCGGACCTATAAGGACGTCGTCGCCGATTATGACGTCGCCATTTATATATGTATACAGTCCGATAAACACATGATTGCCGATGCTGCCCCTTGAACGAAGCCGAATGATTGCTCCGGGCGCGACCTGTATATTTCGTCCGCCAAAGCCGAGTATTTCGGCGCGGCGGGTGTTATCGTCACGGTTGTCTCCTTGATTTATATATCGCGTGAACAGCTCGAACAGCTCATCGTCGAGTATTATCCGCCCGTTATTGTCACGATTTAATTGCATGGTATAAGTCCTCTTTTCATTATTATAATCATGACTTCGCTTAAGCGTAGTCTACCTTATTATGTCGATGTTTTGTGATGAAGCCGCAAAACTCGTGCCTGAAAATTCATTTTCAGACTTCGCACCGGTCAAACGATACGATCGATATATTATGATATATTATTATTGATATTATCGCTTGACATATATGATTTAAATATTGCATATTATTCGGTGTTTCCGGCGAAGGTTCTGACAAAGCCGCTTCTGTGAGAGGCTTTGTACTTTAAGGGGCTGACATTGACATATGCCGTAAAGCAGCGGCTGAAGTAGTGTATCCCGTTGAATCCGGTTCGCTCGGATATCTCCGTGATAGAAAGGTCTGTCGTTTCAAGCAGACGCTTGGCAAGCTCAATGCGCTCGGTCTGCCGATATTTTTGCGGAGAAATCCCATACGCGGCGACAAATTTTCGGTAGAGCTGCGAGGGCGAGATGAACAACGATTCGGCAAGCTCGCGCAATTCGAAATTCGCGGACAGATCGCGATCTATGTAGCTTTTAATCTTGCGCGCCAGCTCATTATCCGGCATTTGATTCGAGTCTTTCGCAAAATTGTTTGCCGCCGCGACGTCAAACGCTAGCTCGCGCGGTCGCTGAGCCGCTCTGTTTTTCGGTATTAATATAAGCTGTTCCTCCCGGCGACGCCAAAGCAGCAGGATCAGCTCGGCAAGCTTCAACTCGGTCATGTATTGAGATAGGGGACGATTCAGCTTGGCTTCAAGCTCGACGCTTCTCAGCGCCTCGCGCAGCTCCTCATCTGTTTTGATAAACTTCAAAGCGGACGCTTCGGCAAATTCGGTCAGCTTTGAGTCGAGCGCAAATTTGCATTCAAGCGTTTTCAGTTCGGTCGATGTGAACACGCTGTGCTGCACTCCCGGCGGTATCAGCAAAAGCTCCCCGTGAACAAGCGGTCGTGTGCCGCCGTCGAGATATATACTTCCGACTCCGGACTCTACCGCGACCAACTGCCAAAAATTATGGCAATGTATCGCCTCGTCGATCTGCGGTGTGACGGGATATGAATATTTCAAAATTACATATATGTCAACATTCATATGAATTCCCTCCGAATTTATTGTATCATAATCTAACCGAGCTGTCAAGGTGGATTTATACCATTGTATCGGCTGATTATGTAAAATTGCCGCAGATATGACGCCTAGATACGCGATTTATTGTGTTTATTAATTGGGACAAAGCTAACAAGTGTAAAAATCATGCGGATATGTGCAAATACATATTGGTATTATTGTGATATAATCTATATAGATTGGATGTAAAATTATAAAAATCCGCGAAAGCTTACTATGGTCATGCCGCATTCGGAGCGCGAAGCGGCGCGGCATGAGCTGGAAATTACAGTTAATATTGATACATAACGGGGGCGAGAAAATGAAACGGATAAATAGATTAATATGTATAATGCTGTCATCACTGACCTTTGCCGCGGTATCGTGCGGTGATAACGGCCAAAATGCGGAAAGCATCGATTCGGGCAACCAGACGTCTGCCGACGATTCCGCCATTGAAGAAAATACAAAAACCGCGCTTATGCAAATGCCCGACAAGGATTACGGCGGCAGAGAATTCAATATGCTCACGGCGGGCGATTTTTCTGATTATTTACTCGACCAGATCAGCGTCGAGGAGTTAAACGGCGATGTGGTAAATGACGCTTATTATTATCGCAACCTCAACGTCGAAACCAAATACAATGTCAAGATAACTCCGCGCGAGATACCCTATAACGATCTCGATACCGCTATCCGTCAGGAAATCATGGCGGGCGAGCAGAATACCGACCTGATTCTGCACAGCCCGACCCGGCTGGCTGCGCTCGTGCCGGATAAGCTGTTTATCGATATAAACGAGCTGCCGTATACTGATCTTACCGCCGATTGGTATGTTCCGGGAGTAAACGAGGAGCTTGCGGTGGGAGGAAAGCAGTATCTGTTTTTGACCGATCTCGGCGCGGTATATACATATTGTTGCAGTATATTACAGTATAACCGCGATCTCGCGACCGAGCTTGGCATCCCCGACCTGCATCAGATCGTACTTGACGGCGGCTGGACTATCGACAAGATGATCGAGTATTCGCGGCTTGCCACGACCGATTTGAACGGAGACGGCTTCATGGATAATCAGGACCGATACGGAGCGGTTTGTCTGTGGAGCGAATTCACCGATGCGATACCTTATTCGATGGGTATAAAGATTACGGAAAACGACGCCGAGGGAAAGCCGCAGCTCGTATTTAACAGCGAACGAATGGTGACCTGCGTTGAAAAGATGCTGTCGCTCATGTATGAGGGCGGTAACGGATATACCTGCGAGGCGCCGGGGGACACTTGGAAGACTCCGCAGGAGATGTTCCGCGACAACAAAGCACTTTTCGTCTATACCTCGATAGTCTCGCTGTTCAGCGACCGGTTCCGCGACATGGAAGCGGATCACGCGGTGCTGCCTTTGCCAAAGCTCAATGAAGAACAGGAGTCCTACCTGACCGCGACTTGTATCGGCAGCGCGACGGTATACGCGGTACCGATAACCACTCCCGACACCGAATTTACGTCGCGGATGATCGAAGCCATATCCGCTGAGGGCAAGCGGCTCGTGATTCCCGCGTATATTGATACGGCGATCAAGGTCAAGCATTCGTCCGATGAAACGTCGAAGGAGATATACGACTTGATACTGGACGGCAGAATAATAGATTTCGCAACGATATATGACAGCGACGGTATGTATTTGCTGTTCAGGCAGCTGATGAAGGATCGCAGTTCGGATTTCACATCAGCATATTACGCAGCCGAGCCCGCGGCACTTGAAAAATACGAGAATATATATAACCAGATCACGTCGGAATAACTTTTTCGAATATAAAAACAGCACGGCCGTCGCTTCATGCGACGGCTGTGGTTGTAGCAGCATATTTTTATTTATCGAATCAGTCAATTGACATCGGACAGCTTTGATTCAAACCTGTCCTTTCGCGTGTCGGTCGGCACCGCGGTCGGATACTTCCCGTCAAAGCAGGCTGAACAATAACCTCCGCAGTCGGCGAGTGTGCCGAGCGCGCTGACCGGAAGATAGCCGAGCGAGTCGGCTCCGATGAGCTCGCGTATCTCGTCGACCGTATGATGACAGGCGATCAGGTGATCCTCCGAATCGATGTCGGTGCCGTAGTAACAGGGGTGCAGAAAGGGCGGCGAGGATATGCGCATATGAATTTCGCGCGCTCCGGCTTCGCGGAGCAGCCGTACTATCTGGCCGCTCGTTGTACCGCGCACAATCGAGTCGTCAATAAGTATAACCCGCTTGTCCCTTACCACATCGTCGATAGCCGCGAGCTTTATTTTTACCTTGTCGAGTCTGCCGTCGGGAGCTATGAACGTGCGGCCTATGTATTTGTTCTTGATAAGGCCGATTCCATACGGAATCCCCGACTCGACGCTGTATCCGAGCGCGGCGTCAAGTCCGGAGTCCGGCACTCCGATTACGATGTCCGCGTCGGCTGGATGCGACCTTGCAAGGATCTTTCCGGCTTTGATTCTTGACTCGTGAGCTGAAACGCCGTCTATGACCGAGTCGGGACGTGCGAAATATATGTATTCAAACACGCACATTTTCTTCGGTCTTGTTTCGCAGTGGTCGCGTATCGACGTCACGCCGTCGTCGCTGAACACGAGTATCTCTCCCGGCTCGACGTCGCGTATCAGCTTTGCGCCGACAGCCTTGACGGCGCAGCTCTCGGACGCGACAACATAAATACCATCCGGACGCTGACCATAGCAGAGTGGACGGAAGCCATACGGGTCGCGCGCGCAGACCAACTTCTGCGGTGACATCAACACAAGTGAATACGCGCCGTCGAGTATGTCCATTGCCTGACCGAGCGCCAATTCGATAGAAGCGCATTTGAGACGCTCGCGCGTGATTATGTATGCTATTGTCTCAGTATCGCTCGTCGTGTGGAATATCGCGCCGGTCAGCTCAAGCTTGGTTCGCAGCTCCGCGGCGTTCGACAGGTTTCCGTTATGCGCGAGCGCCATGCGCCCTTTCTGGTGGTTGACCTCGAGCGGCTGGCAGTTCGCGCGGTTGGTTTTGCCGGTTGTGCCGTAGCGTGTGTGACCGACCGCGATCCGTCCGCACGGCAGGCGGGACAGGGTCTCGGACGTGAAAACCTCGCTGACCAGCCCGAGATCCTTGTGTGAAGTGAACACTCCGTCGTCATTGACGACGATGCCGCAGCTCTCCTGCCCGCGGTGCTGGAGTGAATACAGACCGTAATATGTAAGGCTCGCGACGTCGGCAGCGTTCGGCGCGAACACCCCGAATACGCCGCATTCCTCATGAATTTCTTGAAATATCATAGCTTTGATTCCTTAGTTAATTAATACTCAATTGTGTTATGAGCGATGCGGAATTCTCATATCAATCACAAAAATCCCCTGTGGGGATTTTTGTGACAAAACGAATTTATTCTACATCCTGAAGCGCGTCGTAACCCTCTTCTCCGGTACGAACCTTGACTACATTTTCGACGTCGTATACGAATATCTTGCCGTCGCCGATGTGACCGGTATAGAGTACCTTCTTTGCGGTTTCGATTACGCTTCTGACCGGAACCTTCGAGACGACGATCTCGACCTGAACCTTAGGCAGCAGGTTGGCTTCGAACATGACGCCGCGGTAATACTCGGGCTTGCCCTTCTGGATGCCGCATCCGAGTACGTGCGAGACTGTCATGCCGGTGATTCCGATATCCATCATCGCGTTCTTGAGAGCTTCGAAACGCGATTCCTTGCAGATGATCTCGACCTTCGTGAACTTCGGAGACTCTCCGCTGAAGGTAGGCATCTTCTTGAGCGGAATAGCCTCGGCTGTCGGGACTTCGCCGGTGACCTCGATAGGACCGGCAGCGTCCTCAATCGTTGTATCGGGGTTCATTGCGAAGCCGGCATACGCGGTGAGCAGACCGTGCTCCGAAATGTCGAGTCCGGCGAGCTCATCTTCACGGTCGGCACGCAGACCAATCGTGTGCTTGATCGCGAGGAATACTATTGTGATAACAATTGCTACATAAACGGCGACCGATATGACGCCGAGCGCCTGAATACCGAGCAGCTTTACGCCGCCGCCGTAGAACAGACCGGCGTCGGTCGTGACTCCGGTCGCGAACAGACCGGTCAATAATGTGCCGGTCGCGCCGCAGACGCAGTGAACGGAAATAGCGCCGACCGGGTCGTCGACCTTCGCTATCTTATCGAAGAATTCGACCGAAAATACAATGAGCACGCCGCAGACGATACCGATTGCCGCCGCGCCGACCGCGTCAATCGCGTCACATCCCGCCGTTACGCCGACCAGACCGGCGAGCGCCGCGTTGTAGGTCATCGAGACGTCCGGCTTCTTGTATCGAATCCATGTGACGATAAGAGTTACGCAGCAGGCGACCGCAGCGGACATATTTGTGTTGAAGAATACGCGTCCGGCTGTCTCCATCAGTGCGTCGCTGTCCATACCGACGGTGGACGCGCCGTTGAAGCCGAACCAGCAGAACCAGAGGATGAAAACTCCGAGTGCCGCGAAAGTGATGTTGTGTCCGAGTATCGCGCGGGGCTTGCCGTCCTTGTCATACTTGCCGATGCGCGGACCTAAAATCTTCGCGCCAACCAGCGCGCAGATACCGCCGACCATATGTACCGCGGTCGAGCCGGCGAAGTCGTGGAAGCCGAGCTGCGCGAGCCAGCCGCCGCCCCATATCCAGTGACCGGAAATCGGATAGATTATGAGCGAAATCGCCGCGGAATAGATGCAGTACGCGCTGAACTTAGTGCGCTCCGCCATCGCGCCCGAGACTATCGTCGCCGAGGTCGCGCAGAATACAGTCTGGAATATCGCGAATGCCCAGAGCGGAACTCCGGCAGGGAGAATGTGGCTGTAATCGCCCATGATCAGCGGGTCGATGGTGCCGAACAACGCGGTACCGCTGCCGAACATGATGCCGAAACCGATGAGCCAGAACGCGGGGGTTCCGATGCAGAAGTCCATTAAGTTCTTCATCAGTATGTTACCGGTGTTCTTAGCTCTTGTGAAGCCGGCTTCACAGAGCGAAAATCCCGCCTGCATGAAGAACACGAGCGCTGTTCCTACGAGCACCCAGATAGTGTTTACCGGACTGTATGACATTAATAACATCCCTTTCGAAATTTATCAGGTCCGCCGCCGCCCGCGTCGGAACCGAAAGCCATGACGACTTCCGGAACCGGCGGTTAATCGTCGACCGGTATCAACGATCGGAATCGGTGGTGGATGTGTTTTACGGACAAGACTCAGAAAATATTAAGGGGAACTGGATTGATTTGTGCGGTAGCTGTGTCAGATAGATTATTTTACGCCGAACAGCAGATCAGCGTAGGTCGGGAAAGGCCAGTAGCTCTTGGCAGTCAGAGTTTCTGCTTCATCACATACGACGCGCAGCTCGCTCATCGACGGAAGCAGCTTGTCGCGAATCATAGCCGATTCGGAGATGATATCCTCGGCGTTGTGCAGTGAGAGCAGGCTGCTTTCGAGCGCCTCGGTCTTGAGTGCGATGCGGTCGGTCAGAGTAGAGAGCTTTCTGACAAGCCCCGTCTCATATGTGCAGGCGAGGTTCGAATCGAGTGCCTTCTTTGCCGACGCCGACTTTGCGACATCCGCGGTGTAGGCTTCGACTGCCGGAGCGATCTGCGTCTTTGCCATGTCGATCATCGTGTTGGCTTCGATGACTATGGTCTTGCAGTAGTTCTCGAGCATGATCTCGCATCTGGATTTCAGCTCGGCTTCGGAGTAAACCTTGTGCGCCGTGAGCATATCGACATTCTTCTTGTCGAGCAGGTGAGGCATACAATCGGCGGTGGTGCGGTAGTTGAGCAGTCCGCGCTTCTCGGTCGCTTCCTTGATCCAACTCTCGTCGTAGCCGTTGCCGTTGAAGATAATGCGCTTGTGATCCTTTATAGTCTTTTTGATCATCTCGTTCAGAGCGGTCTTGAAATCAGCCGCGCCCTCGAGACGGTCAGCGTAGCTCTTAAGGCTCTCGGCGACCGCGCTGTTGAGCATGATGTTCGCGCAGGCGATACTGTTCGACGAACCGAGCATACGGAATTCGAATTTGTTTCCGGTGAACGCGAACGGCGACGTGCGGTTGCGGTCGGTCGTGTCGCGGCTGAACCGCGGCAGGACGTCAACTCCGAGCGTCATCTGGGTTTTTTCGGCGCCGTGGTAGGGAGTGCCGTTTTCAATAGCTTCGAGTACGCCGTTCAGCTCGTCGCCGAGGAAGATCGATACGACCGCGGGCGGGGCTTCGTTCGCGCCGAGACGGTGGTCGTTGCCGGCGGTGGCGACCGCGATGCGGAGCAGATCCTGATAATCATCGACCGCTTTTATTACCGCGCAGAGGAAGAGTAAGAACTGCGCGTTTTCATACGGCGTCTCGCCGGGCGAGAGCAGGTTCTGACCCGCGTCGGTGGCAATCGACCAGTTGTTGTGCTTGCCGCTGCCGTTGACGCCGGCGAACGGCTTTTCGTGGAGCAGGCAGACAAGTCCATGCTTTGCCGCTACCTTCTGCATTATCTCCATTGTCAGCTGGTTGTGGTCGCAGGCGATGTTCGTCGTCGTGTATATCGGCGCGAGCTCGTGCTGTGCGGGAGCGACTTCGTTGTGCTCGGTCTTGGCGAGGATGCCGAGCTTCCAGAGCTCATCGTTGAGCTCCTCCATATAAGCGGCGACTCTCGGCTTGATTACGCCGAAGTAGTGGTCGTCCATCTCCTGACCCTTTGGCGGCTTCGCGCCGAACAGAGTGCGTCCGGTGAAGCGGAGGTCGGGGCGTTTTTCGTACATTTCCTTTGTGATAAGGAAGTATTCCTGCTCGGGTCCGACTGACGAGCGCACACATTTCGCGGTGTCGTTGCCAAACAGCCGGAGGATGCGGAGCGCCTGCTTGTTGAGCGCTTCCATCGAGCGGAGCAGCGGAGTCTTTTTGTCGAGCGCGTGACCTCCGTACGAGCAGAACGCGGTCGGAATGCAGAGCGTCTTGCCTTTGATGAACGCGTAGGAGGTCGGGTCCCACGCGGTGTAGCCGCGAGCCTCGAAGGTCGCGCGAAGTCCGCCGGACGGGAAGGAGGACGCGTCAGGCTCGCCCTTGATTAACTCCTTGCCCGAGAATTCCATCAGCACGCCGCCGTCAGGCGCGGGGGTGATGAAGCTGTCGTGCTTTTCGGCGGTGATTCCGGTCAGCGGCTGGAACCAGTGCGTGAAGTGTGTAGCTCCCTTTGAGATAGCCCAGTCCTTCATCGCGTCGGCGACGGCGTTCGCGACGCCGATATCGAGCTGCGCGCCCTCGTCGATAGTCTTGCGCAGCGACGAATAAACCTTTTCGGGCAGAGTAGCCTTCATGACTCTGTCGTCAAATACCATACTTCCAAAATATTCGGATACTGATTCCATTGTAATATCTCCTTTATGTAATTATTTCAATTGTAATGCTGTGCAAAAAAACAGGCGTCTCCAAGGATTCAACCTTAAAGACGCCATTGCCTTTTTGCTATTTAATTAAGGCGCATTCATTATATCGTGCGTCCGTCGAATGGGGGAACGGCGGAGGTGGTAAAATGAATACAGCGTCTCTGAGTGTGTTACTCAAAGACGCCGTTGCCTTTTGTGATTATATTATACACCCATGGCAGAATTTTGTCAATAGGTTTATTCAAAAAAAATTACGAAAAACTTCGATTTGGCAGTTGATATAAAAACAATACTGTGATATAATATTTGCGATGTAGATTTTATACTAACAGGAGGCAAACCAATGAAACGAATCAATATGATCGACGCCGGTATCAAACCGGACGGCTGCGTATCCGAGCGGCTGACACAGCTCATCTCCGACGCCGGCGACGACGTCGAGCTGTACTTTCCGAGCGGCAGCTACTACATATCGAAGCCAGTGGCAATTGAGCATAGGCGGGGTCTGACGCTTGTCGGCGACAACGCGACTATTGTCACGCACTTCACACCCGACGGCGACCCTAAGGAGAACAACAACGGCTTCAACTGCCGCGACTGCCGCGGACTTACGTTCACCGGATTCACCTGCACGACCGACAACCCGCTCGGCGCCGAGGGAAGGGTTATCGCCGTCGACAACTCGGCGCACACCTATGATGTGAAGATTGACGACAAATATCAGGTTACCGGCTGGGAGCATTTCTGGGGCACCGACACGTTTGACGAGGACGGCACGCCCGACTATGTGATCGAGACCTACGACAAGATCGTGACCGAGACGCTGACCGGTGACGACGGCAAGCCGCGCCAAAAATTCACCGGCACGCGTTATGAGGTCATCGGCGACCATATGATTCGCGTGCATATGCCCGAATACTTCGACCTGTCGCGGCTTAATATCGGGCACAGGGTACACTATCGCTACCTTATATACGGCAACACGCTGTTTTCGTTCGCCGACTGCCACGACGTCACGCTGCGCGACATCGAGATCGAGCGCTGCGCGAGCATGGGAGCGGTGATTTCGCCGCGCTCGTCGAACTTTGTGTTCGACAATTTCAACATCCGACCGCGGGAGGGGAGCGGAGAGCTGTACGCGGCGAACGCCGACGGCATACACATAGTAGGGCTTGCCGGTTCGCTGACTATGAAAAACTGCAAGTTCGCGCAGCTCGGGGACGACGCGCTGAACATACACAATCAGGCGGGCGAGATCTCCGCGATCGCCCGAGACGGCGGACAGACTAAAATCGACATCATCTCGCGGCTCAATCTCGGCGGCGAGTCGAAAATACGCGAGCTTGTCTACGGTTTCGCGGCGGCGGGCGACAAATTCCGCGTATACGAAAAGGACAGCTTTATAAAGAAAGGCGGATTCGAGGTCGTATCATATAAGTCGGGTCACGCGGTCATTGAAAATATCGAGGGAAGCGTCGAGGTCGGCGACATCATTGCGAACGAGACCTTCTTCGCGTCGGTGCAAATTGAAAACTGCGAGGTTCGCAACACACGCGCGCGCGGATTTTTATTGCAGTCGGAGAATATGACCGTCAAGGACTGCCGCTTCTATGGAATGTCCTTGCCCGGACTGCTGGTAGCGCCGGACGTTATCGTCTGGTACGAGGTCGGACCGTCAAATAACACGGTGATATCCGGCTGCGAGTTTATAAAGTGCGCGGTCGTCTCAAACGACGCGGCGATAATGGTGAGAGCCGCGCACGACGGACGCGGCGAGGGCTATCCGGCCGGAGTTCACCGAAATCTGACAATAAAAGGCAACAGCTTCAGTGAATGCGGCGGCAGCGCGATATGCGTCTCGTCGACCGAAAATGTCGCTATTACGGGCAATCGCTTCGACAGCGGAGATATCGACAAGAATGTGAGGCTTATAAACTGCGCGAATATAGTTCGCTCGGACGCAAACACAGATTGATTGAATATTAGCGCGGGAATCGGTTCATTTTGCGCCGATTCCCGCCTTGATATCATCGGTGTCATCGACCGTTTCGCGCTCGGAGACGAACCTCTCGCGCAGCAGAGGCAGGACTATTGCCAGCGTGAGCGGCAGCAGAAACAGACCGACCAAGCCGAACAGCTTTGTTCCGACGAACATCGCAATCAGGGCGAGCAGCGGATGCAGCCCGACCTGCCGCCCGACGATTTTCGGCTCGATGATATTGCGTACAATTGTTATCACCGCCCAGATAACGACAAGACCGACCGCAAATCCCCAGTCGCCGCCAATCAGGCTGAAAATCGCCCAAGGAATCATGATGCCTCCGGTTCCGGCGACCGGCAGTATGTCGAACAGCGCGATGCAGAACGCGATTAAGACCGCGTTGTCCACACCGAGCAATACGAGTCCGAGCGACAGCTCGCCAAAGGTGATAAGCAGTATCAGCGCGTAGGAACGCAGGTACTTTCCCGCGACCTTGAACACACGTCCCCGCAGCCGACAGAGCAGGTCGACCGTCCGTTTTGGGAGCAGCCTTTTGGCGAGCGACAATATATTCTCATATTCGACAGTGAAGAAAAAGCTCGATATCACCGCGAATAAAAGCTCGATTATGATCCCGGGGATCGCCGCGGCGGCGCTCGACAGGCGGGTCAGAGCCTTGACCGAGATGTCCGAAATCGTATCGCCGAGCGAGCTTTTGATCGACGTGAATATACCGCCCAGCCGCTTGGACAAAACCTGCGATTCGCCGCCGAATATCGCGTACAGACGGTCGACGAAGCTGTTGATGTAGCCGAACAGCTTGTTCAGCGCCGGTTCGAGCTTGTCGCGGTAGAGGTCGGGAAGCTCGCCCGACACCTCGCCGAAAAATACGGTCAGTCGGACGACTCCGATCGTGATGAGCATACCTATAGTCGCGTAGAACAAGAGCAGCAGCATTATTCCGGCAGGACGGCGCTTTAAGTCGTACCGCCGCGAGAGAAAGCGCACGACCGGATTAATCAGCGCCGCGACCGCAAATCCGAGCAGAAAGGGCATGACGACAAATATCGCGTATTTGAATACAAGATACACGATTCCGGCGATAATCAACGCGTATATGCTGTTTATTATAAATCCCAGCCGTTTTTCCATTCTGCCCTGCACCTCGAGACGCTTATTTTTGCCATTCGATATACTATATTATAACTCAAGTTTGCCGTGGGTATACCGCAAAACAAAAAATCAAGCAATTTTCACATAAACATCAATTTGCGCGCACAATCGGGTGATACTATATTTTACTAAGGGCAGAAGTCTGCCACACGGTGACTCAAAATTTATTTAAGGGATGATGCGTGAAAAATTAATTTTTCACGCAAGGTTTTGTGGCTTTCGCTGCTTTACAGCAGCGATTTTGCTTCGCAAAACCAGCCCCAATTCCCACGGAAAGGAAGCTTTCGCTGCGCGAAAGCTATGGTAATTACAATGTCAAAAGGTTCACGCAAGCGCGAAGTCAACGCCGAAAAGCATAAGCTCAAGCGCGAAAAAGAAGAATTCGAAGCGAAAAAACGCAAGGTTCGCCACGTCACGGCGATTATTACCGGCTCGCTGATACTTGCGCTGATACTCGTCACGGTCGTCGGCACGATAATATACAACGTGCGGATGAATTCGGGCGAATATCTGCGCCGCGAGGTCGCCGCGAGCTCGTATGACTATGACGTCGACGGCGCGATGATGAACTACTATTTTAACGACGTATACAACACGTTCGTCGATTACTACGGCAGCTATGTCAGCTACTACGGGCTTGACACGACGCTTGATTTGAAAAAGCAGGAGATCTCGGACGGCGAGACCTGGTTTGAATATTTCATGTCGGGCGCAAAGAACAACGTTTCGACGATACTCGCGCTTAACGAAGCCGCGGACGACGCCGGCGTCTCGCTGAGCGACGACGAGGTGAACGCGGTTAGCATCCGCTCCGACAATATCGACACCGGACTCTACGGCCGCGGCGTCAACCGCGACGACATCTATAATGCCAAGCTGCTCGAAGCGCTGGCGTACAAGTACCAGTTCATGAAGGAGGACGAGTTCACGCCGTCTGTGTCCGAAATCGAGGAGCGCTACAATGAAAACCCGAAAGATTATCAGACGGTCGACTACTATTCCTACAGCTTTGCGTGGTCGGACACGACCCGCACCGAGGAAGAAGCCAACGCGCTCGCCGAGCAGCTCGCGTCGGTGAACAATGTCGACGCGTTCATAGTCGAGATGAAGAAGCAGATGCTCGCGGACGAGCCCGAGCTCACCGACGAGGAGCTCGAGTCGTCGGTCGAATATTTCCTGACGTCCGACGCGGCTTATACGGCTGACGACGAGCTGTCCGAGTGGCTGTTCGGCGGAGCCGCGGTCGGCGAGACTAAGATCATAACCGACGAGGAAAACTCGAACGTGACGGTATATATGCTCGCGTCCGAGCCGAGCCGCGACGAGAGCAAGACCGCGAATGTGCGCCACATCCTGCTCACCGAGACCGGCTGGGGCAGCAGTGAAAAAGCTCTCGAAAAAGCCGAGGAGCTGCTCGCCGAATTTGAGGCGGGAGACAAATCGGAGGAGTCGTTCGGCATACTCGCGCTCGCGTATTCGGAGGACGAAGGCTCGTACTACAACGGCGGACTTTATGAAAATGTCCTGCCCGGACAGATGGTCGAAAGCTTCGACGAATGGTGCTTTGACGACAGCCGCGCGGCAGGCGATGTAGACATGATCGAGACCGACTACGGCTATCACATCATGTACTATGTCGGAGAGGGGCTTGAGAGCTGGCAGTCGAGCGTATCGGGTGCGATAATTTCCGAAAAATTCAACGAATACAACACCGAGCTTGAGGAAAGCTATCCGGTCGAGTTCGACGATTCGGTGCTCAATCTGATCCCGGGCTGATAATGAATGTTTTCGGATTGGTATTCAGATTTATTCCGGAATGATATTCAAATCAGAAGCGCGATCTGGGTATGATATTCAGAGAGCGAATAGCTTTCGCGGCGGGATTGCTTATCCCGCCGCGAATTTTGTATTTGATTGATGCGACCGTCCGGGTGTGCTGAGAGTATAACAACCCTCATCCTATCCGCGATTGTCTTTAAGCGCGGCTATGTCGTCAGCATATTGGTGCTGTCCAAGTGCATATATCCGCAAATCACGGTTCCTCATTGTCGAAAGGCAGCTCGGGTATGATGAGCGCGGGCGCACGTCTGGGCGAGCGCTTGAGCGGGTCATATACAAATTTCTTGCAGATGAACTGCTTCGAGACGACTCCCCTTTTCCGGCAGAGCATATCCTCTGTGCCCGTGACCTCGGACGCGAAGCGGCAATATCCGCAGGCGTATTCCTCCTCGCCGACGACCGCAGAGTCGGTGGCAGCATTGCTTTTGTTTTTTTTCATTATATTATATCACGCCTTTCGTCCAACCTGAATCAGTATTCATGTAATGTGATAGTCAGCCGATTATCGTATATATTGTATCATAACGCGGCGCAAAAGTCAATCGTCGGTGCGAATTAGTCGGAATATAGTTTGGCCAGAGCCGGGTTTTATATAGTGCAAATGCCTAAAATATTTTATCGAATTAATTTGAAAAATCTTTATTTGCCTATTGACAGCTGGAAGGATTTATGCTATAATATAAAATACAAATGAGCAAAGGCGTTCATTTCAATGTGGAATTTTAATTTCCGTGCTGAAATGGACGTCTTTTTTTGATAGCTTAGTCTGCATCGAAAGGAAATTAGCCGATATGAAAAAAGAAGGTCAGATTCGTATCCCGTCAGGGTGCGCGATAGCGGCTGTAATCTCAAGGGACGGAAACAGAATGTCCGGAGAGGCGATATATAAAGCGATGATTCCCATGCACGACCGTTCGAACGGTTTGGGCGGCGGCTTCGCCGGTTACGGCATTTACCCCGAGTACAAGGATTTGTACGCGTTTCATATGTTCTTTGACGACAACGCAAAGCGCGTCGAGTGCGAGAACTTCCTGAAAGAACGCTTCGAGGTCGTCAAAGCCGAGATAATCCCGACAAGAAAGATCCCCGCGATCACCGACGAGCCCCTGATCTGGCGATACTTCGTCGATCCGCTCAAATCGCAGCTCGCGTCCATGCAGCTCGACGAAAAGGAGTTCGTCGCGCGCGCCGTGATGAAGATAAACACCGAGATGAACGGCGCGTTCGTATTTTCGAGCGGAAAGAATATGGGCGCGTTCAAGGCGGTCGGATTCCCCGAGGACGTCGGCGTGTTCTACCGGCTCGAGGAATACGAGGGCTACTCGTGGACGGCTCATGGCCGCTACCCGACGAACACCCCCGGCTGGTGGGGCGGAGCGCACCCGTTTACCTTGCTCGACTGGTCGATAGTCCACAACGGCGAAATTTCGTCGTACGACGCGAACCGCCGCTTCATCGAGATGTTCGGCTACAAGTGCAATCTTCAGACCGACACCGAGGTCATCACCTACATAATGGACTACCTTATCCGCCGTCAGGGACTGACACTCGGCGAGGCGGCAAGCGTCGTTGCGGCTCCGTTCTGGAGTGAGATTGACAAAAAGACCGACCTTGTTGACAAGGAAAAGCACATCTATCTGCGCACCGTGTTCCCGAGTCTGCTTGTAACCGGTCCGTTCTCGATAATACTTGGATTCAACGGCGGCTTGATGGCGCTCAACGACCGCTTGAAGCTCCGTTCAATGGTTGTCGGCGAAAAGGGCGACCGAGTCTACATCGCGAGTGAGGAAGCGTCTATACGCACAATGGAGCCGGACGCGGAAAACATCTGGTCGCCGGCAGGCGGAGAGCCGGTAATCGTCAAGGTCAAAGAAGGAGCATATTAATAATGAGCATAGATTTCATATATCCCGAATTTGAAGTCGTCCGCAATGACAGCCGCTGCATAGCCTGCCGTGTCTGTGAGCGACAGTGTGCCAACGAGGTACACAGCTACGATCCCGACCGCAAAATTATGCTGAGCGACGAATCGAAGTGCGTTGACTGCCAGCGCTGCGTTTCGCTCTGCCCGACGAGAGCACTCAAGATTGTCAAGAGCGACTGCCGGCTCCGTGAGAACGCGAACTGGCAGGACGATACGATAAAGGAAGTATACAAGCAGGCTTCGAGCGGCGGCGTGCTGCTGTCGTCAATGGGCAACCCGAAGCCGCTGCCGGTCTACTGGGACAAGATACTGATAAACGCGTCGCAGGTCACGAACCCGTCGATCGACCCGCTGCGCGAGCCGATGGAGACGCGCGTATATCTCGGCAAGAAGCCGGGTAAAATTGAGCGCGACGCGGACGGCAAGCTGAAATGTGAGCTGTCGCCGCAGATTGAGCTTTCAATGCCGATGATGTTCTCGGCGATGAGCTACGGCTCGATTTCCTACAACGCGCACGCGAGCCTCGCGAGAGCCGCTACCGAGCTCGGTATTCTCTACAACACCGGCGAGGGCGGACTGCATGAGGACTTCTACAAATACGGTCCGAACACAATAGTACAGGTCGCGTCCGGACGCTTCGGAGTCTATGAGGACTACCTGAGGGCCGGTGCGGCGATTGAAATTAAAATGGGACAGGGCGCGAAGCCGGGTATCGGCGGACACCTCCCGGGCGCGAAGATCGTCGGCGACGTCTCGCGCACACGTATGATTCCCGAGGGCTCGGACGCGATCTCGCCCGCGCCTCATCATGACATATACTCGATAGAGGATCTGCGTCAGCTGGTATTTTCACTTAAAGAAGCTACCGAATACAAGAAGCCGGTAATAGTCAAGGTCGCGGCCGTACACAACATCGCGGCGATAGCGAGCGGTATCGCGCGCAGCGGCGCGGACATCATCGCGATCGACGGCTTCAGGGGAGGAACCGGCGCGGCTCCGACCCGTATCCGCGACAATGTCGGCATACCGATTGAGCTCGCGCTCGCGTCGGTCGACCAGCGTCTGCGCGACGAGGGGATACGCAACAATGTATCGCTTGTAGTCGGAGGAAGCATTCGCTCAGCGTCGGATGTAGTCAAGGCGATCGCGCTTGGCGCTGACGCCTGCTATATCGCGACCGCGGCATTGCTCGCGCTCGGCTGCCACCTCTGCCGCACCTGCCAGAGCGGCAAGTGCAACTGGGGCATCGCGACCCAGCGTCCCGAGCTTGTAAAGCGTCTGAATCCTGATATCGGCAGCGCGCGGCTCGCAAACCTTATGCACGCATGGCAGCATGAGATCAAGGAGCTGATGGGCGGCATGGGCATCAACTCGATCGAAGCGCTCCGCGGCAACCGCCTTATGCTGCGCGGCGTCGGGCTCACCGAAAAGGAGCTCGAGATACTCGGAATCTCCCACGCGGGCGAATAACTTCAATACAGCTGGATATACGACCTGAAATCGGAACTGCAAGCTTGAAAGGATGATTTTTGCTTGAAAAGAGTATATGTCAACGAAGAATGGTGTCTCGGCTGCCATCTGTGCGAGTATAACTGCGCGTTTGCCAACTCGGGAATGAAGGATATGGCGGCGGCGTTAAAAGGCAAGCCGATATTTCCGCGAATACATATAGAGGGCGACGACAAGATATCCTACGCGGTCTCCTGCCGTCACTGCACCGACCCGATATGCGTTGTGAGCTGCATTGCCGGCGCGATTTCTAAAAGGGACGGCGTCGTGGTCATTGACAAGAACAAATGCGTCGGCTGCCTGACCTGTGTGCTGGTCTGCCCATACGGCGCGCTCGCGCCGAGTGAGTCCGGCGTTATGCAGAAGTGCGAGCTTTGCACAACAAACTCACGCGGCGAACCGGCCTGCGCGGCAGGCTGTCCGAACCACGCGATAGTTTATGAACAAAGAGGTGAAGCCTGATGAAACGGTATGTAATTATCGGCAACGGAGTCGCCGCGACCGGCTGTATCGAGGGTATCCGTTCTGTCGACACTGACGGAAAAATCACAGTCATATCGGAAGAAGAGCATCCGGTGTACTGTCGGCCGCTGATATCATATTACCTCGAGGGCAAGACCGACCTCGAGCGCATGAACTATCGCCCCGCCGATTTCTATGAAAAGAACGGCTGCACCGTGCTTTATGGTCGAAAGGCTACAAAAATCGACAATGAGGCAAAGCTGGTGATGCTCGACGACGGCAGCAGGCTTCCATTCGACTCGGTGTGCGTCGCGACCGGCTCATCGCCGTTCGTACCGCCGTTCAACGGACTTGACACAGTCGAGAAGAAGTTCTCCTTTATGACGCTCGACGACACGCTCGCGCTCGAGAAAGCGATAGACAAAAACTCTCGCGTGCTGATAATCGGAGCGGGACTGATCGGACTGAAATGCGCTGAGGGTCTGCACGGTCGTGTCGAGAGCATAACCGTCTGCGACCTCGCCGACCGCATACTGTCGAGTATACTCGACGCCGATTGCGCGGCGATAGTACAGAAGCTGCTTGAGGAAAACGGGATCAAATTCATGCTTTCGGACACCGCTGTCGGCTTTGACCATGGCACGGCGTTCATGAAGAGCGGCCGCGAGATTGGGTTTGACGTGCTGGTGCTCGCAGTCGGCGTCCGCGCGAACATTTCGCTCGCAAAGGACATAGGCGCGGAGGTCGGACGCGGTATAGTCGTATCCGAGCGTATGGAGACGACGGTACCCGGAATATTTGCAGCCGGAGACTGCACCGAGGGCGAGGACATATCCTGCAAAAAGCGGCGTGTGCTCGCGATTCTGCCGAACGCGTTCATGCAGGGACGCTGTGCCGGTGTGAATATGGCGGGCGGCGACGCGAAATTTGACAAGGCGATACCAATGAACTCTATCGGCTTCTTCGGACTGCACACAATGACCGCCGGCAGCTACTATACAACCGACGAGGGCGGCGAATGTTATGAGGAGAAGTCGGACGGAAAACTGAAGCGGCTGTATACCAAGGACGGCTGCCTTACCGGATTTATGCTGATAGGCGAGACGGAGCGCGCGGGAATATACACGTCTCTGATACGCGAGCGGGTGCCGCTTGACACGCTTAACTTTGAATTGCTCAAAAAAATCCCGACTACGGCTTCATTCTTAACAGAAAACCGTAGAAAAATCTTCGGAGGTGTGGTATAATATGAATATAGATGTTTCTTCGCTCGATTTCAAGTCGTTGAACGAGGCTCTTCGCGCCTCGGGCGACGAGGTGACGATCGACGGCTGTCTCGGACAGCGCTTCATAGCCGCCGGAATGTCGAAAAAGAAGCTCACGATAAACGGCGTGCCCGGAAACGCGCTCGGCGCGTATCTGAACGGCGCGTCGGTTACGGTCAACGCTAACGCGCAGGACGCGGTCGGCGACACGATGAACGACGGCGAAATAATCATACATGGCAATGTTGGCGACGCTGTCGGCTACGCTATGCGCGGCGGCAGAATAATCGTGCAGGGAAATGCCGGATACCGCGCCGGTATACATATGAAGGAATACAAGGAGAAGATTCCGGAGATAATCATCGGCGGCACCGCCGGAAGCTTTCTCGGCGAGTATCAGGCAGGCGGAGTTATTGTGGTGCTCGGTCTCGGTAGTGGCGACAAACCGATTGTCGGCAGCTTCCCCTGCACGGGTATGCACGGCGGTCATATGTATCTGCGCGGTGACTGCGAGGGTATCGAGTTCCCGAGTCAAGTAAGCGCGAGACCGGCAGGCGCGGAGGACATGGAAAAGATCAAGCGGTATGTAAAAGAATACTGCAATGTCTTTGGCTGCGACGCTGACGAGATCCTCGCGTCTCCGTTTACCGTGGTAACACCCGACAGCAAGAATCCGTATAAGCAGATGTACGTCGCGAACTGAATGTAATCGCAATAATAAAATAACAACGGTGAATAAATAAGGGACGGTTATTTTAATATGAAATATTCAAAGGACGAGGTCATACAGTATATACATGAGGAGGACGTAAAGTTCATACGGCTGTCTTTCTGCGATGTGTTCGGCAGACAGAAGAACATATCCATAATGCCGCAGGAGCTTGAACGCGCGTTCTCATATGGTATAGCGTTCGACGCGTCGGCGATCGCCGGATTCGGCGACGAGTCGCGCTCTGATCTGCTGCTTCATCCCGACGCCGAGACGCTCGCTCCGCTGCCGTGGAGACCCGAGCACGGGCGGGTAGTGCGGATGTTCGCCGGAATAACCTATCCCGCCGGGCGCCCATTCGAGTGCGACACCCGCAGTCTGTTGAAAAAGGCAATTTCCGAGGCAAAGGCGGAGGGACACAGCTTTTCGTTCGGCGCGGAGCAGGAGTTCTACCTGTTCCGGCTCGACGCGGACGGACATCCGACGAAGCTGCCCTATGACAATGCCGGCTACATGGACATCGCGCCTGACGACCGCGGCGAGAATATCCGCCGCGAGATCTGTCTGACGCTTGAGCAGATGGGGATACAGCCCGAGAGCTCGCATCACGAGGAGGGTCCCGGTCAGAACGAGATCGACTTCCGCTATTCGGATGCGCTCACGGCGGCTGATAACGCGATGACCTTTCAGACGATAGTCAAGACTGTCGCGCGCAGCAACGGACTCATCGCCGATTTCACGGCGAAGCCGCTTGAGGACAAGCCGGGAAACGGATTTCATATAAACGTGTCGGTTCGCTCGGAGGGTTCTGACGATTACCTAAAATACGTGATAGCGGGTATTCTTGACAAGATAAGCGACATCACGGCGTTCCTGAATCCGACCGAAAATTCATACGCGCGGCTTGGACGCAGCAAGGCTCCGGCGTATGTCTCGTGGTCAAGCGAGAACCGCTCGCAGCTGATACGCATACCGGCGGCGTTTGGTGAATACCGCCGTGCCGAGCTGCGCTCTCCCGACCCGACCGCGAATCCGTATCTCGCGTTCGCGCTGATAATTTACGCCGGACTGCACGGCATTAAAAACCGGCTCGAGCTGCCCACATCGGAAAATCTGAATCTATACAGGACGACGCTTGAACAGCTGTCGAAATACAAGCGTTTGCCGCAGAATCTCGGCGCGGCCTGCGTGCTGGCGTCGCAGAGCGGGTTTGTGCGCGAGCACATTCCTCCCTCAATACTGGACATTTACCTCGGCAGATGAGTATTGAGCCGACATCAAAGGAGTTAATATGAGCTTGAAGGAACGTGTATACAGCGTATTGGTCGTATCCGCTTCCGAGAAATTCAACGACGCGTTATACGATATGCTCCCAGACTCTACATATTCTCCTGTCGAGACAGTTTCAGATATAAGCTCGGCAAAACGAATGATTGCCGAGCGAGCGTTTGATTTTGTCATTATAAACTCGCCGCTCACCGATGATCTTGGCACGCGTTTCGCGGTGGACGCCTGTGCGAGAGAGGGAACTGTGGTGCTTCTCATAGTCCGTGTCGAATTGCATGAGGAGATATATGACAAGGTCGCGGAGCACGGTGTATTTACGCTATCAAAGCCGCTGTCAAAGCAGGCGGTAGCCTTGGCGCTCAGCTGGATGTCGAGCGCGCGCGAACGGCTGCGCAAATTCGAGAAAAAGACGCTGTCGATTGAGGAAAAAATGGAGGAGATACGACTCGTCAACCGCGCGAAATGGCTGCTCATCTCCGAATTAAAAATGGACGAGCCGGACGCGCACAGGTATATCGAAAAACAGGCGATGGATCGCTGTGTCACAAAGCGCGAGGTCGCCGAGGAGATAATAAAGACGTATTCGTAAGGGAGCTTTACAATATTACGCGGGATTTGCGGTGATGTTGTGTCGCGAGGTGTATAATATATTATTGGGTCAGTTATTATTTGTATTGCTAAATGTCATTTGTCACAAAATTAAATGCGCGATTTGTAAAATTGTACAAATCGCGCTATTTTTTTATATAATTATTGACGGCAGCACAAATGTATTGTATAATTATAATTGTAGATATTTGATTTCAAAATTAAATTCAATATACGCGGCTTGCCGAAAAACGGAGGATATGATATGTTCTACAAATTGTTCTACCGCCGCAGCCTGAAAAGCTATAAGCGCAGCTATATCGGGCTGTTTGTGCTGTTTCTGTCCTCACTTGTGATGATATCCTTTTTGAGCGTATATTCGAGCTCAATGGCCTATTACGATGAAGCCGTCCTCATACCGATGATGACGGCTGACTGGACCTGCGATATACGCGTCACGGGTATAACCGAGACCGAGGCGGAGTATTTCAGTGATATCGACAATATCGACGCCTATTATATCGACGGCTCGCTTGATATCGACGTCGTCGACAAGTCGCGCTTTGACGCGACCTGGAACGAGGTGAACACGCGCTTCAACGAGGTTTTTCCTTATGATTATATAATGGAAAATGACATCGGGATTACATATTACTACGGCAGGACATTTGAGCCCTCGCCGAATACCGGCTTCGATTTGCTGACACTGATATTGCAGGTTCTGCTGTCGAGCGCCGCGATTATATCGATGACGCTGTTCTATCTCGAGTATCTGCGGCAGCGCCGCGACGACATCCGGATATTGCTGACGCTCGGTATCAGTGATAAGCAGCTCGGTCGGCTGTTTTTCGGCGAGTTCAATTTCGTCTATCTTCCCGCCGCGCTCCTTGGGATTCCGCTTGGCGCCGGGGCGGTGTTCGCGGTCAGCAAGATAATCGAGGGCATTGACATGACGACCACGACCTATATTTATCCGGTCTTTCATGTCGACATCGCGACACTTGTGTATATAATTCTGCTCAGCTACGCGATTCTGTATATATCCTACCGCATTGTGCTGGCGGTGTTCAGCCGAACCGGCAGCTTGTCGCGGCAGGACGATATCCGCTTTTTCAATCCGGACAAGGTGCGGCTCTACTATTTCAAGGCGTCCGAGCACTTCGACCGCTTCTTTTGCGGAATATTGCGCAAGCGTAAGAGCTTCAATCTGCGTGTCGCCGGCATAATGACCGCGGTGATGAGCGCGTTGCTGATAATGCTGCTCATCAGCTTGGGCATGATGTCGAATGTCGGTCCGGAGATCCTGGTCGATACCTCAAATCCGGGCGATGTCGCCGGAAACGGCGCGAATATGTTCTATATAATAATGGTGTTGCTGTGGGGAACGGCGTATCTCTTAATCATTATTTCGCTGCTGACGAAGCGGCACATCGAGTCGCACCTGTATAATGCCGAGATACTCTATTCGCTCGGCGCGACGCATGAGCAGCTCTATTATTGCACCCGGCGCGATATACTAGCGACCGCGGTCGGCTCGCTGGTCGGCGGACTTGCCGCGGCGGTGCTGATTCTATTCGCGGCATCGCTGAATATGTATTCGAAAATAAGTATCACGCCGCTTATGCTGATACTGCTGATTCTGTATTTCATACTGATAATCGGAACATATATGCTGACTGTGAGACGGCAGCTGGCGGGCGGAAAAAGCAAATCGGTAGACTGTAATAGCGTTACTGAAAACGAAAGCGAGGCGTGAGGTTACAATGGCGTTACTTGAGATTAGAAATATCCGCAAGGATTTCACGAGCGGCTCGCGCACGACGAACGCGGTGCGCGACGTCAGCTTCACAATAGAGTCGGGTGAATTTGTCGCGCTGACCGGCAAGTCGGGCGCGGGCAAGAGCACTGTGCTCAATATCTGCGCCGGTATGCTGAGGCCGAATTCGGGCAGCGTGAAATATGACGGCGAGGAGCTGTATCTTTTGAACCGCGTGAAGCTCGCGGAATTTCGCCGCCGCCAGATCGGTTATGTATTCCAGCACTTCAATTTGATTCCGATGCTGACCGCGCGCGAGAACATCGCGATACCGTCGCTGCTCGATGACAAGAAGCCGGACGAGGGGCGCATGAACGAGCTCGCCGAGACGCTCGGTATAGCAGAACGGCTCGACCACTTCCCGGGCGAGCTGTCGGGCGGCGAGCAGCAGCGCGTCGCGATCGCCCGCGCGCTCATCAATTCCCCGAAAATTATCTATGCCGACGAACCGACCGGCAACCTCGACAGCGAAAACTCGGCGCAGATCATCGACTGCTTCAGGCGGCTGAACGAGAGCGGCACGACTATCGTTATGGTCACGCACGACAAGGCTATTGCCGACTCCTGTCACCGGATACTCAATATTCTTGACGGCGTGATATGAGTAAATCATATAACAATTAGCGAGATTTTAATGGTCGACCTATCGGCGAGTATAGTTAAGATGCCGGAATACGTTTATCACATCAGCAGCCAATCAATCAAATTGAGCGACTTTATGCCGTCATAGGAATTGATGAAGTTACGGTCCATTGACAGAACAAGCTTCTCATAATTATCATTGATCAATCTGAGAGGGCGGAGCTCGCGCTCACGGGTTTCGGGAGACTGCATACTTTCAGTGACCTGAATATATATCTTATCGCTGGGCTTTTCGGCGATGAAATCAACCACATAATCATTGACCTTGCCGATGTATACGCTATAATCTCGGCGCAGAAGCTCAAGAAATACGATATTTTCAAGTATATGTCCTCGATCCGCGTCTCTGTACCCGAGCAGCAGATTTCGAAATCCCATATCTATTATATAGTTTTTTTCAAGCGTTTTCAAAAGCTGTTTTCCTTTGACATCATACCGTCTCACAGGATAGAAAATAAACGCGCTGTGAAGCAGGGAGATGTATTTTTCCACCGTCTTTCCGGCGATTTTTTTGCCTTTTCGGTCTAATATATCGCCTTCATTTGAAAGCACATTGCCGATGCTGTTCGGAGAGGTTATACTTCCGATATTTGAGCAGAGGAACAATATTATTTTCTGTAAGGTATGCTGGTCAGCTTGATTTGTGCGCTGAAGGATATCCCGCAGAATTACGGTTGAATATATACCTTCCAAAGCCTGATTGATTCTTACCTCATTGAACTTGTATTCTCTCAATATAGGCATACCGCCGAACTTCAGATAGGTTTGAAATTTCTCATCTGCCGATATGATATTATCGAATTCGTAAAATGTCAGAAATTCTTTGTATGACAGCGGCAGCATACGAATTTCGACATAACGACCCGAAAGCAGCGTTGAAAACTCGTAAGACAACAGATACGCGTTTGATCCGGTGATATAGATATCCACATCGAAATCAATGCGGAAGGATTCGATTGCCTTTTCCCAGTGCGGAATGACTTGAAGCTCGTCGAATATAAGATACGTTCTGCCGTCCCGCGGAATCAGTTTTTTGACATAATCATACAGCGCGAGATAATCTGAAAGCTCACGATAACGCAGCGACTCCAGATTCATGTGGATGATATGCGCACTGTCGATACCGCTTTCGGTGAGGTGATTGTGGAACAGGTCGAGCAGCGATGATTTCCCGCAGCGTCTTATTCCAGTGACGATTTTGACAAGATCCACATCCTTGTTTTCTATAAGCTGCTTGAGATATTCCGGACGGTTTATAAGTTCAGGCATCATATTCCTCCAAATAGATTTGTATGACTATTATACATCGATAGCGCACAAATGTCAAGAGTTTCAGACTTACAAGTCTGAAACTCTTTTTAGCAATGCAATTGTTGACTTCGATTTCAAAAAATATTCATCTCGCGTCAGAGATTCGAATCAATCGTCGCGAGCAGCCGTCCGGTTTTGTCGCAGCTGTGTTCCCAGTACATTATCCCCCGCAGCGACTTCGCTTTTACATATTCGCACTTCGCCGCCAGCGATAAACGGCTCCGCGCATTTGAAAAATGTGTGGAGCCAATTTTTTCTTAAATATCAAATAACTACTTGACAGCAGTGAATTATCATGCTATAATAAAGTCAGATGATTGGTTAATAGCGTAAACTAATAAATATATAGCATAATTAATATGTTAGCAGTCAATCTAACGACGGCAAAAACCAACTACAACATAAGGAGATATAATCATGAAAGAGAAATCCCCGAAAACACTATTACGCTGGCTCGGAGTGCTGCTCGCTTCACATTTCGTGGCAAATCTGTTATTCTCGCTGATATTTTTCAGAATCATCGTACAAATGTGGGAGGACTATCCGGACGCGGGCAATCGCACGCTGTTCTTCTTTGGCGCTGCGATATACTTGATCATCGCGATTTTCAACGCGCGGGTTGAGTCGTCCTCATACGAATATCAAGACGGCTTACACGAAGCTATGAAGCAGCCAGGATTCAGCCTCATCGGATATTACAATATGATTAAACGGTCCGACTATGATTAGGAGTCGGACCGCTATATTTGAACGACGGAATTGATTCTGGCAGGAATGCTATAGCAAAGACAAAAAAGCACCTGTCGTGTGACAGATGCTTTTGGCGGAGAAGGAGAGATTTGAATTTTCCACAGCACATACTCACCAGTAGTTACCAGTGCAAAGAACCCAGTATTTACAGCACATTTTCGATTATTGGCAAAAATTACCTGTAATCAGATATAAACGAAATCAACTGTAATTGGCGTCAAAACTGTCGTCAAAAATACAGCGCAAAACCCGCTTAAATACCGCGTTTTTGTGGTATGTTTGTCTCATCTTTGTGGTATGTTTGTCTCATCAATGTTGTCGGTTCTGTGTTTAATGCAGTACCCTCTCGCAGACTTAGCCCTCAATTGAAATGAGGGTCATATTTCATAAATATCCTCGGTTAAACCTATGGCATTCCAATCACATACGCGCGTGAATTTCTGTTTTGTCCTGTACCCAGCCGATTAAGGAATTCTGCCGACACAGCCTTTCTTTTCGGGGGGGACGACTGACACGTTCAGGCTTCATCTTCATCGAGAATTTTCTCAATCTCGCTGTCGGAATATCCAAGCGACGCAAGTACCGCTCCCTTCATGCTCCTTATCATGGCTGTGATATCATATCCTATTTTCAGCTCGCCGGTTATGGCTTGATTAGACATACGGTCGACACACTCAAGCTGCTCGTCTATCGTCTTGTTATGTCCCCTGTATTTTGACAGCCACCTGTAATATAAGCATAGCTCCGTTGTGACAAACCCGTCATACTCGCGCAGTGCCTCGTTCTTTTGTTGCGCAATCCTGTGAATATAAGCCGCGAGCGCAGCTTTGTTTTGTTCTTCCCGAGTCTCGACACGTTTGAGCGCAATGCCGAAGTCGCTGCCGATTTTTTGCAATGCTTCCTTGAAGTTCAAATTGAACAGTAACATTACGAAATTTATAACATCTCCACCATTGTTGCACACAAAGCAGTGCCAGCGGCTGTCGTCATAGCTCAGACTGTTGTCGTGTGTGCCGCCGTGAATCGGGCAGCTTGTGCGTCCTCTCGTTCTGCCGAGCTTGTGATAGCGTTTCAGCGCGGCTTCCATTGTCACCGCTGATTTGATTTTTCCCGCCCAGTCGATTCGCTCGAAACTGCGCGATGGCTCGTTCATGTACCTCCCGCTCGCCTTAACTTCACCTCCGTCAAATGGTGTTGTGACAGTATGACAGTAAAGGTGACAACAAATATATATTATATTTTTATATGCCTATATTGTCCATTACAGGTCATATATAGCAATATTCTATATAATCATATTTTTATAACACCTTACTGTCATACTGTCACATCAAGCCTGAAAATAGGCTTAATACATGACTTTTTCGGCGTGACAGTAAGCATTTTTTTACTGTCACCTTACTGTCATCTGTCACAGTTTTTATGACAGATAGCTGTGACAGTAGCAGTCTGTTTTATTGTTACTGTCACTCATCTTGCGCTCATTTTCAAGAGCTCTGTGGCAGCTTCTTCTGTTATCGAATGCACATCTGTTACCGATGTCGAACTCCCTTTGAGTCGCGGTAATAATCGCAGCCGTTCTTTACCCTTTCGCACTTCTCCAACGCCAAGCTTTTTCAATGCCCTGCCGATTTTTTCAACGCTGTAATGCGAGAGCGACCCATGCCACTCCTTGAATCTCGTCACGGTCATAAGCTCAAGCACATATTTGTCGGGTTCGGCGGCGGCGTGGGCACAAATATCTCTCACTTCATCCTCGGCGCAAAGCGGCACATCGAAGCCTCTGTTGCGCTCGGCAAGCCGCTCCTGCTCCTCGCTCGTCAGCCTGAAGTTCTGCCTTGTGTCCTGCACTTTCACTTCGCACAAAACCTGCTTCCAGAGCATACCAAAGGGAAAGCGGCTGATTTCATCGTAAGGTATTCTGCAAGGGAGCTTTACCGTCCAGAAGCGGCGCGAGCCGGTCATATCGCGCAGGAACCTTTCATTGTTGCAGGTTCCGACAAAGGATGTCCTGCGAGGGTTTTTCTCACTTTTCCTGCCATACGGAAGCCGGATTTCGTCAAATGGCGCGGTGATGAAGTTTTTCAACGCTTCGAGGTCGGAGCGAAGAGTCGTTTCCATCTCGCCCATTTCACATATCCATGCGCCGGTTGCGGCTATCAATGTATCCTTGTTGTCAGGGTCGACACGCACTCCCAGCTTATAAAGCTCCGGACGCATTCCCAGACCTGCCACAAGCGAGGTCTTGCCTATACCCTGCTCACCCTGAAGCACGAGCACGCCGTCTGCGCCGAACGGCTCATCATAGCTGTTATACAGCGCGAGCGATAGCGCCTGATACAGCCATTTTCTGACAAGGACACAGGAGAGCTCGTCGTCCTTTATGCGCATTAGTCCGAACAATTTGCCGATATAGTCATCGCCGTCCCAGTCGGGCAGTGACAAAAGCAGCTCATTGAGCGGGTTGTACCGGTTCGCGCTGGCTTCAAGCTTTATGTATCCGTATAAAATTTCCAGCCGTCCAATTGCGAAGTTCTCGCAGAGCCGATCGTATAGTATGGTTTCGAGGTTGTCATCAACGGTCTGCTGCTCATAATCGGTTATGCCTTTGATTCTGATGGCGTGTGTGATGTCGTTATACGCAATGCTGACTTTGTTTTCCACAAGCCAGTTATGAAATGATTCGTGCTTCAGTCGCGGCTTCTTTACTTTGTCCCTGCCCACCGTCCCGCTGTCAGGGGCTCTATCGGCGTCTCTCTCGATTGGGGGCGAGAGGGACTGATAATCGTGCGACGGCTCGATTTGCTGCTGGACGCCCTTGATGAGGGGGCTGTAAGCGGCGATGTCGTCCTCTGAGATACCCTCTCTGGAAAGCATATCCCGAACAAAGCTCTCATCAACGCCAAAGCTTTCAGCGAGCCCTGACACGCTATATGCTGTGCTTTGTGGCTTCACGGTCTATCCACTCCTCAAGCTTGTCGACAGGGATTACAATGCGGCGCTCGGACACCCGTATAGCCGGAAAGCCGTCCTGCCGAACCAGCCCGTACGCGGTCGGTCTGCTGATACCGAGCCACTCTGCAAGCTCGTTTACAGTGATTGTGCGCTTTTCGTTTGACATGGAAATTACTCCTTTGAATTTAATTTGTCAAAGCACTTGACTTTGTGTTGCATTTGTGTTATACTATACTTGAATTGTTCTGATTATATTATACCACAATCATAGGTCATTGTCAATACTAAAATTAACACAGAGAGAAATTATGTCAAAAAAAGTTCTGAATATAACAAAGAAGGAATGTGTATTATGGAAACCAAACAAATATTTGCCACAAGGACAAAAACATTGAGGAAAGAACGCGGACTCTCACAAACCGAGTTAGCCGCCGCGCTGGATATATCAAGAACCAGTGTTAACTTATACGAGAGTGCGTCAAGAGTTCCGGATATAACAGCTTTGGCGCGATACGCGAGCTTCTTTTCGGTGACAAGCGATTATCTTTTGGGATTGAGCGAAAACCGAACAAACGAAACTGCGGCTATTGGAGATAAACTGGGCTTATCTGATGAATCGATAGAGCGGTTAGGCAAATGGCAAAAAACAGTAAAAGAAGCTCCGCCGAGAATGGGTCTGATAGTATCTCGCTATGAGCCCGATTATAAAACCGCCGTAAAACGACTTTACAGCACAAACGAGTTGATCAACGCTCCGGAGATACTGAAGATAGTCTATGACTTTTTAACCAATGAAATAGATGAATGGATATATCCATTTGATTCAATGGGCGATGATGAAGATAGCGTTTGCATGAACGATGACATGATTACCGAACGCTTTGAAATAAACCAAGCGGTGACGATGTACCGGCTGCAAAAAGAGCTGATAAAGCTGCGGGACAAAAATCATGATACAGGAGATGACACTACAAATGACAAAAAAGATTAACGCCAAGGGCTCGGGCTGTCCGTACAAAAGAAAAGACGGACGCTGGGAAGCCCGCGCGACAATAAACGGCAAGCGCAGGAGCTTTTACGGAGACAAGCAGTCCGACGTTCTGCGAGCCATGAGAGCGGCGCTTGCGGCGGCGGACGACGGGATATACTTCGAGCCGTCACGCCTTCGTGTCGGGCAGTGGCTTGAAACCTGGCTTGACGAATACGTGCAGCCGTCCTGCAAGCCTCTGACGCTTGCAACCTACCGCAGCCGCACTGTGACGCATATAATACCGGCTCTGGGCAATATCAAGCTCACAGAGCTGAATGCCACGCATATACAAGCGTTCTACAACGACCTGACGCGCCGAGAGGGACTGTCGCCGAAAACGGTCAAGAACATACACGGAATACTTCACAAATGCCTGTCACAGGCTGTAAAGCTGCGATATATCGCCTATAACCCCGCCGACGCATGCGAGACTCCCAGAATGGAAGCGCGGGAGATAAAGCCACTGACAGAGACTGAAATTTCTGACTTTCTCAAACTGATACAGGACGGCGAGGAGCTGTGCGACCTATTCAGGGTCGCGCTGTTCACCGGCATGAGAGAGGGCGAAATATGCGGGCTGTCATGGGACGCGGTAAACTTCAGGGATGGAGTTATTACCGTGAAGCAGCAGCTGCAAAAGGAAAAGAAAAAAGGCGGCGTATTCTATATCGCCACCACAAAAAACGACAAGGCGCGGACTATTACGCCCGCGCCATATGTGATGAACCTGCTGCGCCAGGTCAGATTAAGGCAGAGTGAAGCCGCCCTTAAGGCGGGAGGGGCATGGGAGAACAAGTGGAATCTCGTATTTACAAACCCGCTCGGGCGGTATATCGTCCCACAAACCGCCCTGAAGCGATTCAAAGCTGTTGCAAGGCAGATAGGTCGTCCCGACGCGCGCTTTCATGATATGCGGCACACATACGCCGTCGCGTCAATCCAAGAGGGAGATGACATCAAGACGGTACAGTCAAACCTCGGTCACGCAACGGCTTCGTTTACGCTGGATGTATACGGTCACGTGTCAGAAAAGATGAAGCAGGAAAGTGCGGCAAGAATGGAGCGATTCATCGAGAAATTTCAAGCGTGAAATTCTAACTGTCGTCAAAACTGTCGTCAAACGCCGATTCAAAACACAAAAAAAGCCTGAAAACCCGCTTGTTTTCAGACTTTTCTTTTGGCGGAGAAGGAGAGATTTGAACTCTCGCGCCGGTAAACCCGACCTACACCCTTAGCAGGGGCGCCTCTTCACCACTTGAGTACTTCTCCGAATGGTGAACTGAATATACTATTATAGGGAAAAATGGCGGAGGGAGTGAGATTCGAACTCACGGCTCCCGTAAGAGAGTCACTGGTTTTCAAGACCAGCTCCTTAAACCGCTCGGACATCCCTCCGAATCGACGCTGCGAACGCAATGAACACGTTTGCAACATATATATGATACCATATAATCGAACGATTGTCAAGAGGTTTTGCAAAATTTATATAATAAAAATTCTGCGTTGTAAATAGATATGACCCAAAAAGACCAGAAAAAATAAAAGACATGGTTTCACAGCGAATTTGTGCAGCCTCGCTTCGCCTACGGCTCCACTCCGGCTGCACATATTCTGCGGCGAGCTTTTGATAAGCAGGCCGCTGTTATTTTAGATTATACAAAATTTACATTCATTCATTCAGATACAGCTGCACACGGTTCTGTATGACCTCGGCGGTGTCGGCTGCCGACTTCGCGCCGGCATAATACGCGTCGAGCTCCTCGGAGATGATCTCGCGCACCTTCGCTTCGGTCGCGCTCGGTATGCGGATGTCCGCGATGAAGCGCTCGAAGTCGGCGAGAAGCTCGTCGTCTATTTGTACTACCATACCTCTGCCTTCGGGGATTTCCTCATTCGGGTCGATGTATACGTGGTAATTTGTCGAATTCGGCGCAAAGTACCAGCGCAGAATCGACTCGGCTTCGGCGCAGTCGTACAGAGCCGATTTCAGCGCGGGGATTTCTCTCATGCCGCGGTCCACATCTACGACCGATGTTCCCGAAAGCATGAATTTGATAAAATCCCACGCGGCGTCAGTCTTGTCGCTCTGGGCTGAAATCGCGAGTAAATAGCTCGGGCTGATTTCGGTCAGTCCCTTTTCGTTTGCCGGATAGCCGACTATTGTAAAATCCTCGCCTCCGAACCTTGCGCAGAACATCGCGTATTCATAAAAGCTGCCGAAATAGTTGGTTTCATAAAGCATAACTTCATCGTTTATATACGGAGCGGCGTCATCGTCGTCATAGAGCACCTCGCTTGTCGTGTCGAGCGACTTCAAAAACTCGAGCAGCGATATGAACTCATCGCTCACAAAATCGCAGGTGTTGTTCGCGGTGTCGATAAAATCACCGACTCCGGCCAAGAGCAATACTCGCTCGACATTATCCCTCGACATATCGGCAAGCGGCATTTTTCCGCTTTCGGCAAGCTCGATGAAAGCATCGATTGTCACGCCGTCGGGGAAATTCGCGGTTTTGCCTATCAACGTAGATATCTGAACGGCTCTCGCCAAAACATACAAACTACCGTTCTGCTCGTATGGCAGATACGACGAGTCGACCAGCAGCTCGCGCGAGAAATTTTCGTCGCTGTCCATGAAGCTGTACAGGTCGGCAAGCGCTTTCTGCTCGATATATTTGTCAATTTCAGTGTCGCGCGGAAAGACTATCACGTCGCCGATCTCTCCGGTCAGAATCGTGCGGTCGAATATGTCGAGCAGCGAATCCTCTCTGTTCTTCGCGCCGAGCTCGTCGGCTACCGCAAAGTATTTGTCCTGCATAACATTGAATTTCAGAATAGCGTCGCTCGTGTCATTGCTGCCGTCTTCAAAATACGACACCTTGATTTCGATGCGGTCGCCTGTATCGGCTTCGCCCGGCGTCAGCCGCCAGAGTGAGGTTACGTTGTTGATAACATCACTCGCAAATACAAACAGCAGCTCGTCGCTGATATACAAAACCGAACTTACACGCATGGGATCAAATCCGGTTAGTACCCAGTCGAGAATCGCGCGGCTGGTAAGCGTCTCCATATCGCAGGCGGTCAGTCTCTCGTCGCCGCGCACCAGCAGCTCATCTGTGCCCGGATACATCGCTCGGATTATACCCAGACTGGTAAAAAATGTCGTAAATTCGTCGCTCGGCTCTGGCTTGCCGCCGTCCGAGACATAGTATTTATTTCCGGTGCTGCTTTCGAGAAAAAAGCAGAATTCATCCTCCGAATAATTTGCGAGACTGAATATCTGTCCGTCATATGTGTATCTCTCGATAATATTGCCGGAGGTGTCGAGTTCCACGCAGTCGCTTTTACCGGTGAGAAACAGACTGCCGCCGCAGGAAATCATGTTTATATCATACCACGTTCCGGCAAGCGAGGGTATCAGCTCGGCAAGCTGTATCGCAGTACCGTTCGGAAGATGAAGCGTCGCCAACGCGGTCGAATCGCCGTCGCGCCGCGATATGTACGCGATGCCGTCGTCACACAGCGCGATATTCCCGGGTCTGCCATCGCAGTCGAGCGACGTCGTCTCGTATGCTCCCGTATCGACGCTGTATGTGAGCAGTTTTGGCGATTCGTTTGAATCGAAGCCGACCGCGTACATTGTTCCGTCCTCATACAGCATATTTGACGTCGCGACGAACCCGCCTATGTCGACTTCTTCTTTGACATAGCTCATCGGTGTTGTGTCGTGGATGACTTCTTCCTTTTCACAGCCAACACAACCGAACAACAACGCGGCTGAAAGGACAAGACAAATAAGATTACGTACCAATTTCAAGTGTAATCGCCTCGCTTCCATCGGTTGGAACGAGCATGTATTGAGGTGAAGCTCCATTCACAGCAGAAACATACTGCTCGTTTGTATATGCCAATGCCAGAATGTAATCATCGCTGACATTATATAACTCATCGAATACGATATCAAAGTCAATAACTACATCGGTTGTTTCACCAGATGAAATATTATAACGATACAAACTACCATGATATTGATTATAGATTTTCATTTCTTTGCCGTCAATCATCACGCGACCGATTTCTTCCAGATCAGGTTTTGCGTAATATATATAGTCACCGATAAATTGAAATAGTACGGAACTGATATTCTCAATCAACAGCTTTTCCTCATTGTCGGACAAATTTAACGTATACATATTCATTATATCGTTATTTTCAGATGAACGAATATAGTAAACGCTGTCTCCAATCACACATATCCGCCGGATGTTTTCGATCAACAACCGCTCAGGTGTTAGCTCTGATACCGAAAGGTGATCAAGATCGGTCTTATACAGATTATTTCCATATTGTACAAATACATAATCACCAATGAAGAATATTCCCGAATATATGATATCAGTGTTATTAGTAGATAGTATCTCCATGCCTCCTGTTTCTGTATTAGCTCGGCATATATAATTTGAACCGTTGTTGTTTTCACAGAAAAAATATACGTATTCACCATATATTTTCATTGATCTGTTATTATGTCCGGATGATGGTCTATCCCAGCGCGCAATTTCATATGTGTCGTTACCGTCATAACGCAAAATAGCGCCCTGTATCTTCATTTCATTATCTATATAACTCCAATCGGTTATAAGGTAATATATATATTCTCCGTCACATGTCAATGCTTCTACAGATATATCAACCATACCATTTTCAACTGTGGTATTATTGAGCGAGTCACAAGCTACAACAAGTTTATTGTCAACTATTTTATACTTGTTTATATACGCTTCACCTTTATATATGCAATGTTGATTTGCAGTAGTATTATTTAGAATTACTTCATCAAATTCAATGTAATTCTTGCCATTACAGCTGTTTAATGTAAAGAACAAAAACATTAAAATAAAAGCATAAACTATTATATATTGTATTCTTTTCATAAAGCCTCTTAAAAATTATAGTAATCACCTGAGGAGGTAGTATATAGTCCACCTCTTATCTCGGCACTGCCGGCACCAGTATTAAGTGTGTCATACTGGAAGTCAATCTGGTACGCATAGATACCCACAGCCATCACTGCAACGAGCAGCGCAACAACGGAGACCGCGATCAAAAGTTTCATTTTCATATTGATTCCTCTCCTTTTGTGCATCGTATAATAGATACATCAAAAACCACTTTATGGAGAGGAATAGCGCATACAAGCCGCGCGTAAAGTGTAAAAGTTAAGCGTTAAGTATTATTTTTCATTACCGGCTTGTATGCGCAAATGAATATTCATATCATGATACAAAGCCGCAAGTGTCAGTTTTCGTGGTTCATAACAAATTCCGTAAAATGAAATAACATTAAATTCTCTGCTCATATCGTCTCACCCCCTCATCGCGCTAAGAACCTATACTATTTTCATCGACACTTTTAGTATACCATCAATATTTAAATTTGTCAAGAGTTTTTTCGATTTTTTTATTATATTTATGCAATATTGATATGCGGTCGAGCATTCCAACACAGTGACGTCGGTAATAGCTGCGACAAACCGAAAACCGCGCATATAATAGCGCTGCCGCATATCACGGCGACTTCCGGACGTGATATGCGGCAATTTGTATTCGTCTTTATAGCGCTTCAGCCCAAATACAGCGGGTTGTCTAATCTTATCAGAGTCGTATTCAGCGCGAGATCGCAGACCTCGATGTAGATGTATTCGCCGGTGAGCAGGCCAATGTCGTAGCAGCCGTCGTCAGTCATCGGCGCCGAGTTCAGCGATGAGTCGCTGACACTGATATACGCGATTCCATAGTCGTCGGTCACGTCAAGCATAAGCCGCGCCTTGTCGCGGTCGATTATGAACTCGCTCGAATTGATTGTCGGCGGCACCGAGTCGAGATAGACTGTATATGAAAAGCTCGATTCGACCGGAGAGTCGGCGTTGTGGTAGCTTACAGTGATTTCGTAGTAGCCGTCCGGGCAGACATAGTAGCGGTTGTCGCCGGCGCGGGCATTCCAGAGCGGGAGCTGCGCTGTGAACATCATGCCGTTGCTGTTGACATAGGTGCGCGCGCAGTCGCCGCGGTCGGCGGAGTATACGACCTCGCCGTCTGAATTCGTGACTGTGACCCTGACGCCGCTGACCGAGCGGCGCAGTCCGAAGTTAAGATAAATCCCCTCATTGTTCAGGTCGACGTTCGGAGAGTAGCAGATCAGATTTCGATCCGGAAGATTGCCGTCGAGACCGAACAGGAACGGGTTTGTGCCGAGTACCACAGTCGAGTTGATTGCGTTGCTCGCGTAGAGTCGGTAGAGCCAGCGCCCGTCGATTATCGGCTCTGCGTGGTCGTATATGTCGGCGTCGAGCGCCGGCTCGTCGTACCAGCTTCCGCAGAAGCCGATTATAGGTATCGTCGCGACGTCAATGTCGTCTGTGACAGAGACGTCATTGCCGGCAATACCGACAGTGTCGGGTGCGTTATCGACGGCAGCGGAATCGACGATATCAGCAGCAATGGCATCAGAATCGATTGTGTCTGTACCGGCGGCAGCGGTATCGACACTGACGCTGTCGCCATCGTCAGCCGGATTAACCGCGCTGACTTTCGCGTAGCCCTCGGCAAAGAAGCCGTTGCCGAACACACGGCAGTATTCGTCATATGTCTCGGCATCAATGTATATCGTCACGTCAAACGTATACTCACTGTTCGCGCCGAGACTGAATTCATATCCGTCGTTCATACCGTCGGAAATCAGATTGTCGTTTATATATATTGAAAGATTATTAAACTCAACGAAATTCGTCGTGAACGCGATTCGGTCGTCCGGCTGCATACCCAGCCGCTCATGAAGCGGCGCCTTTGTGCTGCCGTCGTCATACATCAGCTCCGAATAGCTGAACTCGCGCCAGCCGTCCGAGCCGATTATGAAATCGAGCGCGCAGTCGACCGGATAGTCGCGCAGGTTCTCAACCGTCAAATCGAACGACATCCACCGCCCGCCAAGCTCTCCGAGCTCGATTTTGTAGTCACCGTCCGACGTCAGAATCAGTCCGCAGTCGACAAGCGCATCTACCGACACGACGCCGCCGCCCTGCAATCTCGGCGAATATGGGATAGACGAGCCGGTCTGCGTCATCAGCTCGGCCGAGGATACGACGAGCGCGCGCGCTTTTTTACCGGCTTCAGCCGAGGACATACCGGGCTGCTCGGTCGTCAGCCTTTGCTTTGCGACAGCGAGCGCGCCTGACAGCCGTGCCGCGGCTACAGCCGTTCCGCTCGCGTTATAATAGCTGCCATCGCTGCTCAAGGTCTCGACCGATTCCGCTATGTACGCGACGTCGGTTCCGAGCGACAGCTCGGGCGTCGGACCGCTCGCGGAGAAGTCGGACGGATACGGCGTGTCGAACAGCTTCACGGTGTAGATCTGATCGGGGCTGACATACAGACTGCCGCCGTCTCGATTTAGCAGATCGACATATTGCGACGCGGCGATTATAAGCGGTATCGGCGAGCCGGTCAGATCGCAGATCAGATTGAGCGTCTGGTTCGGGTCGGGCTGATTGTCGCGGATAATCACGCCGATAGCTCCCATTGCCGCGGCGTTCGCAGCCTTTTCGGAGAAATTCAGCTCGCCCCGGTCGATTATAGCGAGCTTGCCGGCAAGGTCGCCCGCATTTGCAAAGTCCTCGGGCACACCGAGTCCGTCGACAAAAACATACTCGAGCGTCTGCCCGCCGAAATACTCGGCGAAGCTAACTCCGCCGGTCGCCTGATACAGGCGGTTCGAGTCGGAGTAGGGAATGACGCCGCCGTCGTGCAATAGACAGTGCGCGGTCAATATGTTCGTGTGCGCGCTGCCCGCGCCGAGCACCTCGTCAAGGCTCGCGGGGTAGCTCACCATACCGGTGTCGGGATGCGTGGTCTCGGGCGCGCTCATCGCGTACGCGTCGTAGTACGCGCTCTCCTTGCCGACATCGCCGACATCGCCGACCGCGGCTATCACTAGAATTCCGTTCGCCTCGGCTTTGGCTACAGCTATGCCGAGTTCGGTCGTGTCGTCGTCGAAGCCGCAGGGGTCGCTGATCGCGATACAGATCACGTCCGCGCCCAGCGTGACTGCGTCCTCGACCGCCCTTGCCGCCGCGCTCTCGTCTATCATTCCGGTGCTGTCGGACGCTATCTTCATCGCGAGAACCTGCGCGTCGGGGGCGACGCCGGCGGCGTGAGCGGAACCGGTCGGATTGCCGGCCGCGGCGTAGAGCAGCGCGGTGCCGCTCTGCGCGATTCCGCCGACCTCGAGCGTGTCGTCGGCGTAGTTATAGGCAAAGGGAATTTTCGGGCTTATATAGAAGCTCGCGTCCGGCTGCCCCTCGGGCAGGCGCGCGTTGAGCTTGGAGTGCGAGCCGGCAGCTTCGGACGACAAGTCGGTATCCTCGGACGTGGAATTGTCAGACGCGGTATCCTCGGACGGGGAATCGTCAGACGCGGTATCCTCGGACGGGGAATTGATATCCTTTTCGGACGACAAGTCTGCGTCCTCGGACAGAGATTTTATATACTCCTCGGTCAGCTTGGGCTCGCCGCTTACGCGGAAGCTCTCATGCTCGACGAGAAATCCCGAGCCGAGCAGAGCTATGCACATTCCCGCGCCGGTGTATTCTGATTCGGACGCGGTTAGGGCGGCAGCACTGCCGGTGCTGCCGGATTCTGTAGAGCTGCCGGTTCCTGTGGTGCTGTTGATTCCGGTAGAACTGTCAGCACCTGTGGTGCTGTCGGTTCCCATGTCGCCGGCATTCTTGTTGAATTGACTATATATAACGGCATTGTCATTGTTGTCAGCGGCTCCGGATACATCCGCCGCCGATACCGGCAGTGCGCTGAATGTCAGCATCACTGACAGCAATATCGATATTGTTTTCATATCACACCTCATTCTGACGCGCCCAGCTCGATGATATCGACGAGCGAGTTGTACGCGCAGTCGACTATCTCAACATAAATACTGTCGCCGTCGTATTCGGATAGGTCGAATTCGGCGGTGAAGCCGCTCCCCTCGTCGATACCCGGGCAGTATTCAATCAGCTTGAAATCCTCGCTGTCGTCGGAGAACAGCTTGACATAGCGCGGTTTGTGGTTGTCGGACGCGGTCAGGGTCAGTATGCCGCTGTCCGCGTCGTAGGCATAACTGTCGACCGACGGCTTCTCGGTGTCGAGCCGGACGTCGAACGTGTAGGTCTGCGTGCTGCCCGACCGGTAATCGAGCGTGAAGTCGCAGCGCAGGGTATACTTGCCGTCGGGCAAAATATAGCGCAGGTTGATTCCGTCGCTGCCGTTCCACTCGAACAGCAGCGCCACAGGGGCTTCATAGTCATGCGACTTGATGAAGTAATTCGGCGCCGCAAGCGAGGTATATACAGCCTTGCCCTCCGAGTCGAGCACGGTCATGCTGCCCGAGGACGCGTTGCGCAAAAGGTCGGCGCGCAGGTAGATATAGTCAGCCGCGCCGTCGCCGTTCGGCGAAAACGCTATCTCGTCGGCAGCGGGTATATTTGTGCCCGAAAGGTCGTCCGAGAAGATGTCAAGTCCGGCGGTTATGTATCTTTCGAGCACCGGAGTGACTATGGACACGCCGCCGAACACCGGCTGGCTTATTGCGCTTTCGTTCGATGGAGCGTCGGCTTGATATGTGGATTCGGTATATACCGACGCGTCGAGTATCGGCGCGCTCGTCCAATCGCCCGCATAGCCCATGTAGGGTATCGAGTAGCTGTGGCTTGCAGTTTCGCAGTAGATATAGCCTTCGACAAAGTAGCCGTTTGTGAATACCGACGCGAGCTTTTCCGAATAGTCGGAGTCAAGCTCGATTATCAGGCTGACTGTGCGGCTCTCATACGCGTCGAGCGTGAGCGCATACGGCGCGTAGTCGTCCGCGGAGCGGTTCAGATTCGATTCCTGTCCGGCGCTGATTTTCGACTCCGAGTCGGGCGTCGAGATAAGCGACGAGAAGTATTTCAGCTCGCCGTCGATTTCGTGTACCTCATAGCCGTCGTTTATCAGCGATGCGGACAAAGTCGCGTCAAGCGGAGAGTCAGTCAGATTCGTGAGCGTAATGTCTATGTAGATATAGTCGCCGATGAGGTCGTAAAGCTCGATTTTCGGCTTGCCGTTGTAGGCATAGGTGAGCTCAATCTCCCTTTCGAGCGCCGACTCGAGGTTGACCAGTCCCGCGCCCTGCAATCTCGGCGAATATTCGGCGCCGTTCGGTCCGAGCAGCGGCTGCGCGCTGTTCATGAGGAGAGTGCGTATCATCTGCGGGCGAATCGTCTGCGTAGCAGTTGTTTGCGTATCAGTTGTTTGTGTATCAGTTGTCTGTGTATCAATTGTTTGTATATCAGTTGCTTGTGTATCAGTCGTCTGTGTATCAGTTGTTTGTATATCAGTCGTCTGTTGATTATCTGTCTGCGCATAATCGGCTGAATCGGCGTAATATTCGCAAAGCAGGGCGATTATACCCGCAAGCTGCGGCGACGCCATCGACGTGCCGGACATTGTGCCGTAGCCGTCGGGGATAGCGCTGTATATATTTCCGCCGACCGCGCTGATGTCCGGCTTGAGTCCGAGCTGCGGAGTGGCTCCGGTCGAGCTGAAGGACGACGGCAGACCGCCGTTTTCAACCTTGAAGCTGGACGATGGATAGAAGCGCAGTTCGCGGCGGGAGTCCTCAATCAGGCGTTCGCCGTCCTCGAGGGATATAGCTATCGCCGGCAGCGAAGCGTCGGTGAGGTCGAGGTTCATAATCTCATTTTCTACATTATTATAAAATATTACGCCGACCGCGCCATTGGAAGCGGCGACGGCGGTCTTTTCGGCAAATGTAGTCTCGCCGCGCGAAATCAATGCGAGCTTGCCCCTGACATCGACGCCGTCGTAATCCGAATCAAGTCCGATTCCGGGCACGACCGCAAACTCAATGCCGCGGTTCCCAAAATGCTCGGCAAAGGTTTCGTCGAGCAGACCGAACATCAGGTTGGTGTCGGTATAGCTGAATAGCTCGCTGCCGTTTTCAAAGCCGAACGCGGTACCGAAGCTGTACATATTGTCGACGCTCGCGGCTGCGAGCGAGTATTCGGATACCGACGGATAACCGGCGGTGCCGTAGTCGGTGTAGTCGGCGGGCGGCAGGCTGACGTCGTATTCATACGCGAAACGGCTGTATTGCGCCGAAGTGGCTTCGTTGCCGGACGCCGAGACGACTATACAGCCGGCTTCCTCGGCTTTTTTCAGCGCGGCTTCAAGCGTTTTCGACGACTTCGCCGCAGCCGAACCGGAGTAGCTGCCAAGCGACAGGTTGATAACGTCCGCGCCGAGCGAAACCGCGTCCTCGAGCGCGGCGAGAATCGCCGCGTCGTCGGCGGCCTCGCCGTCGTCGCTGAACACCTTCATCAGAAGCAGCTGACATTCAGGCGCGATTCCCTGCATACTGTTGTCTTCGGTCGAGTTCGCGCCGATGATTCCGACTACGTGCGTGCCGTGCGACGCGCTGCCCGTAAGGTCGGTATCGCGCCCGCTGTAATCAAAAGCGAACGGGATCCGCTCGTTGTAGTAAAGCTCCTCGGAGGAAGCGTAGTTGTTCACGTTCAGCCGAGTCGTGTCGAGCAGCGCGGCGAGCGACTCCTCGGTGTAGACCTCGGCCGTGACCTCGCCCGCGAACGCCGGATGGTCAATGTCGAAATTCGAGTCTATGACCGCGACAATAACTCCGTCGCCGGTCAGCCCGTATTCGCTTGACAGGTCGTCAAGTCCGACCAGCTCGCGCGCCGAATCGACCGCGGCGGTATAGCCGTTCGTATATTCGACCGTTTCAGTATCGGACGCGGTTTCGTCACTGTGTGCGTCTTCGGACGCAGTGCCGGCATCAGACATAGCGTCAGCGCCATAAACAGCGTCAATTCCCGACAGGGCTTCGGTTTCGAGCGATTGGTAGCTGCCGATTTCGTATATGCTGTCGACAAAGTCGAGAGAAGCTATATATCCGGCGAGCGTGTCGGGCAGAGTCAGCTCGAAGCCGCGGATCAGCGTGTCGTAGCGGTAGCCGACGTCGCAGGTCGGCAGCTTTGACGTGATATACTCGGCAGCGTCAGACGGTGATACCGAGCCGTCCTCGAGCAAGACTATATATGTTGAGTCATGTTCAGCCGCCGAGACTATACACGCGAGGCACTGACCGGATAAGAGCAGTGCCGCGGCTGATATTGCAAGACGTTTTTTCATACTGATTCCTTTCTTTTTTCGATAGTAGCGGAGGTGATCAAATATAATTATAGGGCGCGTTGTAAAATGAAGTTGCAATACCCCACTGGGTAAAAGTTTTCAAAAAA
>ERZ1643251.665-NODE-665-length-45769-cov-12.646935_pt1 | contig 45769 bp, 29 predicted proteins | sample MGYA00579261_ERZ1643251 | MGnify/ENA primary metagenome ERZ1643251 (study PRJEB29033, sample SAMEA4952267) | chicken gut metagenome | biome: Broiler Chicken; feature: Gastrointestinal Tract; material: Caecum | place: Ireland | collected 2018 | study: Broiler... | reverse complement strand
GCGTTCCCTACCGCGGAACGGTCTCCGAGATCGTCTATCAGATGGTGGGCGGCATCCGTTCGGGCATGGGCTACTGCGGGAAGGCGAATATCGAGGATCTTCGCAAGAACTCCGAGTTCATCCGCATCACCAACGCGGGACTTCTGGAGAGCCATCCTCACGATATCTCCATCAGCAAGGAAGCGCCCAACTACACGGTCAGAAACTAAACCTCAAAAACGCCCGCACGGGCGTTTTTCACATGACATTACAATATGGAGATGACTATGCAACACGAAAGAGTGCTCGTCCTCGACTTCGGCGGACAGTACAACCAACTCATTGCGCGCCGCGTGCGCGATCTGAAGGTCTATTGCGACTTAAAGCCCTGCGACATGACGGTGGAGGAGATCAAGGCGTACGATCCCATCGGCATCATCTTCACGGGCGGCCCCAACAGCGTGTATGACGCGGGTTCGCCCCATATCGATCCCGCAGTCTTACAGCTCGGCATTCCCGTGCTCGGCATCTGCTACGGCTGCCAGCTCATCGCCTACACGCTGGGCGGAAAGGTGGAGCACGCCGCGACCAGCGAGTACGGCAAGCGCACCTTCTCCTTTGTCAAGCCAAGTCCGCTCTCCAAGGATATCCCCGAGAGCAGCATCTGCTGGATGAGCCATACCGATCACGTCACGCAGGTTCCTGCGGGCTTTGAAGTGCTCGCTTCCACGCAGACCTGTCCCGTCACGGTGTATGGGAGCGAGGAAAAGCGCACCTACGGCGTGCAGTTTCACCCCGAGGTCGTCCACTCCGAGTACGGCAACAAGATTCTGGAGAATTTCCTCTACGAAGTCTGCGGCGCCAAGGGCGACTGGACGATGGGCGGCTTTGTTTCTGAGCAGGTCGAAAAGATCAGGTGCAAGGTGGGGGACAAAAAGGTGCTCTGCGCCATGTCGGGCGGCGTCGATTCCGCCGTCGCCGCGACGCTCATCCATAGGGCGATCGGCAGTCAGCTCATCTGCGTGTTCGTCGATCATGGTCTGCACCGCAAGAACGAGCCGGAGGAGGTCATGTCCGTATTCCGCGACGGGCTGGGCATGAACCTCATCAAAGCGGACGCCGCCGATAGCTTCCTTGCGAAACTTGCGGGCGTCACCGACCCCGAGCAGAAGCGCAAGATCATCGGCGCGGAGTTCATCAACGTCTTTGAAAAAGAGGCGAAAAAGATCGGCGCGGTGGACTTTTTGGTGCAGGGCACCATCTATCCCGACGTCATCGAGAGCGGCAAGGGCAAGAGCGCGGTCATCAAGTCCCATCACAACGTGGGCGGGCTTCCCGACGTCGTCGATTTCAAGGAGATCATCGAGCCGCTGCGCGACCTGTTCAAGGACGAAGTGCGCCGCGTCGGCACGGAATTGGGGCTTCCCGACTCCGTCGTCTGGCGGCAGCCCTGCCCCGGTCCCGCGCTCGCCATCCGTATCATGGGCGAGGTCACGCGCGAAAAACTGGAGACGCTGCGCGACGCGGACTATATCTTCCGTGAGGAGATCGCAAAGGCGGGGCTGGACAAGAGCATCTGGCAGTATTTTGCCGTCATCACCAACAGCAAGACGGTGGGCGTGCAGGGGGACTTCCGCACCTATGAGAACGTCATTGCCCTGCGCGCGGTCACGAGTGTGGACGCCATGACGGCGGACTGGGCGCGTATTCCCTATGACGTTCTGGAGACGGTCTCCAACCGCATCACCAACGAGGTCAAGCACGCCAACCGCATCGTGTACGATATTACCAGCAAACCCCCGGCAACCATCGAGTGGGAGTGAGCCATTGGAATGTAAAGGACGTATTTTCAGCGAATGAAAGAAACCCGCGAGACTTGACACAAAGCCGAAGCGGGTTTTTTGTTGAAACGTGTTCGGTAAGTCTGAGGAGCTATTATGGAGATAAGAGAATTGGGCTTAGAGCAGACGGAAGAGATAAAGCGATTGATGGTTGAAATTTTTTCCAAAGAACCGTGGAATGATATGTGGACGGATATGCAGTTGCATGCGTATGTGTTGGAACTGATCGGCAATCGCAATTCCCTGTCATTCGGGCTGTATCAAGGTTCTGCTTTGATCGGCATGGCATTGGGCAGGATCAGGAGTTGGTATGAAGGGACGGAATACTGGATCGATGAGTTTGGTATCGCATCCGAAATGCAATGCCGCGGGGCAGGAACGAAGTTTCTCACTGAATTTGAATACCTTCTCAAAGGTAGAGGGGTAAAACACATCGTGCTGCTCACAGAACGGAGCGTTCCAGCCTATCGTTTTTATCTGAAAAACGGTTTTTCGGAACAACAGAAAACGGTGTTCTTTGTAAAAGCCATAGGATGATAGGTCAAAAATGCATTAATTTTTCTGAAAATATTCATGCAAACGCTTGCTCGTGACGCGGCGTCATATGTTAGACTATCCTTACAATCCTTACAAGGAGAAACGTATGCCGAAAACAGACTACATGACCGTTGGCGAGGCGGCGAAGAAAATGGGCGTCAGCGTCCGTACTTTGCAGTATTACGACAAGCTCGGGCTGCTCGCACCCTCTGCGCAGAGCGAGGGCGGGCGGCGGCTGTATGCGCAAAGAGATCTCGTCCGTCTGCATCAGATTTTGTCTCTGAAGTCGCTCGGCTTTTCGCTCGAGGACATTAAAGAAAGGCTCCTCGCGCTGGATACGCCCGCCGAGGTCGCGGACGCGCTCAGCGCGCAGGCGGAGGACATCCGCAGTCGCATCTCGCAGCTTTCCGATTGCCTTGCCGCGGTCGAAGGATTGCGCGCGGAGGTCCTGCAGATGCAGGCGGTGGACTTCAAGAAGTACGCGGATATCATCGTCAACCTGCAGATGAAGAACGAGTACTACTTCCTCATCAAGCACTTTGATGAGGAAACGCTCGATCACATCCGCAACCGGTTCGATGCCGAGGGCGGCAAGGCGTTCATTGAAAGGTTCATGCACCTGTGCGATCAGATGCTTGCAATGCAGAAAGAGGGCGTCCCGCCTGAGAGCGAGGCGTGCCAGCGGCTTGCGCAAACGTTCTGGGCGATGGTCGTGGAGTTCACGGGCGGCGATATGCGCCTTTTGCCCAGGCTCATGGCGATCGGAGAGGCGAAGGGTGACGACGGCTGGCACAAGAAGCAGGCGCAAATCAACGCATACCTCGGCCCCGCGCTGGAGATCATGTTCGAGCGGCAGGGCACAAATCCCTTTTCAGGAGAATGACATGCGCGATATTATCACGATCGACCATTTAAGCAAGCACTTCGGCGAAGTGAAGGCGGTGCAGGATCTTTCCTTCCGCGTCAGGGAAGGGGAGCTGTTCGCCTTCCTCGGCGTCAATGGCGCGGGAAAGAGCACGACCATCCATATCATGTGCGGGCAGCTCAAAAAGGACGGCGGCAAGATCGTCATCGACGGCGCGGACCTCGACGGCGGCGCCGACCCCGTCAAGCAAAAGCTGGGCGTCGTCTTTCAGAACTCCGTACTGGACGGCGCGCTCACCGTGTGGGACAACCTCGAAAGCCGCGCCGCGCTCTACAAGATCACGGGCGCCGCATTCAAAAAGCGCTTTTCAGAACTTGATGCGCTGCTCGGGATCGGCGAATTCAAGAGGCGGGCGGTTGCCAAGCTTTCGGGCGGACAGCGGCGACGCATCGACATTGCGCGGGCGCTCCTGCACCGCCCCAAGATCCTCATCCTCGACGAGCCGACCACGGGGCTGGATCCGCAGACGCGCAAACTCCTTTGGGGCGTCATTGCGCGGCTGCGGCAGGAGGAGGGAATGACTGTGTTCCTCACGACGCATTACATGGAGGAAGCGGCGGAGGCGGACTTCGTCGTCATCCTCGAAAGCGGAAAGATCGCCGCCGAGGGCACGCCGCTCTCGCTCAAAAACAGGTACACGGGCGATTTTATTACGCTCTACGGCGCGGACGAGGGGACCGTCATGGGGTTGGGGCTTTCCTATGAAAAGGTTCCGGGCGGATTCCGCCTGTCCGTGCCCGATACGGCGCACGCGACGCAGCTCATCCTCGCCCATCCCGAAGTATTCCTCGATTATGAGGTCACAAAGGGCGGAATGGACGACGTCTTTCTTGCCGTGACGGGCAGACAGCCGGAAGGAGGAATGCAATGACCGTTCTCATTCTCATCAAACGCAACATCAAGCTCTTTTTCAAGGACAAGGGCATGTTCTTCACCTCGCTCATCACGCCCGCCATCCTGCTCATTTTGTATGTGACCTTTCTGAGCAATATCTATCGGGACAGCTTCCTTGCAGGTTTTTCCGCGGGGATGTCCGTGCCCGAGGACGTCATTGACGGGCTGGTGGCGACGCAGCTCATCTCCTCCATGCTCGCCGTGTCCTGTGTGACCGTGGCGTTCTGTTCCAACTTTCTCATGGTGCAGGACAGGGTGACGGGCGCCATCCGCGATCTGCGCATCTCGCCCGTGAAGCCCGCTGCGCTCTCGCTGAGCTACTACGTTGCGACGCTCGTCTCCACGCTGCTCATCTGCTATGCGGCGACGGCGATCTGCCTCATCTATGTGGCGGTCGCGGGGTGGTATCTCTCGGTCGCGGACGTGTTCTGGCTGCTGCTTGACGTACTGCTCTTGGTGTTGTTCGGCACGGCGCTCTCCTCCGTCATCAACTTCTTCCTCTCCACGCAGGGGCAGATTTCGGCGGTCGGCGCGATCGTCAGCGCGGGCTATGGGTTTATCTGCGGCGCGTACATGCCAATCTCCTCCTTTGGCGAAGGGCTGCAGACGGCGATCGGCTTCCTGCCCGGAACGTACGGCACCTCGCTCATCCGCAATCACGCCATGCAGGGCGCGTTTGCCGAGCTCGGCGCGCAGGGACTGCCGTCGGAGGCGGTGGAGGCGCTGCGCGACGCGGTGGACTGCAACCTCTACTTCTTCGGGGAGCAGGTCGGATTGCCCGCCATGTACCTCGTCCTTGCAGGCGCAACGCTCGTGCTGCTCCTTGTCTATATCCTGCTGAATGTGCTCAGAAAGCGCGGATAAACGCCGCATTTTGCGGTTTCGCGCGAAAGCATATGCCGCGCCCGCCGAACAGCGTTCGGCGGGCGCGGCGCTTTTATAATAATTATGTGATTTACGAAAAAAATCTATGAAAAAATGCAAATTGGGTCTTGACGAACGCGGTATTTGTGCTATAATATCTTTTGGAAATCAAGTGAACGTTGTTCACGAAAAAGGAAAAGGAGTTTCAAATGGCAAGGTTTACGTTACCCAGAGATCTCTATCACGGCAAGGGCTCGTTGGAAGTCCTCAAGACGCTCGAGGGCAAGAAGGCGATGATCTGCGTCGGCGGCGGCTCGATGAAGAAGTTCGGCTTCCTCGACAGAGCGGTGAATTACCTCAAGGAAGCGGGCATGGAGGTGGAAGTGTTCGAGGGCATCGAGTCCGATCCTTCCGTCGAGACGGTCATGCGCGGCGCTGAGGCGATGCTCAAGTTCGAGCCTGACTGGATCGTCGCAATGGGCGGCGGTTCGCCCATCGACGCGGCAAAGGCGATGTGGATCAAGTACGAATATCCCGATACGACCTTCGAGGATATGTGCAAAGTGTTCGGGCTTCCCAAGCTGAGGAAGAAGGCGCACTTCGTCGCGATTCCCTCCACGTCGGGCACGGCGACCGAGGTCACGGCGTTCTCCATCATCACCAACTATCAGAATGGCATCAAGTACCCGATCGCAGACTTCGAGATCACGCCCGATATCGCGATCGTCGATCCCGATCTCGCGGAGACCATGCCCAAGAAGCTGGTCGCGCACACCGGTATGGACGCAATGACGCACGCGATCGAAGCTTACGTCTCCACGGCGAACTGCGACTACACAGACCCGCTTGCCATCCACGCGATCGAGATGATCCAGGAAAACCTCATTCCCTCCTACAACGGGGATATGGAAGCGCGCGACAAGATGCACAACGCGCAGTGCCTTGCGGGACAGGCGTTCTCCAACGCGCTGCTCGGCATCGTCCACTCCATGGCGCACAAGACGGGCGCGGCGTTCGCTGATTACGGCGCACACATCATCCACGGCGCAGCAAACGCAATGTACCTGCCTAAGGTCATCGCCTTCAACGCGAAGGACCCCACCGCGAAGAAGCGCTACGGCGTCATCGTGGACTACATGGGGCTCGGCGGCAAGGATGACGATGAGAAGGTCGCACTGCTCATCGCGCACCTGAGAAAGATGAACGACGAGCTCAACATTCCTCACTGCATCAAGAACTACGGCGCAGACAGCTATCCCTGCGAGCAGGGCTTCGTGCCCGAGGACGTGTTCCTCTCCCGTTTGCACGACATCGCCGTCAACGCGATCGGCGACGCCTGCACGGGCTCCAATCCCCGTCAGCCCTCCGTCGAGGAGATGGAAAAGCTGCTCAAGTGCTGCTACTACGATACCGAAGTCGATTTCTGATCGATTTAGCGCAAAAAAGGAAGCCACACGGCTTCCTTTTTTTGTGCCCTGAAATGCCCGTTGATTCGGCGGAAGGGGCGTGTGTTTTGAAAGTTGTCAAAATATCCCTTCTTTCGGCTGTGCCGCAGGGGATTGGTCAATCCATTTGAAATGCACCGAAAAACGGCGATTTCGCGCATTTTGCCGCAAAATGGCGTGGGCGGGAGGGGCGAAAAATGCAGATTTTCGTGTCGGAAGGAAGTATATTTCGATTATTATCTAAATAAATGCCATCATGCCAGTCAGGAGTTTTTCCTCTTTGGAACGGGGAAATCCCTGCCTTTTTCTTTTTTCGCCGCTCCGTTTACCTGGGCGCGCAAAGTTCACCTGGCAGATCTTGGCAGCATGCCGATGCTCTCAAAATAGGTTTGATTGTGAAGGACGGAGGGATGCGTCGGGGCGAGCGCGGCGGCGCGCTTGTGATACTCCAGTGCAGCGTCCTTTTTTCCGAGCAGGGAATTGCAGTAGACGAGCCCCAGCAGCGGATAGAGCGAGCGTTCGTCGGGCACGTCGAAGTCGCCCTCCGCGGAGCGGTCGGGGCAGGCGAGCGCCCGTTCGTACCACCAGACGGCCTCGCCAAGTTTCCCGTCCTCCTGGAATGCCCTGCCGATGGTGTGGCAGACGCCCCCTCGCGGCAGTCCGAAGGAGAAGCTGCGAAAGAGGGTGTTGAGCGCCTGTTTTCTTTCTCCCTTGGCAGCATAGCAGCTCGCTAAGACTTTGCACGCTTCGATCTGGTTGACGTACCAGCCCTCACCTGCAAGCATCTCCTCCAGGACGGCGATCGCCTCGGTATATAACTTGTTGTAGTACAGCTCGCGCCCGTAGTAGAACAGGTCGCGCGCCGAGAGCGGCTCCTCCGCGCGCCACTTCTGGTAGATATGCAGGTTGCGCGCGCCGCGCGGCTTGTCGCTTCTCAGGTGGGTCACCGTGAAGTCGCTGCCGATCACTCTGCCGAAGGGGGAGATACACTCATGCACGCGTCCCATCCAGCGCGCTCTTTCGCACCGCCTGACGATGCGCTCGCGCCGAAAGGAGAGCCCGCCGCCCGCATACCCGCACACGACCATATCGGCGGGGTCGCGCTGCAGTTGTTTTTTGAGTGCAACAAGGCGGGGGAGTTGCTCGGGCGCGATGACGTCGTCGGCGTCCAGCCACATGAGATAGTCCCCGCCCGCCCTTGCAAAGGAGACGTTGCGCGCCCGTGCAAAGTCGTCCTGCCATAGCTCGTCATAGATCTTGTCGGTGTAGCGCGCGGCGATTGCGCGGGTTGTATCCGTGCTCCCCGTATCGACGATGACGATCTCATCCACGGCGTCCTTCACGCTGTCCAGACAGCGGGAAAGGACGTCCTCCTCATTTTTTACGATCATGCACAGGGAAAGCTGCATCGTCACCTCCGTAGTCAAAGTTGGATATAATATAGTACGGGCAATGCGCGTTTTTCGTGCATTGCACCCATGCGCATCTGCGCACAAACGGAGGAAAAAATGACGAGATACAATTGGTGCTGCGTGTGCGGGAATTGTCCCTGCATCTGTAAATGTGGTTGGAACATGGTGTTCTCGGAAGCGTCCGAGGCTGTCAATATGGTCGACCCTGCGCGTCCGTCGGGATGTTCGGGCTGTACCGGCCCGACGGGTCCTACAGGCCCCAGAGGCTATACGGGTGCAACCGGTCCCACGGGCGCAACGGGCGCAACGGGCGCGACTGGTTATACCGGCCCTACCGGGCCTACGGGCCCGACAGGCCCGACAGGCGCGACCGGCGCAAGCGGTGCGACGGGCGCGACCGGTACGGGGGTGACGGGTCCCACAGGTCCCACCGGTCCCACCGGTCCTACGGGTCCCACGGGGCAGGTAACATAAGGGGAAGGAAGGATCGCTTCATATTTGTTGCGTGAAGTGTGCCGATCGCCGTATGAATCGGCTGGTTCAATCATTGCGCATACGAAAAAATTGTGATAGAATAGAGTTATTCCCTGGTTATTTCGGGTATCGCGAAAGATGCGTCGCTGCAGACGGCGATGAGTTTCTGCATGAGGAAAGGGCAATGAACAATATCATTTTTTCGATGATCCCTTTTATATTGTTTGCATTCATTTGCGTCGTTCTGACCATGAGAAGATTCTCGCGGGCGGTGACATACATCGCGTGGGCGGTGCTCGTCGGTGCGATCGTCGCCGTCTATCTCGGGCTCGGTTTTACCCGTCTGGACAATGCGTTCCTCATCGCGCTTATGCCCGTCACGGCGTATCTTCCCGTCATCATAGCGGTGTTTGTGTTCTCAAAGAGAAGTTTTACGGAAAATGTCTTTGTGATATCCGTCGCCCTGCTTGCATGCGTCATCGCGGGGCTTGTAAGAAAACTTGTCGTCACGTTCGGCTTTGACGGGGTGTGGGGCGGCGTGCTCTGCGCGCTCATCGTCGCCGCAGTCAGCGCCGTCATCGCGTTTATTGTCTACTATTATCTGCGTGGCATCTTCCGCGACTATGACAAGACGGAAAAGAAAAACCTCTTTCTTCTGCCGGTCATGTTTCTGCCGGTTGTGCTGTCGCTGTATCAGATCTCAAGCGTGAGCGATCTCACCGCTATCCTTCTCCTGCTCGCCGCCGACCTGTGCGTGTTCGGCGTCACGACGGCATATATCGTGACCCGCTACAAGAACATGAAGCTGCGCATCGAGCGCGAAGAGGCGCTCCGTCAGGTGGAGATCGAGCGGGAGGAGTACAAGCTCTCCGAACAAAAGCTGGAACTTGGCAGGCGCTACCGTCACGACATGCGCCATCACTTTGCTGCCATCCGCGGGCTTTTGGTGCAGGGCGACACGGGGCAGGTGGTGGAGTATCTCAACACGCTGGAAGAGGGGCTTGGCGAGATCGAACAGAGAAGTTACTGCCAGAATACCGTGATCAACGCCGTGCTCTCCACCCTGCTTTCGCGTGCCGAGCGTGCGGGCATCGCAGTCAGCGTGCGCGCAGTCATTCCCGGAGACATTCCCTTTGAAAGTTCAGACGTCAGCATCCTTCTGGCAAACTCCCTGGAGAACGCCGTCAACGCATGCATGCAGGCGAAGGGCGAAAGGACGCTGGAGCTGTCTGCCGAATGCACGGGCGGGAAATTCAAGTGCTATATCAAAAATTCTGTGGCGGCGCGCGTCGCGCTCGGGGAGGACGGACTGCCCATCGCAACAAAGACGGACGAGCACGGCTATGGCATGACGAGCATCCGCTATATTGTCCAGAAGTACAGTGGGGTTCTCAAGTGCGAGAGTACGGAAGAAAGTTTTTCCATCCGGCTTGTCCTGTTTGAAACATCGGACGTGAGCTCCCCGCGCCGCGGGAAGCGGGGCAGCGTGCGCGCCCTCACCGCTGTCCCGCTCGGTCTGGTCGCGGTGATCATCTCCCTCAACTGCATGCCCGCCACCGTGAGCGCGCTCGAGGACGTTCCCGTGCTCGGCGCGGCGGTCTCCGCCGTCGATTTCCGCAACTGGGGATTTGGCTGGGGGGACAGCGAGCTGGATGTCACCTATCCCCAGACGGGCAATGAAACGATCGATAAGACTATTCGATCTGCGCGACGATATCTTCAGACAGGATATCGAGACAGCCGCTGTCCTCCCGGAAGAGATCGGAAAGCTCCGCGATCTCATCGCGCTCCTTATCGATGACAAAATACCTTAGTAGCTGACCCTGATCGTGAGCATTGCCTCATTTTCCACGAGGACGGAGCTCATGATATCCGCGCCGACGTACCCCTGTAGTATACGGCGTGGAGGCGTTTGGCGTCAATGCCGCGGGATATTTATTGAAGCCCATCGATCGGGCGCGGCTGGAGGGCGTGGTCATGACCGCAGTTGCACGGCTGGACGTGCCCGGCGGAAAATCCATCGTCGTGCGGACGGGCGGCGGCGTTCAATACTGCGCTCGACACCAACGAGAGGCTGAAGCGGGGACTGGACGATCTTGCCTGCGCCTATCCGAATCTTACGCAGGACGAATATGTGGACGAAATGCTGCGCCTGTTCAAAGAGGCGGGCGTTTTTCTAACGCGCGAAGAGCTGGAAAAGCTGCTCATGCTGCGCCGGCAGACAGATCTGCTGCTGCTTGATCAATTTGGCAAATAAAGGGGAGCGGCGCGGGCAAGGCGCTGCAATGGTAAGGAAATTTGAAAAGTTTAAGGGCAGGCTGCCGCATGTACTGCGGCAGCCTGCGATTCGTTTGTGTGCACAGGCGGGCGCGGAAGCTTCATATTATGATAGGGGGCAGGTGTCCAAATCATCCTGACGGAGGAGCAGAATACGGAAAATCAGCCAATGCAGCCGCAGGAGCCGTGCAGCGCTCATCCGACCTCGGAAAAGGCATACGAGGCGGATGGACAAAAGTGCCTCGTCATCAGACATTTTACGGGGGATACACCGCTTTCTAAAATCGTTCTGGAGGTCGCCGTGCGCCGGGTCGATCGGGAGATGGGCTTATGACGGCTCCCCTCGGGCGTACGGGGATCTATATGCGCCTCTCGCGCGACGACGAGAAGGCGGGCGAGTCGATGTCCATTGAAAATCAGCGCGCGATGCTCCTGCAATATGTCGCGGAAAATGGCGGCACGGTCGCGGGCGAGTATGCGGACGACGGCTGGTCGGGCACCGACTTCGAACGCCCGGGCGTTGCGCGCCTTCTGGAGGACGCCAAAGAGGGAAAAATCGACACGATCATCGTCAAAGACCTGTCCCGCTTCGGGCGCAACTATATCCGCGTCGGGCAGTATATCGACTATCTCTTTCCCGCCTACGGCATTCGCTTTATCGCCCTCGCGGACAACGTGGACACCGCGGACAGGTCGGGGGCGGGCATGGACATGATGCCCATCATGAACGTGTTCAATGAATGGCACGCAGCGAATACCTCCAAGAAGATCCGCGCGGTGCTGGAGAGCAACTGGCGCGCGGGCAAGTACACCAACTGGGCCTATCCCTACGGCTACAAAGCGGGCTCGGACGAAAAACGTACGGCGGTCATCGACGGGGAGGCGGCGGGCATCGTGCGGCGCATCTATGACATGCGCCTGCAGGGAAATTCCGCCCGCACGATCGCGCGGCGGCTGACCGATGAGGGCGTCCCCAACCCCGCGACCTACTTCACGCGGCTGGACGGCAAAAAATCGGACCGCCGCTGTTCGCCCCACTGGACGCCCAAGACGGTCATGGGCATCCTCTGCAATCCGACCTATATCGGCACGATGACACAGCACAAGACGACGCGCTTTTCCTATAAAAACCACAAGGTCGTCACCGTGCCGGAAGGGGAGCGCATCGTAAAGGAAGATGCGCACGCGGCGATCATCTCCCGCGAGGTCTGGGAGCAGGTGCAGGCGATGCGCGCCGCACCGCGCGGCAGGGCGGATCAGGCGCAGGAAGTGCACCCCCTGTCCGGACTCCTCGTCTGCGCCGACTGCGGCAAGAAGATGAAGCGCAGGGCGTCGAAGGGGAAAAACGCCTGCTATGCCTGCCGCACCTATGTCGACCTCGGCAAACAGTACTGCACCTCCCACAGCATCGGCGAGCGACAATTGGAAGAGCTGCTCCTGCGCGATATCCGCACCATGCTCGGCACTGTCTCAATCGATGCGGAGGCCGCCGGGAAGGCATACCTCAAAAAGCTGGAAGCGCGCGGCGCACAGGACAGGCGCGCTGCGGAAAAGGAACTGCGCGCTTGCAGGGCAAGGCTTGTCCAATTGGACAGTCTGATCGCATCGGCGTTTGAGGAGCGGGTGCTGGGAAAACTCCCGGAGAGCGTCTGCAAGTCGCTGTGCGAGCGCTACCAGGCGGAAAAGGTCAGGGTCGCGGAGCAGATCGCCGCGCTGGAGGCGCGCCTTGCGCGCCCGGACGACGCGCAGACCGCAAAGCAGTATGCAGCGCGCCTTGTGCATTACGCCGCGTGCGAAGAGCTCACCCGCGAGCTGTGCCTGCAGCTCGTTGAAAAGATCGTGGTGGGGGAGCGGGCATCGTCGCGCACGATCGAGATCTATTACCGCTTTTGCGCGCCCATGGCGCCTTCTCCATAGCCTGCGTTGCGATAGGGGGGCATTTCACAAGAAAAAGAATGCGGGCGTTCGGCTGTGCCGAACGCCCGCAGACGTATTTGATCTTAAGAGAGCTTTGTGATGTTCACGCCGTCCTCGATGGTCGTATCGTAGAAGGATGCCTCATAGCCGACTGCCTCCCTGTACGCCTTTCCGACGTTCTCGCGGAAGGCGTCCGTCTTGCCCTTTTCCACAAGGCTGATGGTGCAGCCGCCAAAGCCCGCGCCGATCATGCGTGAGGCGATGCAGCCCTCCTGTGCCCGCGCCGCGTAGGCGAGCGCGTCAGGCTCCCTGCCCGTGACCTCGTAGAGCTTGGAGAGACTGTCGTGCGAGGCGTTGATGAGCCTGGCGAGCGTCTCGATCTTGCCCGCCTTGAGCGCCTCCGCTGCCTCTGCGACGCGTGCACATTCATAGACGACGTGCGTCGCGCGGTCGAGGATCTTGCCGCTCAGAACGTGCTTGGCGCGCTCGAACATGTCGGGCGTAAGGTCGGCAAGACAGCTGATCGAGGGGTACACCTGTTGCAGCTGTTCCAGCGCGCGCTCCACTTCGGCGCGGCGCTCGTTGTACTTGCTTTCCACAAGGGCATGCGGCTTGTTGCAGTTGGCGACGATGAGCTCGTAGTTTCCAAGATCGAGGGGGATATACTCATAGTCCAGCGTCTTGCAGTCGAGCAGGATGGCGTGATCCTTCTTGCCCATTGCCGAGGCAAACTGGTCCATGATGCCGCAGTTGACGCCGCAGTACTCATTCTCCGCCTTCTGCGAGAGGAGGGCGACTTGCTTCAAATCGGGCGTCTCGCCCGCAACGGTCGCGAGGGCGACCATCGTGCTGACCTCGATGGCGGCGGAGGAGGACAGCCCGCTGCCGAAGGGGACGGAGCAGTCCTGCAAAATGTCGCATCCGACGAGTTTGTGCCCCGCCTGCTGCCACATATAGGCGACGCCCGCGGGATAGTCGGCATATTTCACCTTGCGGTAGTCGTTGAGCCGCCCGATCTCCAGCGAGATGCGCGCGGGGATGTCCGTCCACGCAAGGTTGATGCGGTCGGTGCCGTTGGGACGGATGTAGACGGTGTTTTTAAGCGAGAGCGCCGCGGGCATGACCTTGCCGCCGCAGTAGTCGATGTGCTCCCCGATGAGGTTGATGCGCCCTGCCGCCGAGACGGCATACATGAACTGTTTTTCATTTTCCATAGGTGAAACCTGCCTTGTGGATGAGGAATTGTGCCGTGTCCGAGGGGGCCTCGAAGACGGCGGTATTTTTCAGGATACGGCTGCATACGCTCGCCAGCTCCGTCTTGACTGCTTCGTGCGCCGATTGCGGCGTAAAGGCGGGGGACATTGCCTTCATCTCTGCAAAGAGCATCGCGTAGTCTGCGTACTGCTCCGGCAGAGGCGCGCCCGATATAAGGAGCGCTTCGAGGTCGGCAAGTTCATGCACCAGCCGTCCGGGGAGAATGAACAGCCCCTGTGCCTCGATGAGCCCGATGGACTCCTTCTTGATGACGTGGAACTCCGGGTGCGCATGGAACACGCCGTCCGGGTATTGCGCCGAGGTGATATTGCTGCGCAGGATGAGATTCATTTCGTAGCCGTTTTGCGTCTTGATGACGGTCGGGCTGACGGCGTGGTGTACGCCGTCGCCGTCAACGGGGATGAGCCCGCGCGCGGCGTCCTCGTAGGCGCACCATGCCTCGCGCACGCGCTCGGAGAGGTCCGCGATCTGGTCGGCATTCTTTCCGCTGAGGCGTACCGCCGTGCCCTGCCAGTCAATGACGCCCGTCCTGACCTCAGGAAAGTCGGGATGGGAGAGCGGGACGGCGATGGGGGCGCGGTGCAGCGGAAGCACTTCGCCGCCGCCCTGGTAGTGGTCGTGGGCGAGCACGCTGCCGCCGATGCGCGGCAGGGGCGCGTTGCAGCCGATGAAGTAGTGCGGGAACAGGTCGACAAACTGCATGAGCCGCACAAAAGTGTCCCTGTCGACGTGCATGGGGATGTGCTTTTGATTGACGGCGATGCCGTGCTCGTGGAAGTAGCCGTAGGGGGAGAACTGCCAGAACCACGGCTCCCCGCCAAGCTCCAGCGAGACGGTGCGCAGCGTGCATTTGTTGCGCCCGATAAATCCCTCGTTCTCGCGGCAGATCGTGCAGGCGGGATAGCCGCCCCTGACGCTGTTGCCGCTCGCCGCCTTTTTGGGGTCGCGGAATTCGGGCTTTGCGCAGTTGATCGTGACGATCAGCCCGTTCTCTGCCGTAAAGCGGGGGTTGGCGTCCAGTTTCTTCTTTTTGACGTAGTCGGCGTGCACGCAGTAGTCGTACAGCCACCTCGTCGCCTCGGCGGAGGAGACGCGCATGTGCGCGGCAAACGCCTCTTCGACCGCCTCGGGGGAGAGCATCAGCGCGCCCATCACGCCGTCGGTGAGTCGCTCGGGCTGTTCGGCGGCGGGAAGCCCCGCTTCCGCGCAGGCATTGACCAGGTCGCTTAAGAGGTCGGAGACCTCCCGCCCGTCATAGACTGCGCCGCTGTCTTCGTAGCTCTGCGCGCCCACGAGTCCGAGTACGGTGTTGCGCGCATAGACCGCATTGCGCGACGAAAGTCCGAGTTTTTCGCGCGCATAGGCGATGAGTGCGTCGATTGCATGAGATAGGTTGTTCATGATCGTTTGCCTCCGGGCAAATGGGGGGGACAATGAGGCGATGATTCCGATCGCCTCATTGTCAGGGGTTGGGGGGATTTCGGATAGACAATCTTTGTGGCGGGATTTGCGCACGGCGAGCGATCTTCCGGCGCTGCCCCTTCCTTTCCGCCCATATTATACCTGCTCTTTGCGGGCATGGCAAGCAATGTATTGTCCGTTTTTGGACAATTATTGACATAATACGGCCGCATGCTTTCCTGTTTTTGCGCAACTGAAAGAAAAGCGGGGAATGCACGCGATTTTTTTGAGGAATTGCGGTATTTTAATTGACAAATTCTGCAATACCCGTTATACTCAAAGCAAAGGTATGGCGTGTTCGGAGTCCATGCAAATATTCGGCGGCGTGTGCCGTATTATTGATTGAGATAAGGCTGTTCGCCTAGACTCAAATTTTATAAGTTGGACAGGGCAACCTGTTTGAATTTAGCCGATAAAAGGCGTCACTTGTGAAACGGTCAATAAGAGTATTAAAAGTATTTGCTGTATAGACTCTGATCCACGTGCATCAAGCAAAAGCGATTTTTTACGCATGCATGCGCACTGTCGAGGGACGTCCTTGTTCGGGACATCCCTTATTTTTTTGGAAGAGAAGTATGAGCGAGTTCAACCAAAGAAGCGCCCCCCTCTACGAAGCGCTTGAAAAATTCCGCAAGCAGCGGGTCGTTCCCTTCGACGTGCCCGGGCACAAGCGCGGCCGCGGCAATCCCGAGCTCGTCGAGCTGCTCGGCGAGAAGTGCGTGGGACTGGACGTCAACTCCATGAAGCCGCTGGACGATCTGTGCCATCCCTCCTCGGTCATCCGTGAGGCGGAGGCGCTCGCAGCCGAGGCATTCGGCGCGGCGCACGCCTTCTTTATGGTGGGCGGCACGACCTCTGCCGTGCAGAGCATGATCCTCTCCGTCTGCAAGGAAGGGGACAAGATCATCATGCCGCGCAACGTGCACAAGTCGGTCATCAACGCGCTCATCTTAAACGGCGCGATTCCCGTCTATGTCAATCCCGAAGTGGACCAGAATCTTGGCATCGCGCTGGGGATGGAGCCGGAGAAGCTGAAAAAGGCGGTGGAGGACAACCCCGACGCAAAGGCGGTGCTCGTCAACAACCCGACCTATTACGGCATCTGTTCGGACATGCGCTCCATCGTGAAAATTGCGCACGAACATGGCATGAAGGTGCTCGCGGACGAGGCGCACGGCACGCACTTTTCCTTTCATCCCGATCTGCCCGTGTCCGCCATGGCGGCGGGGGCGGACATGTCGGCGGTCTCCATGCATAAGTCGGGCGGCAGTCTGACGCAGAGTTCTCTTCTGCTGCTCTCCGGGAGCATGAACGAGGACTACGTCCGTCAGATCATCAACCTGATGCAGACGACGAGCGCATCTTATCTGCTCATGTCCAGCCTGGATATTTCGCGCCGCAACCTCGCGTTGAACGGCGAGGCGTCCTTTGAAAAGGTGATGAAGATGGCGTCCTACGCGCGGGAGGAGATCAACGGCATCGGGGACTATTACGCCTACGGGAAGGAACTCATCAACGGCACTTCTGTGTATGACTTTGACGTCACCAAGCTCGCCGTCTATACGCGCGATCTGGGACTTGCCGGCATCGAGGTGTACGACCTTCTGCGCGACGAGTACAATATCCAGATCGAGTTCGGCGATATCTCCAACATTCTCGCGTATGTCTCCATCGGGGACAGACTGCAGGATATCGAACGGCTGGTCGGCGCGCTGTATGACCTCAAGCGGCTTTATAAGCGGGATAAGGCGGGCATGCTGAGTGCGGAGTATGTCTCGCCCAAGGTCGCCGTGCCCCCGAGGAAGGCGTTCTACTCGGACAAGGTCTCCCTTCCCTTGCAGGAGGCGGAGGGGAAAGTGTGCACGGAGTTTGTCATGTGCTATCCGCCGGGCATTCCCATCCTTGCGCCCGGGGAGCTGATCACCAGGGACATCATCGAATATATCGTCTATGCCAAGGCGAAGGGCTGTTCCATGCAGGGTACGGAGGATTTCGCCGTCGAGCGGCTCAACGTATTGAAATAACCAAAGAAAAGGGAGGGATTGCATATGGAAATGTGGTTTTCGGACATCCATACGCCCAATATCAAGCTGAATATCCGCGTCAAAAAGCAGCTCTTTTCTGAGCGCAGCGATATCCAGCAGGTGGACGTATTTGACTCGGAGGATCTGGGCAAGTTTATAAGTCTGGACGGCGAGGTCGTCTTTTCGGAAAAGGACGAGTTCATCTATGACGAGATGGTGGCGCACGTCCCCATGGCGGTACACCCGCATGTTCGCAACGTGCTGGTCATCGGCGGCGGCGACGGCGGCGTCGCCAAGGAACTGTGCCGCTATCCCGAGATCGAGCGCATCGACGTCGTGGAGGAGGACGAAATGTTCGTCTACGTCTCGCGCACTTTCTTTCCGGAGACGGCGGCGGGACTCACCGATAAGCGCGTCAACTTATACATTCAGGGCGGGCTGAAGTTTTTGCGCGGCAAGGTGGGGGAGTACGACCTCATCATCAACGATTCCACCGATCCGTTCGGGCCCACGGAGGGGCTGTTCACCAAGGAGTTCTACGGCAGCTGCTTCAAGGCGCTCAACGATACGGGCGTCATGGTCTACCAGCACGGCAGTCCCTTCTATGCCGAGGACGAGGAGGAGTGCCGCAAGATGCACCAGAAGGTGTTCCACTGCTTCCCCGTCTCCAAGGTCTATCAGGCGCACATTCCCACCTGTTCTTCGGGCTACTGGCTGTTCGGCTTTGCCAGCAAGCAGTATCATCCGCTGAAGGACTTCAACCCTGCAAAGTGGAAGGAGCGCGGCATTCCCACGCGCTATTATACGACCAACCTGCACATGGGCGCCTTCATGCTGCCCAAGTATGTGGAGGACATTCTGCTCGCCGCCGAAAAGGACTGAGCGCGGCAAAACTATGCCCGCCGCGGAATGCGGGCGCTGAAATTTCAGATATCTCAGAGGGAGGATATAATTATGAAACTGTTGGTCATCGGTTGCGGCGGCGTTGCGCAGGTCGCCATCCAGAAGTGCGCGCAGGCGGACGACGTGTTCACGGACATTCTCATTGCCAGCCGCACGGAGAGCAAGTGCAAGGATCTCGTTGCAAAGATCAAGGACAAGACCAAGGCAAAGCTTACTACTGCCACGGTCAATGCCGACAACGTGGAGGCGCTCGTTTCGCTCATCGAGTCCTTCCGTCCCGTCGCCGTGCTCAACGTGGCGCTGCCCTATCAGGACCTTGCCATCATGGAGGCATGCCTGCGTACCAAGGTGCACTATATCGACACCGCAAACTACGAGTGTGAGGACACGGACGACCCCGTCTGGCGCGCAAAGTATGAAGCGCGCGTCAAAGAGAAGGGGTTCACCGCCTACTTTGACTATTCCTATCAGTGGGACTACTTCAAAAAGTATGAGGACGCGGGCATCTGCGCGCTCCTCGGTACGGGCTTCGATCCGGGCGTCACGCAGGTGTTCTGCGCCTATGCACAGAAGCACTACTTCGACACGATCGAGACCATCGATATTCTGGACTGCAACGGCGGCGACCACGGCTATGCGTTCGCGACCAACTTCAACCCGGAGATCAACTTGCGCGAGGTGTCGGCGAACGGCTCGTATATCGAAAACGGCAAGTGGGTGGAGACCAAGCCTTTGGAGATCAAGCGCGAGTATGACTTCGACGAAGTGGGCGTCAAGGATATGTACCTGTTGCACCACGAGGAGCTGGAAAGCCTCGCCAAGAACATAAAAGGCGTCAGGCGCATCCGCTTCTTCATGACCTTCGGGCAGAGCTATATCCAGCACATGAACTGCTTAAAAGACGTCGGCATGCTCTCCACGACCCCCGTCAGCTTCGAAGGCAAGGAGATCGTCCCCATCCAGTTCTTAAAGGCGCTGCTGCCCGACCCCGCAACGCTGGGCGCGCGCACCAAGGGCAAGACGAATATCGGCTGCATCTTTACGGGCTTCAAGGACGGCAAGCCCCGCACGCTGTATATCTACAACGTGTGCGACCATCAGGAGTGCTATAAGGAGGTCGGTTCGCAGGCGATCTCCTACACGACGGGCGTGCCCGCCATGATCGGCACCATGCTCGTTGCGACGGGCGTCTGGAACAAGCCGGGCGTCTGGAACTGCGAGGAGTTTGACCCCGATCCCTACATGGACGCGCTCAACAAGTACGGGCTGCCCTGGAAGGTGGTGGAGAATCCCGTCCTGGTCGACTGATGAAAGATTGCGAACTTCCCACGCCCGTCTACGTCATCGACGAGGACGCGCTCCTTCACAATCTGGAGATCTTGCGCGCGATCGAGGTGCGTACGGGCTGTAAAATTTTGCTCGCGCAGAAGGCGTTCTCCTGCTATGCCTTCTACCCGCTCATCTCGGCGTATGTAAGCGGCACGACGGCGAGCGGACTGTATGAAGCCAGGCTCGCGCACGAGCACTTCAGGGGCGAAAATCATGTCTTTTGTCCTGCCTATCTGGAGGACGAGTTTGACGAGATCGCGTCCATCTGCGATCATATCGTCTTTAACTCCTTCCGCCAGCTGGAAAAGTTTGCGGGCAGGGCAAAGCATGCGAGCATCGGACTGCGCATCAATCCGCAGTTCTCCACGCAGGGCGGCGGCATCTACGATCCCTGCGCGCCCTTCTCCCGCCTCGGCATCCCCAAGGAGAACTTCCGTCCCGAGCTTTTGAGCGGGGTGGAGGGCCTGCATTTCCACACGCTCTGCGAGCAGGGCGCCGAGGACCTGGCGGCGACCGTCGCGGCGTTCGAGCGCGAGTTCGGGGCGTATCTTCCAGGGATGAAGTGGCTCAATCTCGGCGGCGGGCACCATATCACCAAGCCGGGCTACGATATTGCTCTCCTGGAGGAGACCGTCAAGCGGCTTTCCGATCAATACGGCGTGCAGGTGTACCTGGAGCCGGGCGAGGCGATCGCTCTCAACGCGGGGTACCTGCGTACGCGCGTCCTGGAGATCGTGCACAACGGCATGGACATCGCCATTCTGGACAGTTCTGCGGAGTGCCATATGCCCGACGTCCTGGAAATGCCATACCGCCCGCCCCTTGAAGGCGGCGGAAAGGCGGGCGAAAAGCCGTACACCTACCGCCTCTCCTCGCGCACCTGCCTTGCGGGGGACGTCATCGGGGACTATTCCTTCGACCGTCCGCTTGCAGAGGGCGACGTGCTCACCTTCGGGGACATGGCGATCTACACCATGGTCAAAAACAACACCTTCAACGGCATGCCGCTGCCCGCCATCGCGCGCATGCGCGGCGGGGAATGCGAACTCATCAAGACCTTCGGATACGCCGACTTCAAATGCAGACTATGACGACCCCCAAACGCGACAACTTCTATATGCCCGCCGAGTACGCGCCGCACGCCGCGACCATCATGATCTGGTGCGAGCGCGGCGGCAGCTGGATCTACGGTGCCAGGTACGCGCGCCCCGTCTTTGCGGAGATGATCAAAGCCATCAGCCGCAGGGAGAAGGTGTACCTCGCCGTGTCCGAGCGGGGAAAGATAAGCGCGCTGGAATATTTGCAGACTGAGGTCAACGAGGGGCGCGTTGAGCTTGTCGGAATCCCGACGGACGACAGCTGGGCGCGCGACATGGCGCCCACGTTCGTCACCAACGGCAGGGAAGTGCGCGCCGTGGACTGGGCGTTCAACGCCTGGGGCGGCGACTACAACGGGCTCTACAAGGACTACCAAAGCGACGACGCCTTTGCCGGCGCGTTTGCGGCGCGGGAGGGGTTCGCGTGTTACATAGCGCGCCCCTTCGTCCTAGAGGGCGGCTCGGTGCACACCAACGGAAAGGGCACCGTTCTCACGACGGAGGAGTGCCTGCTCTCGCCAGGGCGCAATCCGCAGCTGACGAAGGAAGAGATCGGGGAGAAATTGATGGAGTACCTCGGCGCGGAGCGCGTCGTTTGGCTTCCGTACGGCGTAGAAGGGGACGAGACGGACGGGCACGTCGATAATATCTGCGCGTTCGTATCGGAAAATGAAGTTGTCCTCGGCTGGACGGAGGAGGGCGAACAGGGCAGACGCTGCCGCGCCGATCTTGAAGCTTTGGAGGCGGCGGGGCTCACCGTCCACAAGCTGCCCTTTCCCAAGACGCCCGTCTGCTTTACGCAGTTTGAAGTGGACGGCTTTGCACCCGAGGAAGGGGAGGACATGCGCGAGGTCGGCGAGAAGCTCGCGGCGAGCTACGTCAATTTCTACGTCTGCAATGGCGCGGTGCTCGTGCCGCAGTTCGGCGACGAAAACGACGGCGTCGCCGTGCGCATCCTGTCCGGGCTGTTCCCGGGGCGGGAAGTCGTGCCCGTGTATGCCCGCCAGCTCATCATCGGCGGCGGCAACATCCACTGCCTGACGCAGCAGATCCCCGCGCCCTCGCAAAAGGAGAAGTGAGTATGAGAAAGATAAAACTTGCCTGCGTGCAGATGCGCTGCTCGACTGACCGCGGCGAAAATGTTCAGAAAGCCGCGTCCTTTGTAAGACAGGCCGCAGCGAACGGAGCAAATGTCATTCTGCTGCCCGAGCTGTTCGAGCGCCCCTATTTTTGTCAGGAGCGTAACTACGACTACTATGCCTATGCCGAGGAGACGGGAAAGAACGCCGCCGTTTTGGCGCTGTTGCCTCTTTCTGCGGAGCTGAAGACCGTCATTCCCGTCAGTTTTTACGAAAGAGAGGGGAACGTGCTGTACAATTCCGTTGCGATGCTCGATTGCGGCAAGCTGCTCGGCGTGTACCGCAAGACGCACATTCCCGACGATCACTACTATCAGGAGAAATTCTACTTCACGCCCGGGAATACGGGATTTCGTACCTTTCAGACGACGCATGGGTGTATCGGCGTGGGCATCTGCTGGGATCAGTGGTTCCCGGAGACGGCGCGCGCGCTCGCTATCAACGGCGCGGAGGTGCTGCTCTATCCCACGGCGATCGGCTCCGAGCCCATTCTGGAGACGGACAGCGCGGGGCACTGGCAGCGGGTCATGCAGGGGCATGCCGCCGCCAATCTGATGCCCGTTGCGGCGGCAAACCGCATCGGCGAGGAGCGCGTCGCGCCGAGCGCCGGAAACGGCGGGCAGAGCTCGTCGCTCAACTTCTACGGTTCTTCCTTTATCGCCGACAACACGGGCGCCAAGCTCGTTGAGGCGGGAAGGAGTGAGGAACGCGTGATTGCGGCGGAGTTTGACCTCGATGAACTTGCCAAGGCGCGCCTTGCGTGGGGGCTGTTCCGCGACCGTCGCCCGGAGTGCTATAAGGATCTCACAAAATAGAGCGAAGAAGCCTTTTTTGTGTCGCAAACAGGTTCTTTGCATGAAAAAGAGCATGGGAAGCACCCCCTGCTCTTTTTTTATGCGCTGTGGTCCGGATGCATACGATTGTTGCGGGTGCGGCGCACGGATATGTATCCTGCGCAGCAGGGGCGACACATCCCTTGTCTAATAAAAAGTTATATAATTTCCTGCCGTACACTTGCTAAGCGAAAAGATTTGTGATAGAATAATAATAATCTTGTGTAAGGGTCGCGAAGAACCATGATGATTTTTGTTTTGATAGCATTTTCAGCCGGATTGATATGCGCCATTGTTCTGTGCTGTAAGGTGCTGTATAAACTGCATCTCAACGTTCATGCCTTTCTGCGCGGGACGCCTGACATCGGCGTCGCGAGGTACAACCTGAAAGACGGGATTTCCGTCATGTACCGTGCGCCTGCTCCGTCCGATCGGGCATTGCGCGGATATCAAATATATACCATGCAGAAGAGAAAGGAAAAGTTTTTTGTCGCGGAGTGGGCGGACGGCGCGCGGAGTGCCGAATATGATCTTGTGCTGTACGACGCGTGCAACCGCGTGATCGATATCATGCGGATCGCGGAGGTGCGCGGCGGACGGGCATATACGCACAAATATACGCTCCCTGCAAAGACGGACTATCTTTCTCTCTCCGTGCGCTCCGTCAATGGCGGACGGCTTGTCTCCGGCTGCGCGATCTCCCTCAAAACATGCGCCCATATCTTGTTTGCGGCAGTCGTTTCCGCGCTGTTTGCGTGTGTGATCGCCTGGGTTACATGTTCCATCGTGTTTCTGGCGCAGAGCGGCCTTGCGGGCATCTCGTTCGGCGGCTGGATGCATCTGCTGCTTGCTTCCGGCTTTGCTGCCTTCGGGTGCTCCGTGCTCATCTCCCTGTATCCTGTTGCCGCGGGGGCATTCCGTGCATGGGCGGAAAGGATCCGCAGATCACGCCTGAAAGGAGGCGGTCATGGGATATAGTGCTCCGGTCTATACATACAGCCAAAATGAGCAGAAGGACTTCCCCGTATTTGTCAGTCAACTGCTCCTGTATAATGAAAACGGGTGCGTCCTCAGCCTGCGCGTGCGAAATGTGATCGGGGTCATCGTGACGGGGTTGCGGATCAGACTGCGCATGTACGACGCCAAGGGCGGGCTGATCGGCGCAAAGCAAATGGAGTTTGACGGGCTTGCCTGCGTGTCAGGATCGGAATGTATCTTGCCCAATATCATCATGGCGAAGGAATGCTGTTCGGTCGCGGCAGAAGTGGAACTTGTCCGCTCCGGGCGCTACGAATATTCGCTGTCAGAGGGGAAGGTGAAAGTTGTATACCGCCGCGAAGGGGAAGAAGTGCGCATCGGGCGGCGTCCCTTTCATTGCAGTTTTCTGCGTTCGCCGACATATCGCAGATTTTCCGTGCTGTTTACGTTGCTCTTTGTGAGCGCGGTATCTGCGGCGGTGCTGATCCTGGCGTTCGTGTGATAAAGATAATTTTAATTTCGACGGGGCACGTCCATGTTAAAACACAAAAATGAAATAGAAAAACTTACGCTGCGTCAGAAGACGGCGCTGCTGACCCAATTTGACCGTCTGTCCGACAGCGGGATCAACAGCGCGGGGATCCCGCGTGTAAAGCGTGCGGAGCTGGACGATCTTGTAAGAGAGAGCGAATACCCCGCTTATTCCTCGATTATCAATTGCTGGGACTCTGCGCTGATTGAACAGATGACGACCGAGCTTGCCCTGCGCGCAAGGGAGGTTGGTTACAATTTTCTCGTCACGCCCGATCTGAAGGCAGTGAGCAATCCGTACAAGGAGGGCTTGTCCGAGGACGCATTTCTGAACGGCAAGGCAGGGGCTGCGATCAGCCGTGCCGTCAAAGCGGCGGGGGCGGCTTGTTGTCTGGAGGGACTGTACCTCGGGGAAGAGGACGCGGAGTTCCTGGATATGGAACAGGATCGATCCGCGGTCTGTTCCCTGTTTGAAATGCCATTTTTTTACGCCTTGGAGGATACGTCCTGCGATGCCGTGGGCTGTTCCATGGCTTCGGCGGGCTGCGGGTACGCCTTCGTGAATGCGGAGCTGTTTGATGCCGCAGTTGGAGGTCGGTATGGCAAGGATGCCTTCGTCGTTGGCAGAGATATCGCGCCCGATACCGACTTTCACGATTTTCTCAACGGAAATACCTGTATCGGCGGCGCTACGCTAGCACTGGACAGGGCGGCGGTCCGCTATACGCAGTTAAAAGAGTATATTGCCGAGGGGGGAGCTACGGACCGCGATCTGCAGGTTGCGATAGCGGACGGGAAGGCGATCTCGCAGGAGACAATCGACAGCGCGGTCGACGGGGTCATCGCATTTGCGCACCGCGTGTCCTCGAGGCGTCCCGCGACCATCGCGTCGCCTGCTGAAAATACCGTCGCTGAGGCCGCACGCGCTTCCATCGTCTTATTGAAGAACAACGGCGTTCTGCCTATCAGGAAGGGCGCGTCCGTCGCCGTGATCGGGGATTTCCGGAACTGGAAAGACGAGATCGCGGCATACTATCCCGTCTCCGGGACGGCTGCCGGGTATGAGACGCTTGCAGAGCGTAGCGACGACTTGCTCTTTGCGGCAGGAGAGGCGGCAAAGTCTGCCGACGTCGTGGTGGCGGTCCTGGAGCAGCGCCGCACCACAGACAGAGCTGCGCGAAGCCTGATGCTCCCGGCAAACAGACTGGCGCTGATCGATACGCTGCGCAGCAACACGAAAAAGCTGATTGCCGTAATCGTCGGAGACGCGCCCGTCGATCTGTCTTTCGATGCGTGCTGTTCGGCTGTCCTGATGGTACCGTCCGGCGGCGCGTCCTGCGCAAAGGCGCTCGCGGAGGTGCTCAGCGGCGCTTATAATCCGTCCGGGCGGCTTGCCCGCACCTGTTATGACGGCGGAGATGCCTTTTTTGCGCAGCTGAAAGATCAGATACGTTCAGGTACAAAGCAAGTCGGAAGCCTGTCCGGTTACAGATATCTCGCATCGGAAAAACTGCGAGTGCGCTATCCCTTCGGATACGGACTCAGCTATACCAGATTTTCCTACTCCTCGCTCAGGATCGACGGGACGAACGTCACATTTACCATCAAAAATACGGGACGCCGCGATGGGGTCGAGACGGCGCAGGTGTATGTTGCATACGGGTGCGGAGGGGTAAAAGAACTCAAGGGCTTTGCAAAAGTTTCTCTGAAGGCGGGGGAGAGCAAGACGGTTCGCGTCTCCATCCCGCCTGTGAAGCCGCAATCGGATGAGACGGGAAGGCAGACGGAATGCCGTACCGTCTATGTCGGCTCTTCGTCTCAAAATATTAAGCTCAAGGGGACGATGGGCGGCATGGTGCATAAACTGGCGTCGGTTGCCTCCGCCTTCCCGACAGTTCTTTTGCGCTTTGTTAAGGGGGGCGCAAAGATGCCTTCTGCGTTTCGCATGTCAGCCGTCAGCGACGGAGAGAAGGGATATGAAACATATTCCCCCGGCGCCGTCATGGGCGCGATCTTTATTATAGCTGCCATTCTTACGATGGTCATATCGGCATCCTGCTATGTGTTTCTCGGAGCGCAGTTTTTGATCTGGCAATGGGTCCTGGTCGCGGGCGCAGGGGGCTTGGTCCTCGTCGAAATAGCTGTCTATATCGCCATGAAACTGCACCGCGAGAAGTTGCTGCATAAACTGGATGCGGAGGACGAAAAAAAGCAATTTTTATCCGATGCGAAGAGCGCGGTCACGCCTGAGGACGCATTTGAAGATGCCTTTGAAAAGACGCAGAGCGCCGTACAGACGAGCGAGCCCGTCAGGGAGGGATTGCACTATTACGAGAAGGGGTTTACCTTTTCGATGCTGTCCGGGCAGCTGAAAACATTTTTTTCGGAACGCGGTCTGCTGGCGGAAAACAACGTCCTGTTTGACCTGATCGGTGCATTGACTTGTTCCCGTCTTCTTCTCGTACCCGGAAAGTACACGGAACAGATGTATTCGATGTGCCGCGTGCTGGCAGAGTACTTTGGCTGTGCCTCCTATCGCGACAATGCCGCAGGGGTCGCGCAGGCGGGCGGGCTGTTTGTCGTGCGCGATCGGAACGGCATGCGAAGTACTAATTTAAGAGCGGCCGTGGAACAGGCGTCGCGAAATACACGCGTTCCCTATGTGGCGGCGGTCGGACATATTTGTGGACAATATGCGCAGGAATTGCTGGGGACGCTTGCGTGGGGGCTGGAGCAGCACGGCGGCAATCCCGCGCACTTTGAAGCCTACGCCGACGGGCTGAGTGCCGTGCACAGCCTTCCGCCCAATTTGTGGATCGTCGCCGCGGTCGACGGCGATATCGACTCTCTCTCGGAGACGTTGACGGAAATCGCGACCGTTTTCATTCCCGATTTTCTCAGGGGACCCGTCTCGTCCGAAACGTCGCTGTGCAAACCGCTCAGTTATTTTCAGTTTGAAAATATGCGGCGGTTGGTGCGAGAGCAGTTCCCGCTGGAAGAACAGTTCTGGAAGCGGGTGGACCGTCTGGAAGAGGGGATTGCGGGGATGCGTCCATACCGAGTGGGAAACAGGCTCTGGAACAAGATGGAGATATTTGCCTCTGCCTTTGCGGCGTCCGGCGGCACGGAGGCGGATGCGCTCGACGGCGCAGTCGCCTGTTGCCTGTTGGCGGGGGTCTTTACCGATCGTCAGGACAAAGAATACGCGGGGCAAGTCCTTGCAGAGCTGGAAGCGGCGCTTGGAGAGGAACAGACTACGCAGTGCAAGCGGATGATGCAGTTGCTGCAATCTTTCGGAGATCAGCCCGATCCCCAATTCAAGGAGGCTAAATCAAGTGAGTAACGTTATTAACGTATTGACTGCGGATGGCGCGTCGAGCGTGCTGGAGATCCTGACAAGTCCTTTGCTCATCATTATTTATATTGCCGTCGTCATCCTTCTCATCCTGCTCGTGGTGATCTCCGTCATGATCAACGAACGCCGGTTTAATCAGTCGGTCAAACGCATTCTCTCGCAGGCAAAAAAGACGGAAAAGCTCGATCAGCTTGAACGGGAGGAAAAGGCGGGAAAGAACAAAAATCGTTTTGAACTGCTCAAAAAGATCGATGCGGAGGGTGTGAACAAACGCAGCGATTTTACGCAGTCGTGCACCCTCCATGAGATCTGCGATGAATTCCGCCTCTTTGCCGCAAACCGCCTGAATTTGTACTATGATATCTCCGATATCAGGCAATTTGTCGCGGGGCTTGCCGTTTCCCGCATCCTCATCCTGCAGGGTATGTCGGGTACGGGCAAAACGTCGCTCGCGTATGCGTTCGGGGAATTTATCGATAATTCCTCCGTCGTCATTCCCGTGCAGCCGATGTGGAAGGAGCGCACCGACCTGCTCGGGTACTACAATGAGTTCACCCGCCGCTTCAACGAAACGCTGCTTTTGGAAAAGATGTATGAGGCGGGCGAGCGGGAGGACATGTATATCACGATCATGGACGAACTCAATATCGCCCGCGTGGAATACTATTTTGCAGAATTTTTGTCTCTGCTGGAGATCCCCAATCCTGAGGCTCGCTATCTGGAAGTGGTGTCCGATCATTGGGAGACCGACCCCGCGAAGCTAAAGAACGGGCGTATCAGGCTGCCTGAAAATATGTGGTTTGTAGGGACGGCAAACAACGACGATTCCACGTTTTCCATCTCCGACAAGGTGTACGACAGAGCGATGGTTCTCAATCTCGACCGCAAGTCGGAGCCCTTTCAGACTTCGAGCAGCAAAAAGATGCCGCTCACCGCGAAAAAGTTCGATGAACTGGCACGCAAGGCGGTAGAGGACTATTCTGTCACGCAGGAAAGTCTTGCGCGCCTCGATCAGCTGGATAAATACCTGATCGAAAAGTTCCAGATTACTTTCGGCAACAGAATCATGCGTCAGATTCTGCGCTATATTCCGATCTTTATCGCATGCGGCGGAACGGAGCCGGAAGCGCTGGACGATATTCTGACAAAGAAGGTACTGCGTAAACTGGAGACGCAGAATACTGCCTACTTGCGCAGCGAATCCGAGGAACTTTGCAACTATATTGAGGGATTGTTCGGCGAGAACGCCATGCCGCGTTGCACCGAGTATATCCGCCGTATTGCAAGGAATATTTGAGGCGTAAAACATGACGCAGACCGATCTGTATTTTCGTGCATATCTCGACTATAAAACGGCGCTCCAAAAGGACAGGGAGACGTCCACACTTCGCGCCGCCCTTGTGCAGGCGGAGCAAGCGGAGCATATCGCCAGCGTGCGCGCAGTTTGTGAGATCGAAAACGATTGGGTGGACGCCGTCGAGCGCGGGCTGATCTATATCGGAAGGTCGATCGATGAGGAGCGACAATTCATCCTTTCCCAGGGCGAAGTCCAGCCCATCGAGAAGATCAAGCGCGTCTCCAAGGAATCGGTGGAGCACCTTGCGCGGCACAGCAACCTGATCATGCACGAACAAAAGAGTGCAGATGATATTGTACCCGATAAACTCTATACGGTGGAAAGGCTGAGCAATTATGCCGTATACGAGAACAGGTTTTTATTCATGCTCCTGAACATGGTCAAAGATTTTGTCTCGGTGCGCTATAACGCCATCGTCCGCCTGACCAATACATATCACGGGAAACTCTCGGTCGACAAGGCGGTCTCCCTGGGAAAGCACAGGCTGCGCTATCGGCTGGAGCTGGACGACGAGCGTGAGGATGATCCTGTCATGCGCGCGAATAATAACGTCCGCGAGACGCTGGAGCGCATGGAGATCATCTTGCGTACGGTGCACTACTATCTGAATACGCCGCTGATGACGGAGGTCGCGAAGGCGGATAAGCTCAAGCCGCCCATCACCAAGACCAATCCGCTGCGCATGGATAAAAATCTCAAGGAGACGGTCGTCCTCTATGAGTTTCTGATGGCGTATGAGAAGGACGGCTACACGATCACGCAGGAGGAACAATTGCTCAATCCGCGAAAGGGGGAGGTGGCGGACGAACTTGTCGATCCCGCTCTGCTCGCCGCCTTTCTCACATACGAAAGCACGCTTGCCCTGAAAGACGAGCTGCTGCGCCGCTATCAGGAGGAGGAAGCGCGCAGGCGGGCGGAGGAACTGCGCGAAGTCGAGGCACAGCTATCGTCCATCCGCGACCGGATGCGGGAAACGGGCTGGACAGAGCGTTATATCGCACTGTTGGAAAAGAAAAACAGTCTGTTGGAGCGCGAGAATGAGCGCGTCGCTGCGTTGCGTTCGCGCATGGAGGAGCTGGAAGGATTAAACAATGCGCTTCATGAGCAGATCGCCGCGCATGCGGCAGAACTGGAATGCATCGGCGAGGCACACGCCAAAGAGATTTCAGATTATCAGGCGCGTCTTGACGAGCAGAGACAGAAACTTGCCGAGGAAATGACGGAGCGCGCCAATGAGCGCAGCCGTCTGGAAGAACAGAGACGTGCGGAACTTGCGAAGCTGCGGGAGGAGACGGATGCACTGCTCGCCGAAAGAGACGGCCGCTATCTGGAAAAATCGCGCGAGGCAGAGGATTTGACGGAGCGCCTTGCACGGCTTGCAAAACAAAAAGCCCTCAACGATGCCCGTCTGAACGGGCTTCGGCAGCAATACGGACTGCTGTCTCCCATGGATGATTTTTCCTCCGAGGAAGCCTTTACGGAACTGGAAGGTGAACTTGAGGCGCTGTATGAGTTGGTTCGTGGCGAATGGAAGAATGCGAAAGAGATCTTGCGGAGAAATTTCCTGCATGACCTCAAGGACATTATAAGCGGTAAAAAACGCAAAGCTGCCGCTGCGAAAAAGGCAGAAGTTTTGCCGGAGGAAGACGAGGCCGCTGCTGCACATGAGGCTCCGGAGCAGGTTGCGGCAGAGCCCGCAGAACAGGACGGCGGCGAAATTGCATTAGCGGAGGGCGAACAGCGCAATGAAGAAACAAGAAGGACCTAAAAAACACTACAAGCTGTCCATATTTTTCATCGCGCTTGTCGCCATTGCGGGCGGACTGTTGCTGACTGCCCTGATCTACTTGCAGGTTACGGGTCAGTTTGCCGCGCTCACGGAGGCGATCCGGGAAATTGTCGCGCAGAACACCATCTACGGGATCCTGATCCTATTCTGGGTCATCATCATTCCGTTGATGCTCGTCCTGATCTTTGTGCTCAATCTGTTCAGGAGGGACAGGTTCAAGAAGATCAAAAAGGGCTGGGAGGACGCGGCGCGGATCGTCGCCGAAAAGGAGGCGGCAGCCAGGAAGCGGGAAGAGGAAAAGAAAAAACAGACCATTTCCCGCTTCGGGACACTGAACAGCTACGATCATAAATCGTCCGTCCGTAAGGCGGACCAGGCGGCGCTTACGCTCACGCTCGGCGATTTTTGCGACAACTTCCGTATGTTTGCGGCGCAGAAGTTTCGATTGTACTATGATATTTCCGTCATCAGACAGTTTGTGGCGGGGCTTGCCGTCTCGCACCTGATGATCTTGCAGGGCATGTCGGGCACGGGCAAAACGTCGATCGCCTATGCGTTCGGCGAGTTTCTCGGAAATTCTTCGGAGATCGTTCCCGTGCAGCCCGTCTGGAAGGAGCGCACCGATCTTCTGGGCTATTACAATGAGTTTACAAAAAAGTATAACGAAACGCCTTTCCTGCAAAAGATGTACCAGGCAAACGCAAGCGATAAGCTGTATGTCGTCGTCCTGGATGAGCTGAACATTGCACGCGTGGAATATTACTTTGCGGAGTTTCTCTCACTACTGGAGATCCCCGATCCCAATTCTCGCTACCTCGAAGTCGTACCTGACCGCTGGCCGACCGATCCCGCAGGTCTGCAAAACGGGAGAATCAGACTGCCCGACAATATGTGGTTTATCGGCACGGCAAACAACGACGATTCCACCTTCGCGATCTCCGACAAGGTGTACGACAGGGCAATGGTCATCAATCTTGACAGCAAGGCAGAGCCCTTCCTGCCGGACGGCGACGAGGTGCGCTGTGTTCCCATTTCCGCCGCCGGATTCAGGAAGTTGATTGCTTCTGCGCAGGCGGGGTATGAGATCACCAACCGCAATATGCGCAGGCTCAGAGAGTTGGACGAATACCTGATCGAAAAATTTCAGATCACCTTCGGAAACCGTATCATGCGGCAGATCAAGGACTATATTTCCGTCTATGTCGGATGCGGTGGTGACGAAATGGAAGCGCTCGATGATATCATATCCAAAAAAGTGCTTCGGAAGTTGGAGATGCAGAACGCCGTATACGTCAAAAATCAGGCGGAAGCGCTGTGCAACTACCTTTGCGAGCTGTTCGGCGAAACTAAAGTTCCCAAGTGCATTGCATATGTCAGGCGCGTCGCGCGGAATGCATAAGGAGGGTATATGAACGGTAGATCCAGACTTTTATATGTTTTTGGTACGATCGTTGTCGTCCTTATTTCGGCAGTGATCATTGCCGCATGCCTGATCGGTGTCGGAAACGGTTTTGGACTGATCAACTGGTCAGCATTGGGATCGGGCGGCACGGGCGGCGGCACGGGCGGCGGCACGGGCGGCGGCACGGGCGGCGGTGGTTTGCCCGGCGGCGGTGGTTTGCCCGGCGGCGGTGATACGCAGATCGAGTGCCACGAACATGAACTGACTTACTTGGAGCGAAAGGACCCGACTTGTACGGAAGGCGGGAATGTCGCGTGCTGGTACTGCGAAACATGTGATGTGTATTTTGTGGACGCGTGCGGGCAGATTGTCCTGTCGGAGGACGAGGTGTTTCTCGACTCGCTCGGACATGATTTTTCCGAGGAATGGGAGTACACCACCTCAGAGCACTATCATCCCTGCATTCGCTGCGATGCGCAGTCCGGCAATGAGGAGCACATCTATAATACGAGCGGCGTTTGTATCGTGTGCGGATATGAACCGTCCACAGAAATTCCGCCGGAAGGCGGCGGAGGCGGAGAGTTTGCCGGACTCGATCTGAGCGGCCTGATCAGAGGACCGATGTTTTACAATGATGCCGTAATTGCATATGTCTATTCCGATACGTCCGGCGGCGAGTACCTCAAAGTCAAGAGTTTTGGCGACTATGCCGGCTTTATGTGGGATTCTGCGGAGGCGTATGAAGGGAGACTTGTTGCCGACTACTCGATGAATTATCTCACCGGGGCGTGGATGGAAAACGAGTACACGCCGTCAAAGATGACCATCCTCAACAAGACTTCGCTCTATATTCTTCCGAGCTATCTGGCTGTCGGAGCGGGCGGGTATGAGACGCAGAGCAGCGACGTGCTGTATGTCGGCGAGTATACGGCGAGCTATACCGTCCCGTATTTCACCAATGCGGATGTCAGGGGAAGTCTTTCCTCTGTCCCCGATCTCGGCGCGTACAGCGCCGCGGAGGCAGCGTACAGGCAGTATGTTTATGAAAACTATCTCTCCGTTCCCGCGTCAACATTGGAGTTTTTGTTGCAGTATGCGGAGGAACACGGCATCTCTCCCTCCGATGAGAATTTGATTTGGGAAATTGAGGCGCTGATCCGTTCCTCTGCAACGTACAATATGCAATATGACAGAGACATGGATGCGGAGGAGGATATCGTGGTCGCGTTTCTCGATCGTTATCGAGAGGGGACGTGCTCGCATTTCGCTTCGGCTGCGACGTTGATGTATCGCGCACTTGGTATCCCGGCGCGCTATGTAACGGGGTGCGTCTGTACGACTTCCGCCGGGCAGTACGCCATCGTGACGGGCAATCAGGCGCATGCCTGGACGGAGATCTATCTCGATGGCTGCGGCTGGATCGCGATCGATGCCACTGGGAGTGGGGGGCTTGGCGGAGGGCTGCCTGGTGGAGGACTGCCCGGCGGGGAAGAGCCCGGCGGAGAACAGCCCGGCGGGGAAGAGCCCGGCGGGGAAGAGCCCGGCGGGGAAGAGCCCGGCGGAGAACAGCCCGGCGGGGAAGAGCCCGGCGGAGAACAGCCCGGCGGAGAACAGCCCGGCGGAGAACAGCCCGGCGTGGAACAGCCGGCGCCTATTACACCCGTCTACACATTACAAATCACGACCCAGGACATCGTTGCCGAATATGACGGTACGGCGCATTTCAGCGAGGACTTTTCTGTCGTCGGGCTGGCGAGCGGGCACAGAATTCAAACATTCAACGTGACGAAACTGACGAGGGTCGGCGTCGCGACCAATGAAGTGGCGGGAATTCTCGTCTATGACAGCCTCGGAAACGATGTCACGACCATGTACAAGATGGAATACACCTATGGAACGATTACCGTGACGCCGCGGTCGATCACGATCGAGACAGGCTCGGCATCCAAGGTATATGACGGAACGCCGTTGCAATGCGATACATATTCGGTCACGTCGGGCGCGCTTGCGGAGGGCGATCAGATCGGCGAGATCGTTCTTACCGGTACGCAGACCGAGCATGGAAGAAGTCAGAACGGCATTTCCGACCTTGTGATATACGATCGTAACGGGACGGATGTAACCACATGCTATTCGATCGAGGTCGTCGCGGGCACATTGACGGTCTATTGACAGGGGATCAGAATGCTCTATCAATCGTATCAACAAAAACTTGATCATCTGACAGCGATTTTTGCGAAAATCTGGCGCTTTCGCATTCTCATTGTCTGCGCCGTCGTATTTGTCGTCGCATTGATAGGCGTTTTGCTGGGTATCACAGGGACCATCGTTTCGTTCCGCTGCGATTCGTCGGTATGGTATGGCGATGAATTGCAGGTCTCGGCTTCGGCGATCTTTAAGGGTGTAACGTATGAGTATCGGCAGGCGGGCGGAACCTGGGGCAGCGAGCGTCCGACAAAAGTTGGCAACTATGAGGTGCGGGCGTCGGCGGACGGCATCGGCGGAACACGGTACAGTCAGGTTCTTTCGTTTTCGGTGCTGCCGCGTCCCACCGAAGTAACGATCGTGCAAGAAACTCTGGTCTATGGGGAGACGCCCGTTGCGACGGCAGAGCTTGTCTATTCCGATGAGATCCTATCGCAGTCCGTAGCGTATGAAATCGAGGATGCGAACTTTATGATTTCCTCGGCAGAGCTCACTGTCGTCAACGAAGCGGGCGAGGAGGTCACGGAAAACTATCAGTTTAACTTTCAGCCTTGCAGCGTCGCCATGGCGCCCCGCCCCATCACGATCTCCGTCGAGGACGCCGTAAAAGTGTATGACGGCACGCCGCTCACGTCCCGCGAATATTGTATTGCCGATGGCTCGCTGGTCGAAGGGGATCGCCTTGAAGTGGACTTTTCCGCTTCCGTGACCTTGGCATCGACGGTCGAAAATACGCCCGTGGTTCATATCCTGGATCGCGCCGGTACGGATATTACCGCGTACTACGATATCACCATCGATGTGGGGATGCTTGTGGTGGAGCCAATGGAGATCATGTTGACGACAGGAAGTGCGCAGAGCGTATATGACGGCGCAGATTGGTCAGAGGAGTCATATACGGCAAGCGTGCCTCTCCCTGCCGGGCACACTGCAGTATGCTCTGCATTCCCGTCCGTTCGCAATGTGGGCACCTATGAAAATACGGCAACTGTTGTGATCGTCAATGCGGAAGGGGAGGACGTGAGCGGAAGTTTTCGCTTACAGATGACGTTCGGGACCCTGACCGTGTTGCCAAGAACGCTGGAGGTGACGACGGGCTCGCAGACGTGGGCATATGACGGCTTGCCGCATTCCTGCAAGGAGTTTTCCGCCGTTGGTTTGGTTGAAGGCCATGCGATGCAGGTCATGTCTGCAACGTCCGTCACGGAGGTCACGGATGACGGCGATATTCCCGGCTATGTGGAGAATATTTTGACGTTTTCCATTACAGATGCACAGAATACGGACGTGAGCGCCAACTATTCTCTTCAGATCGACTACGGCAGCTTGCGCATTTCTGAAGCGGTCATCGTGCGCGTGTTCGGGTTGGAAAAGTATTATGACGGAACGCCGCTTTCCTATACGGAGGACGATTATCGGGTCATCCATCATCCGGAAGGGTACGATGTGCGTGTGATGATCAATGGATCTTTGACCGAACCGGGAAAGCGGACGCCGCAGGTGACGGTACTGGTCTTTGATGAAAGCGGCAGAGATGTCACAGCACAACAGATGATTTCTGTGATCGGCGAATGCTATCTGCGTGTGCTGCCTCGGAAAATCATTGTTTCGAGTATATCCGTTTCGGTGGAAAATCAGGGGGAGAATCTCTACGGAAACGCCTTTGACAATGCAGTCTGGATCTCGCTTGGCTCTTTGGCAGACGGACACAGAATGGAGGCAGAGGTGACAGGCGTTTTGCATCCGGAGGAAAGCTCTGCCGAAAACACGATCGGATTGGTCACGATCTACGATGAAAACGGGAGAGATGTCACCAACTGTTATAACATTGTCTTGAATTTCGGAACGCTCCAGTGGACGTGATGTATATTTGTGCGAGCGACAAAAATGCAATAGCTTGCATATGAACACTTTCCATACTATGAGTCCCATACGGTACCTGCGCCACCGGACCCACGGGGCCGACGGGGTTAACTGGTCCAACCGGTCCAACTGGTCCAACCGGAGCAACGGGTACCGGCGTGACGGGCGCCACCGGTCCCACGGGCGCAACAGCGCAGGTAACATAAGGGAAAAACATAACAGCTATTCGGTAAAGGTATAGCAGCGGTTAAAACAACCGCTGCTTTTTATATGGACCTCTTATGCTTACGGCAAGATATAAATTCCCCCGCTCCTCTTGATATATAATGTGATTTATGTTACAATATGTTATGTAGAATAAAGGTACAAGTTTGGCAGTTCGCATTGAGCTACTTTTCGTACAGCTTGTTTTACACATAATGGGCTTCAAATCAACATAACGGTATATTTTTTATTTCAACGACAGAGGGATAAGATATGGGCAAGTCTACAAAAGCAATTATAAAAGTTGATTTTAAGAATATTGATAGAGTGGGGTGGGGCAAGTTTTCTCCCGCTATCCTTGTTTTTGATAAAACGATATTTAGACTCTCTTCATGGGAAGCGCTTCTCAAAATATTTTATTATTTGTGTTACAAAGCAAGCAGCGAAAATGCAAAATACTTTGATAGCCAAAGCGATCGCACAATAGAAATTGCATATGAAGATAGTGGATCCATATCATTTTGGGGCAGGTCCAATAATCTTAGATATGTCTTTACTTCTACATATCAAAATGACATTAGTTGCGTAAAGTTTGGTAAAAACTGTTATGTGGCTTGCTATCATACACAGCAACCGTCCTGGTGGAATAGGATGGAAAGCTCCGTTGTAGATAATCTTATTGTAATAAATAAGGTTGTATCTGATCTTAAGCTTGAAAAACCTATTATTTATTTAAGCAATCCTGAAGCCGATTTAAGAATCATCCATGATGAGAAGAATAAAACCATAAAAAAAATTACAGATGTCGCCGGTAAAAACGGGATAATCGAAAAAAACGCCCGTTATGTTATCGCTCACATCAACGGCGAAGTGCTGTCAGCGGAAGAGAAGTTTTATAGGCGTATCAATGTGGAATTTGAGAAAAAAACATTCCTTGGCGACATTGTTATTTCCTCGACGGAAGAAAAATATTTACATGATTACACGGAGAATTATTTACGAAAAAGAATAAAGGGTGATCCTATCAATATGCCTATTCATCCGAAGGTCTTTGCTTTCGGATTGGTTCGCTATGCTATGAAATATTATGGAAAAAGAACTTTTTTTCCATATTTCAAAACAGAATATGGCATTGAATTGGATGGCATTGAACAGGGAAAGTTGCATGAACATTTCCAAAACATCATGCAGGAATACGATAAATTATATGACGAAACTGCAGCGATGAAAATCGATAATATCAGTATGCATTGCTTTGTTACAGATAAATGTGCTCCCCAGTTTTTTGATTATATCTTTGAATATTGGAGGCTTGATTTAAACCGTAATATAGAAAATATTTACGGGGAGAGTGGCCCTGCGCTTTTCAACAGGCTCATTGAGGAAATCAAAGCCAACAATGTTACAGCAGTCAATAATATCATGAAGCACACCTCCATGGCACTGGTCATGAATAAAAAAAGCGGCCGCATGAGAATAAAACGCTTTTTACAGTTGATCGACAAATGTTTTTGGGAGCGCACAGAGGTTCCACAGACAGGCAATCGTTTTAATCGACTGCTGAAAGAATGGATGGATGATCCAAAAAGTAAATTCCAGACAGAATATCAAAAAGCGATACGACTGACATATCAAAAAGGCGAGAAACTATTATCCCACCCTCTTCTTGCCGTTCGGATAAGAGATGAGATCTTTTCCATAAAACTTCCGAGGCAAATTTTACCGCTTTGCGAACAGGATGAGTATCCGATTTGGACGATAAAAGGGGATAACGGCAGCATCATATCCAAGGGGGCCCAATTAATGGAAGGGCGAATAGCTTTATATACTGAAGAATGCGAAGTTATATTGCCTGCATGTGATTTGTTCGGCAACATCCGTATGACGCTCAACTCGGAAAAGCGCAGGTATGCATCGTTCTCTTTTAAGAAGAGCAACATACGTTTTTTCAATGACAAAGGTGTATGGGTTGACCATGAAAAAGGATTTTTGCCGGAAGGGATCTTGTTTGTATATTCTGACAGCCCGAATATACCGCAGATCATATATCGTCCGACGGTGACTTCGGAATATTGTGACGGAATGTATATGGGTTTATACAACGTAGAACGCGGCGATATTTTGAAGTTCAGCAACGAGCGCGCCATTCCCGTTGGCAATGACATAACGGAAGGTCTGACCGAAAATGCTTTGGATGGTGCAAAAATGCAATATAACGGAGATATGTTGCCAATATATCCCGTATTACCTAAAATAATATTTAAGACAACAAGAGATAGGCTGACGGGAACAGCAATTACTGTAACCGATGCCAATGGGACCGAACAATTTGTTAAGGTTTCAAATCAGCACTATTATGAGTTAAAATTAGATTCGTCTTTAGACGATTCCTATGCTTATATTATTGATTTAAGCGAGTTTATACTCAAAGACGGCATATATAAAGTCATACTGAATATTCCCGGCGCAAAAGCGGTCAGAATGTACGGATTTGCCTACTTGAAAGATTTTAAATATAGATTTATCAATGCTCCGTATATATTTAAGGATTCGGGTGAAGTAACATTTCCCGCTTACGTTCCGTTGAATATCGATGACGATTGGACGACAACGTCGACAGAAAAGAGTCTGGCGTTTAGTTTTAATGAGCAGACAGAATACGGTAAAAGCATAAAGGACTGCAAAATTGACGTTGGTTATAATTTAAACGGCAGTTCTGTGATCGTTTCAATTGACGTTCCCGCATTGTTTTGGAAATATTCCAAACAGGATAACTGGAATTATCGATGCCCTGCCGATGTTTCGCTTAAAAATTTATCGCGCACGCTGTATGTTCGCGGTCCGTTCGATTTTAAAAATAAAAGTTTCAAACTTTGCGTAGACAACAATGAAAACATCGATGAAACTGATATTTATGCCTCACACCAAAACGGCGCAGATTATTACAGTTTCAATCTGGACAATGCAAGATCATGGATAGATCGCAGTAAAGCGTGCAGAACGATAACCATGGTTTTGGACAAAAAATTCTACCCGTTTTTAAGGGTTATCTGCCGCAGTGTGATAATTGGTAAATCAATATACTATGATTATGAAACGCAGATGTTGCACGGGAAATTTAATATTATAGGCGATTCGGATTTTACGGTTAAGGTAGAGCATGACGGACAAATGATTGGCCAGGATATACCATTGGAAAACGGACAATTCGTGCTTGAAACGGACTCGCCCGGCGGCGATTACTTGGTTACGGTCTACGAAATAATCGACAGCGATGACGGATTCGACGCAGACACAATCAAAATCGGCGAATACACGCTATCATTGTTCGATATAACAAAACTTACAGGAGTTACAATTGAACTAAAATCTTTTCGGGACGCCGAGGGTAAATTCCGACCCTTAAAATTGGATCTGCAATATTTTATTGTAGTAGAAGAATTGCTTGAGAACCCCGATATCGACTTAATCAACGGCATATGGAAAGTCGATTTGGGCGATGAAGCTCAAGTAAAAAAATGCACTTTCTATCGCGGCATTCTGAAACATTATGACGGAGTAGCCTCTGTAAAGGATTTTGATGTACTTGTGGTATTTTTCAGTAAAGCTGACACGACTCGGCTTTCGGTTTTAAGGGAATACAATGGCGAGTATGTAGAGTTGTTGTATGACTACAAAACGCATATCCTGATACAAAGCGATGAAGGATTGACACGTCTGCAAAAGCTAGAAAGAATTGAGCTGCTATCTGATGACAGATACGATTGCGAGGCAGAAATACTCAAATCATTGAAAAATTAATGAGGAAAAAATAATGAGTTTTAACGTAATAAATGCATCTGCAAAAATAACTGAGCAATATCGTCGTTATCTAAAAACAATATTTGATATTGCACAGCCGGAATACAAGCAACTGTTTAGCGAACAGCTTGAAAGCGCAGACCTGTTTTCAAAGGGTCCGTATCTGGATGTGACAGATTCTTTTGTAAAGGGGAAAAGCGTAAGCCAACTCGTTGACGCCAGTTTTTTAAGCTCTGAATTCAAAAGATTGCCTGACATATATGATAAAACATTGTACCTGCACCAGCAAAAGGCTGTAGAAAAAACTTTGGACGGAAGAAATATCGTCGTTTCAACGGGTACCGGTTCAGGTAAAACGGAATGTTTCCTTATTCCTATAATAAACCACCTCATGCGCGAAAAGGAAGTTTATGGGGAAATTAAGCCCGGCGTTCGGGCATTATTGATATATCCTATGAACGCGCTGGCAAACGACCAGATAGACAGATTGCGCCGTACGCTTGCAAAATATCCCGAAATAACCTTTGGTAGCTATACGGGACAGACAGAGTATAAAAAAGAAAAGGCATTAGAGATCTTTAAAAAAATTAACATAAATCTAGAAATCGGTGAGGTTCCTGTTCGCCTTGAAAACGAACTGCTTTCCCGCGAGGAGATGAAAGAAACGCCACCGCACATTCTCATCACAAACTATGCCATGCTTGAATACTTGATGCTGCGCCCCGAAGATAGCGTATTCTTTGAGGGGAAGTACGCACATAGTTGGAAATTTATCGTTTTGGATGAAGCCCATACATATACGGGGTCTACAGGCATAGAAGTCTCTATGCTTATGCGTCGCGTTATGGCAAAACTTCACAACCCTCAAATACAGTATATTCTTACGAGTGCAACGCTCGGGGATGAAAATTCTAACGATAAAGTAGTTGAATTTGCAGAAAATTTGTGTTCGGCGTCTTTTTGTGCAGACGACGTGATTAGGGCATACCGCGTGAACTTACGAGAATATGCACAAGAAAAATATAAACTTGGTACAGATTTTTATACTGCCGTACATGATCTTATCGATTGTGGCTATGAAGATAGCTATATTCTACATAAAATTTATGAGAGTTTTGGAATTGTTTCAAAAGATTACTCGCTGCTACCCGAATTTTTGTACGATTTGTTGCTGCAAGACAAAACATACTGGAAAGTAAAAGAACTCTTGGCATCACCGTGTAGCGTGGGTGCTTTATGTAGCGAACTTAACTGGACATCTCGGCAACTTTCTGATTTTGTAGATGTTTCCTCCCGTGCTATCAAGGATAGGACAAAGATATTCGATGCAAGATATCATCTGTTTATCAGAGCAACGGAGGGCGTATTTATAACTCTTCCCCCATATAAATCGCTGTCGTTAACAAGAAAAAATTATGAGCATCATAACGGCAAGGATTACAAGGTATTTGAGGTGGTAACTTGTTCGCAATGTCATGCTTTATATATACTTGGCAATATCGAAGACAATCATCTCGTCCAAAAATCCAATTATGATTCTCAAAATATCAAAGAAGCGTTTTATATTGGGGAGGCAACAAGTGATGACGATGAGGAAAATCAGCTTGCCGCTGAAAACCTAACGACCTCCGTGTATGAACTATGTCCTTATTGCGGATATATGCGCCCTGCAAATGAAGTACATAAAAAAACATGCGAGCATGGTTCATCGGACTTCATAAAACTTGTAAAAGTTAAAACGAGCAAAGGTACCGGGCGTGTTACAAAATGCGTATGCTGTGAAAGTGTAAACAGGCTAGGTATTCTGCGCAGCTTTTTTACGGGGCAAGAGGCCTCTACCAGCGTAATAGGAACGGCTCTCTTTGAACAGCTTCCAGGCTATATAAATAAAGTAGAAACCCCTGTACAGACAACTACCGTGACGGATGATGGCTTTGATGATTGGGATGATGAAGTAACGCAACAATCTTCAAAAAAAGTACCAAAAGCTAAACAATTTATTGCGTTTTCCGACAGTAGGCAAGCTGCCGCTTATTTCGCAAGCTATTTTTCTGAAACGTACGTCGGAATACTTTATAGCAGTCTTATTAATTCAAAAATAAAATCTCTCGGCGCAGAACAACAGCCTATACCGAGATTTGTTGCAGAACTCGCCACAATATTCAAAAATAATAATATTTCTCCTTTTACTGACAACAGTCGTCCCGACTACGAAGCCGAAGCATGGGTAGCTGTTTTGAAAGAACTTGTTGAAAACAAAACGAGAAATTCACTTGCGGGCCTCGGCCTGTTGTCGCTTAGCATAACAGATGACGTCATTTTTATACAAAATAAAAAATACGGATTTTCTGCAGAAGACGTAAAGAATATATGTCTTAACTTTATTGCGGGAATGCTTACGGAATCTGCGATATACTATAAAAAAACACTTTCTGAAAGTGATATTCTGTTCTTTGCTCATGGAGGTGTAGAAACATCATACTTATTACACGGCGGTAATGATAGGTCAATACATGCTTTTATACCGAAAAATAATTCAAGAACAAATAAACGTAAAGAATATCTTGAAAGAATATTGAAAAGCAAAGGTATTATTGCTGACAGTGATGCAGTCAATAATTTGCTTTCTGCATTTTGGGATAGATTCTTACTTAAATACGGATTACTGAAAAACATAACAAATAAAAATGGTTATGAGGGCTACAGGGTAAATACAGAAAAACTGACGATTGGCAGCGCCAAAAAGTGGTACAGGTGCCCGAGATGTCAAAGGCTTACGCCATTCAATGTTTCAGGGGTTTGTCCAAGCTATATGTGCGACGGCGTTTTAGAACCTGTGGATGCCGATGAGCTGAATAAAGATAATCATTACTACAAGTTATATAATGAACTTGAACCTCATTCGTTAAGAATAGTTGAACATACCGCACAACTCAACCGCGATGAAGCGTATAAGTATCAGAACTTATTTAAACAGAAAAAAATAGACGTACTGAGTTGTTCAACAACTTTTGAAATGGGTGTCGATGTCGGCGAACTTGAAACGGTATTTATGCGCAATATGCCGCCGACACCTTCGAATTATGCACAGCGTGCAGGCCGAGCGGGGCGCAGCACCCATTCCGCCGCTTTTGCCTTGACGTTTTGCACTAAATCGAACCACGATTTTAACTTTTTTAAAGATCCTGTCAGCATGATAAGGGGAACAATTACGCCGCCTGTCTTTAAAACTGATAATGAAAAAATTTGTATAAGGCATGTTTATGCCTCTGCATTATCGTTCTTTTGGAAAAAATATCCCCAGTATTTCAGCGATGCTCATGCGATGATGGAGGTGGACGGGAAAAAGGAGAGTGGTTTTGCTGCTTTAAAAGAATATCTTCTATCCAAACCGTCAGATTTAAAAAAGTATTTGAAATTATGCCTGCCGCAATCGCTTATCAAACAATTTGAAATAGAAACTTTTGGCTGGGTTAGATGGCTTTTCGATGATCCGAACGTAAACTACCCTAATTTCAATCGTGTATTTGAAATGTACAACTCGGAAATATCTACGCTTCAAACCGAAAAAGAAAAGGCAGATGCTGCGGGAAATAAATCTGACTATATAACTTATCAGATAAAGAATTACAGGAATGAGAAAGTGATTTCTTTTCTGTCCAAAAACAGCATACTTCCTAAATATGGTTTTCCTGTAGATACTGTTCAGCTACGCATAACGGATAAAAATGATAGTGCGGCAGGACTTGACCTGTCCAGAGATTTGTCGATGGCAATATCCGAATATGCTCCCGGTTGCCAGATTGTTGCCAACGGAAGACTGATAACTAGCAGATACATTCGAAAAATTCCGCATGAACATTGGAAAATGTATGACTATATTAAATGTGAAGACTGCCAAACGCTGAATATGGATATACATACTGAGTATGGTTCACAACTTAAAGAGTGTAGGCAATGCGGGGCAATTTTAAGAGAGAACCAGCGCAAGACATTTCTGATACCCGATTTTGGTTTTATTGCCGAACATAATATCAGCACACCAACTTTGATTAAACCTGAGAGAACTTCCCGTACGGAAGCCGCATTTGTCAACTATGATCATCATTTGCCGGAAAAGGAATACAACATAAACGGTCTTAAAGTTCAAATAGCCATAGTAGATAATGGGCCTATGGCTATCCTAACGACAGATGAATTTTTTGTATGTCAAAACTGCGGATATGCATGTGAAACCACAGAAACAGGAACACCTTTCTCAAGGATGGTTGTAAAATCTCATGCTGCTCCTTCTGGGAAAAAGTGCTCATGCTCCAATCTCGAAAGATTTTCCTTGGGCTATCGTTTTGAAACAGATGTAATTCGAATTAAAATCAATAAAACTTGTTCCTTTGAACAAGCCTACTCAGTTTTGCAGGCAATAATTCTTTCTGCTTGTACGAAGCTTAACATTGATAATACGGAGATTGCGGGGTGCTTGCAATATTGTGCGGATGGAGTTTTCTATTATGTTCTATATGATACTACTCCCGGTGGTGCAGGGCATGTCAAACGCCTTAATTCCAAAGAAATGATTGAAAAAGTGTTGTCAGGTGCCTATGTCAAAGCTAAAAATTGTACTTGTGGGGGTGAGGAGGGCGATTCTTCTTGTTATTCGTGCCTTAGAACATACCAAAATCAAAGACATCATGATATAATAAAAAGAAAATATGTTGTAGCATTCTTATCGGAAATGAATGAACTAAAGTGATAGAGATTTTGAAATTTTATTAAATTGAAAAATTCTTTAAGATAACGGAATATGCTTTATAGTGATTACCCACGGACAAGTATGTATTTGGCCGTGGGTATTCTAATCTTTAGAAAAATTCAACAAAACGGTTGCGAAAATGGCTCCTTACATGGCTACCACTTGTAAGGGGCTGATTTCTTGTGCAATTAGCCCCTTAAATCAAGGATTAAAAAAATCTTCAATTCAGGGGCTCCAATTTTACCATTCTCGTAGCTACTAAGTGAAAGACTTAGTTTGTTGTCTAACCAAAGAGAGCGGGTAGATACGAATTGATAGAAAATTTTTATAGCTTGCCCGTTGAAAAACGCTCTCCGCCGTGGCTATTAAGTGAAGAGGTGTGTACCACGCGAGCAAAATATTTGAGGAATTTAAAATCACTACCCCCAAAAAGTCTACTTTTCGTGGCTATTAAGTGAGAGGCTTTACGCAGGCTTAAATGAAATATAGGTGAAATTATCAAAAATAGGTTAACTTTTAGCCCTTTTATTGAGCTACCTCTTGTATGGGGTAGCTTCTGTCCGTCGGAACTTTTGAAAAAGTTTGCGAGGAACTGCATAAAAATGGGCGTTGAATTGCCTACCTCTTGCAGAGGTTTAGCGCGTTGGTAAGTGAAAAGGCTATGAAATATTTTCGCAACCGTTAATATTTTGCAATCTCGTGTCCTTGGATATATGAAAGGCATCGCCAGCTTATGGTCAAGTTGCATAAAATTTTTCCGTAACTACTCAAGTATTCAATGATTTCTCTCTAATAAGTGAGGGGCGACTAATCTAGCGCTATGGATGTTGCATGAAAGTTGATTGAAATATATCTTGCAGACCGTCACATTTTGAAATTTGGTGTCCTTGTTAATATGGAGGGGTTTG
>ERZ1643251.662-NODE-662-length-45863-cov-10.670079_pt1 | contig 45863 bp, 45 predicted proteins | sample MGYA00579261_ERZ1643251 | MGnify/ENA primary metagenome ERZ1643251 (study PRJEB29033, sample SAMEA4952267) | chicken gut metagenome | biome: Broiler Chicken; feature: Gastrointestinal Tract; material: Caecum | place: Ireland | collected 2018 | study: Broiler... | reverse complement strand
ACACCATAGAGATTATGGAGAATGCCGGCATCCCTACCTTCGGTTATGACAGAACAGCTCTTTTGGATGTAAAAGGTGTTAAAGTAGGCCTTGTGGGAACATATGAGCTGGCGGACCATATGGGATGCGAGGAAGAGATGATCCAAAATATCGAGAGTCTGAAGGAACAGGGGGCTCAGCTCATCATCGCCTCTTTCCACTGGGGAATCGAGCGCACCAACGTCCCCAATGAGATTCAGGTGGATCTGGCTCATTCAGCTATAGACCACGGCGCAGACCTGGTCCTGGGACATCATCCTCATGTACTTCAGGGAATCGAGACATATAAAGGAAAGAACATTGTCTATAGTCTGGGCAATTTCTGTTTCGGAGGAAATTCCGGGCCAAATGATATGGATGCTATGATCTTTCAGCAGACTTTTACCCTGGAGGATGGAGAACTGGTGGGGGATAATGTAACCAATATCACTCCAGTAAAGATTTCCGGCTCCTGGGCTCAGGGAGTCAATGATTACCAGCCCACGCCTGTGGAAGGAGATACCGGGGAAGGGATTATTTCCCGGATAGAGGAGTATTCCCAAAGTCTGGCAGATCAGTATGGCACAGAACCGGCGGTAATCAACTCTTCTCTGGACAGTGACAAGGAGGAGAGCCAGTCGGGAACTGTGACGGGGACTGCCGTAGAGGGGTAAAAGGTTTTCAGTAGAATTGTTTATGGAAAAGAGGCGTAAATATGTCAATCAAAGACGGCAAAGACTATCTTTATTTGATTTGGAAATCAGAGAAGTCCAGAAAACAGTATATTGTAGGGCAATTAATCAAAAATGGACAGTATGAATTTCAGTATTATTCAGATGTGGAGACTGCGATAAATGACGGATTTATGCCTTTGTTATGTTTTCAGGATTTGAATAAAGTATATAAGAGTGATAAACTTTTTCCGATTTTTGCAAGCCGACTGCCAGACAGAAAGAGAAAGGATATTAAAAAAATTTTAGACAAATATGATTTGGAAGAATACGACGAATATATATTGCTAAAAAGAAGCGGGGCCCGGTTACCTATTGACAGTCTAGAATTTATTGACCCAATCTTGGATACTGACCAAGCTGTAAAGCGTATTTTTTATGTGGCAGGAGTTCGGCATTATTTGGAGTGCAGTGGTAAAAATTGCGAAAAAGCGACAGAAATCACTAGAGGAGACCAAGTATATCTAAAACAGGAAAAAGACAATGCGTATGACAACAACGCAGTGCAAATGCTGAGCGAGGACGGAAAAGTTTTCGGCTATGTTCCAAGATACTATAGTGCGGGAGTAAGTGCATTGCTGGAAAAGGGAAGAAATATTGTATGCCATATTTATAATGTGGATCAGAATAAGAACTGTAATGAATGCATAAAAGCAATTATGGAGGTTAAGAAATAAAATAGTATTAAATAATATCAGAAAATCCCTCATATAGTTAATTAAGAAAAGTTTAGGAGTTCCCTATGCTGAATTATCTCTGGGGCGGTATGCTTCTGGTGGGAATCATATACGGGGGAATTACCGGAAACATGAATGAAGTAACGGAGGCTGCCCTTTCCTCTGCGGAAGAGGCAGTGTCTCTTTGCATTACCATGGCGGGAATCGTGGCCATGTGGGTGGGGCTGATGGAGATTGCCAGGGCTTCTGGCCTGGTGGATCGGCTTACTAATGCAATGAGGCCGCTGCTTCATTTTTTATTTCCCCGGATACCGGAAGCACACAGATCTTTGGAATACATATCTGCAAATATGATCGCCAATTTTCTTGGCCTTGGCTGGGCGGCCACACCTTTTGGGTTGAAGGCTATGGAAGAACTGGAAAAACTGGAAGATGACAGAAGAGCAGGCAAAGCGCCGGGAAAGGCCAGAGGAAAAGGAATTGCAGGAAATGAAATGTGCACCTTCCTCATCATTAATATTTCTTCTATACAGCTGATACCTGTAAATATCATTGCCTACCGAAGCCAGTACGGCAGTGTAAATCCTACGGCAATCGTAGGGCCGGCGATTGCGGCCACGGCGGTGAGTACAGGGGTGGCGGTGATATTCTGCCGGCTGATGGACCGGGGGCTGAGAGCGTGAGAACGCTTCGCTTTTCTGGTGTTCTTACTATGTTGTTGACATCATAAAAAGTCAATAATAAAATGAAAACAGGAATTTTTGATTATGGAGAGGTACATTCTATATAGGTATTTGGCTACTTATAATTCGCAACGGTATAATAAAATTTTAACTTAAAAGAGTGTAAAAAGTGGAAGTGAATTGGTCAGACACCTTCTGACCAATTATTAAATAGGCCTTTCGATGATATGGCGCATTCAAAAACAGCCGTTAATTTATCTATGGTATACGCCTATTATGAAATTGGCTGCAGAATTTATGAAGAAGAACAGCAAGTATCAAACAGTTCTGCCGAGCAAAGAAGAGTTGAAAAGAGTTAAAGGCTATGGAAAAACTGGAAGATGACAGAAGAGCAGGCAAAGCGCTGGGAAAGGCCAGAGGAAAGGGCCGCTACAGCGGCCCCTCTGTGGTTTCCCTTCGGAATAGGATAGGAGTGATAACTTTATGGACCGGTTCTTTCAGAGGAGCCGGTTTTCTTTTTTTTCGTTCATTCATCTGGTCTACAAGAAGGCTCACTGCCTCCAGAGCAATTTTGTCGATCTGCTGGCCCACGGTACTGATGGGAACCACAGCTTCTCTGGAAATGGGAGAGTTGTCAAAGCCCACAATGAGATAATCTTCAGGCATACGGCCATATTTACGGATCAGCAGGTTTACCAGCACATTTGCCAGAGTATCGTTGGACATAAAAATCCCTTTTTTCTGTTTAGGATATTTCTGTTCCAGTTCTGCCAGGACTTCCCGGAGAACTTTTTCTATCTCTTCATAGGCAGCTCCAAAATCTTTATAGATTACCTGATGCTCCAGACCCTTTTCCTTACATAGATCCAGGAATCCCTGAATTCGTCCATAGGAGGGAATTTCCTGGGCCGTGGGAGCAGTGATATGGAAAAGGACATCGCACTGATGCTTAGCCAGAAGGCTCGCAGCCTGTATACCTCCCATATAATTGTCTGTGTTGACACTGGACACATATTTATCTTCTCTTTCTATGGTCACAATGGGAATCTGAAGATCTGCAAGCTCCTTGGAGGGAATAGTAAAGCTTAAGATAATCAGTCCTTCAATTTTGTAAGCCATCAGCTCCTGGATATACTGCCGCTCTGTCTCTTCCCGCTCATTTCCGATAAAAACGAGAAACTTGTACCCGAATTTTTCATAGGTCAGCAGGATTTTATTCAGCATTTCTGAATGGAAGTGATTGTGAAGTCCAGGGATGATAATACCGATAAACTCCGTTTTTCCGTTAGCCAGGATCCGGGCCACCTTATTTTCTTTATAGTTTAAGTCCTCCAGAGCTTTGGCGATGATCTCCTGATTTTTCAGGGTGAGAGAGTCCGGATGGTTGAAATAGCGGGAGATGGTGGTCTTTGAAAAATTTGTATACTTTGCAATATCGTCAAAAGTTATATTTTTTTTCTCGCTCATAATATCTCCATTAAAATATTCGGCTGCTGCCCAGGCTGGCCTGCTTTTCCATGAAATACAGGCTCTGCCAGGGGCGGTGCCAGTGTTTTCTTTAAGAAACAGTATAGCAGAAAACTATGAGAGTAACAAGAAGTAATCGGTTACGTAACCGGTTATGTTCAACATAGATAAAACGAGACTGATGAAATTGTGTACTATTTACAAAGTTCTAAAATGGCCTTGACGCTGTATTGTGCAGGTGTTAAGATATGAGCATAAAGTAACCGGTTACTTAACCGGTTACAAAAAGAAACCTGAACGAAGGGTAAACAAAGAAATTGGAGGGAAAGGCTATGAAAAGAAAAATGGCTGCAAAGGTCATTGCCGCAGGACTTGTGGTGGCTATGACGGCTGTGGGGCTGTCTGGCTGTACATTTGGTTTTGCCAGTGACCCGGATGATCCCAATGAGGTGGAGGAGGAAATTCCCATAGACATGTCTGTGGACAGCTTTCAGTATGACTCCAGCCTGAACGGGACTAGCATTACGCTGCTGAATTCCAAAGCAGAAATCCAGGTTGCCCTGGAAGAAATGGGGAAAGTGTTTGAGGAGAAGTCAGGAGTCCATGTGGAGGTTATGCCGGTTACAGACGGTGAATCTCCCTATACCAAGGTGGTAAGCCTGTATAATTCCGGAACGCCTCCTACACTGTCTATTCTGGATACCACAGATGTAATCGCTCTGGCTGAGGAGAAGGGAGAGGACCTGTCAGGAGAGAACTGGACGGCTGAGGCAGAGGATTACCTTACAAAAGTGAACGGAAAAGTATACAGTTTCCCCCTGTGTATTGAGGGAAGAGGGATTATCTATAATAAGGCAGCTATCGAGGAAGCTCTGGGAGAGGAGTTTGATCCTTCCTCTATTAAGACAAGAGAGGACTTTACAGAAATCTTAGAGGAGCTGGTGGCAGCCGGAGTGGAAAAACCAATTTCTGTGGCAAAGGAAGACTGGTCTTTAGGCGCTCATCTTTTACAGTATATTTATGAGACCTATGACGGAACTTCAGCAGGGGCCCAGGAGGTTATTGAGGAGATCAAGGACGGAAGCCTGGACCTGGAATCTTATGACCGTATGACAGGTTTTCTGGATACTTTTGATGTACTGAAGAAATATAATGTGGCGAAAGCAGATCCTCTGGGAGCCGACTATGATGAGATGGCCATTGACCTTGCAGATGGAAAGACGGTTTTCTGGGTCAATGGAAACTGGGCATGGCCGAACCTGGAAGAGGCAGGAGCTGAGAAAGAGGACGAATACGGATTCCTTCCATTCTTCATGAGCGATGATGAAACAGATTTTGCCAACCAGATGATCCAGGGCTCACCTTCCAAGCAGATCATGATGGATGGACAGATGGCTTCTGAGGAAGAAAAGGCTGCGGCAAGAGAGTTTCTGAACTGGATCGTATACAGCGAGATCGGCCAGCAGATGCTGGTAAATACCTGTAATCTGATACCGCCCTTCCAGAACAATCCTTATGAACCGGCAGATCCTTTAAGCCGTGACATTTATGAGAAGGTACAGAGGGGAGAAGCCTTTAATGCATCTGCTATTGTTCCTAATGACCACTGGTCTGTGCTGGGAGCAGCCATGCAGAAATATCTGGCAGGCAGAAGTGACCGGGAGGAACTGATAGGATCCATTGAGGATTATTGGGCAGAACAGGAATAAGAAAGAAGGTTGAATGATGAAATCAAAGAATAAAGGAAAAGATTTCGGTATTTTCGCGCTGCCGGGAATGTTTTGCTTCTTTGCAGTAGTGATTATCCCTTTTATATACGGCGTTTACCTTACCTTTACGGACTGGGACGGCGTAGCCGAGGTAAAGAACTTTATCGGCCTTGCCAACTTCCAGAAGGTGATCGAAGACCATGAATTTTGGACATCTATGCTGCTGACTTTTAAATATGTGATCCTTGTAGTGCTGCTGGTAAATATTATCGCCTTTGCCATCGCCTATCTTCTTACAAGAGGATTTAAAGGCCAGAACTTCTTCCGGGCAGGCTTCTTTACACCGAATCTGATCGGAGGTATCGTTCTGGGATATATCTGGCAGTTCGTATTTTCCAGAGTGTTTGTAAATATTGGAGAAAGCACCGGCTGGAGTCTTTTTGAAGCCTCCTGGCTCTCAGATCCAAACAAGGCCTTTGCGGCTATGGTACTGGTTTCTGTATGGCAGCTTTCCGGATATATGATCCTGATCTATGTGGCAGGATTTATGGGACTCAGCGAAGACGTTATGGAAGCAGCCAGCATTGACGGAGCTTCCGGATGGTTAAAGATGAGAAAGATCGTACTTCCTCTGATGATGTCCTCTATCACGATCTGCCTGTTCCTGACCTTATCAAGAGCCTTCATGGTTTACGATGTAAACCTTTCTCTTACTGCAGGAGGTCCTTACGGCACTACAGAAATGGCAGCCATGCATGTATATGAAAAAGCCTTTACTTCCAGGCAGTTCGGCGCAGGCCAGGCTGAAGCCCTGATCCTGTTCATCGTAGTAGCATGTATCAGCGGTCTTCAGGTATATCTCACAAAGAAACAGGAGGTGGAAGCATAATGAATCAGAAAAAAATCGGCGGAACCAAGAGAAAGGTTCAGAATGTTATCGCAATGGCAGTATTGATCGTTATTTTTATTGCTTATATGTTTCCCTTCCTTATGGTACTGATCAATTCCTTAAAGCAGAAACGGGATATCATCAAGAGTCCTTTTTCCTGGCTGTTTACCATTAAGGGACTTTCCTTTGACAACTTTGTCAATGCCTTCAACCAGATGGACTTTCTGAATGCTTTTAAAAATTCTCTGATCGTAACCGTTTCTGCCACTGTGCTGGTTACTATTCTGGGAACCATGCTGGCTTACTATATCGTGAGACACAATAATAAGATTTCTAAGATTACTTTTGCTCTAATGGTTGCTTCCATGATCATACCTTTCCAGGCGATCATGATCCCTCTGGTAAGTATTTACGGAGGCACGCTGAATATCCTGAACCACAGAATCACTTTGATCTTCATGCACACAGGATTTTCCATGGCAATGTCCGTGTTTATGTTCCATGGGTTTATAAAGGGAAATGTACCTATAGCCCTGGAAGAAGCGGCCTACATTGACGGCTGCACACATATCCAGACATTTTTCAAGATCGTATTTCCATTGCTGAAACCTACGATTTCCACAATGGTGATCTTGAACGCCATGTCTTTTTGGAATGATTTCCTTCTTCCATCTTTGGTACTTACAGATAAGAAGCTTTTAACGTTACCCCTTTCCACGTACAGCTTCTACGGTACATATTCAGCGGATTACGGAACGATCATGGCAGGTCTTCTGCTGTGCGTAATACCGATCATGATCTTGTACGTAGCGCTGCAAAAGCAGATTATCGGCGGAGTTGTTGCCGGAGCAGTGAAATAAGGCTCCTGCCCAAAGGCAGCCAGAGATGCTATTCGTTTGGGGACTGCCCCATGAAACATTCAGATTCTGTGTTCATGGGCGGTCCCATTTTCCATTACTATAAAAGGGGACAGTTTCGATATGAAGAAAGACAGAATACATTTAAAAGCACCAGGGAACTGGATCAACGACCCTAATGGTTTTATTTATTATAAAGGACAGTATCACCTGTTTTACCAGTATTTTCCCTATGCCCCTCAGTGGGGGACCATGCACTGGGGACATGCGGTCAGCAGCGATCTCACGGAATGGGAGCACAAGGGCGTGGCCCTGTTTCCCACCAGATACGAAGATCAGAACGGCTGCTTTTCCGGAAGTGCTGTGGAACATGAAGGGAAAATGTATCTTTATTATACGGGAATCCACTATGATGAAACAGACCGGGAAAATATCCATAAATGTCCTGGGGATAAATACCAGGCGACACAGATGATGATCACATCGCCAGATGGTTTCAGCTTTGACAATTTTTCAGGGAAAAAGGTGATCATTCCGGCCTTTATGGAAGGAGAGAAGGGAGACAGGACCCATACCAGAGATCCCAAGGTATGGAGAGGGAAAGATGCCTGGTATATGGTACTGGGAACTACGGACCAGGAAAAGCAGGGGAAAATTCTCTTCTACAAAAGTCAGGATCTGGAGAACTGGATTTTTGTAAATCAGGCCGGAAAAGAGGAAAGAGGATGGATGTGGGAATGCCCGGACCTTTTTGAGGTCCAGGGGCAGACCATACTTATGCTTTCTCCTATGGGAATCCTTCAGGAAGAAAATAAAGAGGCCAATCATGCAGTGTGTATGGTGGTAGAATTTCAGGAAAAGGACTGCTCAGTAGGATTTCCGGATACCTATCAGTTTCTGGACTACGGACTGGATCTGTATGCGTCTCAGAGTACCCTGGATGAGGAGGGGCACAGGGTAGTGACAGGATGGATCCGTATGCCTGAGGCTGTAGATGGAAAGTGGAGGGGAATGTTCTGTATTCCCAGAGTAGCAGAGGTAAAAAAAGGGCATATATACTTCCATCCTCATCCAAATATTGAGAAAAGGTTTACCAAAAAGATCACTTCCCCTGCACAGGCCCATGAAGCCGGATATCGGCTGACACTGGAACTGAAAGAAGGGGAATCCCTGGATATCGGGGGATATCTTATCAGCCGCAGAAACAACTGCATCTGCACAGACCGGACCCGGGTTTTCCGGGAACACAGAGGCTGGAGACAGACCGCAGTTTCTCCGGAAGTGAAAGAGGGAGATCTGTTGGAAATCTATGTGGACAAAAATCTTATAGAGGTGTTTATTAATAGAGGAGAATACGTGATCAGCAGTACAGTGTATGACCTGGGGAATAAGATCACTGCTGATATAGAAGGGGAGATTCAGATAGATACTCTGGAATAATTCTCTCTATAAATAGTGAAGTCCCCTCTTTTGGCAGAAACATGTGTGCTCGGCCAAAAGAGGGGGCATTTTTTATACGGTATCCACCAGGTCACAGCCGCTGATGATCTTGTCCCAGAGATTTTCTCTTAATTCTGCTTTGGGGTCCTGAGGGTTCATATTACCCAGTTCCCAGTAGGGCAGGCGTTCCTGTTCCAGCTCTTCCAGGCGGGAAGTCTGGCCCTCCAGCCAGCTGCGGGTCCTTCTCTGACAGTTTTTCAGGCGGGCTTTTACACCTTCCAACCGGATGTCCAGAAGCTCATAGCCGAAAGCCTTGGCATCGGTGAACCAGAGATTTTCTCTGGCAGTGTGCATTTGGGCCAGATCCTTCTGAATATTGGGGATAACTTCTTCAGAAATTTCCTTCAATGTGGATAAGTCACCGGCGTCGTAGGCGGATTTTATCCGGAGGCCAAGGTCAGCCTTCTGAGCAAGGACCAAAGCCAGATAAGCATAGAATCTGAAAAACTCCTGATATTCTCCGGGTGTTTCAGAGATGGTCTTCAGCTTATCACCCAGGGACTGATAGTAGGTCCGGGTATCCACGTCTTTCAGATGAAAGTCAAAAAGTCCCAGCATAGGATCCTGGTACAGAAGGTACTTGGAAGGATTATCTGCAGTAAGATTTTTTCCAGAGCCTTTGAAAAGAGAGTCCAGGGAATCCAAAAGAAGAAAATCCTCCAGATTGCCATCGATGCAGTCCCGGAAATAAGTGCTTAGCTCTTCCTCATATAAATCTTCGTGGAAACAGAGGAAGGAAAAGACGGCAAGGCCCGGCCAGATGGCATCAAGGGGAGTTTCTGCGCCGTTGTCCATCCATCCGGTAGCAAATACTTCCTGAATTCCTTCCTGACGGCAGGCTCCAAGGGCCAGACGGCTGCAGCAGAAAGCTTTACCGTAGTTGGGTGAAATTCCGTTCCAGTTCCAGACGCCGCCGGCAAAGATTACCCGGTCTGACAGCTCCTTGTGGACCCGGAGCATATTGTGGTAGATATCCCTGTGGGTATTATAATAGTCCCAGTATACCATTCCCAGTTCTTTGGGCGGTTTTTCCCAGCCAGAAATATCTGTGGAGGCTTTCACATCATAGTAGCCCCCGACCGTATTGGCAGTGATATACATATCACTCCACATCATGGGATTCCATCCGGCATCCTTACAAAGCTCCAGGACTTTTTCTGTATGTTTCCGGATGATCACAGAACTTTCTTCATATCCATTTTCCTTCAGATAATTTCCCAGTCCCAGCATATGGGCCTCATCCATACCGATGTGGATATTCCGGGTGGTAAAGGAAGATTTCAGAGATTCCAGAAGGCTGCGGATAAAGGCATAAACTTCCTCAGATCCGGCTTTTAAAATATCGCCGGTGTCTCTCAGATTTTCAGAATTATGCCACCTAAGAAAACTGTGAAGATGAGCCAGGGTCTGGATACAGGGAACAAGCTCTATGCCAAAGAGGCTGCAGTAACTGTCCAAACTTTGCAGCTCTTCACGGGTATACCGGCCTCTGTAGGTGCCAAAGTAGGGATGATCCGGTACCTCATAAGTGTCTTCCATATAAAGAAAGAGCTGGTTCATTCCCATTTTGGCCAGTCTTCGGATAATGGACCTGAGCTTTTCCGGGGCAGCTACGGCATTTCTGGAACAGTCCAGCATAAAACCCCGCTTTTGGAAGTAAGGATTTTCTTCCAGAGAGAAATCTTCTCCGCTGTGATGAAGGACATAATTAAAAAGACGGAAGTAGAGAACCGGATCCTGGAAACGAATGGTGCAGGAATGGTCTTTTTTTTCAATAGAAGCCTTGGCGGCATCGAGGCTCTCTTCCAAAATAATTGTAAGAGAGCCATCCTGGTTATTGTTGTTTTCTGATAAGAGAAGGCGGCTTCCTTCTTCTACAGACCGGATCAGCTCCGGCTTCCCCTTAAACTCGAGATTCATAAAGCAAATTCTCCTTACTGATGGATTTTAAAAAATTTCTTTTGATCAAAGTAATAATAAATAATGAAGAGCACTGCGGTAAGCCCCCAGGAGATGGGGTAGCTCATCAGGATAGTCCGTACTCCAGGCCAGTGAGGCACTGCCAGGAAAATCCAGAGGATACGGAGGATACACACACCGGTACAGGTCATGATCATGGGGACCAGTACATTGCCCATGCCTCTCAGGGCACTGGACAGGATTTCTATAAAGATAAAGAGAACATAGGAAGGAGCGATAATCTGTATGATCTCCATGCCGATTTCAATGACTTCCGGGTCAGTGGTAAAGAGCTGGAGCAGATACCTTCCCAAAAGCAGCAGCAGAGCACTTACCAGGAGAGAAGCGATAAAGTCCAGGAGCAGGCAGACCTTAACACTTTTTTTCATACGGTCATATTTACCGGCACCGTAATTTTGCCCAATAAAGGTTACGATGGATACGCTGAAAGCACCGGAGATCATCCAGTAGATGGCATCGATTTTTCCAAAAGCTGTATAGGCGGCCATAGTATCAGTTCCCAGATTATTGAGGGAAGTCTGGATGATAATATTGGAAATATTATACATAATAGACTGGATACCAGCCGGAAGCCCAATGGTGACAATGGAGATCAGCAGAAACCGATGGAACCGGATTTCTTTGGGATGAAGGCGGTACATGTCTGTGGATTTCATCAGTGCGTGAACCACCAGAACGGCACTGACCACCTGAGAAATTACAGTGGCTATAGCGGCGCCTGCTACTCCCATACCAAAACCTACTACCAGAAGGATATCCAGAAAGATATTGATAAAGCAGCAGACAATAAGGTAGTACAGGGGCCTGGTAGAATCTCCCACAGCTCTTAAAATGGCGGAGCCAACGTTATAAATAAACACAAAAATAATACCTGCAAAATAAATTCGCAGATAGGTGACAGAATCCTGCATAACATCTGCAGGTGTTTTCATCATCTCCAAAAGAACCGGCGCAAGAGCGATACCGATGATGGTGGTGATGATACCGCCTACTATGGAAAGAGCGGCGGCGGTGTGAAGGGTATCGTTCAGATCTTTCTTGTTTTTGGCTCCATAATACCGGGCAATGATAACCGTAGCGCCGGAAGCCAGGGACACGAAGAAGTTTACGATCAGGTTCGTGATCTGGCCGGTAGAGCCCCCTACTGCCGCCAGAGCTTTAGTTCCCACGAACCGGCCTACGACCACGGCATCTGCCGTATTATAGAGCTGCTGAAAAAGAGTTCCCAGCATAATGGGAAAGAAAAAGATCAGCAGCTGTTTCCATATAACCCCTTCCGTAATCTGATTTACGGAGGCGTCTTTTTTTGACATAAAAAATCCCCCCTGAAATTATGATTGAGGTCATATTGCCTCTGATATAACAATATATATCATAGCTTATGATAATTGTCGATATGGAAAATTCATGTTATGATGATATCAGACTGAAATATGGGTGGAAGGGTGATATCCGCAGCATCCTGGAGAAAGGAGGAGAAGGATTGAAGATAAAAGTACGTGTAGCAGATCCGGCGGGAAATATAACTGTTTTTGTGATGACTCCAGTGGCGAGAGAAAAATACCCTGCCATTTCCAGGCAGATCCTTGCAAGGAAGGAACTAAAGGGAGAGCAGGTGGGATTTGTAGAAAGGACAGACCAGGGCAGATTCAGGATGGAGATGATGGGCGGAGAGTTCTGTGGAAACGCCACTAGAAGTTTTGCCTATCTTCTGAGTATGCTTTCCGGTCAGGAACAGCAGGAGCTGGACGTGGAAGTCAGTGGTTCTGAAAAACCTCTGAAAGCTGTTGTAGACCGGACAGAGGGAACCAGTCAGGTAGAAATGCCCCTGCCTAAAGAAATAATGGTATTGGAGACAGAAACAGGGGAAACCTATCCCATGGTTGTATTTGACGGCATCTGCCATGTGATCGTAGAGGGAGAACCCAGAAAAGGGGAATTTGTGGAAGATATTCTGAAGAGAGCAAAAGAAATGTGCCCCTGCGGCGCATGGGGAATCATGTTTTTAAAAGGAGACCAGATGACGCCTGCAGTTTACGTAGAGAGTACAGATTCTCTTGTCTGGGAGAGCAGCTGCGGCAGCGGCAGTATGGCAGCGGCAGTGTATTTATCCCAGAGAGAGGGTGACGGTGAATATTTTTACACACTTTACCAGCCAGGAGGAGAGATCAGAGCTGCGGTCTCCAAAAAAACAGGCGAAATTGTACGATGCACTATGGGAGGACCGGTTCGTATCTCCCAGGAGATGGAATTAGAAATAGAGGATAATGAGGTTGACATACTATGAGGGCGGTTCGCTTGAAACACCCCTATGTAGCAGTGATGAAAGACGGAAGTATTTCTTATGGGGGAAACCAGGGCTGGTTTCAGAGTAATACCATTAAGAAATATGGCTGTGGAGTGGTGGCAGGGTCAGATCTGCTGTTATATTTAAGTTTACATAAGGAATACTGCAGGGGAAGGGAATTCAAAAAAGAAGAGGACGATAACGGAATCTGGGGAGAAGAAAAGTATCAGGAACTTATAAAGATCATGAACCGAAGATACTTTCCGGTAATTCCCGGCTTTGGCATGCCAGGGTGGCTCCTGGCAGGGGGAATGAATTATTATTTCCGCAGAAGCAGGATTCCTCTAAAGGTTTCTTTCGGTGTCCTGAGGAGGAATATCTGGAACCGGACAGCGGCTATGCTGGCCCATGATATTCCGGTAATTCTTGCTATAGGCCCGAACTTCTCTATATTTCGGAGAAAATACAAGCTGAATTTCTATGTAAGAAAAGGGGAGGAATATACCTGCACCTGCCAGACAGCAGCTCATTTTGTGACAGTCACCGCCATGGAGGGAAAATACCTGAAAATTTCTTCCTGGGGAAAAGAGTATTATATAGACATGCAGGAATATATGGACTATGGGAAAAAACACAGCAGTTTTTTGGTGTGCAATATTTTTTATATCCGAAAACGGTGACAAAAGCAGGAAATAAGATTGACAAAGGGAAAACAAGTGCTATAATGAATACCGTTGTTACAAAGTCGGAGAAAATTCCGACAACATATCGTGCCAATTGAAGGGTGCAGGAAAGCGGCTAAGGCCCACCGAAGGAGTAATACTCTCAGGGGTCTCCTAAATGGAGACGGGACTGTATCTGGATGGCTCTCTGGAGAATCCCGTTAAGGGTGCCGAAGGTGTAAGCAGATAAGGGTTTATCTGTGAATCTCTCAGGCAAAAGGACAGTGAGATCAGGAAACTAAACAACGGCTGACGTTTTTTAGAGTTTCAGAGGGTTATTGCATTGGAATTATGCGATAGCCCTTTTTTATTCTACGAGACTGTCGAATTAATCAAAATCGAGAATATTTATACATTTTATTGCTCAGCCTGCGCCGCTTTGAGCCTATGGTCTCAAAGCTATGCTCGACAAATTCGCATAAAATGTATAAATATTCCTGACATATGTTTAATGCGACAGTCCTGTAGAATTAAAAGCCTTCCAGGCGGGCGAAAAACGTCTGGGGGACATAGTTCTGGCGGCGGTTTCCGGGGAGAAGCATGAAAAGAAAAATAACCAGAAAGAAGGAGTCAACAAATGGAAATCTTATCGCAGATCGTAGAAGGGGTTAATTCTTTTTTGTGGGATGGGGCCCTGCTGGTATTGCTTCTGGGAACGGGAATTTTTTATACCATTAACCTGAAGTTCATCCAGGTGAGAAAATTTGGAGAGGGAATGAAGAGAATGTTCGGGAACTTTTCTCTTCATGGAAAAAGTACAGAGAAGGGGCTGAGTTCTTTTCAGGCCCTGGCTACGGCTATTGCGGCTCAGGTAGGTACGGGAAATATTGCGGGGGCTGCTACAGCCATTGCTTCAGGAGGACCGGGGGCTATTTTCTGGATGTGGGTCAGTGCATTTTTTGGAATGGCTACCATCTATGCAGAGGCAGTTATGGCACAGTATACCAGAAAAAGAGAGAATGGTGCCATTGTAGGCGGACCAGTTTATTATATACAGTACCTGTTTAAAGGAAAATTCGGAAAATTCCTTTCTGGATTTTTCTCAGTAGCGATTATCCTGGCACTGGGATTCATGGGAAATATGGTACAGTCCAATTCTATTGGAAGTTCTTTTTATACTGCATTTGGAATAAAACCCTATATAATGGGAATTATAATTGCTGTGATTTCTGCGATAATATTCCTGGGAGGAATCAACCGGATCGCCAGAGTGACGGAGAAGATCGTGCCTCTTATGGCCCTGGTTTATATTGTGGGCTGTGTGATCATTCTGATCATGAACCTGAATGGTCTGGGAAAAGCTTTTCATGATATTTTTGTGGCGGCGTTCTCACCTTCTTCCGTATTAGGAGGAGCTGCGGGAGTTACTGTCCAGAAAGCTATGCGGTTTGGTGTTGCCAGAGGTCTGTTTTCTAATGAAGCAGGTATGGGTTCTACACCTCACGCTCATGCCACAGCAGACGTAAAGCACCCGGCAGATCAGGGAATCATTGCCATGATAGGTGTGTTTATCGATACCTTTGTGATACTGACTCTTACCGCTTTGGTAATTCTTTCTACAGGGGCTCTTTCTACAGGAGAGACTGGCTCGGCTCTGGCTCAGGCTGCATTTAATTCTTCCTACGGCTCCTTTGGAAATGTATTTATCGCTATCTGCATGCTGTTTTTTGCTTTTACCACCATAATCGGCTGGTACTATTTCGGTGAAGTAAATGTCCGCCATCTTTTTGGAAAGAAAGCTGTGCGGGGATATGGACTTCTGGTGGTCATCTTTGTCCTCATAGGCTCTACTCTGAAGGTAGACCTGGTATGGAATATGTCAGACATGTTTAACGGACTGATGGTAATCCCTAACCTTATTGCGATTCTGGCAGCAGTGGGTATAGTAAAAAAACTGAGCAGAGAACATGAAAACATGGGAAAAAATCAGTAGAAATAAGAGCCTGGAGAAGCAGGAAAAAATAAAAAAACAGGTGTTGAAATTTCCGGAAATTTGTTTTATCCTAAGGGCTGATAGATTTAACCCAGGTTATGAAGGAATGACTTAGGAGGAAGAAAATATGAAGGAAAAGAAAATACGTTTTCGTCATATCGAAGAGATGAAAGATTTCGTCAGCGCCGCATGCCGCTGTGAATTCGACATCGATATCATCAGTGACCGTCTTGTGGTTGATGGAAAATCTATTTTAGGAGTTTTAAGCCTGAACTGCGACCAGGAGCTCCATGTGAAATATGATGGAACAGAACCTTATTTTGAGGAAATGCTGGGAAAATACGCAGTGGCTTAGACATATTTTACGGTTTACAAATTTTCTGGTATATGCTAACATAGCACATAAGAAAACACAGTGACGAAGAGAGTACCTGTATTTTGTGTTCACAGAGAAGTCTCCCATGGCTGAGAGGAGACAGACAGAGATAGAGGGAAGATGGCTTCTGAGAGGCGCACCGAAGCACAGGTCTTGTGCCAAGGCTGCGACAGGGTCCGCCTGTTACAGCGGTAAGGTATATCGGCAGATGTACCTGATGAGGTCTGTGCTGTGAGGTACAGACGAACAGAAGTGGTAACACGGGCTGACGCTCGTCTTCTTTGGAAACAGGGAAGACGGGCTTTTTCTTTTTTGAGCGGCAGAGGTGCTGAGGGAATCTTGGTATCTTTTATTGCTCAGTCTGCGCTGGTTTGAGCCCTTGAGGTCTCAAACCGTGCTCGACAAATTCGCATAAAAGATACCAAGATTCCCCTGGAGGCTGTGGCTGCTCGAAAAGGAAAAAGGCCGTTGGGGGTGCTGGTGCCGGTTGGTGCTGGTTTGAGTCCTAGGGGTCTCAAACTGTGTCCGGCAAATTCGCATGAAGGATACCAAGATTCCCCTGGAGGCTGCGGCTGCTCGAAAAAAGAAAAGGCCGTTAGAGGGCTGGTGTGGAGGTGTACAGGTTCGAGTCCTAGGGGTCTCAAACTGTGTCCGGCAAATTTGCATAAGAGATAGTAACGAGTTAGGAGGATAATGAAATGGATAAGAAGAAGTATTATATTACTACGGCTATTGCCTATACTTCAGGGAAGCCCCATATTGGGAATACTTATGAGGCGGTTTTGGCGGATAGTATTGCCAGGTTTAAGAGGCAGCAGGGATATGATGTGTTTTTTCAGACGGGAACGGATGAACATGGTCAGAAGATTGAGCTGAAGGCGGAAGAGGCTGGTGTAAGCTGTAAGGAGTTTGTAGACCAGGTATCTGGTGAGATTAAAAATATCTGGGATTTAATGGGCACTTCTTATGACAAGTTTATCAGGACTACAGATGACTATCATGAGAAGCAGGTACAGAAAATATTTAAAAAGCTTTATGACCAGGGAGATATTTACAAAGGATATTATGAAGGTCTGTACTGTACTCCCTGTGAATCTTTCTTTACGGAATCTCAGCTGGTGGACGGAAAGTGTCCTGACTGCGGACGTCCCGTAACTCCGGCTAAGGAAGAGGCTTATTTCTTCAGAATGAGCAAATATGCGCCCAAGCTGATCGAGTATATCAATGAGCATCCGGAGTTTATCCAGCCGGTATCCAGGAAAAATGAGATGATGAACAACTTCCTTCTGCCTGGACTTCAGGATCTGTGTGTGTCCAGAACCTCCTTTAAATGGGGAATTCCGGTAGACTTTGATCCCAGGCATGTGGTTTATGTATGGCTGGATGCGCTGACCAACTACATCACCGGAATCGGCTATGACTGTGATGGAAACAGTACAGAGCAGTTTGAAAAATACTGGCCGGCAGACCTGCATCTGATCGGAAAAGATATCATCCGTTTCCATACTATTTACTGGCCTATTTTCCTGATGGCTCTGGGACTTCCTCTGCCTAAGCAGGTATTTGGACATCCCTGGCTGCTCCAGGGAGACGGAAAGATGAGCAAATCTAAGGGAAATGTGCTTTATGCCGACCAGCTGGTAGACTTCTTTGGGGTAGATGCCGTCCGCTATTTCGTGCTCCATGAGATGCCTTTTGAAAATGACGGCGTGATCACCTGGGAGCTGATGGTAGAGAGATTAAACTCTGAGCTTGCCAATACTCTGGGAAATCTGGTAAACCGGACCATTTCCATGTCTAACAAGTATTTCGGCGGCGTGGTAAAGAGCACTGGCGTCACAGAGCCGGTAGACCAGGAACTGAAAGCGGTTGTCCAGGGAACAAAAGAAAAAGTGGCAGCCAAGATGGAAGACCTTCGTGTGGCAGATGCGATCACAGAAATCTTTACCCTGTTTAAACGCTGCAATAAATATATCGATGAGACCATGCCTTGGGTGCTGGCAAAGGACGAGGAAAAGAAAGACCGTCTGGCGGAAGTGCTCTACAATCTGGTAGAGGGAATCTGCGTAGGCGCTGCTCTTCTGGAATCCTTTATGCCAACTACTACAGAGAAAATCCTTGCTCAGCTTAACGCACCAAAGAGAAGCTATGAAGAGCTGGATTCCTTTGGCTTATATCCTTCTGGAAACAAGGTAACAGAGAAGCCGGAGATCCTCTTTGCCCGTCTGGACGTGAAAGAGGTTATGGAAAAGGTGGAAGCTATGCGGGCTGAGGAGACAAAAGACCAGGAAGCAGAAAAAGAGGAAGCTCCTGTTGTAGATATAGAAGCAAAACCAGAAGTGACCTTTGATGATTTCATGAAAATGCAGTTCCAGGTAGGGGAGATCATTGCCTGTGAAGAAGTGAAGAAGTCCAAAAAACTTCTCTGCTCTCAGGTAAAGATCGGAAGCCAGGTAAAACAGATCGTTTCCGGCATTAAGTCAAATTATAAACCGGAAGACATGGTTGGAAAGAAAGTTATGGTCCTGGTGAACCTGAAACCGGCTAAGCTGGCAGGAGTTCTTTCTGAAGGAATGATCCTGTGTGCAGAAGGTCTTGACGGAGAACTGGCCCTTATGACTCCTGACAAGGATATGCCGGCAGGTGCGGAAATCTGCTGATTAGGGGTTGACAAGACTTTTTTAATCGTTTATTATCTTTTTAAATGAAAGGGAGTAGCTGGCACCAAAAGGTGTTTGCGACAGCGTCAATCTCGATGAGGGAACTCTCATCCGTGTCGTGATGAAACAGCGAGACTTTTATTGCATGATTAATTGTGCAGTAAAGGTCTCGCTTTTTGCATATAAAGACCTTTACTAAGCAAACTACTTAGAAAGAGTCTGAAAATGCGGCTCGGAAAACGAATGGAGGAAGAAGCATGAAAGAGTATTACCAAATGTCCAGGACAGAGGCCCAGAAAGCCGTTAATGGCAGTACCCAGCCTCTGACAGAAGAACAGGTAAAGAAGAATCAGGAAAAGTATGGTCCAAATGCTCTTGCAGAAGGCAAGAAGAAAACCATTCCCCAGATTTTTCTGGAACAGTACAAAGATTTCCTGGTGATCATTCTGATCGTGGCGGCTATCGTATCTGGTATTCTGGGTGAAACAGAAAGCGCCATTGTTATCTTGATCGTTATTACCATTAATGCGATTTTGGGCACTGTCCAGACTGTAAAGGCAGAACAGTCCCTGAACAGTCTGAAGGCTATGTCGGCTCCGGAAGCCAAGGTAGTCAGAGGAGGAGATGTGATTAAAATACCATCTTCTCAGGTTACTATAGGTGATATCGTTATGCTGGAAGCAGGAGATTATGTGCCTGCTGACGGACGTATTCTTGAAAACGCCAGTCTGAAGGTAGACGAAAGCGCACTGACAGGAGAAAGTCTTGCAGTGGAAAAAATGGAAGACGCCATTGAGGGAGAAGCTGCCCTGGGTGACAGGACCAACATGGTCTTTTCCGGAAGTTTTGTTTCCTACGGAAGAGGTTCCTTCCTGGTAACAGGAATCGGTATGAATACCGAAGTAGGAAAAATCGCCAGTCTGTTAAAGAGCACTTCTGAGAAAAAGACTCCTCTGCAGATGAATCTGGATAATTTCGGACAGAAGCTGTCCATCCTGATTTTAGTATTCTGTGCAATCCTTTTTGGTATCAGCGTATTCAGAGGAGAGGGCGTGGGAGATGCTTTCCTGTTTGCCGTAGCTCTTGCAGTAGCTGCAATTCCTGAGGCCCTGAGCTCTATCGTAACCATCGTGCTGTCCTTCGGTACACAGAAAATGGCAAAAGAGCATGCTATTATCCGTAAGCTTCAGGCAGTGGAAGGTCTGGGAAGTGTGTCAATTATCTGTTCTGATAAGACTGGTACTCTGACACAGAATAAAATGACAGTTGAAGACTATTATGTAGAAGGGAAAGAAATTCCTGCAGCATCTATTGACCTGGGAGATGAAGCTCAGAAACAGCTTCTCCGCCACAGCATTTTATGTAATGACTCTACAAACAAAAACGGAGAAGAGATCGGAGATCCTACGGAAACTGCTCTCATCAATCTGGGCGACAAACTGGGATGTCCCGCAGAGACCATCCGTGAGAAATACCCCAGATGCAGCGAGGTTCCTTTTGACAGTGACAGAAAATTAATGTCTACCTTGCACAATCTGAAAAACGGCTGTACTATGGTTACAAAAGGTGCCGTAGATGTTCTTCTGGGAAGAGTTTCCCATATCCAGAAAAACGGGGAAGTATGTCCGATCACAGAGGAAGACAAGAGGATCATTGAAGAACAGAACCAGAAGTTTTCCAGAAACGGTCTTCGTGTCCTGGCCTTTGGATATAAAAAATTTGAAGAAGCCAGAACCTTATCTGTGGAAGATGAAAATGACCTGACATTCCTGGGTCTGATCGCTATGATGGACCCGCCAAGAGAAGAGTCCAAGGAAGCAGTTGCCGAGTGTATCCGGGCGGGCATTAAGCCTATTATGATCACTGGTGACCATAAGGTAACAGCGGCAGCTATTGCTAAGAGAATCGGGATTCTGAAAGACGAGTCAGAAGCCTGTGAGGGTGCGGTTATTGAAAATATGACAGATGAAGAGCTGCAGGACTTCGTGGAAGGTATTTCTGTATATGCCCGTGTTTCACCGGAACACAAGATCCGTATTGTCCGGGCATGGCAGGATAAAGGAAACATCGTAGCCATGACAGGAGACGGAGTAAACGATGCCCCGGCTCTGAAGCAGGCCAATATTGGTGTGGCTATGGGAATCACCGGTACAGAAGTCGCAAAAGACGCAGCATCCATGGTACTTACCGATGATAACTTTGCAACCATCGTAAAAGCTGTAGAAAACGGAAGAAATGTTTACAAGAACATAAAGAGTTCTATCCAGTTCCTCCTTTCCGGTAACTTTGCAGGAATCCTGTCTGTACTCTATGCGTCACTGGCAGGTCTGCCGGTACCTTTCGCGCCGGTTCATCTGCTGTTTATCAACCTGCTGACAGACAGTCTTCCGGCTATTGCTCTGGGACTGGAACCTCACAATCCTGATGTAATGAACGATAAGCCGAGACCAATGAACGAGTCTATACTTACCAAAGATTTCCTTTCCAAGATCGGAATTGAGGGTCTGGTTATCGGTATTATGACCATGATCGGCTTCTATATCGGATATCAGGAAAATACTGCACTTGCTATGACTCTGGCTTTCGGTACACTTTGTACCTCACGTCTGGTCCATGGATTTAACTGTAAATCAGACAAACCTGTATTATTTACAAAGAGATTTTTCAACAATAAATACCTGGCTGGGGCCTTCCTTTTAGGTCTTGCTCTCATCACTGCTGTAGTGATAATCCCAGGTCTGGATTCTATTTTCCAGGTACAGACTCTGAGCTTTACTCAGCTTCTGACCATGTATGGGCTGGCAATCGCCAACCTTCCGATAATCCAGCTTATTAAATGGATCCGTATGAAGATTAAAAAATAATATGATATTTTGGCAGTCCCATTTAACACAAAACATAAACGAAGTTGTCGTTATGCCAGTTAAATGGGGCTGCTCTTGAAAATGGGAGGATGCGTATGGATTTGAACAAAAAGGATATGAAGAACATTATGCTGTTGATCGTTTTTGCAGTGCTCTTCTATATAGGCGTACAAAAGATTAATAGCGTGGCAGCGGGAGTTGTGTTTGTCTGGCATCTGGTATTCCCCTTTATTTTGGGAGGGGCCATTGCTTTTATCCTTAATGTGCCTATGCATGCTCTGGAAAAAAGACTTTTCGGCAGACTGAAGGAGCAGGGAAAAGCGAAAAAATTAGCAAGGCCGGCAAGTCTCATACTTTCCATCCTGCTGGTTATCGTGATCATTTGGATCGTTCTGGTAGTATTAATACCGGAAATCGGAAGCACCATTGTGAGCCTGAGCCGTCAGATCGAGCTGGCAATCCCCAGGATGCAGAAATGGTTTACAGATAATTTCCAGGCCAATCCCCTGATTGAAGAGCAGATCAATAACTGGTTTAACTCTCTGGAGGTTAACTGGGACCAGATCATACAGACTGGTATTGACTTTCTGAAAAACGGAGCCGGAAATGTACTGGGAACTACATTTAATGTGGCAGTAACTGTGATCAACTCTGTGATGAACTTTGTAATTGGTTTTGTATTTGCCTGCTATATTCTGCTCCAAAAGGAAAAGTTATCTATCCAGATCCGGAAAGTCCTTTACGCATTTTTCCCTGGAAAAGTTGTGCGTCAGGTGTTAAAAGTAGCTTCTCTGAGTTATAAGACATTTTCTAACTTCGTTACAGGCCAGTGCCTGGAAGCAGTGATTTTGGGAACCATGTTTTTCGTGGTAATGAGTATTCTGAAATTTCCTTACGCGATGTTGGTTGGAGTGGTGATCGCCTGTACCGCTCTGATCCCTATATTCGGAGCTTTTATCGGCTGTGTTGTAGGCGCCTTCCTGATCCTGGTGGTGAACCCTATGCGGGCAGTGGCTTTTGTTATCCTGTTTCTGATTCTTCAGCAGATTGAAGGAAACCTGATTTATCCCCATGTGGTAGGAAACTCGGTAGGACTGCCTTCTATCTGGGTACTGATGGCCGTGACAGTGGGCGGAAACCTGATGGGAGTAGTAGGAATGCTGGTGTTTATTCCACTGACCTCTATCATTTACGCATTGTTCCGCCAGACCGTCCACAGGAGATTAAAGGAGAGAAAGATCCATGATATTTGAGACACACGCCCATTATGATGATGAGGCTTTTGACAGAGACCGGGATGAACTTTTGAAGACCATGCATGCCCATGGAATTGAGAAAATCATCAATGTGGGAGCTTCTTTGGAAGGAGTAAAGGATACGGCGGATCTTATGGAAAGATATCCTTTTGTCTATGGAGCAGTAGGTATTCACCCGGATGAGGTGGGAAGTCTCACCGAAGAAGACATGAAGTGGCTGCGGAGTCTGTGTGACAGAGAAAAAACCGTGGCTGTAGGAGAAATCGGTCTGGACTATTACTGGGACAAAGAAAATCATGATGTTCAGAAAAAATGGTTTGTCCGGCAGATGGACCTGGCCAAAGAAACCGGGCTGCCAATTATTGTCCACAGCCGGGATGCGGCTAAAGATACCCTGGATGTCATGAAGGCAGAGCGGGCGGACAATTTAAAGGGAGTGATCCACTGCTATTCCTACTCCAAAGAACATGCCAGAGAATATATGAATATGGGATACTATCTGGGGGTAGGCGGCGTGGTTACTTTTAAGAATGGAAAACGGCTGAAAGAAGTGGTAGAATATGCGCCCCTGGATTATCTGCTGCTGGAGACCGATGCGCCCTATCTGGCTCCGGAACCCTACAGAGGAAAGCGGAACTGTTCTCTCTACCTTACCTATGTGGCTCAGACCATTGCACAGATAAAGGGCGCGTCTTATGAGGAAGTGGTTGAGGTTACCAGAAGGAATGCAGAAAGACTCTTTGGAATATAAATAGCAGAAAAAGTCAAAATATCGTAATTTTCAATCAAATAATTGCAGGAATTTATCCGAAATCTATAATAAGATGTTAAATAGAGAATTAACATAGAGGAGGATTTTTCTTATGCCAAAATGGTTGGACAATGCAATTTTTTATGAGATTTACCCTCAGACTTTTCTGGATACTAATGGAGACGGCATCGGAGATTTTCAGGGAATCATCAGAAAATTAGACTATATAAAAGAACTGGGATGTAATGCCATCTGGCTGAATCCATGCTTTGTTTCTCCTTTCTCAGATGCAGGTTATGACGTGGCGGATTATTATACAGCTGCGCCCAGATATGGAACCAACGAGGACTTGAAAGAGCTTTTCGCAAAGGCTCATGAGAAAGATATGCACGTGATCTTAGACCTGGTCCCGGGACATACATCTATTGAACATCCCTGGTTTAAAGCTTCTTTAAGCCCAGAGGAAAATGAGTTTAGCCACCGTTATATCTGGACGGATAAAGCCTGGAAGGGATTTGAAAATGTAGGAAATATTAAGGGCTGTATCAGAGGTCTTTCAGACAGAGACGGCTCCTGCGCAGCCAACTATTATACTACTCAGCCGGCTTTGAACTATGGTTTCTATAAGGTGACAGAATCCTGGCAGAAAGATATGCATTCTCCTGAAGCAATGGCTACCAGAGAGGCTATGAAAGATATCATGCGTTTCTGGCTGGGAATGGGATGCGACGGTTTCCGTGTGGATATGGCAGGCTCCCTGGTTAAGAATGATGAAGAGGGAAAGGGAACCATTGAGCTGTGGCAGGATTTCCGTAAATTTTTAGATGAAGAGTTCCCGGAGGCGGCCATGATTTCTGAATGGGGACAGCCGGACAAATCTCTGGAGGGAGGATATCATATGGACTTCCTTCTCCACTTTGGACCTTCTTATTACATGGACCTGTTCCGCAGTGAGCATCCATACTTTAAGCGGGATGGGAAAGGAAATATTGGAGATTTTGTAAGAACCTACCAGGCTAATTATGACAAGACCAACGGAAAGGGACTGATCTGTATTCCCTCCGGTGACCACGACATGAGCCGTATCAAGGAAAAACTGGATGATGAAGAAGTAAAGATTGCTTTTGCATTTCTTCTTTCTATGCCGGGAGCGCCTTTTATATACTATGGAGACGAAATCGGCATGAATTATCTGGCAGGTATCCGTTCTGTAGAAGGAGGATATGAAAGGACAGGAGCAAGATCTCCCATGCAGTGGGATAAGACCACTAATGCAGGTTTTTCCAGTGCTAAGCCAGAGGATCTCTATATTATGATCGATCCGGACAAGAACCGTCCTACAGTGGAAGCTCAGATGGAAGATGAAGATTCTCTGTTCCATGAAGTTCAGAAACTGATTAAAATCCGTCTTGACCATGAGGCCCTTCAGAGCAATGCATCTTTGGAATTCCTTTATGCAGAGGATAACGCATATCCTCTGGTTTATAAGAGAACAGGAGAGAGGGAAACAATAGTAGTGGCCCTGAACCCTTCTGATAAAGAGGTTACGTGTAAGATAAATGCCAAGGATGGAATAGATATTCTGTATTCCAACAATGGTGAGTCTGTACTGAAGGACGGAACTCTGACCGTTCCTCCTGCAAGTGCAAGCTTTATCAAAATAAAATAAAAAGAATAAACAGGGAGAGCAGTGGGAACAGCTGAAGAAAAAAGGCTGTTTTCATTGCTTTTTCTGTTTATATGAGGAAAGGTGTTTTTTTGCCGAGGAAGTGTTGATTTTTTATATACCGATTGGTATAATAGACCTATCGCAGACATTAAGAGCAAAGGCGGTGATTCGAATAGACAACAGGGAATTGCTTCTGGATGCCGCACTGGATCTTTTTTATGCCAAAGGATATGACGCAGTGGGGGTTCAGGAAATTGTAGACAGGGCGGGAGTTACAAAACCGACTCTTTACTATTATTTCGGAAGCAAAATAGGGCTTTTACAGAATCTCCTGGAGCGGGGATACAGAGTTTTGGAAAAAGGAGTTCTGGAGGCAACCAGGATGAAGGCTAATCTGCCGGAGGTCTTGTATAAAGTCGCAAGAGAATTTTTTGACTATGCGGCAGACCACCAAAAATTTTATCTGTTTATGCTGGCTTTGTTTTACTCTGGGAGACAAAATGAAGCTTATAAAACAGTGGCGCCCTTCATTGAAAATTATTATAATCTTATTGTAGGGATTTTTGAAAACGCAGCGTCCCAGCTGGGCAATATGAGAGGGAGACAGAGGCTGTTTGCAGTTGGATTCACAGGAACTCTCAATCACCATATTATGACAGTAAGCTACGGACTTTCAGAAAATGAAAATTTTGAAATCTCTAATGAGACTACTTATGAGATCGTACATCAATTTTTATACGGAATATATTCTTAACAGGAGGAAATGAAAATGGCAGCATGGTATGAAGAGGCAGTATTTTATCACATTTACCCCATTGGCATGACCGGGGCACCCAGGGAGAACAGAGAGGAGCAGGTGGTCCACAGATTTGAACTTCTGAATGACTGGCTCCCTCATGTGGCAGAGCTGGGCTGCACCGCTATCTATATAGGACCTCTTTTTGAGTCCACTACTCACGGATATGATACCAGAGACTACAAAAAGGTAGACAGAAGACTGGGAGACAATGAGGACTTTGCAGAATTTGTAAAAAAAGCACATGACCTGGATATTAGGGTAGTGGTAGACGGAGTTTTCAACCATACAGGAAGAGAATTTTTTGCCTTCCAGGATATTCAGAGGAACCGGGAACATTCTCCTTACTGCGGATGGTACAAGGGTATTAACTTTGGATGGAACAACCCCTACAATGATGGTTTTGGCTATGAAGCCTGGAGAAACTGCTTTGAACTGGTTAACCTGAACCTTCAGAACCCTGAAGTAAGAGATTATCTTTTGGATGTGATCGATTTCTGGATCGATACTTTTGATATCGACGGTATCCGTTTGGACTGTGCAGACTGTCTGGACTTTTACTTCATGGAAGAGATGCGGCGGCGGACGTCCGAGAAGAAAAAAGATTTCTGGCTTATGGGAGAAGTGATCCATGGAGACTACAGCCGCTATATCCAGGACGGACAGAAGATGCTCCACAGCGTTACCAACTATGAGCTCCATAAAGGTCTTTATTCCGGACACAATGATCACAATTATTTTGAAATTGCACATACTATCCGGAGAGAATTTGATGAAAACGGCGGCATCTACAAAGGTATGAAACTTTACTCTTTTGTAGATAATCATGATGTAGACAGGATCATGAGCAAGCTGAACCAGAAAGAGCATATTTATCCGGTATATACACTTTTATATACTTTACCGGGAATCCCTTCTCTCTATTATGGTTCTGAATGGGGGATTGAAGGCAGAAAAGAAGGAAGCAATGATGACTTCCTGAGACCTGCTTTAAGTATGGAGGACCTGGAGAAAGAACAGGATTCTCCAGTGATGGACTGGGTAAAGAAGCTTGGAGAAGTCCATAAGAAGTTCAGCCAGTGCCTGGCCTATGGCCGTTACAGGGAGCTGCTGCTGACCAACCGGCAGTATGCTTTCGCAAGATTTACAGAGGAACAGGGACTTCTGACTGCTGTAAACAATGACGAGCAGGAGGCAGAGCTGTTCATTCCAGCTCCTTTCCAGGATAAGACTTATGTAAATCTAGAAACAGAAGAGGAAGTGGCGGTGGAAAACGGCAGGCTGCATATCACTGTGAAAGCTGCAGGAAGCGTATTCCTGGAAATACGTTAAAATAATAGGTGCGGGAATGCTGTACATTCCTGAATATGGCAAAAAAGGGGAAGAGTTTTATGGGAAACAATATGAAAATAACAGAGCTGGACCGATATCTTTTCGGACAGGGGACACATTATGAAATCTATAAGCTTCTGGGGGCCCATCCGGGGACTCAGAGAAAGAAAGAAGGGGTTTTCTTTGCAGTTTGGGCCCCTCATGCAAAGGCGGTTTCCGTAGTAGGAAACTTCAACGACTGGGACCCGGAAGCCAATGTAATGAACTGTGACAATGACATGGGAATTTATCAGCTTTTTATCCCCAAAGTCCGGGTGGGAGACCTGTATAAATTCTGTATTACCACCTATAAAGGAGAAAAGCTGTATAAGGCGGACCCATATGCAAACTTTTCAGAAGTACGTCCAGGTACAGCCTCCAGGGTAGTGGATATTACCAATTACAAATGGACAGACGCTACATGGATGAAGAAACGTCAGGAGTTTGATGTAAAAAAAGACGCTATGGCCATTTACGAGGTACATCCCGGTTCCTGGAAAAAACATCCCCGGAAAGACGAGGAAGACAAAGGCTTTTACAATTACCGGGAACTGGCCCATGCCCTTGCAGACTATGTAAAAGAGATGGGATATACTCACGTAGAACTTATGGGGATTGCAGAGCATCCCTTTGACGGCTCCTGGGGCTATCAGGTAACAGGCTATTATGCGCCTACTTCCCGTTATGGTACTCCTGAGGACTTCCGCTATTTTGTCAACTATATGCACAGAAATAAAATCGGCGTTATCCTGGACTGGGTACCTGCCCACTTCCCTAGGGATGCCCATGGACTGGCAGATTTTGACGGTACGCCTACTTACGAATACGCAGACCCGAGAAAAGGGGAACATCCCGATTGGGGCACCAAGGTCTTTGACTATGGAAAGAATGAGGTGAAGAACTTCCTTATTGCCAACGCGCTGTTCTGGATCCAGGAGTATCATGTGGATGGATTGAGAGTGGACGCTGTGGCTTCCATGCTGTATCTGGATTATGGACGGCAGCAGGGACAGTGGGTTCCTAATCAGTATGGAGAGAACAAGAACCTGGAGGCGATTGAATTCTTCCGTCACCTGAATTCCGTGGTTCTTGGGAAAAATAAAGGCGCCGTTATGATCGCTGAGGAGTCTACCGCCTGGCCTATGGTTACCGGAGATCCAAAAGACGGAGGCCTTGGCTTCAGCCTGAAGTGGAATATGGGCTGGATGCATGACTTCCTGGAATACATGAAGCTGGACCCCTATTTCAGAAAATATAACCACAATAAGATGACGTTCTCCACTACCTACGCTTACAGCGAGAATTATGTCCTGGTACTTTCCCATGACGAGGTAGTCCATCTGAAATGCTCGATGATCAATAAAATGCCGGGCCTGGGACAGGACAAGTTCGAAAACCTGAAAGCAGGTTATTCTTACATGATCGGTCATCCGGGAAAGAAACTGCTGTTCATGGGACAGGATTTCGGCCAGTATCAGGAATGGAGCGAGGAGAGAGAACTGGATTGGTACCTCTTAGGAGAGCAGAGCCACCAGCAGCTCCAAAACTACGTGAAACAGCTTTTTGCCCTTTATAAAAAATACCCTGCTCTGTACGCCAATGACGCAAATCCTCAGGGCCTGGAGTGGATCAATGCAGACGATGCTACAAGAAGTATTTACAGTTTTATGCGGATGTCACCTACAGGAAGAAACAATCTTCTCTTTGTGATCAACTATACTCCTGTGGCCAGGGATGACTACCGGGTTGGCGTGCCAAAACGGAAACAGTATAAACTGATCCTGAACAGCCGGGAGCCGGAGTTCGGCGGCCATGAACATAAAGAACAGACCATTTACAAAGCAGTGAAGAAAGAATGCGACGGAAGGCCATATTCCTTTGCATATCCGCTGCCGGCTTATGGAGTGGCAGTGTTCTTATTCTAAAATAGAATATTGAAAAAGAGGAATCCCTCAAAATCTCTGACGAAATTAGAAGGCAGAGGTTTTGGGGGATTTTTATGGGTGAATTAGGTAGAGATAAAATTAATTTTTAAAATAAATGGTTATAAACTTTACAAACACAACCATTTAAACTATAATGTGATAATAGAATGATAAAACGAAAATTATTAGATGGATTAAATGAATTAAATGAATTAAAAAGATTGGGAGAGATAATATGGAATCAAATGCAAAGCAGATAAGAGACAGGTATAAGGAATTACTGGACGACGGTGTGCCTCACAGCAGGAAAGAACTATTTGCCTATGCAAAAGAAGATGTGGAAGAAAATGCGTATACTATTGGAATGTTGACGGGAGCATTAAAATCTCTTGTGGATTCTTCAGATATATACCAGTCCATGGGCAGAGGCATATATCAGAAGGTTGAACTTTCAGAGAAGTCTTCGAATAAGATTAGTGCTAGATATCTCAACATCTTTAAGAGAACTTTAGAAGAGACGAGTAAAGAATCAGTGAATCCAATGGTCCTTTTGGAAATTGATGAAGATGAAAAGAAGAAAATGAAAGAAATTCAAGAGTGTATCCGGAAAATAAAAAGAACTGTGGAACATTTGGAGGAATAAGGAGAGAACAAAAGTGGAAAAGTGTTTTGTGATTATGCCTTTTGAAAAGAATCTGGATGAAGTTTATCATCGTTTGATAAAACCAACTGTGGAAAAAAAGGGATATGAAGTAAAAAGATCTGATGAAATTTATGGGAATCAGCCGATTATTGAGGACATTACAACGGAAATCCGAACTGCAAATGTCTTGATTGCAGATGTTACAGGCAAAAATCCAAATGTAAATTACGAATTAGGATATGCCCATGCACTGGGTAAAGAGGTGATTATTATTACGCAGGATATCAATGATATTCCTTTTGATTACAGACATAGGAGGGCAATTATATATAAAACAACAGATTTTGACTGGAAGGATAAATTGGAAAAGGCCCTTAGCAGAACGTTGGATGTAGTTATGAAAAAATAATAGTATAAGGTATTCTGCAGGGCATGTAGAAGAGCTTGAGACTGCCATATCTCAAATGTTCAGAGAAGGAATCAGCTTTTATGATACTAAGGAAGCATTTTACCATGGATTCCTTATGGGGCTGTTGAATGGATTGGAGGATTACTATGCGTATTCTAACAGAGAATCTGGTACAGGAAGATATGATATTTGTCTGAAATGCATGGATGTGGCAAAGCCGGCTGTGATCATAGAACTGAAGTGGCACCAAGTTATGTAGAACTTGAGGAGCGGAGCGATGAAGCATTAAAACAGATTTTGGGAAAACAGTATGAAACGGACTTGGCTCGTGACGGATAGCAGGAGGTTCTGTGTTATGGAATCGCCTTTTATAAGAAAAATTGTAAAATAAAGTTGTCGAAAGATAAAATTTTTTCGTAATAATTCAATATTGAGGTGATAACTCTATGAAGAATAAAATGCTTTCCCAAAGCGTTACAGATAATATAATGACTATGATAACCGTTGAAAAACGTTTTTCTGTTGGCGATAAGCTTCTCAATGAGTTAGAACTGGCAGAGGAGTTAAATGTGAGTCGACAACTCTACGGGAAGCGTGTGGAAGAGGGGATTCGGCAGAACAGGGACAGAACTTTTCAAAGTTGTCAACGTACCAATGCAGGACACTATGGAAGAATATGTGGCATTGACAAAGAAGACAGAAGAGAACCAGAAAGCATATTTTACTGGTCCAATGGGAAACGATATCTATCAGTTTTCGTCTTTTCCATAGGTATCATACCGCCATATCTCCCATACAGATTCCGACAATAAAGACAATTCAACTCCTCTGTAGACGGAGTACATATCGGAAAACTGGCAGAACTGCTCCAGGACTATCTTTCCAGCTTTTCGTGATCTGTTTTGAATACCCTCAGTGTACTTTTATGGGAAGGCGGCAAGAACAGTTCGATACCGTACGGTTCCTGTTGGAGTCCCGATGGCTGTGAGATAATTGCTGAATGAAAATGGAAGAAATGCCAAAAAGATTCAATATAAGGAGAGCGGAGGATGGAAATTGAAAGAGGTAAATATCTTCAGGATTTGATTAATCGGATGAACAATCATATGATTAAAGTTGTGACGGGCGTTAGAAGATCGGGAAAATCCTATCTGACAAGATTGTTTGAAAAAACTTATCTGAAGGATATTATTGAGTCACATCTTATGGAAAATATTTATTTATAATGAACTTTACGGCCGCGGCTATGTTGTGAATGTGGGAATTGTAGTATGTATTTGCTTACACCGGAGGGGAATTTTATGAGTAACTGGAAAGACTTATTTCAGGAGCATATTCTTGCTCGTGGAGAGGCGTATTACTTTGAAGGCGCAGTTTTGGAACTCCATAAAACAGAACACGGGTATCATGCTGTTGTAGAGGGGACGGAGGATTACGAAGTAGATATTGAGATGGAAGGGGAACGGGTCTGTGAGATGTACTGCTCCTGTCCCTACGCAGAAAATGGAAATAACTGTAAGCATATGGCAGCGGTTCTTTTTGAGATTGAGGAACAGAATGAAGAGGACATTCTGGCAGAAGGGACTTGCCCGGACGATCAGGAAAAAGAAGTGGAAGAAATTATTGAAAGGATCTCGGAAGAGGAATTACGCTCCTTTGTAAAGGGGATAGCTGCACAGGATAGTGAAATCCGTAACATACTTATGACTAGATATGCGGTAAAGATAGATGAGAAACAGATGGAGCGGTTGAAACAGGGAGTAGATCAGCTTGTATGGGAGTACGGAGACAGGAGCGGTTATATTGATTACCGGAATGCCCTGGATTTTTGCTGGGCGCTAGAAAATTATCTGGAAGATAAAGTGGATACATTGATTGAACGAAAATGCTATGGGCAGGCGTTTGCTCTGACAAACTATGTTTTCTAAACCATCGGAAATATAGATATAGATGATTCTGACGGCGGCACATCCCAGGTCGCAAATGTGTGTTATGATAAATGGAAAAAAATACTGGAGAACTGCAGTGAAGAAGAAAAAAACGAAATGTTTTCCTGGTTTATGAGCCATCTGTCATGCGATTATGTGGTAGATTACATGGAAGACTATATGGAAGATTTCCTGACTCATGAGTTTCAGAATCGGGAAATGTTAGAAAAGATGCTAAAGGATTTGGATGAAAGGATTGAGATGCAGACATCGTCCACGGATTGTGGAAGTACATGGAGCGCTCGATACGGCTACGAGAATAATATTATAAAGCGGTTGGAACTCATGGAGCGACTGGGCTTCTCGGCGGAAGAAATCAGGGAATATAGAAGGCAGCATTGGAGATTTTCGGTGGTAAGAGAGCTGGAAATACAGGAGAACCCTAACAATGGGAATCTGGATGGGGCAATCCGGATATTGCAGGAAAGTAAAATTCTGGATAAAGAGTATCCAGGGCTGATTGCCAGGTACAGCGAGCAATTGATTTCCATATATGAAACACAGCCGGATAAAGAGGTGTACAAAAAAGAACTGCTGTATTATGTCTTTGAATGTCCGCAAAATAATCTGGTACATATTTATAAACTCAAAAAGGTCTGCACAGATAAGGAGTGGGATGGTTATAGGGAAAAGATTCTGAAAAGCCCTAAAAATTACAACATCCTGTATCCATTTATGGAGAAAGAGGGCATGTATGAACCAATGCTTGAATGCCTTAAGAAAGAAACGTTCATCTATAACCTGGATAGATATGAAAAAGTGCTGAAAGAGAAATTCCCGGAGCAGGTACGGGATATTTATATTTCATATCTGCGCCATGAAGCGGAAAGAGCAAGTAATCGAAACAGGTACAGAGAATTAATGAAATATCTGAAAAAGATCCGAAGATATCCGAGAGGGAAAGAAAAAGCGTCCGAGATTGCGAAGAACTGGCGGGCGGTGTATTACCGAAGGACGGCCATGATGGATGAAATGCAGAAAGCAGGGTTTTAAGAATAGAGATAATCGGATGGAAAAAGGGAAAGGAGACCGAAAATGATCGCACCGAGAAAGATAAAATTTGAAGCGAAGAAAAAGAGAAACGAAAATTATGAATTTCGCATTTTCCTGAAAGGAAATGCAGATGAAAAAGAATTGGATGAGCAGTTCCACAGGCTGCACAAAGAGCTGTTTGCAGGATATGACTGCAGTCGATGTAGAAACTGCTGCAAGATGTACCGGGGCAGTATCCCGGAAGAAGATCTCGCCCGGGATGCAGAGTATATGGGGCTTACAAAAGATCAATTTATTGAAAAGTATCTGTTGGAAAGCGATGAGGAAAACAGATACCAGACAAAAAACGCTCCCTGTGATTTTCTGGGAGCAGACGGAAACTGCCAGCTGGGCGACTGCCGGCCGGAAAGCTGTAAGAAATATCCATATACGGATCAGCCGGACAGATGGGCGAGCCTTTACAGTGTACTGGATGTGATCGAGGTCTGTCCGGTGGCATTTGAGATATATGAGAGGCTGAAAAAAGAATATGGATGGACGTATAGAAGATGAAGTAATGCCTTCGAAGTATGGGGGCATGACCCGGAACTATTCTGCATAGATTGTAAAAAGCAGAGATTTCGGGGGATTTTCCTTGAAAGATTATATTGAAGAGCGTGCTATTGAAATTGCAAATTATATTATTGAAGAGAAAGCCACGGTAAGGCAGACTGCGAAGAAATTTGGAGTGTCGAAATCTACGGTACATATAGATGTAACAAAAGAGGCGTTTTTGTGAAGGTTGTTTATGAGGTGAGATAGCGAGAGAAAAGGTATAAGAAGGATCGCAGAAATGCGGTCTTTTTCTTTTGGGTGATTTTATTGTGTTATGAAAGGAAATCGGTTAAAATAGAATATAGAAAGATTGTATTAGGAACGGTTGGGGGGATAAAGTCAATGAAACCATGGAAAGATTTGTTTCGTACACATATATTGGAACGTGGACTGAATTATTATGAGGAAGGTTATGTTACTTCATTGGAACAGACTTCGACAGGATATACAGCAGTAGTAGAAGGAACAGAGGATTATGATGTAGAAATAGAGATTCGGGATGATCGGGTTTATGATATGACATGTACATGTCCGTATGCAGAAGAAGGAAATTATTGCAAACATATGGCGGCGGTTTTGTATGAGATAGAAGAAGGAGAACCAGATACAAAAATACCGGGAAATTATCTTCAAAAGGTTCAGGAACAAAATAAAGAATTGCAAGAGATTATTGCCGGAATTCCAATAGATGAATTACAGGAAATCGTATTTTCTCAGGCAACTTCGGATGAGTTTCTATATAATAGGATCATGACAAAGTATGCGCCGATAACACCGTGTCATATGATCAGATTGAAACAACAGGTAAATGATATCGGCTATCATTATTCTGACAGAGGCGGGTTTGTAGATTATTATCATGCAACAGATTATACAGATGCATTGAATACGCTTTTAGATGAAAATGTCCCGCTGTTATTGGAGAAAAATTATAGAATGGAAGCATTTGAATTAGTAAATTGTATCTTTTATGAGATTGGGAATCGAGATATAGATGATTCAGATGGAGGCACATCATTTGTAGCGGATAATTGTTACGAGTATTGGCAAACAATACTGCAAGAATGTAATGATAAAGAAAAAGAAAATATGTTTCAATGGTTTCAAGATCATCAGGAAAATTATGTAATTGATTATTTGGAAGATTATATTAGTGATTTTTTGCTGAATGAATTTCATGATGAAGAACTACTTCAGAAGAAACTTCATATGTTGGATGAGAAAATCGTTAAGTTTCAAAAAGAAAACTATAGTGGCGATTCGTATTCCGCATATTACGGTATGGTCAATAACATAATTACAAGGATATGTTTGATGGAAGAATTGAGTTATGCTAAGCAGGAAATAAAAGAATATCGGCAGAAATATAGGAATTTTTCTGAAATTCGGAAGATGGAAATACAGGAATATTTATCTGATAAAAAGTATGAAGAAGCCATTGCAGTATTGAAGGAAAGTAAAAAATTGGATGCGGACAAAGCCGGATTGGTAGCAGAATATAGTCAGCAATTAATTCAAATTTACGAAAAAAGAAATATGCAGAACGAATACGTGCAGGAACTGCAATATCAGGCGTTTGAATGTATGCAGCGTGATTTGGAATACATTGTCAAATTGAAAAAGCTGTGTAGTGAAACGGAATGGGAGGAGCAAAGAGAAAAATTTTTACAGGGGAAAACTTCTTATTGGATACGATATGAATTTTTAGTGGAAGAAGAATTATTTGAAAGATTGCTTCAGGAAATTCAAAAGAACCAGTCTGTTCATGTATTGGATCAATATGAAAAAGTACTGAAAAAGCATTTACCGAATGAAGTCAGGGATATGTATGTGCAATATGTGAAAAAGGAATCAACTCGAACAGCAGACAGAAAGGCATATAAATACTTAATGTCTTATCTGAAAAAGATTACAAAATACCCGGATGGCAAAAAGATAGCAGGGGATATTGCAGATTGTTGGAAGCAAGATTATAAAAGAAGACCGGCTATGATGGATGAGCTTCGAAAAGCCGGATTTTGATGTGTGATAAATAAGGCGAAGGAAAAGTGTTAAGGAAGATAGGTAGTATGGAGAATTGCAGAAGTGAGTGTATTTTCAGTAGTTGTAAAATAATAGGAGGTTTTGTATGAGCGAAAAGAAAAAGAAAATAGGTTTTACTGTTGCGTGTATAAACGAATTTGCACAACATTATAATCTCAGCATACAAGAAGCATTCCGTTACCTTTTTCAATTTAAAGGGATTGCGTTTATAAAAGAAAACTATGAAGTTGAACATACTTTAGATTTTGGAACAATAGTAGAAGACTTAGGAATATTGTGCCGAAAAAACGGAGGCGCGTTATGAGATTATATCACGGAAGTAATATTGTAATTGATAGTATAAATTTGGCAATGTGCAGACCATATAAGGATTTTGGAAAAGGGTTCTATTTGACAGACATAAAAGAACAGGCAGAAAATATGGCCGTAAGGGTGTCAAAAATTTATGGTGGTTCTCCCGTTGTCAATACTTTTGAAATACAAGATGATTTCAGAAAAATAGAGGATATCAAGGTTAAGGATTTCGGTTTGGAAACAACGGAAGAATGGGCAAAATTTGTCATGAATAATAGAAATCGAACATTTACAAATGTGAAAGATATTTTGTGTAATAAGGATAACAAATATGACATTGTTATAGGACCTGTTGCGGATGATAATATGGCATTATTATTTCGTCAGTATGAAAATGAAATTATTGATTTTGAAACCTTGTTGAAAGGAATGATATATAAGAAGACATCGTCGCAGTATTCTTTTCATACAGAAAAAAGTATAAAACTTTTGCGAAAGGTAGGAAATTAATATGGGTAAGCAGGAACAATTAATAGAATATATCATTCAGGATATTGTTGATATGTTCTCTTCAGATCAGGATATAGAATATGATGAGGCTATGAATAAGTTTTATAATTCAAAAGTCTTTGAAAAACTTCAGGATAAAGAAACCGGTTTATATATGGAAAGTTCAAGATACGTATATGATCTTTTTAAAGATGAGATAAATTTCGGGCGTATTGTTCAAGCGGAAATATAAGGTTTATGACATATTTTTAATCAGAATACGGAAACGAGACTGGATGATAAGGCGACAAAGTATATCCGAATGGTACTTGTGTGTTGAGAATTGCAGGTGGCGGTATGAATATAGAAGCTTATGATGCGGAAGCTTTGAGGAGCATTGTTCGATTACTTGAATATGAAAATAGGATTTTAAAAGACAAATTGAAAAAAGAAAATATTCCATATGATGAGATCAATCCTTTTGAAGAGACAATAGAAAATGCAGAAGAGTATGATCTCGACCAAGGAGCGCGTATTGTACATCCTACGTTTATTACAGAGAAGATGGCGATACGCTTCTTTTCTATGTTTTGGGGAAGAGAGGATGTTTATGCCAGGCGCGGTAAGAATGGCGGCTATTTTCCACAATGTGATAATAGATGGGATATTAAACTTTGTCCGAAACAGCGTGGAGAAAAGATATTTTGCGATGAGTGTGAAAATAAAAAATGGACAAAACTGGACGTGAAGAAAATCGTTGGACATCTGCTGGGATATAAAGAAGATGGTTCGGACGTAATCGGTATATATCCGTTGTTGTCGGATGGGACATGCAGATTTATCGTGTTTGATTTTGATAATCATGAAAAAGGTGCAGAAGCAACAGATTTTGCCAACGTGGATAGTGAGTGGCATAAAGAAGTGGACGCTCTTAGAAAAATATGCGAGATAAACGGAATTAAACCGTTAGTGGAACGATCACGCTCGGGGAGAGGCGCTCATGTATGGATATTTTTTCAAAAAGCAATACCGGCTTCGTTAGCCAGAAATTTTGGATTTTTATTATTGGATAAAGGCTCTGAGTCTATTAATTTGAAATCTTTCCATTATTATGACCGTATGTATCCGTCTCAGGATGTGGCAAGCAGTATTGGCAATCTGATTGCACTGCCATTGCAGGGACAGGCGCTTAAAAATGGAAACAGTGCATTTGTAGATGGAAATTGGAACGCTTATCCTGATCAATGGGATATTTTGTTTAATAGGACAGAAAAACTCAGTATAGAGGATATTGAAAAATATATGGCAAAGTGGCAGGCAGAATTAGCGGAAAGCAAAGGAAAGCTTGCAGGTATTGATATAAACAACAGACCAAAGCCATGGAAAAAGAAGTGCGAGTTTGTGAAAACGGATGTGGTTGGAGAACTTCATATGGTACTCAGCAATGGCGTTTATGTCGATGCATTGAATCTTATGCCGAGAATACAAAATCAAATTCGGAGCTTGGCGGCGTTTGATAATCCGGAGTATTATAAGAATAAGAGATTAGGATATTCAAACTACTATAATTTCAGTGCGGTTTACTTAGGAAAAGATATTGATGGTTATATTCGAGTGCCACGGGGACTAAGAGAACGAATTACTGAGGAATGTGCGAAAGCAGGAATCCAGGTTGAGATATCTGATCAAAGAGAAACCGGACGTCCAATCAGAGTTTCCTTTCATGGTAATTTACGACTGCAGCAGGAACTTGCGGCAGAGCAATTATTAAGGTATTCGGATGGAGTGCTAGAAGCTGCAACCGCATTTGGCAAAACAGTTGTGTGCAGTTACCTGATTGCGGAACGAAAGGTGAATACACTGATTTTATTACAGAGTAAAGATTTGCTTAGTCAATGGGTAGACGAACTGAATAAATTTCTTGATATCAGGGAAGAACCGCCGGAGTATGAAACGAAGACAGGACGAAAGAAAAAGAGAGACAGTGCAATAGGTATTTTACATGGAAGTAAGAATACATTGACTGGTATTGTAGATATTGCGATGGTCGGTTCTATGTATAGCAAAGGAAAGTTTCAAAATTTAAAACATGCTTATGGAATGGTAATTGTGGATGAATGTCATCATGCTGCATCACATATGTATATGGAAGTATTACAGAAAATCAATGCAAAATATGTATATGGAGTTTCTGCTACACCCAAACGTGGTGATCATCTGGATAAAATTATCTATATGATGCTGGGGCCATTAAGGCATCGCTTCACAGCATTGGAGAGAGCCGAAGAGCAGGGAATAGGACATTATTTTGTTCCAAGATATACAAGAGTGATCGATACTGTGGATAGTAGGAATGATATCAATAAAGCCTATAGTTTAATCAGCACCAGTAAAGTGCGAAATGAAATGATTGCAAATGATGTAAAACAAAGTATTTCACAGAATCAGACTCCGGTTATATTAACTCGATACAAAGAACATGCAAAAATCCTGTATGATATGTTGAAAGATGAAGCAGACCATGTATTCCTTTTGTATGGAGATAATTCAGATAAGGAAAATGCAGAAATGCGAATTCGCTTGAAACAAGTTCCAAGAACGGAAAGTCTTATATTGATTGCGACAGGACAGAAGATTGGGGAAGGATTTGATTTTCCGAGACTGGATGTATTGATGCTTGCAGCGCCGGTGTCGGCGGAAGGACGTTTGATACAGTATATTGGAAGACTGAATCGTGATTATGAAGGAAAAGAAGCAGTGTATGTCTATGATTATATTGATGCACATATGAGAAAGTTTAATAAAATGTATGGAAAGAGACTTCGGACCTATAAGAAAACAGGATTTTCTGTTTGGACAGGAGACTTGCAAGAGAAACAGGTTGTTCATGCGATATTTGATTCTGGCAATTATACGGAAAAATTTGAGCAGGATTTGGTGGAAGCAGAAAAATCCATTGTGATTTCCAGCCCAAATATCCGGCAAGAGAAGATTGACAGATTGATTGATCTAGTGAAAGAACGTCAGGAACATGGTGTGAGTGTTACGGTCATTACAACGGATCCGGAGAAAGTTGTATATGGTAGTGCAGATTTGTGTTATGAGTTGATCCGGGAGATGCAGGAGGTAGCCATTAATGTCGTGACAAAAGAAGAAGTTGAGGAACGGTTTGCAGTTATAGATGATGAACTGGTGTGGCATGGCGGTATGAATCTGCTTGGGAAAGAAGATGCTTGGGATAATTTGATGCGTATTAAAAACCATCAGGTGGCGGCGGAACTGTTGGAGATTGCAATGGGGATTATAGAGTGAAAAAAGGAGCAAAATGTGGAGAAGTTTTCAGAGAAAAGTTTATTATCGCTTGGAGACTATTATGTCTATGGTCTGATTGATCCTAGAAATAGGAAAATATTTTATATTGGCAAGGGAACCGGAAATCGGATTTTTGAACATGAATTGGAAAGTCAAGAAAATCCTGAGAGCGAAAAGTTGAAATTAAAGATGATAGCCGAGATTAAAGCAGCTGGTTTGGAAGTTGAAAAAGTTATTATTAACTGCAATCTGACAGAAGCGGAAGCATTTGCAGCAGAAGCGTCACTGATTAATGCGTTTAATTATGTTGAAGACACCCGGTTAACAAACATTGTTGCAGGACATCATTCGGCAGAGGCTTTGACAGTAGATGATTTTGAAAAGATATATGGAGCAGAAGAGTTACAAGAATCAGATATCCGACACAAGATAATGATTATCAAGATAAATAAACTTTATCAAAAAGGAATGACGGAAGAAGCTCTGTATGATTCGGTACGTGGTATTTGGCGAGCATCACTAGAACGTGTGAAGACAGTGGAATATGTTTTTGGGGTTTATAATTCGTTAATAGTTGCGGTATATAAACCGACAACGTGGTATGTCTGTAAAGAAGCATTAGAAAAATTGCCAAAGCATGTTACACAGTTGACTTCGAAAACGGAGAACAGAGTATTTTTTGTAGATAAAGGATTTGAGAATCATGAGTTAATGGACAAAGCAGAAAAGTTTTATTTGTATAAGTCCATTGCTAGTTTGAAAGTGAATCAGAGTGCACAGAATCCAATTACATATTTAGAGGCTAAAGAATAGAGCAAGATCCACCCCGGTATTACCATATTGCAATTTCTTGCATGTTCTTATTCGGAGTATTGAATTGATGGGGAGCATCCCCATACCCGCTAATTGGCTTCGCAACAAAAAATATATATTTTTGAATAAATACAGCTATATGGTTTCAGAGATGAAATCAGATGGCTGTTTTTGTTTTTTACATTTAATACAAGTTTTCATGAAGTGATGCTTTTACATTTTGGTAAAAACCAAGATATTTTAATGGGTTTGAGGTGTCCTCAGTAAGAAGAAAATCATGGGATGACATGGAGAGAAAAACGATAATGTTAAACATAGGTGGATTTTGCTCTGTAAAAAATAAAAGAAATATGGAGTAACCCTGTAAAAGAGTTCATTTTCCTTTCGTTATATAGAGGGATATTCAAAACGCTTAAAAATGAAGTGAGGTTAAGGTCTATTTCAATAGACATTTTCATAGTAATGGACAAAGAGAAAAGGGAGGTGGGAGCACCGCTATGAAGAAACAAAAACTGAATTATCGTTTTCATAATCCGAATACTGCGGAAGTGACCGCCGATTACATATTGAAAGTATTTATTGAGGCGAATATGAAGAAAGTAGAACGGGCTATGCAGGAGGTGACTGAAAAAGGTTTGGAAGAGGACAAGCAGGAGAGAAAATAAAAGATTTTGAGCTGCAAGTTTACTTGTGTTCTTGATGGAAAAAGGGTAAACTGATGAATAAGAAGTTGCGATTTTGAAGGGAGACCTTGATTATTTATGAGAAAAGAATTTGATATTTCACAGTTCGATAAATATAGAGAAGATAACAGAAGAGAAGTAAAGAAAGCGAATGGGGGCTTGCCGGTTTCGTTGTGGGACACATATTCTTCTTTTGCAAATTGTTATGGCGGTGTTATTATTTTAGGGATTAAAGAGGAAAAAGATGGGAGCTGGCGAACAACCGGATTGCAAAATGAATCGAAATTGCGTAAGGATTTTTGGGATACGATTAATAATCCGAAGAAAGTAAACCTCAATTTATTAACGGATGACGATATAGCGACTTATACAATAGGTGAAAGAAAAGATGTCATCATGGTGATATATGTTCCTATGGCAAAGAGGGAGCAAAAGCCGATTTATATTAATAATGATATTTTTAATGGGACGTTTCGCAGAAATTATGAAGGCGATTACCATTGTACCAGATTGCAAGTAAAAGCAATGCTTTGTGATCAGACAGAGAGAACGATGGATATGGAGATTTTGGACAAGGTTCCTATGGAAGATTTGAATTATGATACAATTCATGGGTATCGAAACAGCCATATGGGAATCCGATTGAAGAACTCCGTATGGCAGTATCAAATTCAGAGGATGTAAAGCAGTTAATGTTGGATATGATTCAGGAAATGGATTTGGATATTGTGGATTTCCGAGTTGTGAAAGATGAAAACGATCGAATTGATGTGTATACAAAACATATGGTAGAGGTATATGAAGCAGAACTAAATTTGTTTGATGAATCCAGCGGTACAAAGAAATTGTTTGGGTTAATGCCATTTATTGCTGATAGCTTATTATCAGGAACAACACTGGTAATTGATGAACTAGATGCAAAAATCCATCCAGTGTTATTACGTCATATAATTATGATGTTCAATGACATGAATATTAATAAGAAAAAGGCACAGCTGATTTTTACATCTCATGATTTATCTACGATGGATAGTGAGGTGTTCCGCAGGGATGAAATCTGGTTTGTGGCGAAAGGAAATGCACAGAATTCCCAATTGTATTCTCTTGTAGAATTTAAAAATGAGAAGGGCGAGTCTGTTCGTAAAGACGCCAAATTTGATAAACAGTATCTTGAAGGTAAGTATGGCGCAGATCCATACCTCAGAAGAATTATAGATTGGGGGAAGGTTAATGCCTAAGAAGGCCAGAACAGAAGCGTGAAGAAAGAAGCGTCGCCAAGAGCATTTGGAAATGAAAAAATAATGTAAATTATATCTTCCTTCAGAAGAAGAATTACTGAAAGAGTTAAAAAGGGAATATCAGGCAATGGAAGCTGCACAACCAGACAAAGAATAGAAACTTTATTGGTTAATGGAGTAGATATAAAGACAGGCGTGAGTCATAAAAAATATGACTTGCGTCTTTTTCTTTTTGAAGAAAGGAAGTGAGATATAATGTCACAGATTTTTCGTGTGGAGCGAACAAAAAATTATACAGTAATGAGTAACCAGCATTTTAAAAATAAGAGCCTGTCATTAAAGGCAAAGGGATTGCTGTCTCTGATGCTGAGTCTGCCGGATGACTGGAATTATAATATGCAAGGACTTGCATCCTTGAGCAGGGATGGAATTGATTCTGTCCGGTCTGCAATCAAAGAACTGGAACACCATGGATATGTGCAGCGAAATATTGTTAGAAACGAGTATGGCTGCGAAATAATCCTGACTTCATTGCAGAATTGGATTATGTGATGGAGCTTAATGGAAAGCTGATTGGACAGAACATTTTCATGAAAGCGGTGATCAAGGCTGATGACGGGAGCAATATTCCAATATCTTTATGTCCCAGATCAATTAAACGCTGAGTGGATTCAATTGATGAAATCATAGAAGTACAAAATGTGGAATCAAGCATAGGTAACAGGATGGCAACGGAGAATGATTTGGCATTACACAGTCCTTTGGCTATATTATTAGGATGAAAGTCAAGTTCTTTGATTGCTTCTTCTATTGCCAGGCGTGTGCTTTCTTTTACTGTTTTGCCATTAATGTATTTGGAAACAGTAGCTACAGAAAGACCGGCACGAGCTGCAACATCGCGTATTGTTGAGGCCATAATAACGCCTCCCTTCTTAATGTGATTGGCTTATAAAAATATTAGCATAATTGCAGAAATTATTTAACGCTGTTAAAGATGCATATATTCCTTAATGAATCCTGTGATTGCTGTTCGCTCCGTTCACAGCAACTTGGTCAAAATCCATTCCACTTGCTGTAAACTGTCAGGAATGCTATATTATAAGAAATATCTGTCGTACTGTACAGTTGTACCAAAAATAAAATGTATGGGAAAGACGGTGAAAAAATGATACCGCCTGTAAGAATACACGGACGGAAATGGGATGTGGAGGAATGGAGCATGTTTAAAGAAATTAGAGATGAACGGGCTTTCAACGGGATTTTAAATCAGATTATAGAGAACATTCAGAATGGCAGTCTCAAAGCGGGCGATGCCCTTCCGGCGGAGCGGACAATGGCGGAGATCATGGGAGTATCCAGACCGGCAGTCAGAGAAGCTTTGAGAGCACTGGAACTGCTGGGAATAGTCAAGCCGGTGCCGGGAGGCGGAAATTATATTACGGAGGACCTGGATACCTGGCTGATCGAACCTTTATCCATACTTTTTAAATTAAATAATGGATATCTGCGCCAGAATCAGCAGTTCCGTGCGGCACTGGAGCGAGAAGCGGCAATTCTTGCGGCACGAAAGTGCACACCGCTGGATGCAGCAGAATTATGGGTGATTCTTGCACGGCTGGACGCCGTAGAAGATGAAAAGATACGGGGTGAACTGGATCGCGAACTTCACAAGAAGATTGCAAAGATCGCAGATAACCCGATGGTTTACAGTGTCCTTGCGGCAGCAGATCAGCTTACTGAGAATATTGTTTCCGGGACGAGAGACTACATTATGAAAAAGAATAATTCTGTCAGAGAGGTTGATGACCAGCATCATCGGCTTGTTAAGGCAATCATCAACGGAGATGTAGAACAGGCGGAACGATGTATGTCCGAACATATGGATACGATTGAACGTTATATGGAAGAAATGCAAAAAAAATCCTGAGAAATTTTGGGCATTTTTACAGGGTAAATTGATATGACCTCTATTGCGTTTTGGTAATACCGGCGGTATAATTAAAATGTAAATTGGTAATGCCGATAAATAAAACTGGCAACACCAGAAGGAGGGACGAAACAATGGGATATGTGAAATGGTCACATGAGACACTGAATCATTTTTGCGGAGACGTATTCAAGGCGTTTGGTTTTACAGAGGAAGAAAGCAATCAGATCAAGGATGTGCTTCTTACGGCTGACCTTTATGGAATAGAAAGTCATGGCATGCAGAGAATGGTGCGTTATCATAAGGGAATCGAAAAGGGAACGATCCATCCGCAGGCAAAGCCTGAAATTGTATTTGAAACACCGATATCTGCAGTGATTGATGGTCATAATGGAATGGGACAGCTTATTTCTGTTTATGCAATGAAAAAAGCAATCGAAAAAGCCAAAAAGACCGGAGTTGGAATTGTAACTGTCCGTGAGTCTAATCATTTCGGTATCGCTGGATATTATGCAAAGATGGCATGCGATGAGGGACTTCTGGGAATGGCCTGTACAAATTCAGAGGCTATTATGGTTCCTACGTTTGGCAAAAAAGCCATGCTTGGATCAAACCCAATCGCAGTAGCTATGCCGGCAGACCCGTATCCGTTTTTCTTTGACTGTTCTACCACGGTAGTTACAAGAGGAAAACTCGAAATGTACAATAAAATGGAGAAACCACTTCCGGATGGATGGGCCCTGGACAAAGATGGTCATGCAAGTACAGATGCACCGGATGTCCTTTCCAATATTGTTGCAAAGAAGGGCGGTGGAATCATGCCCCTTGGTGGAAATGAAGAGGTTACAGGAAGCCACAAGGGATATGGATATGGTATGCTGTGTGAACTATTCAGTTCCATTCTTTCTATGGGTGTTACTTCGGATCATTGCTGCACATTCCCGGATAAAACAGGAATCTGTCATGGATTTATGGCAATCGATCCGGCTGCATTTGGTGATCCTCAAGCAATCCGCAGACACTTTTCAGAATACCTGGAAGCTTTGAGAGAAAGTCCGAAGGCAGAAGGCAAAGATCGTATTTATACACATGGTGAAAAAGAAGTTTTGGCAGAAAAAGATAGAAGAGAGCATGGATTACCTGTAAACGATAATACGATGGTCGAACTTGCTAATCTGTGTGGATATCTCGGACTTGACTTTAATAAATATTTTGATGGATATGAGCTTCCAAAAGAAAGCAAATTCTTTACCGGTAATTATTAATAGATTAGAAGATTGCTGTGAACGGAGTGAACAGCAACAATAGAAGAGTCG
>ERZ1643251.661-NODE-661-length-45897-cov-8.172396_pt1 | contig 45897 bp, 43 predicted proteins | sample MGYA00579261_ERZ1643251 | MGnify/ENA primary metagenome ERZ1643251 (study PRJEB29033, sample SAMEA4952267) | chicken gut metagenome | biome: Broiler Chicken; feature: Gastrointestinal Tract; material: Caecum | place: Ireland | collected 2018 | study: Broiler... | reverse complement strand
ACCATAGGCGATTATTTAAAAACCTGCACAATGATCCCAAATTCTCCGCTTCTGAAAACACGGATCAGCTTACCAGAGAACTCGGCGGTCCGGCTATAGTCGTCAAACACCCATAGCCATCCCTCACACTCGAAAACGAGACGATACCAAGAGGGGATGAGACACTCGGAATCGACAACATAGGCAGAGTATTCTCCATCCTCTCCCATCAAAAGCTCATTTACTTTCCCAGGGGAACGAAGCATAAGGCTTGCGATGTCGCTTCCTCCAAGGGCTTCTTTCGGATAGGAATGGTGGTCTTTCATCTTATTGAATCCTCCTGTTTTTGGATCAACAGACGGGCTTCGCGTATTCCTTGGGATATACAGTACCGTCATTGTTTATTTCACAGTCCTCAGCAGAATATATAGCCGGTGTATGCCAACCTTGCCAATTATCCCAGTATTCTTGGCGTTTGTTCGCAAGGCGTTTCGCACCGGTAAGCGTTGGAGTTCCCCCGTAGCAATGGTATCGGTATTGCCCACCGATTACGTAAAAATTCACTTTATTTTACATGTTTTTTCCTCTGTTGTAGATGATTTAATCCGCTTGGGGATTATTTACTTTTCTCGTTTCTTCGATTATGTCATTTATTGCGGATGCGAAATCCTCCGCAGTGATGTCGTCAGGGAGGTCCCATCCATCGGCCTGGAAATTGTCCAGGTCGGCGGCGGCATCTTCTACCGTGTATTCATTTTTCGAGATCGCATCAGGATCAACACAGGTTTCACACACCTGATTGGCCAGTTCGTAGGCTGTCATTGTATACCTCCAGCGTTTTGGTTATCAGTCTAATACCCTTAGGAAATATTGCAGTTCGTCGTCTTTGAGATTGCACATTCCATAGTCGTAGGCATTCTCCCAAAGCTCATTATAGATATCAGCAAGGCTGTGATCGGCATGCTGCCAGATCTTATGATTGAGCACCATGACGAGTTCGGTAAGGTATTTGTAGTTGCCTTTCCATTCCTCGAAGGCACGGTTAAAGGTGTCGCGGACTGCGTTTTCTCCGAAGGCTTCCGCGATGGTAAAATCATCCCAAAAGGTTGTGATGGGGGTGTAGCCAATCATTTCAGCCATGGGCCAGGTGTTGGACATTGAAATTCCTCCTGTGTATTATTATTTACTTGCCTTTCTGCTCTCTTCGTTTTTTCCTTCGGATCTTTTGATGTCTTCACAGGAATCATAAACAGCAATTTCTGCATTGGTTTTTTCACGGACAAACCTGACCGGCGTCCCGTTGGAAGTCCAGGCTGAGTAATTCCACAAAGGAGTATAGGCATCAAACTCATAATCATAATGGAACACATCGCCATCAATATTGATAGCAAAAAGGTCGTCTTCGCAGGAAACAAAATCCCCTGTCATAGAGTCCACGACGTACATACCATCTTCGTCAAGGGGCATGAGGTCCTCAACTGTTTCTGTGAAATCATCATAGTCGTCATAAGCAAAGTCGTATCCATCAGAATATGGATAGAAATTACCCGCATAAATGGAACGATAAGGCTTTCTGCTCGTTTTGTAACTGGAATTGCTGTACATGATTCCGCCGTCTTTGAGAAATTCTCCGATCGTGTAGATTTCGCCATCCTTGGTTAAGAAAGCCATTTTGGAATCAATAGCGTTTTGAACCATTTGCATTAAATGCTTGTTCCGATAAAAATCGGGAACGCCACGATGCAACGGCGCAAGCTGGGAGGCAATATACTCCATGGTATCAGAGATTTTGGAATCCCTGGGTGTGATATGAATGATTCCGTTGTGAGCGATTCCAACCGGGGTTTCAATACGTAGCTTTTTCAAGGCAGGAATACTGTCCGTGATGGGGAAAGGGTGGGTGTTCTCAGGGGTGTTTCCCCCATGGGTTCCGATTCTGAAATGCAGAACCATTGGAGTCTTTAAGATATCCATCTCCTGTTCAAGCGACTTCAAACGTGCTTCAAGGGTTTTGAAGGACATAAACCCCTTTTCAATAATGACGCGGTTCTTTTTGACATACATCATACCCGCGCCGTCAGGGTTGGAATCCCACATGTTTTTGAGTTCGTCGTGATCAGGAAGAGCAATTTTGGAAGGTTTAACACAGATGATGCACATGATTGTTTCCTCCTTTTAATTTTTTGTTTAATAAAGTCCTCTTGTCTGGAAATAGGATAGAAGTTCCGTCCCCGTCGTAGCGCTTACGAGAGCTGTGGCAAGGTCGTTCCAGGAAACCTTCATGCATTCTTCAAGCTCGGTATTTTTTGCATAGAAACACAGGGCTTTCGTAAACTGAAGTGTCGCCATGATCGTGTTGAGATTCAGCGTACCCCGATACATGCGGAACTCGATTGTGTTCCAGTTTTCGAGATTTACGGCATAATATCTGGAATCGGACCCGTTTTTCACTTTTTCAATAACATCATCAAGAATATCTGTTTCCTGAATATCCGCGTCAGGTTTTTTCGCCCAACGATTCATCTCTGATTCTCCACGGCGGGAGAATTTAACCATCTGATTCCAGAAACGGTCTACCAGTAGGATGATTTTAGCTATGGTGGCCTCTTTTTCAAAAGAATCTGCTCCAAGGCTGTTACGGTTTACGTGAATATGCAAACCACAGGTTTCGGCGTCATGACTCTTGAACTTGTATTCTTTTGCGGTTTTAACAACTTCTTTCCAAGGAAAGGAATTTTCATGGTATTCGAGCGAACATGGGTGGGTGACAATCTCAATACCGTTGTCTAGACTCCCATCGCTTTTGAGATAAAAATAATCTTCCCTTTCTGACAAAGTTTTAAGAGTGGAGGCGCACTCACGTACGTTGTCCCCTTTGTCGATTTCAAGTTCTACGCCCATAAAGAAAGGACCGGAGCCATGGAAGATCGGCTCCGGTTTATAAGAATAATTATGGATTACGTCTTCTTCGTCATCTCCAGGGTAGCAGGATAAACAATACCATTCCTCTCTGTTCTCGCTGTATTCTGCGTCGTCGGCCAAAAGGATTTCTCCACAGTTTTCACAGGTTACATAATCATACCTTTCATAACATCCATCACAGATACAATGGCCATAATCATCTGACCGGATATAGGAGCCGGTAAAATACTCTTCACATTCGTCACACTGATAGTAATTGTTATCAGCGCAGCTTTCACAAACATAAAAGCCTCTGTTGGTATAAATGCTGTCATGTACCCATACCTGTTCGTCATTAGAGTGGATTTCACCACAGCCGTCACAGATGAAATACTCTTCTTCAAAGCATTCCTGGCATATGAAAGTTCCATGATCGTCCTTGTATTCATCTCCTTCAAAAATTACTGCTCCACAACAGATACAAATACCAATTTTTTCGCGGGTTTCTTCCGCTTCGCGGGTTTCTTCCTTGTTGATGTACTCAAGATCCATTTTTCTTTCTCCTTTTATGTATGTTTTTGGAATATAAAAAGCGCCTGAATTGTTTTTCAGGCGCTATGATTGTAAGTGTACTATTTCGGGGTATCCCTGATTTCAGCTCTGATCTTTTTGATGGCTATAATGGTTTCCTCGCGGGTTTCATGACTCACATGTTTTAAAATCTGAATTATCCTAGTTAAGATTATACCTCAAAGTGATATAATCTAATTGATAGCACCCATTTCAACATCACTCCCTTGATCTTTTTGTATCCTTCTAACCATTTGCAGAAATTCGCGTGTAATCAACCAGTAATATAAATCAGCTACACAATAATCATCATACTGCTCAATTTCTTCGGGGGCTTCTTCCAGCCAAGATCCAATTATTTTTCTTTGATCATGGTAGGAGATCGCAATAGCCATAGCGCGGGGTGTACCGCGCAGCCAATGTCTGAAAGCTGGGGGGTCGCCAAAATGAATGCTTTCCCATTGTTTTTCATCCTTGAAAATACTGTATGTTCTCAGGAGCTTTTCAGAATCAGTCATAAGAGATTCCTCTGCCCCATAATCGGCAAGTGTGATATTTTCAAGAATATATTTGCGAATGGATTCTTTGGCTTTCCGTGATATTATACGCCTCACGTCCTATCCCTCCTCAATGATGTGGATGTAATCAAAGAACACATTCCCTGTTCCCTCGCCTCCCTCCTCACATATTCCACGGCTTTTCAGCAGCTACATAGGGGAGATCCCCGTCTGTATCAGCCTCAAAGAAGTCTCTGAGGAAGTCCAGCAAGTCACGGTCATTGACTCCGGAAAGGGCTTCAAGCTCTTCATGGGTAAAGCAGGAATAGGGCAAAGTGTACATGGTGGTTTCCTCCTGTTTTTTATTTTCGATTCAATTTTGAGCAATTAAAAAAGACGTGCCGAAGCACGCCTTTTCTGGTTTCTCTATCTGTTAAATAAAAACCACGCACTTTTCTACCAGGAAAGGAAGAACATGATCCGCGTTGCCTGTATCGTAGAATTTCAACATGCGGGTATTAAATTCCAGAATATCGGTAGCGCGGATATTGAACACACCAATTCCAGCATTGAGAAGGACGCCGGAGGCCATCAATCTTGCCGTGCGTTTGTTTCCATCCCAGAAAAACTGGTTATAAGCTCCCCATAAAAATAGAGAAAGCGCATATTCTACCGGATTGGATGCCGGGAGTTGCGGTAATTCACTCTGAAAGGTTGTCTCCAAGGTGGATGCATCAGGGGCTTTATAGGTGGAAGTACCGGCAATACCCACGTTTCCAGTGCGGAAAACACCCCATTCGAGGGCCTCTTCCCGTGCGATTCTGGCATGAATTGCACAGAAAAATTCCCTGGAAACGTGGAATTTTCCATGACCAACCGCCTCAAGTAGATATACCCAGGCGTCACGAATATTCAGAACCTGTTGTACATCGCGTACTGTATGGCCTCCGACAGTTATCCCATCCATCAGGGTTTGAACCTCTGGAAAAGTAATGGGATTGTTTTCGAGCTTGGAAGCGTCAAAAACATATTCGGGAAGCATACGTTTTGCCAGGAATAATGCCTTGCGCCTGTCTGGTGCTATGGCGGGCATTGGTATTTTGCAAGTAGTTGAAAAAAGCATAGGATTCCCCCTCGGTTAAAGTATAAGGTTTTTTTGCGCATGACTCAAGTGATTTTTTATTTTCTGTATTTCTCTATGCTTGGATTGCTCCATGCTGTTATGGTTGCAGGTTTTTACGTCAGCCTGCAAAAGTGCCGTTGTTTTTCCGGTTGACGGCGTGCCCGTTGTTTTCCCGTTGTCGCTCAAAAGGGTAGACTTTGCCCGTTGTGGGCCTCTAGCCCTTTTTTCTGCGACTTTGGGCGCGGTTTGCTTCTCCGCGCTTCTTGCGTGCGTGTCCATGCCCAAAGTAGGGCACACACGCAAGGCAAGTACTTTGAGCCGCTCAGGGGCTTTTGCATGACTTGTGGTTTACTTGTTTTTGCTTGTTTCCCTCAAAGTCCAGGTGGTTTTTAAGGGTTCGGCAAACAAGCCTAGCTCAAGCCTTTTTATTGGTTCTACTGTTCCTCATCCGTTGCGACGTGTCAAGGCTTACAGGCGCGCAAGGTGGCGCGCGTGCTCCCGTCGTCGGTCGTCGTCTTGTCTATTCTTTCCGCCGCGTTTCCCTCTTGCCTGGTTTGCATTGCTTACACAAGCCCCAAACGGAGCGCAAATACATGCCGCAAAACAGACGGAAAACGCGCGTTTTATGGCTTGCCTGCGTGCTCGTCCTGCCGCACACGCACGGAAAAGCCGTTGTCAAGGTTCGGTCTTGCGCTTTGCCGCGCCTATAATGGCACGTTGTCACCTCTCCGCGACGTTGACGCGCACAAGGTGGAGGGGAAAGCCCCAAAAGGGGCGGGGAGGGTTTAGGCGGCCTTGTCCTGCTTTTCCTGTTTTGGAGTGGTAGCAAGGAAAGAGAATCCGGCGCCCGACACAATACCATAAAGAACAAGGGACAATGCGCCCTCAAAGCTCCGCAAAGTCGCATTGACGCCCTGTGCGGCGGCTAGGTCCTCAACCTTCACGGAGTTTGACATGCGTGCGGACGTTGCCAAAAGGGCGTTCACTGCCGCGCTTGTGGCGTGCATGGCGGACGGGTCGCCATAGCGCGCGAGGAAAGCGCCTAGGGCCTTCTTAATGTCGCCTTTGGAAGCGCGGCGCGTGTACGCCTCGCCCACGTCCGCACGGTCGAAATTGTACGATACAACAAGGCCATACAATCCGCGCACGCTGTCAAGGATATCCGCCGCGCGCTCTTTACGGTCCTCTTTGCGCAAAAACGCAAGGAAAGAGGGGAGGGAAAGTACCTTGCCGCGCTGGGTAGTCTTGCCTTCATCGTTCACGGATAGCGCGATATACCGCGAACCAAAGAGCGAATCAAGCAGGGTTGCGGACGTTGCGCCCTGTTCTGTTTCGACAATGCGGAGCGCGTCTGCAAAACGGTTGCGAATGGTTGTGTTGTTGGTGGTGGTCGCTTCAGCGCGGAGGGCGGCGAGCTTTTCAGCCGTCAAAGGGGTTTTTGTGGTGGTGGTGGTGGTGGTGGTCATGTGAAACCTTCCTTTCTTTGTCCATGCGCTGGACTTGTGCCGCGCATGTGATTCATGGTATACTGTTTTTGTGGCTTTTGGTGGGAGCCTATGGCCCCCGCCTGATGATAATATAGCACATGGCCAAGTGTATTAAAATGCATATAACGGGAAAATTTAAAACCAAAAGATACACATGGCCAAGTGTAAATATATTGAGTATTGATGTATAAGAATAGGGGTTGTATAATATGGGAATAAGTGAGGCCAAAAAAAGAGCAAACGCAAAGTACAATAAAGAACATATTATACAAAGAAAACTTGGATTGACACTTGAAGATAATGAAAAATTAGGCAAATATCTTGACCATATAGGACAAGGATACAGTGAGTTAGTAAGAAATTTAATTTTAGAAGATATGCACAAAAACGGTTGGCAAGAATTGATAAATCCGCCTAAAAGGAAAGAATGATGTACGAAATGGTGAATAAATAGACACATAAAAATACGAAAAGTGCATAAACGGGGAGAGGGTAGGAAAGTGAAGGGCCAAAGGAAAAACCCCGTAAAACGCAAATATGAAGGAAATAGGGTATACAATATATAGCGGGTTGTGGGGTTTGTTGTATATGGTAGATACTATATATTGTGGAGTGAGGAAGGAAGGGAGGCCCTAGTCATGGTATTAGATATGTTTAACATATAGTAAAATGGTAGGGATTAAAAGGGAAAGGGAGGCCTGGTATATACTTTTGTTTGAAGAATAAACAAAAGTATTATTAGTCGGCTGATTGTTGTATATACAACCATAAATGATTGTCAAGTATTTTTGATTGACATGTGAATTTGTTGCATATACAACAAAAGGTAAACAACCGTCCACCATAAAAACGCCTGGTATCGGGACAGAATCCGCCCGGCATGTGGGACGGAATGCGTCCCGGTTTTTTGGTGCTGCTGTCTGCTGAAATGCTTTCATACGTTGATACTTTGTTGCGCTAAATAATCACGGCTTTTGACAAAAGCGCGGGTTTTTCTTGTGTTGCAACGGTTTGCGGGCCATGGGGGGGGGATGGTTTTCACTGTTTTATGAGAACACATGTTCCCGTATCGCCCCTAGTTCATCCCCTTCTTACTCTGACCTCCATTTCTCCAATTTTTCCAAAAAAATCTTTAATCACATCCATTTCCATTTTTCTATATCGTTTTCATTTTTCGGGGAATATCTCTGTTTATCTCGTTTTTTCTCGTTATTTCTATTCATTCTCTTTTCTTTTTAATACTTTTATTGCTCAGTAATATTTATAAAAACCTTATATTTCCTGATTTTTAACGATACATACTTTTCCACAAAGTTTTCCACATATTTTCCGCATGCATTTCCACATATAATTCAAAGTTTTCCACATATCAGCAAAAGTTATCCACATGTTTTCCACATTACCAATCCTCTCCTATCTTCAAACCTCTATTCATCCCCAATTCCATCCCCGGTTCCGACTCCAGTTCCAACCCCAGTTCCAACCCCAGTCCCAATCCCACATCCACTCCCGCTCATTTCTTTCCCAAATTCTATTGTGATCACAATAAAATTTGCGCCAATTTACGGCTTTGCCCCCATACCCTTGGAAACACCAAGGCCCGATCAGAAATCCTGTTTTTCATGCAGATTTTATTGTGTTTTGCATTGGAGTGGATCAGGCTGTGCTTGGAGCTACGCCCAATTTGTGCTGCGAATCAGACTACCTGTCAACCATGCACCAACCACCTTCCGGCCAGCCCTCGACAGGAGCTCAATGAGTAATTGTTTTTCAAAGATATCTGACTCACTTCAAAAGACCAGCCGTCACATAGGCATTAGTTTGTCTGATTTTCTATAAATTTCTGTAAAATCTGCGTCGATTTTCGTTTTTTCCAGCGTACCCTTAGTCAGTGTAAGCCCCCTTTTTAGAACCTGTTTTTCGTGCAGATTTCATGGAGTTTTATAGAGAGACGGAAAAATCCTCCCGGGGTTTCTTCCCCAATATTTAGATCAGCGCCACCTCGTTTGAAAGATCACCCGGGTTGACAGCTGGGGTGAACTGGGCAATTTGAATGGTCTGATCTGATTCAAATCTCAATAAAATCTGCGTCGTTTCCCGCTTTTTTGGCCATACCCCTGGTATGACCAAGCCCTGTATTCCATGCCTCTTAAAACGTCAAAATAGACTATTAAATAAATGCTGGCGTATAACCGTTGTTCTGATCGCTTCAGCAACGGAAAAGTCTAATATTGAATAAATATATAAACAAACCATTCCGACATGATATTTTGGAAGAAACAGAAAAAATATATGCAAAACACTTTACAACATAGCCTAAAATAGGTATAATATACTTGCCGGGTTGGGAACGGTATAGTCGTAACGGTGTAGTCGTAACGGCGCAGCCGGCAATGGCTTGATCCCCGGATATGTCTTTAAGGAGTGTTGACGATGCCCAATGGCTATAATACTGAAAACCTGCTCAGACAGATAACGGAGCTGACCTCTATGGTACAGTCCTTGCAGACCGCGCTGGGAGAGAAGAATAAACAGGCCAACAACAGCGCCAGCAACAGCCCCAGGCGCACGGCAAGCCGGAAAAAGACCAATGCCGGCTCCAAGACGGTTTATCCCATCAAGGACCCTGAAGACATCCGTAAGCTGCACAATTATCTGCTGGAACAGGCTCATAATGCCCCTACGCCTCACAAAGCGTTCCTTGCCTACAGGAACTGGCTGTACTTCGCGCTGGGGATCAATCTTGGACTGCGTGGCGGAGACATCTGTGAGCTGACATGGGATGAAGTGGTGGATTGCTCCAGTTATGACCCAACTACCAGAACCTGTTCTTTTCTCGATGGAGAGTACACCTATCTCCGCGCCGAGAAAACAGGAAAGGTGACCAGGCTTGTCTACAACAGTGAAGCCCGCAAGGTGATCCTTGACTACCTGAACTGGACTGGGATCATTCCTTCGCCCGGCCTTCCGGTGTTCCCAAGCAACAAGATAATGGGAACGTCTCAGGCCAATGTCACAGGACATGTAGACTGCGACAACCTTGGCCGTGTACTTAAACAAGCTGCCATTGCTGTTGGGATTCCCTATAATGTCTGCTCACACACTCTGCGCAAGACGTTTGGGTATTTCCTCTACAAGGCGACCGGTGACCTCCACACGCTCCAGTATATCTTCGGACACAGCTCGGAGAAAATCACTTTGGCTTACATCGGTATCACTGACGAGAAGATTGCTCAGGCTTACGAGCAGAAACCTGATACCGGACTTTACGGAGAAAGCGGAAAGCAGTCGGATGGCGACAATTGCAAGGTCGTCTCTTTTCCTCGGGCATGTAATACTGCTTTCGACCATTCGTCCAGCATTGACACTATGGAGGTGAAGTCCTATTCCGAAAGAAATTTCAGCCTCGTTGGCAAACAACGCTACACTGCCGGCCATCAGTTTGCACTGTAGGGCAGACAATGGATTTGGCAGAGCACTTGAGGCTCACAGACTGCCTGCAACATGTTTGCAAACATGCTTGCAAACATGCTCGCAGCGGATTGTGATGATGGCATCCTTTCTGAACACGCTGATCACTCAGGGATATTCAAATGACATGGTTGACTGGTACGAGGTGAACAGAAAGCTATGCCTCAGCAGAGAAGAACCTTATCGTGGTACGGTAGTGACCAGCTTTCAGGATTTCCTGGAACTTTACTCCAAATGCGAGAAGGCTGACAGGAAGTTCTCCCGCAATCAGATAGCTTCTCTGAAGCCTGTACACTAACAGGTCACTCTTTCAGTGGGTGACCACTGGTACAGTGGCTTACTACGCACCTTGACAACTGCATATTTCTTTTCATGTAGTACCTTATGGTGTACCTTATGGAGCACCTTATGGAGCACCTTGAATGTATCTTGCCCATTGTTATGGATTTAATGATTTGAACCTGTGCTGATTGCTTACCTGATACCTTCACTGATTTACCTCTTGTTTCTGATGATTTTTTTATGGGGCCCCAAGGGGTTTACCCCCTTGGGGCGATCTACGATACTGACTATATCGAGCGAAGCGAGATATCGTCAGTATCGAGATCATCCAGTACGGGTTTAGTTATTTATATTTATTATTTATATATATTTATATATTAGTTCTCTAGTAGTAGAAACTTTTCAAAAATAGTTATTTTAACGTAGTGGCTGATTGAGCGATGTATGTGAAACTTATCTATTATTAAGCAAAAATAGCAAAATCGTGTATGTGAAATATTTTATAATATAGAAAGTTTTCTATATATGCAAAATCTGGAAGGAGAAAACGAGGCTATGGATGAAGGAAAAATGGAGGTCAGGAGAACTGCTCCATACTTTACATTTGGTGTATATATCGAACAGCTGCCTTGGAAGTACGACAACCTGTTTGCGGATTATCGAACCTTTGTGGAACCATGGAGAACAGGAAACAGGGACAATGATGATTTGGGAACCGTGAAGGGCACAGATGCCCGAAATGACGGCAGCTTTGAAAACGGCATTCAAAACTGCGCTCTTGCGGAAAGGACAAACGGCCCGCAGGCAGGCAGCGGCGCCCGGCTGACAAAGAACCAGCTTGCCCTGATGATCTACTTCGCTTTCGAGACGAACCCTGTCACAGGAATCTGTAATACGAGCATACCGGGCGTCATGTCCCTCTTCGGATGGGAGCAAAGGCAGAACAATACCCGTGGTGTGAATATTGCAAAGACCGAGTTGAGGCTGCTGGAAGAGCGGCACGACAACCCCGCCTGCAAGGATACCATCGGCATTGTGCCCATGTTTGAGTCGGAAAGCATGAAATTTTCCCGGAATTTGAAATACCGCCTGGATGGCGATGGAGAATGCGATCCTTCTCTGGGGAAGTTTGTTTTTATAGATAGCCGCACCTACGCCAAAATCAGCGACTATTGTTTCACCCATCAGAAAGGGAATCCTTCTGATATGCTCTATGTCTACATGTATCTGAAATCCATTATGTCTTATGTTGAGGGCCCCAATAAAAACCAGAACAAAGCAGGCAGATCCGGCGACGAATCCGGCTGGTGCGGTTGGGGCGACCCGGAGGATATTGCAAACGACCTTGGCATTGGAATATACAAGCTCAAGAGCATTTTGGCGGATCTGGACGAGAGCGAAGTAATCTGGTCGAAGCAAAGAGGAAGGAGCAGAATGTTCTATTTCGCCACCAAAAACAACCGTCTGCTGTGGGACAATCTGGAAGAGAGGATACGTCAAAAGGCCGGCAGATGGGCCGCTGGATAGTTTTAATCATGCCCAATACCGTTTCGAGGTGATAAACGATTAAAAACAGGCAATTCTACACCCTGAAATTTGACTCCGGAAAGCTGAAAGCGTGTCAGTACAGGATCGAAACCACGTTTGAGGAAGCCTATGGACTTGGTGAAATCATTGCTTTGGCCGACAGCCAAATCCTCAGAACCATCAGGGCGGTTCGCAAAAGAACGGTCGATCCGGTCAAACTGGAGCGTCTTTATGCGGAGAAGGAGCTTTTGCACAGGCGATGCATGAAAAAGAAGCATGACCCATGGTATGCGGTCAGGCTCAAACAGATCAGGGATAAGATTTATCGCACGATGTATATCCCGGACTACGTAACAGTTGTGATGGAACATAAATCTCATTATGACCACATTTTTGAACATGGTTTTGAGATCAACGGCAACAGGTATGTCCGGCTGAGCTGTTCAGCGGGGCAGGCGAGGCTGAATACGGTTGTGTTCTGCTGTGAAGATATCGTCGGAGAAGTAAAACGCCGGCTGAACAATGACAGGGATTTGAGCAAAAAAATAGCGCCCAGCAAGTTCAACGCTTATTTCGGGCTTGCAGGAAGCGCAACGCACAGAGTAAGCGAGCCAAGATTCGTAGTTGTGAAGGATTTTATCAATACGTCCACCTTCATGGCGCATTTTGACACCGAAACAGAGTGGACTAAGGATGACATGATAGATACCCGCGAAGTGACCGCCGAGATGAACCGGACAGACGGTATGGGCCTGATTTCTCCCGTGCAGGCTGAAAAATGGGCGAAAGAAATGGGACTTAGCCACATTCCGAGCCAATTTTGTGTGAGGCAGGCATTTTTAAAGGGAATGCTGTGTGTATTCCCGTTCCATGAGTTCTGCGAGGAGATCAATGGCGGAGATTATATCATTGATACCGTCTATACGGACAAAAACGGGAATCCGGTGCGGGTGGATCTGAGAGACTACGATGTGATTGTTACGGAATCTCAGTTTAAATTATGGGACAGTTGGCCGAGCGCGGAGGAGTATGTTCGATGTTGCCACAGAAATGGCCTGTATTGGGGAGTGACCCAATACGCGCCTGAAACAGCAAAAGATGTTCTGACGCTCAATTATCAGTTTATTCAGACGTTGGATCTGGACAAAAGGGACGCCGAGCGGCTTTGCGAACCATTCATCCGGTGGATAGAAGGAATTACGATGGAGAAACCGGACGAAATGCTTCTGTTTTTGCTTGGCCCCAACAATACGAGAGAAAGCATCCAACGCTTTCTGAAAAGCGACGACAAATGGTGGATCAAGGCGCTGATAGCGAACCCCGAGTGCGCAAAAGATCCATATATTCGCAGCAAAATCCGGGATCTGGCGAGAAATCGCATTAAAAGCGCCTGTATGGGCGAGATTATTGTGCCCGGCAACTTTCAGGTGCTGGTTTCTGACCCGTATGCCATGATGGAGCATGTGTGCGGAATAGAGCCGAAAGGGTTGCTGGGGCCTGGGGAATACTATTCCAACTACTGGAACGAGCGCGGAGTGACTACTGTGGACACCATGCGTTCTCCAATGACATACCGCTGTGAACATGTGGTGGCAAAGCTCATCAGGAATGAGCGGACGGAAAAGTGGTATCGCTACTGCAAACTGGGTTTTTTGGTCAATTGGTATGGTCATGAAACGGTAAATTGGGCCGGAAGTGACTGGGATTACGACATTATAGCCACAACGAGCAACAAAACCATGATCGACGGGGTATATCCTGATGAATTGACCGTTACTTATGACGCACCCAAACCAAAGAAGATTATTTTTGATGAAAAAGACCTTTTTGAAGCAGACAAGTTCAGTTTTGGATCAATTATCGGCAGCATTACCAACAAAAGTACCAATGCATACGCCTTGCTTCCGCTGATTGAGGAAGAGTATGGAAAAGACAGCGAGGAAGCCAGACTGATTGTTTCCAGACTACAGCAGTGCTGTGTAGCTCAGAGCAGGGCTATCGATAAGACAAAGATCGGTCAACCGGTGAAGGGCATCCCTGACGTATGGATACGGAGGCAGAGGATTGAAGAAGGAGACAGCGAAGAGCTGAAGAAGCAAAAAGAACTCCTTAATCGGTGCGTTATTGGCAGAAAGCCGTATTTCTTTCGGCATCGGTATGCTGACAGCAAGAAAGAACATGACAACTACCGAAAAAGCAGAGATGTGGTGTGCCAGTCACTGTTTGGTTTAACGCTGGAAGAACTGCTGAATGCCCCCAGAAAAACGCAGGCGCAAAAGGATTGGCTTAAAAACTACTACGAGTTTTCGCCTTTGGTAGAGAGCGACAGTCCGATGAACCTTGTCTGCCGGCAGATTGAAGGCGTTGACTTTGAAATAACCGAGAAATTCAGGAATGAAAAAACCTGGAATCCAGAAGTATATCTTTCAGAGACAGTGGAAGGCTGGATGGATTATTATCCGGAAGTCACGAAATGCTACGACCGATATTTGAGAGACGTGGTGAGCGCGAGAGTGCAGTCCTCTGTCCCCTTTGACAAAGAAAGGGCCGTGACAAAACTGCGTGAAAGCCTGTCGTTTATTTGTTCAAACCCGGTTATTGTGGCGAATTGTCTGGTGCGATATCTTTTGATTGACAAGCCAAGAAAAGATCTGGAGCTTTTTTGGGCGGCCTATGGCAGAGAACTGGTGAGAGCGGCGGCCCAAAAGAATGCAGGCGTATTGATGTTTCCTTTTCCTGATCGGGATGGTGATATCGAATATTTGGGGAAAAAGTACAGGCGATTTCCTGTAGACGATGTTTTTTGGAGCTTACCGTATCATTTTCGCATGGAACATCTTTGGGATAAAACCCATGGTAAGGTTTCCAAAGAAGCACATGGACAGGTTTTCAGGGAGGATGATAAGTATTAAGAGTGTCAGCGATAACTATCGCCAGAAAGAAATGGCGCAGAAGATATTCGGTTACGGATTTCAGACGGAAACTATCAATTCACAGGGTTGGGAACTGAAGCTGCTGGCGCTGTATTTGAGAGATGAGTGCGGTATGAAACCTGCTCAGATCCGGGAATATTTGGAGAATTTTTGTTCTAAATATGCAAACGGGTATCATTACAGGGCATATTACCGGGTGTTGGACGCTGCCACCCGCTTTGCTGCCGACAGGACGAATGCCCTGATCCAGATCGACGCGATAGACGCGACCAAAGGCGAAATTGACTATATTGATGGACTTGATATCCCATATGATCACAAAAAGGTCATGTTTTCGCTGATGATGTTGAAGAAATTGGACGCGCTATGCTATGAACAGCGGCACGATGGCGAAGTCTATAAAAGCGGGTACTTCCCAGCTGATGGCGAGAAGATGCGTACACTTAAAAAGGTGTCCGGTGTTTCTGCGAAAATCTCTATCCCGAAGGATATTTTCTTCGTATGGCGGGAAAAGGAGCTCATCCGTGTAACGTGCTCAGGTTTCATCCTTGATTTTATGGACAGCATACCAGAAAGCGGAGAGCGGGTAGTCAGCATGGAGCATTTCGACAGCTTTGGCGCGTACTGGGATCTGATGCACAAGCCTGAAAAAATGACGGAATGCGCAGTATGTGGCAAACCAATTCGGAAGACAAGTAATAATCGGATCTATTGCGCGGATCATGCTGCCTTTCGGGGAGGGAATGCTCTGCACGCTACCAAAAAGATGGAATGCGAACGATGCGGACGCGAGTTTTATGTGAGCGCTCATGCAGTAAAAACAAGATTGTGTCCACCATGTGCGAGAGGTTTGTGAATCGCTTCGGGGCGCGGAGCAGGAGACAGGTTTTAGTTTTTGCAATGTAGAAAGGTGCCTGTAACCCTTACGCACCAAGGGTTACAGGACTTTTTATTTTTTCGTTATATATGAAAGGGGTAGAGAACATGCTGCCCTGAAATGATAAGAGAAAGGGTTGAACATAATGGTTCAGATCACCAAGGAAGAAGCTCAAATGGTACGGGAAGTATTTGGAGAAGGCGTAAGTGTATACCGGACATGCCGGCAGAAGAGCAAGCGCCATCACTATCTGATGAGCTGCGAACCATATGCGCTGAACGCGGTAAAAGATTATCAGGAAGGAAAGAGTCTTGGAACAATCAAAGCGCGTTATGGCCGGTATCGAAATCAGACGCGCCTTTATTGATGAAAAACATCGGACTGAAAACGACAAATACGAAAGGATGATTGAATAATGGCTAAGATTCGGAAGAGCATGACCTTCTCGGGTGCGATGATCGACGTTGAGGAGGGGGTTATTTGTGAGTACAACAAGGATGGCGATGTTGCTGGAACCTATCAGATTGCAGATGTGCTTGGTCAGTGGGATGGAGTTCCCAATGTCAGCGTAACCATTAAGGTTTCCGATGAACTGACGGGCGCCGGGGAGAAAGAATGACCTCCCCGGATTTTCGCCCCAGAGAGGGTGAGAGCGAGTTTCAGTTTTTATGGCGCATTGGAGAGGCCAAAACAAACGGTCTGATAGATGCCGACTGGGAAGAGATAGGCGAAATCATGAACCACTATTTCAGGGCGGACGAAAGTGAATATCGGACGCCTTCTGCATACAGGAAGCCATACCAATATGCCAAAATGATCTTTTCCGATGTTTTTGCGGAAAAGCCCACCATGGCTTCCCCCGGTGGGATGAGTGAAATGTTTGAAGTCAAAGCCGAACTGGAAAAGGAAAGGGTGCGGCTTCGAGATGAAAGAGTGCAGTACAACAAATACATCCGCGACGCCGCGAGATATGAGCGCAGACTTGAGGAAATTGAGCGCGCTCTGATTGAATATGGTGAAAAGCGGTATGCAATGGATGACGGCATATACACAACGATGATCTCTTCTGCTCCGCACAAACATCACGAGATGCTTGTCCTTCTTGGAGACTGGCATATTGGCATGTGCTTTTCCAATGAATTCGGGAGCTATAACGTGGATATAGCCAAAGAGAGACTGAAGAAGCTGCTTGCGAAGATAGATGAAATATGGGCGCTTTATCCTTTTGACGCCTGTAATGTGGTACTGCTTGGAGACAACATTTCCGGCGGCATCCATATGTCGCTACAGGTTGCGAATCAGGAAAACACCATACAACAGGTTATGACCGCCTCAACACTGATGGCGGATTTTTTGGCGTCTTTATGCGTCAGGTTCCCACGTATAAACTTCACAAGCGTTGCGGGGAATCACAGCCGCCTTTTGCCGGAAAGGAACGAAGCGCTGAAGGGAGAGCGGCTGGACGATCTGGTGGCATGGTATGCCTCCAAAATGCTGAGCAGGTTTCCGAATTTCCATGTTATTGAGCAGATGGACAATACACTGACTGAAATGGAGATTTGCGGGAAGCAATTTCTGTTTGCGCATGGAGACAACGATGATCTTACACAGGCCGGCGTTTTGAAGTTATCGGCAATGATGGGGGTGCTTCCCTATGCGATTTGCATTGGTCATTATCACTATCCGAAAATGGATGAGATATGCGGTGTGAAACTAATACAGAATGGGACTCTGATGGGAACAGGAGATGACTATACCGTACAGAAACGGCTTAGCGGAAAAGCAAGCCAGACGCTGGTGGTGTGTACGGAAGACGGGATTGAAGGAATGTTCCCTGCTGTGTTGGAGTAAAATCGGCTTTTACGGACTAAAACGTTTGAATCTAACCAATTTTCTATACAAAGGAGTTGTTCTGATGAACGAAATGAAGGTTTTTACCAGTTCTGAGTTTGGCACTGTGCGTACCGTGACTATTGAAGGTGAGCCCTGGTTTGTTGGCAAGGATGTAGCAGAGATTCTTGGGTACAGCAATCCGCGCAAGGCGATTATTGACCATGTGGACAGTGATGACAAAACCGATGGGGTAACGATTCGTGACTCCATCGGTAGAGATCAAAAACCTATGTGTATCAACGAATCTGGTCTTTATTCTCTGATCCTTGGTAGCAAGCTGGAGTCCGCCAAACGCTTCAAGCATTGGGTAACTTATGAGGTGCTTCCTTCTATTCGCAAGCATAGCGCCTATCTGACGCCGGAAAAGGTAGAGGAGTTTTTGCTGAATCCTGATACGATTATTCGGCTTGCGACGGACTTGAAAAATGAGCGCGAGGCAAGAATCGCGGCGGAAACAAAAATCAGGGAGCAGGCTCCAAAGGTGGCGTTTGCCGAGGCCGTGGAAAAAACGAAAGAAAACATCCATGTGGCTGAAATGGCGAGAGCGCTCAGTAAAAAAGGATTTGTTATCAGCCAGAACAGGCTGTTTTCCATCTTGAGGGATCGAAAGATCCTTATGTCTGGCCGGTATCCCGGTGAAAGAAACCTTCCGTACCAGAAATATATTGATGACGGGTATTTTGTCGTTCAGGAAAACTGTTTTTACAACCGTTATTCGGGTGAGGAAGAGCTTTCCTACACGCCTTTGATTACACCCCGTGGACAGATCTGGGTGGCAAACAATATCAATATGTGGCTCAACTGAGCGGCATATGACCGGTTCCGCGTCTGTGTTTTTCACAGACGCGGAATTTTTGGGGGCGTATAGCACAATGGTTAATGCTACCGGCTCATAACCGGCGGATTCAAGGTTCGAGTCCTTGTGCGCCCACCACGTGCGGTTGTGATGGAAATGGAAGACATAGGAGATTTAAAATCTCCCGCCTGAAGGCGTGCGGGTTCGATCCCCGCCTTCCGCACCAGAAAAAGACGTTGATAAATTGACCCTGTGTGGTTTATGCGCCGGGTCAATTTCATTTGTGGCAATAGTTCAATGGCAGAGCGCCAGCCTTCCAAGCTGGATGTTGCGGGTTCAAGTCCCGTTTGCCACTCCAAGTGCCATCGTGGCTCAATAGGAAGAGCAGCTGATTTGTAATTAGCAGGTTCACGGTTCGATTCCGTGCGGTGGCTCCAGACAAGGTGCGTTCTATGCGTGTATGGAAGAGCGCCGAAAGCAACTGACAAAACAGGTGCCGAGATTAACCCGTGCTGAGCAGTTGGCCTTATTAAAGTGACAAATCGGAAAGACGGTTGGCTTCTGGAAAGACAGAGAATAGTCCGTTATAAATGGATGAGTAATCATGTTTATGCGGACATCGGTGGTTGTTCTTAGCAAATATGTCTCAACCCGTTAAACAAAAAAACAGATGGGCAGTAAGGAGAGGGACTTCAACCCCTCAAGCTCCTTTAGCTCAGATGGAAGAGCAATAGACTTTTAATCTATGGGTCGCAGGTTCAAAACCTGCAAGGGGCACCAGGCCATTAAAGAGATGCGCAATCTTGCGAAGGGCGCGTCCGCCGGAATGTTTGCGAACAAACGGTTGGAAACTGGGTTTAAACGGTGGCGGAATAGACACTCTGCGTGCCTACGTGGGGTGGTAAAACGGAACGGAGCCTACAATAGTTCTGAACCGAAACAGTAGACGCTTAGATCATAAGGCCATATAGTTGCCGGGGTGCCGAAGTGGCTCATAAAACCGGAGGGCGCTTGTAGGAATGATGGCTATGTGAGGTGCAAATCCTCACCCGTTTAAACCATATGCAAGACAACGCGGGATAGAGAAGAGGTTATCTCATCAGCCTCATGAGCTGAAGATCCGTGGTTCAAATCCACGTCCCGCGCCCACATACTCCGACAAGAAAATGGCACCACATACTCCGACAGGAAATGGCGTCGATGTGGGTGCCATGCGGGTTCAATTCCCGTGCGGAGTACCAGAGCGCGATAGTTCGCGTTAAGTATTCGATACAGAAGGAGTTGGTATTATTTCTACTTTGATGTTTTATGATACCGGTGCGCTGATTAGAACGTTTGGGAACGGGGAGTGCTGCCATGAACCATGGCAGGCTTCTTTGGCAAGCATAAGAGAAATGACAGACATGCTTTACGATCCTCAAATCAATTCTGAAATGAAAAACAAAGTAAGGACGGCGCTTCAGACACTTCGCGGAGAGTATTTGGAACAATTTATTGGAAGATTTGAAGCGGAAGTGATGGCGGAAGTATACAGATATTTTACTGAAGAAAAAATGGATCTGATATTTTACACAGATGATTTTGAAAAGTTTGTTTCAGCCGGGAAGTTGCGGATACCAAGAAAATTTATGGTCGAAGAAAAGATGGAGACAGCGCCTGTTGGGTATAAAGAACTTTCTCCGACGGATGATCAGTGGGTTGCACTTTACAGTGGTGGTAAAACAAACATTTTTGATTTGGAGATAAACCAATATGCTGTTTTGAAGAATGTCGACAGCGAAGAAGTTGCCTGTGTAAAGTGGAATGGACGGGAAACGGTACAGATTGGCTCCAGATCTTTCAGATCAAAGGCGTTTGGCAAGATTGCGCCGCTGGACATGTTTCAGAGATGTGCGTTTGAAGCGCTTGATAACCACGAGTTTGTGGTTTTATATGGCAGGCCGGGCAGTGGTAAAACAATGCTTGCGCTTGGATATTTGATGCAGCAGATTGAAGACCAGTCGATACGCAAGCTATATGTCATTGGTCACTTCGAGCCGCTAAAAGGAAGCCGTCAGCTCGGTTACATGAAGGGCTCCAAGATTGAAAAACAACTTACCACGGGTTCGCTTGGCAACATCCTGACAAGCAAATTTGGTGACGAGAGCGCACTGGCAGAACTTTTGGACTCCGGCGCTATTGAAATTATCTCCACATCCGACCTGCGCGGCATGGAGTTTGGCGCAGAGGATGCGGTTTTTGTGACGGAGGCGCAGGACATAGATGCATATACTACGCGGACGATCATTCAGAGATGCAAAAAGGGATGTAAGATCGTCTTCGAGGGTGATATGGAACAGATCGACATCAAAAGAGAATCTGGGTTTGAAAAGATGACAAAGGTGTTTGCCGGCCATCCGAATTTCGCATGCGCGTATCTGAAAAACGACCATCGAAGTGAGTTTGGCGTCATGGCGGATCAGATTGTCTGAAATAAGAAAATGAAGGAGAGGGGGTGAAAAACGATGGCGGGGCAGAGAAGGCCCAAGAGTGCGGCCAAGCTGGCCGCAGAGAAGAAAAAAAGGGAAGAAGCGGCTCGGATAGATGCGCTGATCTCAGAACTTCCGGAGTTGTACAAATGTACAAAATGCGGAAAAATCACGCAAAATCCGATGGGCGTGTTTTATTCCGTTGGAACAAACGAGATATTTGAACACAATGACAATCGCACGAATATCTGCATGTCGTGTGCAAACCAGTTGTTTGAGGACTATACAAAAGAGTATAAGGACAGAAAGGTCGCCCTGATGTTGGTCTGCATGCAGATGGGATGCTACTTTTCCGAGCCCCTGTATGACATGATGGATCAGTCGGAAGAAGACGATCCGGAAAAAAACGAGTTTACCCTGAGCAAGTATATGCGCTCACTGAACATCAATCAGTACAAGAAAAAACCATTTCTGAACTATATGATGGAGCTGCTTAAAAGTAAAAGGGGCCTGAAAACAGCGAGCGAAACCAGAGACGAGAGAGAGGAAAAATGGAAGAAAAGCGATAAGTTGAACAAAAGCCAGTGTCTCTCCGTTGTCGGTTATGACCCTTTTGATGATGAGAGCTATACGAGCGAGGACCGTCGGCATTTGTTCGGAGGTTTGTCACGATATCTTATGATCTCTGATATCGCGGAAGACAAACACAAAATGGATTCCGCCATTGAGATAGTAAAATCCACGCATCAGCTGTCGCTCGTAGATATTGAGACCAATAAAGAACTGAAAAGCCCTTCGCCCGATTTTGGGAAAATGAAACAGTTGAGCGATACAAAGACGGCGTTGAACAGGATTATCAATCAGCTCGCCAAGGAAAATGGAATCAGTATGAGTGGTAGCGGCAAGAGATCGCAGAATGCTATGGCTCTGACATCCATAATGAAAGAGATGATTGATAACGGGGTTGTAGAGGCTAAAACAAATCTGACGACTGTAAAAATGTCGGAGACATTTCAGAACATCGCTGCAATCAATGCCAAGGCGCTGATGGAGGAACTGGGGTTTACAGGCGACGAGTATGCCGAAATGGTTTCTCAGCAGGCGGAAACGATACGTTCCCTTAACAAGCAGGTTGACACCCTGAAGGAAGAACTCCGTCTGATGACGATACGTGCGCACGAGGCTGAGAAACAACCGAATCGCAGAAAAGTGGTTTATACAGTTGATGTTACCACGGGAGAAAATATCGAAGCAACCTCTGGGTCACCGGACGGTGAGAGCGCATGATACAGACGATTACACTTCCATTCTCTTTTGAGATTTCCCAGCGGAAACTTGAAGTATATGCCAAGTATTGCAAAGTAATCAACTGGGGGCGTATGCATCCAATAGAATTTGGCGAGAGGTTTATGGGGGTTGAATATCTTGATTACCAGAAATACCTTGAGCTTGGCACATGGACAGCGGACTTTGCTCTGTGGCTGATGTGCCGAAATGGAGGGAAAACCACGGAAGCTGCGACTTACATTATGAAAAGAAGTCTGCTGTTTCCGTTTCATGCAACGCACATTCTTGGCAACACCGGCGCGCAGAGTAAAGAGGTATTCACAAAGATTGAGAAGCTGGCGAAGAAAGAAATAGAGTCTTTTACCGGAGCAACGGAATTTTTCTTTGATGAAGCAAAGAAAAATGGCGTTGGAATAGCGGCTGGAGATCCTTTTGCGCACTATCCTGATTCATACAGGGTGGAGCTTTTTAACGGTTCGTCTATCAACACACTCAATAGCGACACCACAAATATCAAGGGTAAACGCTCCAATCTGGTTGTGTTTGATGAAAGTGGATGGTTCAGTGATGAACTTTTCATTCAGGCGGAGCAGTTTGTAAACCAGGATGAAAACTTCAAACTGGGTGGAAATATCGACCTGACCGAAGAGCCGCTGAACTTTCCGAGACAGATCCTTTATTGCAGCTCCGCTTCCGATACAGAAAGCGGGTTTTACAAAAAATTCAGGATGTTCACAAAACAGATGATCATGGGAAACCATAAGTATTTTGTGTGCAACCTGAACGCGGATGCCGTGAGGAACGCCACACTGAACGGCGAAAGCTATCCGTCGCTTCTTAATGAAGACAAGATTCAGAAGGCGCTTGACGAAGACAGGGAAAAGGCGCTACGTGAGCTTTACAACAAATTCACTTCGGAATCTCACGAGGGGCAGATACTGACAAGGCGAATGCTGATGCAGTATACCAAAGATTATGTACCGGATCTGCGGAATCCAGATGGGCTTAAAAGATACATGCTTTCCTGGGACTCTGCCAGAATCAACGACGGAAGTATCATTGTGGCTGCGGAGCTGATCAATGATCCTCAGATTGGCTGGAGGATGGAACTGAAGAACATCATCGCTCTGGTAGATCCGAGCACGAAAAACAAAACGCCGATGAGAATGCAGGAACAAGTGGCGGCATTTCAGAAGGTGTTGATTGATTACAACGGAAGCGAGTACGGCAAGATGGATTATGAGAACATTCATAATATCTTGATGGACAGCGGCCCCGCCGGGCAGATGTACAGTATTTGCGACAATATGGTTCCTGATTTTACTGGGCCGGATGGAAAGGTTCATCGTGGAATCATTGACTCCAGCCACAAGCTGAACGAACGTGCGGTTCTGGATTTTCCCAATGCGGTGGATAATGTAATCATGGTAGACCCCAAAGGACGAAGAGTTGAGATATTTCAGGCGCTTGAGGATATGGTAAAGCTGGGTGTGGTGAGTTTTCCGGTGGCATATGAGGGTAAGCCCTATGTGTCCAGGACGATCATAGATGAAAATGGGCAGGAGCGTGAAAAGATCATCACCCTGACAGACCAGGAACAGATTTCGCTGATGCAGTTTGAATTACTCAAAACAGAATTGATAACAATGTGTCGGTATGTCAACAGCGGGAATGTGAAATATGCATTTCCGCCGGACAAACAAGGTCGGATGCATGATGACAGAATCTATGCGTTCGGCCTTTTGTGTTGGCGCCTGGCCCAGCTGCGCAGAGGGCAGACGCTTGCGCCGCAGGTGGAAGAAGAAAAAACGGACAGACCTATGACGGTAAGCAATGTTGATTTTGATTTTTGAAGAGAGTGAGGATGATACCTGATGTATGAAAATGCGTTGATTCCGGCTTCGGAAGCTGGTAAGTCTGCTGGCGACGCCGGCAAGAGGGATAAGCGCCCTCGTTATTATTTTTGCAAGTCGAAGCGATATGCGAACTATATGCTGATGAATGGGGCAAAGATGGTGGCAGTGCAGAACGACAAATTCCGCGAAGGACGAGTGGTTTTTGTTTTCCTTTGGGACGATGTATGTGAAGCCAACCATAAGAAATGGATCGAGGGAGACAAACAGACCTTTAACTATGTGCTGTAAAAAACGGGAGAGATCATCGAAAGGGGGTGAGAATTGCTGATGAACGGGAAAACAGATAATTTTGAGGTCGTTATCCCTGAGCGAGAGGTTTATACAAAAACTTCTGACGCGAATGAGGCGCAAAGGATAACCACAATGGCCGAGGCGGAAGAAGCTGTGGTGAAGAAAGGATACGACCCTTCCAATCGTGAGTATACAACAGTGCTTGGAGATGATTCGACCTCTGCCTCAATAACACAGTCGGATATTGATGAGTGGAGTGTGTCCCCCCAAAGCGACAAAAGCAAGACCATGCAGATCATCAATGTGATCCGGCAGTATGTGAACAAGGATGACATTATCGGAATCACGGTTGAGGCGATTGAAAACAATGTCAATGCCAAATACAGGCTTCATTGGCGGGATGCCAGAAACAAGGAGCTTACAGCAAGCGACAACGACCGTGCGAAAATCGTGATAACGGAATTTAATGAGAAAATCAAGCTGCGCGAGCTGATACGCGAATCGACTGTAAGCGCGTTCCGTGACGGCACAGTTATTCTTTATCTGAAAACGCCTGGAAAAGTAGGCGGCGACACCGATACGCTGGTTGATTATGTGGTTGACAGATATCCGGTGGGCGTTGCCGAGATCAGTCAGTATGAAGTGGGCGGCGAGCCTTATGTTCTGATTGATATGAATACCCTGAAATCCCGTCTGCGCAAAACATACACGAAGACGCGCAAAGGAAAAGCGCTGTTTTATGAGAACGAACAAAAGGAGATTGAGGCGGTTTATCCCCGGGAGGTTAGGGATGCCTATAAACAGGGCGAGCGTTATGCAAAACTGGATATCAGGCATTCTGGTGTAATCAGGGTGAACAATCAGGGAAAACAGTATGGGCTTTCCTCGATTTTCAGAGCGCTTTCTCCTACCGTCATGCTGGAAAGTTTCCGAAAAGCCGACAGGCAGGCTGCGAAGGTGCGGGCCAAGAAAATTATTGCTCAATATTTGAACAAGGAAATACTGGGCAGTAATTACAACGCCGACACATACAAACAGCAGGTATATGCCCATGAAACACTTCTTCAGGCATGGAAAAACAGCATTGTTTTGGTCACAGCCCCTGCGACGGTAAGAGAAATTGCGTATGTTGAACCGAAGGCCGAGCTTACCAATGCGGAAACGATACAGAGCTATCGCAACGATGTGATGAGCACGCTTGGAATATCCTTCCTGATGGATTCGAGCAACAAGTCGATGACCAGCGCGACGATCAACATCAAACAGCTCATGCGTAATATCAACAAGATTACCATGCAGCTTGAAGATGTGTTGTACAAGTGGTATCGGACAGTGCTTTCAGACGCCGGCATTGATCCGAAATATGCCCCGCGCATACAGGTGATCGACGCTGAAATGATGGAAGCCAGTCTGCGGATTGAGCTGGCTAACATTCTCTTCACAAAACTCAACTGTAGTTATGAAACAGCTTATGAGCTGCTTGGTTATGGAATTGAGGATGAAAAGATGAAGAGAGAAGCCGAGAATGCCGGGAATTATAATGAAATTTTCGCCCCCAGACAGACCGCCTATACAACCACTGGAGATGATGGAGGAAGTGGCGGCAGACCACAGGATGAAAACTCCAAAGACCCGAACAAGCAGGCTGACGACAAGGTGCGCAACGAAGAAAAGTAGATATAAGCCTGATTTTGCCACGGAAAGGGGGTGATGATAAAAAGTGGGAGAAGATGCAACAAAGGTACTGTGCTCTTTGCATGGCGGGAAAATTGAGATCGCAGAGGAGAGCAAGACATACCTTACGCTTGTAAACAGGGTATGCTATTACAACCGCCCCAATTTTAACAACACGATGCTTCCATATCCTGATGATGAAAACGGGCGCGCAGAGGTCGAGGCTTTTGCGAAGACGCTCGTGGATATGCCTGTTCAGGCCAAATATGCTGTTAATGCCAAAGGGCAGCCTACTTTCCGGGGACACGAGGTCCAAAAAGACAAAAATGGAAATTATGTTTTCGGAACCCAGAGCATAGGCACGCATACGGAAGTATGGATAGCTGAGGACGATGTGGTTCTCACTGATGGAACCACGGAAAAATTGCCGTGCTTGTTTGCGAAGCAAAAAATCTGGAAGCGATACGGCAACTATATCGCCGCTGTGCGCAGGTTGTTTGCCGAGGGGCGCCTTCATAATTCGTGGGAGATTGAGTGTAGCGCCTATGAGTACAAGGATGGTGTGAAAATACTGAAAACATACGAATTTGAAGGGAATGCATTTTTAGGATGGGATCTTGGTTACAACCCTGCATATGGGCCGAGCGCCTCCGTGCTGTCGCTTGCGAGCGAAGATGCGCCAACGGAGCTGATGGTAGCGCAGGAGCTCAGTAAAGATTTACAGGAAAGCGAGGTGAACAAAAAGATGGACAATGAGAATTTTGAAGTGGAAGTAGCGGTAGAAAGTGAAATTTCCGGCGCAAACCCGGAAAATGCAGAAAACATCCGTACCGCTGAAAACACGCATGAACCTTCCGCGGCCGAAGGTGTTTTGGAAGGAGAAGAGATGGCAGGGCAAGAGGAATCGCCTGCTGCTTCTGAAGAAGGCGCCGAAGGCGGAGAGACAGTTGAGGTCAGCATGATGACGGAAAGGGATTTACGCAGGGCGCTTTACGAGGCTCTGGCGAAAGACGGTATGAAATATCCGTGGATCGCATTCCTGTTTCCGGCTGATAACATTGCGTGGGTCAAAGACGAGGAGAGCGAAAAGCGCGATCTGTATTTTGTGGAAGTGCAGTACGCTATTGAGGAAGGCAATGTTTCGATTGTCAGCAAGACCGAGGTTGAGCTGATGGCTTCTCCGCGAGATTTCAACAATATGCTCAGCCAGAGGGACGAGAAGATTAAAAGTCTTGAAAAGGACGTGAGTTCTCTGTCTGAGTATAAAGAAAAATGGGAGGCCGAAGAGCAGCGCAAGAAAGCTGAAGAAAAAGCGCGGCAGGTTGCCTCTCTGCGTAACTGGGCTGAGGAACGCGGTTGCTTTACCGAGGAGGAACTTTCGCAGGATGGAGAAATCGGCAAGCTGATCAGTGAGCTCAAGACTCTGGAAGTGAAAGCGATGGCGGCCGACAGGATGATTGCCCGGCAGCACAAGGATGAAGGACAGAAAGAGGTTTCTTCCGTATCGGACAAGCCACGTAGCGCCCTTGAAAGCGACGGGGATGTCCGAAGTGCCATGTGGAAGAAATTTATCAATGCTTAAAACAAAAGGAGGGAAATAACGATGCTTAGTTATTTGATCGTAGACCATGACAAGGGTATTGCCCAGGAAGCGGCTGCTGCCGCGATCAAGCGTGGAACTCCTCTGGAGGGCGGCGCTTTTATTGCTGATAAGGACAAAAGCTATGACGGCATCAACGCCGTGATTACGCCCCGCGAGATCGACAATGACGACATTGCCGTGGGAGAGGTGTTTAACAAGGTTCCCACCCGTGTGGGCGAACACTATGCCACTTCTGAGGTGGACGGAGTTGTTGCAGCGGAAGATCCTTTGAAGGTGGAGGGGAACAAGTTCAAGAAGACAGACGCTGGCGCTGCTGATTGGGAATGCGTGGGTGAGTATGCGAACCCCTTCGGTGTGAAGATGTATCATGTGAAGCGCATCCCCACAAAGACTGTAGGCGGCTGAAAAACAGAAGAAACAACATGAAAGCGGGTTGAAGCCCGCTTTTTTATTTTGAAGGAGGGAAGAAAGATGGAAATTGCTGAAAAGATGGTACAGCCCTGCGTGTTGACCGAGTGGGCGAGTAATGTTGTTTACGGAAACCCCCTGACGGATGACGAGAAGGAAATCAGTGAGATTATTGATGAACGGATGCGCAAGATTGGCGAGACCGGCCATGATCGCGATCACGAGATTGCCGCGCTGATCAAGCGCGCGTTTACTCAGGAAACTGTGAATGCCCCCAGCGAGCTGATTGGCCGCATGTTTGACGAGGGCAATATCGGTGAGTTTGATGATTACTACACCGAAACCGACCCGAAGAATACGATTCAGGTGTATGAGGCGGTGACTGGCGGCAACGTGCCGGCTTCTTATATCGAGCATGAGACGATGCTGCCCGTGTGGAAGGAGCTTCAGGCTGAGACCTATATCCGGCTGAAGGATATGCGCAAGGGTGGCTACAATACCGTTGCCAAGTACATTGAGTACATCAACCAGGCTCTGGAGAACAAGAAGGTTTCTATGATCTTCAATATGCTCAACCAGGCGATTACCAGCGGAGAAAACTATATTACCGAAAGCGGCGCGGCGCCCACTGATGCGTCTGCTGATAAACTCGCGCTCTATCTGCGCGATATGGAGGATTCCACCGGCGAGCCTTTCATGTTTATGCTCAACAAGTATCGTCAGGCGATGAGCAAGCTGGAGCAGGCGAGCCGTTGGCCGAGCGACCGCGAAAAGGGTTACTACAATACCGATGGTTTCCTGCACGATTATGCTGGAATCGAGATGGTTGGGTTCAGCGGACAGAAGAAGCTGCCTGACGGCTCTCTGATCGTTCCTGACAAAGTTATTTTTGGTGTGGCTGGCAAGATCGGCAATGTACAGACTCGCGGCGAGGCGCGTGTGTATGAGCACGAGGATATCAACAGTGAGAAGATCCATCTGAAGGTGAGTGGATACACCTTTGGGTATACCATTACTGATCTGAGCAAGATCGCCAAGATCGTGATTCAGGGTTGACATAGGCAGCCGGGCGATTTCCCGGCTGCTTGTTTTGCACAATCAATAAATAAAAGGAGTGAAGATAACCAATGGACCGAAGTGCGATTCGTGTAATCAACAAAAATCAGTTTGGGGTTGCTTTGTCTACCAGAGACAGAAATATTTATTTGGAAGGAACCCTTGTAAACGGAGTTCCGGTTGAGGAGTATTTTACTCTCGCGGAGCTTGAGTTTATCAACAACCGCACGCCGGTGGTTCGGGACGGGATCATCGAGTTTGATGAAAGTGAAAAAGAAGAGGTGTACACTGCTCTCAAAATTCCGAGGTGGAAGGAAACCTGTATTTTTGAAGATGAGATTGATGATATGTTGATCAATGGAACCATTGAAAAAATGGAGAAGATTGTAGCGATTGTCAATCCGGTTCAGATTGACAGAATTTTTTCTCATATGCAGAGGCTGATCAAGCGTGGGCAGGTGGATATCTCGACGCGCGTGCAAAAGGTGGTAGAAGAACGCAGAAAGGAAATTCTGCGTGGAGATGTGAACTCCAGGCTGCGGCTGCGTCCTGTTGGTAATCCGTCCGGCGATCCGGCTCTGGAGAAGCAGGTGTCTGAAATGGTTGCAGAACAGGTTGCCAGGCAGTTGGAATTGATGCGAAACGTCTCTGAGGCGAATACAAAGGAAAACACTCCGGAAGCGCCGAAGGACGCCGGAGCTAACGAAGAAAAAGCAACAACTTCCAGAAAGGCAGGGCGCCCCGCGTCCAGAGCTACGGGCAAGCGAACTGCGGCAAAGAAGTCGTGAGTAGCGCAGGGAGGTGATAGCCTTGACAAGCAGCTTGCAAGATGTGTACACAGCCTTTTTTGACAGGGTTGAAAAAGACAGGGATTTTTTCCGATATTTTGAAGTCGAAGAAGAAATGGCGATGAAGCTGGCTGAGGAACGGGCGAAAACCTTCCTGAAAGAAGCGTGCAGCTACATCAGGCGCCATATTCCGCTTGGGTTTGAGTTAAAGATCGTTCAGGGAGAAGATGCACAGGATCGGTTCGCAGAAGAAATCACAGACGATGAGGTTGAGCTTCTTGCGGATGTTATGATGCTTCCCTACTACGAAAGAGGATTGGTTGATTTACTGCCGAAAATCAATACTTTTTCAGCGTCTGAACTGAAACTGCTCCATTCGCCAGCCAATGAAAGGCAGACGTATGTTGCCCTGATTGAACAGCAAAGGGCGAGAATTGACTATCTGCTTGCGGATTATTTCTCTAAAGACCGATTGACGGGAGAGGAAAAGTATATCTCCACAACCCTGCCGGAGGAGAGCGACGAATGATACACGATATAACGTATTACAGGATGCTCCAGGGCACAAATGGTGTGGAGAACGAGAAACAGGCGAAAGTGAGGGCTTATCGGGACAGAATAACCGAAGATTTTAGCCGGACGCTGAACTGGGAAGAAGTTTTTATCAATCATGCGGAAGATTCACAGGAGGTGCAGATTGTACCACTGAACGACCCTTTTACGAAAAAAATCATCGGGAAACCAGGTGAAAACCTGAAGCTGGGGGACATTGTTGGCTGGAAGAACACCTATTGGATTGTCAACGCCTTAAATGCTGACGATACATTGGGTTTATATGGCACAATGGTTCAATGCAACATTCTTTTGCGCTGGCAGCTTGAGGATGGAAGCATCCATGAGGAATACGGATGGGATAAGGATGGAAGCAAGTATGCTTTCGGAGAGACGCAAAACACCTATATGGATGTAGCAAATTTCGTCATGAAGGCGATCGTTCAGGTAAATGCCGAGACATTGAAAATTGAAAGAGGCAAGCGTTTTCTTCTTGGTCCGTGCGGAGAAGGAATGCATCCATTGGCGGTGGAAGCCTCTCGTTTGAATGTTGTGACCAATACCTATCAATACGACGAAAACAGCGCACAGGAAAACTCCGGGTTGTTGGAGATCACCCTGCACGAAACTCAGTTCAGAGAAGGCGTGGACAATGTTCAGCTTGGGATAGCTGATTACAGGCCCGCTGATGAAGATGGGGAGCATTCAGGAAGTGGGTGGTTTTAATGAGTGCGCTGGAGAATTACAATGTAGTCAGTGATATCAAAGCCTGCCTGCTGGAAGATATTCTGACTGACGACAAAGCTGTGAAGCTGATTAAGCATCAGAAAAATGTAACGCTTCCGGGGTTGGATCTTCGGTACACGCAGGTGTTTCCATGGAGAAAAATGCTGGGAACACAAGAAGAAGCGAGGACCTTGGTTACATGTGAAGTGGATATCCCAGACGTGGTGACAAGCGCCACAAGGATATACAGGCTCAAGATTTTTGTGATCGTTCCTGAAAACCAGATGCGTCTGGACGACAAGGCCGGCGAGATGCTTGGTATTGAAGACAGGGGATCAAAACTTGATGTTCTTTGCGACCGGATAGATTATCTGATCAACGGCTCTAAAAGATATACCTATGGCGAGTTGCTGTTTCGGGGAATGGGAGAGATAAACGTTCCCGAAAAATTTAACGGCAAACAGCTCATCTATGAGATCCGAGGATGGAACCGGGTAGGTGAGCGCCTTGGGTAAACTTTTTGAGGTGGACGAACTGCGCGTTTTCAGAGGGCGGGATTTGCAGATTGCTCCGAAGTTACGTATTCGGCAGCCAACGCTTGGAGAAATCGAAGGTGGAGACAGCGGCGACGGAGAAGAGAGCGAAAAGCGTTTCTTTTCGGTGGTTCATACAATTCTTGCGACTCCGACGGATTTGATGGCCCAGTTGGATGAAAAAGGATTGAGATATGAAGAAATATCGAACTACCAGCTGTTTATGCTGTTGTTTCCCCAAATCGAGAAACGCGACGCTGCTTTTTTGTTCGGAGAGGGGTTTGATCCCGCTGATTTCATACCGACGGAAGTGGACAACCAGCCTGGCCGGGTTGTGCTGGGAAATGCAAAAGACGAGATCGTTATTGACGAGATTGGTTACCGCGCGATTGTAAACTATATATGTAAGTTCATGAACATGGAACAGACCCGTTTCATTAAAAACGGAAATGAGTTTACAAGAATGGTGCGTATGGAGCTGGCCTATGAGGAATGGGAGGAAGCCAAACGCAAACCATTTTCATCCCCGCTGAAAACACTGATATCTACCATGACCAACATGGAGGGATTCAAGTATGGATGGTATGATGTGTGGGATATGAAAATAGGGGCTTTCATGGATGCGGTATCAAGAATACAAACCATTGTTTCTGCCCGTGCTTTGTTGAACGGATGTTATTCCGGCAACATCGACGTTAGCAAAATTGACAAATCACAGTTGAACTATATGAAAAAGCTGGCGTGATACAAAATCGCGGCGGTTTTTTGTTTATGAACAGGAGGGGATTATATGGCTTTTGATAGAAGCAACGTTATTGTTGACCGCTATGTACGCGGCAACGGATATGACATTGCCACAGGTGAACGCATGTATTCCTTGACCCAGATCAAGGATGCAAATCTCAAGGTTACCATTGATAACAGCACAGATATTGTGGATGCCGAAGGCGCCAAGGTGGAAACGCTGGAACGCGGAATCAGCGCTCAGTTTTCTGCCTCCAATGCCTTCTTCAGCTTTGACCTGTTTGCCAATCAGATTGGCGTGAAGGTTAAGGATGCTTCTGCGGAGGCAAAGATTACTGTGCCGATGTGGGAGGAACATGTGCTGGCCGCGGGAGCCACGACATCTATTGAGCTGAAGCAGGAGCCTGTCGGTGTGGAAGGGGCGAAGATTCCGTTCATTTATGTTGTGCCTGCGGGCGGTGGCACTTCCAAGTCCTACGGGATTGGCGCCGAGGCTAACGCGACAAACTTTACTCTAACCACAAAGACGCTGACCCTGCCTACCGGTCTGAATGCTGGAGACAAGGTTTATGTGGATTACGAATATGAGACCTCTGTTGGCTTCGAGATTTCCAAGTCCGCCCTCGACAAAACCAAGGAGCACAAGTTTGTGGCCCTGGTACTTTGCCATGATATGTGCGACAAGAATACCCAGTATGCCGCCTGGCAGGTGTTCCCGCGCGCCAAGTTCTCTCAGGAAATTGATCAGAACTTCGCGCCTGATGCGGATCACCCGTTTGTGCTGAATATGACTCAGGATATTTGCAGCACTGACCGCAAGCTGTTCGATTTCCTGTTTGACGGCAATGCTTATGCGAAGTAAGGAGCGGTAAGATGCAAGCCAAACGGAATTGTGTGGTTTGCGGCAGGGAATATGAAACCTGTGCATATTGCGAGCAGGTAAGAACCTATACTCCGTGGCGGGTTATTGTCTGCTCGCCTGAGTGCTATCAGGTATATCTGGCATATTTGATCTGGCGCGACAATGGGAAAAACGACCTGTCGTTTGCGGAAACGGTTGATCGGGTATGCGCAGATAAAAAGCCGCAAATGCCCGCAAATATGCTTGAAGTCTATTTGCGGGGCAAAAAGGTTGCGGAGGATGGCGCAGGTGAGAACGAGCAAACCCAGGCGCCTTCGCCAAAAACCACAAAACGGAAATCTCGCGCAAAGTGATTCAGGGGCGTCTCTTAAATTGAGACGCCCCTTTTTGAATGGAATTTTTTGAATGGAGAGGTTGTCTTGAAAGTGCGTTCCACAATAACAGATCGGGTTTATGACCCAATGGAAATGGTGTATTTGGAAAACCCAAAACAGATAGCCAGGTATATAAAGCATGGAGCCACACTTTATGATCTGATGGAAAGCAGAGATATTTTGATTGGCGTATTCAGCAAAAGGGAAACATTGGGGCTTTATGATCTCTGGCGAAAGCATGAATTGGCATGAAGATGCCGGGGAGGCGATAAGTTTGAAAATACTGGCGTTTGATCAGGCAAGTCAGAAAACTGGCGTGGCCTGGTTTGAAGATTCAACGCTTTTAGGATATGAAGTATTGGACTATTCAAGGGTAAAAGATGCGGATTTACGGGTTCGGCTGATGATGGAAAGCATGTTCAACCTGATTGGAGAGCAAAAACCGGACGCATTGGTTTTTGAGGGTGTTGCCCTTCAGAGAAGTGCCGGCGCTGTAATCATGCTGGCGCAGATTCAGGGTGGGCTCATGGGGTATTGCTACAGCCATAATATTTCCGGAATGATTTATAAACCCAGCGTATGGAGAAAAATGCTCGGGTTCAAACAGGGGAGAAACATCAAGAGAGCACAATTGAAGGCGCAGGCCCAAAAATTTGTTAAGGATCATTATGACATCGAAGTTACAGAGGATGAAGCCGATGCGATATGCATTGGTTTGGCTTTCGCCTGTGAGTACAAGGCAATGACAGAAAATATGGAACACAACGGCGAGAAAAATCCTGAGAAACAAAAAGATTTGGAGGGTGAATGATAATGGAAAACAAGAAGGTAACAGGAAAGATGATTATTTGCACGATTAACGGGAAGGAGCGAGAGGTTCAGGTTCGTAAGCATGCTCCTTATACTGTGCGCAAGACCACTGCTGAGTTTATTGCTTCGCAGGTAATGGATAGTGATGGAAAATATTCTCCTTGGAAACAGAGCATTTTGATGGGAATGTTCGTGATCATCAATTATACGGATTTTGAGCTCCCCGAAAACTGGAAGGATAATGAAATCTCTGTTTTTATGCAGGGAGAAAGTTACCGGAAGATCAAGGAGAGCGTCGATCTTCCGGAATTGATTGAGATGGAAAACTGGATTGATGATCTTGTGGCATATCGCAAGACCTGTTATGCAAGGAACAGTTTTGATCGCGCCATAGAGGCGCTGACAACGGTTGTGTGGAGCCTCGCTTCGATTGGAAGTGAAGCTATGAAATTTGCAGGTGACAACCCTGATTTGATGAAAAATCTGAATCTGACGGATATCATTGTGCTGATGCTTGACGCCATGGGCGGAAATGAAAATCAAAATGAAGAGAGCCAGCAGGATGTTGAAAGCGTTCCTGCTGGAGAAAACACAGATGAGGCGGATGAAAATGCCGACAGTTAAATCACTGAATCAGGCAATGGCTTACATTAGAAAAACAATTGAGGCTTCGCTTGGGGCGGAAGTTCTTGACGCTGTGCGAAAGGAAGAGGCAAAACAGGTTCAGAGCGTTGTGTACGACAGCTATGAACCGACAGTATATGAGCGGAGATATGACATGGGGAATGATGCGAATATTATTGGAACGGTAAAAGGGACGGTGCTTCAAGTAGAAAACATTACACCGCCTAACAATAAGGGAGATCCGCCGCCGACAACAGATAAGGATCTAGCGAAAGTTGTCGAAACAGGCGTAGGGTATGATTATTTTTCACCCGGGGCAAGGCCGTTTACACAAGCTACGGCGGAAGCGCTTTCGGCTTCCAGGGCGCATGTGGATGCCTTGAGAAAAGGGCTGGCGAAAGCGGGGATACGAGTCAAGTGATGCGGGGCGTACACCCCGCTTTTATTTTTGATAAAGGAGGGGTGATATGAGCGAACTGAAAATTGAGATACCTGTACAAGCGAAACTGGACAGTAAATCTTCCAAAGGGCTGGAAAGTCAGATCTCAGGGGCTGTTGAAAACAAGGTCTTTGAAATAAAGGCTAAAATTGGAGAAGCCAGTCTGGCCTCGATTCAAACACAGATTAAAAAAGCAATTGAGACTTCGGTCGGGAATACTTCTCTGGGGTTCGGAAACCAGGGGAACGGTCGTGGGGTAACATCTAAAATCAGGTTTGATATAGATGTAGGGCGGTCGAATCTGAATGCAGTCGAAAGCAGAATAAACACACTGGCTAGTAAAGTACAGGTTGCTTTCAAGGGGGCAGAGGCAGGGGCGCAAGCCGGAATAAATTCGGTTATAGACAAAGCCAGAAGTGATTTGAGTAGAGCACAAGAGGTTTTTTCTGGAATACAATCGGGTGGAAACAATGCCAAAGGAATGGCCGAGTATTCAGGATACCTGAATAAAACGAACGCCTCGCTTAAAGAGGCTACTGCCGCTTTGGCTGAATATAAAAGTGCTCAGGCGGCTGCCGCTGTGGCGACAGATAAAGGGGTTGCCAGTACAAAAAAGTATGACGCTACCGTAGAAAAGATTCAAAACAAGCTCTCCCAGATGCAATGGATGCGTTCCAACTATGGCAGAGCTTTTTCTGACGGAACATGGGCGCAGAGTTTCTCCGTTGTTGAAGAAGGATTCCAAACAGCTTTAACCCAAGGCGCGACCCCAGAAAGAGTTAAGCAGCTTAGCGAGCAGCTTGAGGTGCTCAAGCAAAAAGCTCGTGCTGCGGGTGAAGCGGGGAAAACATTCGGCCAGAGATTCCAAGAGGGGTTCGCCAAGTTCGCAAGTTGGTTCAGCATAAGCCAGTTGTTTATGGGGGCTATAAACAAAACCCAGCAGATGGTCGAGGCCGTAAAAGAGATAGATAAGGCAATGACCAGTGTGCGCAAGGTGACGGACGAGTCCAGTGCTTCGTATGCTCGGTATATGGAAAGTGCTTTGAGCAGAAGTGCAGATCTTGCGGCGCAGGTTCCGGGTTATATAGAAGCCACAGCTGGTTGGGCGAGAATGGGCTATGATATGGAAGAAGCTCAGCGGCTTGGAGAGTTGTCAACAATTTATTATAATGTTGGCGATGGAGTGGAAACAGTAGATGATGCCACAAACAGCTTGATTTCCACGATGAAAGCCTTCAATATACAAGCCGGAGATGCAGAAGGCATACTGGACAAGCTGAACTATGTTGGTAATAATTTCGGAATTACTTCTGGTGGGCTGGGAGAAATTCTTCAGCGTAGTGCCGCGAGCCTTAGTGCGGCAAATACCGATCTGATTAAGTCCATAGCAATTGGAACAGCAGGAAATGAAATTATTAATGACCCGCAAAAGGTTGGTAACGGATTAAAAACATTGGCAATGAGACTTCGTGGCAGCACAGCAGAACTGGAGGCTGCCGGCGAAGAAGTAGATGAGTATGTAACCAGCACCTCTAAGATGCAGGAAGGAATTAAGGCACTCACTGGTGTTGATATTATGAAAAGCGCCACTGAGTACAAGGATATTTATCAGATTTTACTTGAAATCAGCAGAGTATTTGGCAAACTGACAGACGTGTCCCAAGCCTCGCTCGTCGAGATGATGTTTGGTAAAGTGCAGGGTAACCTGGGCACCGCCATTCTGAAAAACTTCGGAACAGCAGAAAAGATATATGATGAGCTAACCAACGGAATGTCGGAAGGTAGTGCTATGAAGGAGTATGAGACTTATCTCGACTCTGTTGAAGGAAAGGCGAATAAACTTTCCGCTACTTTAGCCAAAACCTCCATATCTGTTCTTGATCCAGAGACGCTCAAGATCGGATATGATTTTCTTACCAATATTCTTGAGGTAATCAATGGAATTGCCGGAGCCTTGGGTGGACTGAAAACCGTCGCCGCCGTAGCGATGGGTGCTTTGACGGTTTTCAAACCTGGAACAGCTTTGCTGCAAACTATTGGAACCGGAGAGAATAAAAAGTTCGTTCCTTTTTGGGGTGCCTGGGATTACAACAGAGAGCAGATGCAGACCAGTTTGCAAAACGACTTAAAACTGCTTCAAGAGTACCAAAATGTTGTGGGCAATCAACAAAAGATGGACAGCGCCAAAGGGCGGATGTCCATGTTCGCTCAGTCTGAAATCAATTTCGATGCTATTGCTGCCGGGGGAAAACAGGCCGCTGACGAGATTGAGCGGTTTAATGGGCAAGCACAAAAGATGCAGGGCAGTTTGACTTTTGGTGGCAAGCTGAAAAGCATTGCGAATGGATTCAAGGGACTTGGAAGAGCGTTGGTGTCTGCGGGTGCACAGATGGCGGCAGTAACAATCGCTATGTTTGCTATCGAAGGAATAGCCAATGCGATTGACAACTGGGTTCATGCATATGAGAAGTCAGTTGAGAAAGTTAATGAGCTAAATAGTAAATGGGCCGATATGGCTGAGAAACAGAAAGAGGTTCAGGAAATCACCACTGGGGACTCGGCTGAGCGACTTCTTGAGTTAAGCAAGGGCGTAGATCGGAAAACAGGCGAAAATATTTCTCTTACAATTGATGAATACAAAGAGTATCAGAATCTGGCAAATCAGTTAGCGTCGAAGTTTCCCTCTTTGGTGAGTTATTGGGATAGCGAAGGAAACGCTGTCTTGGATTTGAAAAACAATATTGCTGATTTGCGAGAAGAACTTCGTGGTGTGTATGAAGATTATGAACAAACCGATCGACTGACAAGAGTAAAAGATTTTGAGGATAATGCCGAGGATTATCAAAGAGAAGCCTTTGCCGCAGGCAATGGAACAGTTATAAAATCCTGGCGATATCAAGCATTATACGATACACTAAGTGATAAAGATAAGTTTAAAACACTAATAAGAAAAATTTTTACGACAGGAGTAGACTCTGTCGATTTTGAAGATGGATTGATTGAAGAGGCGTTGGGAGGATACCTGTTGCCTGCAATGGAAGCCCAAGATGCCGCAGAAAATATAGCTTATAATGAAGCAAAAGAAAATTGGCAAGAAATAGGGCAACAGGCCGCTGTAGATTATATGCTTGGTTTTCAGGACGAAATAGTGCGCTCGTTCTTTGGGCAAAAAAGGACGTATGATTTGGCTGCTCAAGACTCTCTTCAAAATTATCGCCAGTATATTGCCGACCTTATGGGGACATCTATTTATGATAAAAATGCAGAGCTAAGCAATAATGGCAGAGAAAAGATTTCTCAGGAAACGGAAAACATATTACTAGAGTTGGCAACCAAATATTTATCCGATGTTGATTTAGGGCAAATATCTACAAAAGATTTGGGCGATAAATTCAATAAAGAGTGGGGTTCAATAATTTTTGGCCCCGAAAGCGACAAGTTTTTTGCAAGCCTTGCTGAATTTGACGCTGCGTACCAATTATTAAAAGATCAAAAATTAACTTATGACGAGTATAAGTCAAGGGTTGTCTCTACTGGTGCTGATATAATGAAGTTGACAAGCGGCGATCATGATTTTGATGAATCAATACGCGCTTATATAACTTATTTGCTAAACAGCGCCAAGAACACTGATTATGCAGCACAAGCGACGGCAGAGAGCGTAAAACTTTACGATGGTCTGAAAGAGTCGTATACAAAATATACCGAAGCAAGAGAAAAGGCAATTTCCGCTCTTTCCAATCTGAATGAAACCGGCTACGTGACGCCCGAGGATATGGAAAGTATTCGATCCGCCGGGCTGGAGGGGGCATTGCGGCAGACTTCCTATGGGTCTACTTATGTGGACTATGCCCGGATGCGAGAACTTGACAGGAGCAAAGCCCAAGAAGAGATTGGAGAGCAGCTTGATTATATCAGACAGCAGACAGAAGCCTGCGCAAAAGCGCAGGAAGAGCTTAACGCTGCGGTAGCTGCCGGAGAAGAGGAAAGAGCCGAAGGATTAAGAGACAGTATTTCTGCATATGCTCAGAACATCGAGGGCGCCTACTTGATGATCTCCGCTCTTGAAAAATCGACGAGCGCCTTAAATGCTTTTAAAGAGGCAATGAACTCGATGGACCTCGATGACAATTTCAAGAGCGCCAAATCTGCCCTGGATGAAATCCTTAAAGCACTCGAAACAGGGAAATTCAACACAGACCAGTTTGTAACCGCTATGGAGCTTGTGGGCGGCACTGATTTCCTTGAGAAATTCCGCGAGGGCATAATCAGTGAAAAAGATCTTGGGGATTGGGTTGAAAACCTTGGGAAATATTATACTGAAGATGGCGAAATAGACCGCAAACGTGCATTTGATCGCTTTGTAGACGCAGATATCGGGCATTATTTTGAAGGTGAAAATGGAGAGACACGATTCGCCTTCAATCAGGGTACAACGATGCAGGATGTTCAGGATGCGCTTGGCGGAATTAGCGGTGAGTTGGCTACTGCCTTTTTGGACGCGATCAATGCGTATGCAAAAGATCCTGATACCGAAACGATAGGGCCGGAAGATTATAAAAAAGAAAGCGAACGCAGAAAAGAAACAGAGGAAGCGCTGAAGCAGGTTCAGCAAATGAATGTATCTGCACAGAATATTTCATTGAATGCCGACAATGTTACCGTGGAGGGAAACCAAGGAAGCGAAGATGGCGGGAAAGATGGAGAGAACATAAAAGGAGATGCACCGACGCCAGCTGGCTCTTCTAAAAAAATAGAGAACGTACCTGAAACGCAGGGTGAAGCCGAAATAAAAGTAAAGGTAAACAAGGAAGAAGTCGAAAAAGAGCTGGAGAGTTTACAAGAAGAATTAAACAACAAATTGAGTCTACATGCTGAGCTAGTAAAAACTGGTGGATCAAAAGAAGAAGTTGACCAAATCTGGAAAGAAATTGAGCAACTAAACAATCAAATTGAAGAAAAGAAAGTTGAATTACAAGTTGGCGCCGATACGTCAGAGGGAACTACTTCTGTACAAAACTTGGAAACTTTTGCAAAACAAAGAGTGGTCAAGCCTGTTGCCGCCAATATTTCCAATGCTATTGCCGCAGCCAATACCTTGCACTCTAACCTTTCACGCCCTGCCACAAAGACCGTATTTGTGAGACAAATAGGCGGCGGAACACTGCTGGGTGGAGGCCCTATTGCAGCAGACGGCACAGACAACGCCAAGGGTGGAACCACTTTGGTTGGAGAGATAGCTCCTGAAATTATTGTGAGCCGGAAGACTGGCACATGGAGACTGGTTGAAAGTCCCCAGCTTACGAATCTTGGGCGCGGAGATATTGTATTCAATGGAGAGCAAACCAAAAAGATTTTGGCGGGAAAGCCTGCATCTATGGGGAAAGCGTTAGCGGGGGGCTCGAACAATAAAAAGTGGACTTATGTGTATGACTATAATGGACATCGAGTAACTGCGTCTACGCCGACATTGGGAGGGCGCCAGCCAATAGGGAAATATGCAACCAACAATACCAACAGCCAAACCGTCCCAGACGGAAAAGACGGCCCCAGAGGAGGGGGCGGTGGTAGAGGCGGTGGTGGCACCGGAGGGAACGAAGAACCGAAAAGCCTTGTGCGCGATCTTTACGACTGGATTGAACGCGCTATAGAAGTTGCGAAAAAGGCCACACAGAAACTGATAGACGCTGTTGCAGAAAAAGTCGGATATATTAATAAAAATAAGACGCTTGATGAAGCGCTTGCGGCGACTGCGAAAGAAATCGAAGTAAACCAGGCTGGCTATAACCGTTATATGGAGCATGTAAAGTCGCTGCAACAAAGGTATGGGTTTGGCGATGACATGCTGGAGCGTGCCAAAAATGGCGAGATCAATATTGCTGATTATGAGGGAGACCTCAAAAATCAGGTAGAGGATTTCGTTATGTGGTATGAAAAAGCAGAAAAAGCACAGGAAACGGTGGAAGAACTGAAACAGCAGGAAGTCGATCTTGCGCGCCAAAAACTGGATAATATTGATGAATACTACACAAAGAAAGTTGACCGGCTTGAGGCGGCGCTGGATAAAAACTCCGCAAAGCTGGATAAAAAGGTGGCTGCCGGTCAGGAAGTTACAGCTAAGGATTATGAAGATGCGATAAAAGCCACGCAGGATAAAATCCTGACACTACAGGAGGAACGAGAAGCGTTTGCTTCTCAGTTTGATGCACTGATTGCTTCCGGTGTAATAACGCCTGATAGTGATAAGTGGCATGAATATATGTCTACCCTTGAGGATATTGATCAGACGATTATTGAAACAGAGACGGATTTGATTGGTCTGAACGATGAAATGGCGCAAATTCCGCTTACCAACTTGCAGTATGCATTGGATAGACTGAATGCCATACAGAGCCAGATCAAAGGATTCCAGAGTTTTCATGACGCGCAAGGGACAGACAACACAGAAAGCACATATAATGATTTGATTCAAAACGGGTTTGAGCAGATTAAGAATCTTCAGGAACAGAATGAATATCTGAAAGCACAACAGAGTGGTTTGGATGTTTTGAGTGAAAAGTGGCAGGAGTTGCAGGGTCAGATTGATGACAACAACGATAGCATATGGGACATCAAGGCATCGCAGGAAGAATGGAATGACGCAATAGCAGATCTGAAGATCGAGCAGTTACAGAAACAAAGAGACGAGTTAGAAAAAACCAATGAAGCTCTGGAAAAAAAGAAGGAAATGGAAGATGCTCTTGAGGAACTGGAAAGAGCCAAAACACAGAGAACAAAGCTCATATACCGTGAGGGTGAAAAACTACGCCCCTTAGCATAGTGATATGCTATGAAACAAGTGGGGATATCGGTTAAAAGCCAAAGGAGATGGTCAAGACCGAGGTAACGTTATCAAGAATAAATTCAAACGAGAAAGGCGGGCTCGTTTGACAGCACACAATAGAACGCCAGAAAAACAGATATCCCATTTTGGGATTACGAGGTTATTCCCCTAAAATTAAAAAACGCTTTGGATTTTTCTTGATAACGACACCGTAGAGACTGTAATGGAGGATATAGTGATATATTTTCCTTACCCACTCGCTCGCAAGAGATGAAGATACAGTCCGAGCTCGTGAAATATCTCCTAATTATAAAGCACGAGAAGGAGGTCGAAAGACTTTCTCGCCACAATGATTTGTGGTCAGTACCCTTTGTAGGGGAAAGTAACAGATTGATAGGGTTTGTATATGAAGCTGACCAGAATAAAATCAAAGAAGCCCAAGATAGGGTGGATGAATTGCGCCATCAGGAAACGCTTGATAAAATTGATGAAGCGATTGATGCTATTGAAGATAATAAAAAGAATGACAATGTATATGATTATGAGGGAAATCAGGTTATCAAAGATTTTGGTAGTGTGAATGTACAGGCGCTATATGCTTCTGCGCTTGAAAATATGGACATATCCGGATTGCTGAGTTCAATCATTTCCAGGAGCGCACAACAGAATATGGATCTATTGAACCTAACAGGAGAAACAGGCAATCCCCCTGCTACTTTTACTTTTGGGGATTTTTATTTAAGCGGGGTAAATGATACGGATGGCTTGGCACAGGCCATTGTGAACGAATTGCCCAACAGAATTTTGCAGAGGTTGTACAGTTAAAAAACAGGGGCAGAGCAATTGGCTCTGCCCCTTTTGATAAAGGAGGTGATGGATGGTGATTGTGGATACAGATATTTTTCAGAGTGCTGTAAGGATAAAACATGGTATGGATGACATTGGGGACGCAGACCCTCAAACTGTGAACAAAATTGTTATTGAAAGGAAGAAAAGTGAAGAGGGAGTATGGTTAAAAATAAGAGAAGTCAACATCATAACGAGCGATGACATTGTTTTTACTCTTCATGATTATACTGCGCTATCCAGACAGAGCTATGATTACAGAAGCGTGTGCATATCAGAGGCAGGCGAAACGCAAGGGGTCGCTGTTTCCATAACCCCAATCACACAAGGAATTGTAATTGCGGACAGGTCAAAGGCATATGTTTCTTTATTCAACTGCAAGTATACACATCAAAGGGTTTTTTCCTTTGCTCAGATAACACCTTATTACAGCAGATATCCGCACACAGTTCAAAACGGAGAGATGAACTATGAATCGGGAAGCGTTGAAGGGCTGTTCAATCCTCTTGGGATTGGGTGTGATATTCAGATGGAATATGGAGATTACGAAAAGAAAATGATTGATTTTCTTTCCAATGGCGAGCCCAAGATGATAACGACCTTTGATGGGCGGGGGTGGTATGTGGCGTTGAAATCTCCTGTTTCTTGCAGCAGTGAAACGGGCAGTGGTCTTGTTGGCGTGAAATTGGAGTGGACGGAGACCGGAGATATGCCGGCAGATATAAACATTTTGACTGCGGGGTGGTAATAGTGACAGATTTGGAGCTGATTATTTACCCTATAAAACGCATGAAAATGAAATTGCAGCTTATTGGTGGAGCTGGCGGAGATTTTTCCGGTTATCAGAAAACAGTGTTCTGGGATGAGTGCGAGGCAAATACCTGGGATTATTACAAAGAGAAGACATGGAAAGAGATGGGAGAGCGGACAAAAGAAGATAGCTTCCTTGTGCTTAGAGAGATTGAGGGAGACGTATTATCTTTGGATCTTTCTGTGGATAGCACTTCGGATATTCGGAGGGTATTGAGCACAACGCTTCACATGGAAGATAAGGAGTATTTTGCAAGCACATTTGTGACCATATGGCTGAATCGTCTGATCCGATTTCAGGTTGGTCTGTATGATTGGGAAACAAAAGAGTATAAATGGTTTTTGCTGGGAAGTTTTATGGTTACACAAACGGATTATTCCTTTAATGCTCAGACTCAGAATTTGAGCCTGACATTAGCCGATCTGATGGCTTCTGTTACTGAAGAACGAGGAAATCAGATTGGAACAGAGGTCGTCGTTCCGGTAGACAGTACAATGCAGGAAGCACTACAAAGCACAGTGGAAAGATTTTTTCCTTTTAATTTTACTGATATCACAAATTTTGATGAAGAACTTGTTCCTTATGATCTGGAATTTGAGCGGGGAGTGTACCCTTATGAAATAGCCAGAAAGATCGTTACGCTTTATCCAACCTATGAACACTTTTATACACCAGATGGTGTATATACAGTGCATCAGGTTCCTACCGGAATTGAAGACCCAATAGTATTGGGAGCGGACGACATCGACAAATTGATTATATCTGATTCTGGATCGGTTTCCCCGAGAGATATAAAAAATGTGACAGAGGTATGGGGAAGACAACTGGAAGGTGACAGAACTGCTGATGAATGTGACGGAGCAACCCAGCCCGGAACATATCTACTGCACATAGATGAAGAGTTTGAAGTCTTGGAAGAAGGAATGACGGTATCATTTGTGGCGGATGTGTCGTGTATCAGTGGTCAAAAAATCAAAATTCAGGAAACGTCCAGCCTGCCCGTGGTGGTAATAGACGGGCAGGGGTTTTCTCGCGCGGTAAAACGAGGAGAGATCAAAAAAGATACGCAATATGTGATTAAGTACACAAATGATGTCTTTGCTCTTCAGGGTGAAAGCGAAGTCCATGGGATGTGTTTTTTATACAACGAGCCTCCTTCTGAGGATGAAATTCTGGATATCAAGAGCAAGTATAACTGTAACAATATCAAGATCATGATTGACAGAGATTCACAGTTCTCCATTGAGAGGATAGGGGAAAAAATACGAGTGTTCAGCGGCGGAGAGTATGAAAATATCTATACAAACGAGCTCGCGCTTGAAAGAGCCTATTATGAAAATTGGAAATCGGCCCGCATACAGGATACCTTACAGCTTGAGATGATTTATGTTCCCTGGTTGGACGTGAATCAGAAGGTAGCCTATCGGTCTATTGTGAACGGGGAAACCAACGAATATTTGGTACAGAGCATCCGTGCGAATACAGAAAATTTCACCATGAGCGTGACAATGATTCGGTTCTATCCTTTCTACCCATGGTTACGCAAGAGTGCTCTTTGGGGTGATTATAAGGACACCACTTGGGGAGAACTGAAAGACAGATACTGGGATGAAATGATTTATATTGAAAACAACGGTTGACAACAGGGAGGTGAACATATGGCTACAATAAGTTCTAATTTGCAAATGACTCTGCCGGAGTCGTTTGATAAAGTGGACGTAGACATATTGAGCGACAATTTTCAAAAAATAGACGATTTTGCCGGAGAGGCGATCACAAAGGAAAAAGTGGCGAACAATCTGACAACAACAGAAGAGGGCAAGGCGCTGGACGCCAGACAGGGTAAGGTTCTCTATGACAAAATTGAAAAAGCGGCCACCACGGCGCGCTACTCCGCCACGCTCACCGCCGCGGGGTGGAGCGCCTCGGCGCCCTACACGCAGACCGCATCGGCCGCGGGCGTGCTCAGCACGGACGATCCCTTCG